>Ga0137418_10004534_pt1 | contig 12744 bp, 6 predicted proteins | sample CZODoug3_1_2_16f_FD_122242 | JGI IMG/M metagenome (GOLD analysis project Ga0137418, IMG submission 122242) | Vadose zone soil fungal communities from Angelo Coast Range Reserve, California, USA - CZODoug3_1_2_16fungal (Hybrid Assembly) | ecosystem: Environmental > Terrestrial > Soil > Vadose...
TGCAGCTTAGGAAAGCGCTTGCTCTCGACGCGAAAGCCTTGGTCATCGGAGAGGTGCAGGTGCAGAACGTTCAACTTCACCGCGGCCATCCCATCCACGTTACGTTTGAGCACATCGAGCGGAATGAAGTGGCGGCCGACGTCGATGAGCAGTCCGCGCCAAGGGAAGCGGGGCTGGTCTTTTATGGTGACGGCAGGCACGGCGAAGCCAGCCGGAGTGGTTTCGACGAGTTGAAGGAAAGTTTGGAGTCCATGAAGGATGCCCAGGGGGGTTGGCGCGGTGAGCTTGGCTCCGGAATCAGTAATTGCAAGCTCGTAGGACTCATCCTCGCCGAGCTTTTGCACTGGCTCGCGGCCGTGGTTGGCGTGAATGGAAAGGGTTGGGCTGGCCTCGGCTGGTTTGTGTTTGAGGAGCATACCCGTTTGCTGGGAAAGCCCGGCAATAAACCTCTGTACGCCGCGTTCCAGTGTTGCATCCTGAAAACCTGTGACCGCGGCGGAAAAGGATCGATCAATCGGCAGTTGTCCAGTTCCAAGTTGAACAGAGGACGGCACGGGCATGAGGTTGAGCTCGCGCTGCCGTTGTGCTGCCGTAATAGGTGCAAGTAAGAAAACCGTGTTAAGGATCAGCAGGATTCGCATAGGTCCAGCGCCACCGTCTAGCTTTTAATTTCGTTTTAGTTCGTTTTCATTCTTTCTTCTTCTTTGTCTATAATACGATTGAAGGCCGTACAAGCGATTTTTGGGAGCATATCTGCCGCTAATCGTTCCTTGAGGGGGCGAGGCGAGATTCCGAGATTCCAATTGCGACCTGCCAGGCTGATCTGCGAATGCGACCTCATTTCAGTAACTTGAGCGCATTGTCTCGATATATTTGGCGCAAAACTTCATCAGGCAAGAACAGCCCGTAGATGTTCCATCGCCCCTGTCGCGAGGCGTGCGACGGGTACTCGAAGTACTCATCGGCAGTCTCCAGAAATCGAAAATGCAGACGGTACATTTGCCTCTCTGGCACAAGGTCCGTGCCAAAAAGGATGCGGTTGGCGTACTTCAAGAAGAATTTGCGTGCCGAATAAGGTTGCCGGCCTAGCTCTGCAGTGCGCGCTCCGATGTCCACGTAGACGTTTGGATAGGCATCAAGGAGTTGGCTCACATAAGACAGATTCTCGGGCCGCTCGGCCAGGTGGGCAGCGATGAACGTCGTACGAGGATGGCGAGCAAAGACGCGGTCGCGTTGTCGCAGCAGTTCATCCTTGGAATATTCTGACCCGTGAAAACTCCAATCGGGATGCGCGGCAAGCTCTTCATAGCGTTCATTGAAACGATCGATGGGGAGAAAAAACGCATCCGGATCAGCGGTATGAAACATGACTGGAATACTCAGGTCTGCGGCCTTCTCAAAAAGAGGCGCTAGCTGATAATCATCCACCCGCATCAGTTTGCCATGTGAGTCACGAAGGGTTAGGCCAAGATCCTTCCAAAGCTTGATTCCGCAAGCACCCTTCGCAACCAGACTTTCGAGGCGCTCTACAGCACGTGCAAAAAAACCGGGCTTCTGCAGATCGGTCCAGTCCATCCACGCGATGGTAGCGAAACGATCGGGAGCCACGCTCTGAAAGCGATCCATGACTTCGAGGGCCTCATCGCCAACACGCATGGTGATGTTGACGATGCGTTCGACGCCACACTCATCCATCACCTTCAAGATTTCCTTCGGCTCTTGGGCATCGAGGTGATTGTGATAATCAATCGCTGGGAATCTTGCCCTCTTCACCTCGTGTACAGGAGTGGCGATCATGGCGTGCGGCTCAAAATCACACAGCCGAAGCTCCGTTTCAGCCTTGGCGCTGACCATGGCGATGAACTTGTCTGTGGAAGGAGCCTTCCCTGTCATGATTCCCTGTCTTTCTGTTGTAACAGGCGCTTGAGCATCTCACGCAAATCTGCGAAACCGCGCAGTGTCACCACCACTGTGATGGCGGCAAACGACGTACCCGCTATCACGAGGCTTACTGTCCAGAACCACTGCCAGTACCTCATTGTGTCCTCGGTGTCGCCGAAACAAGACTTGAGGGGCCCTGTTTGCTCGGGGCCGGAGGCCCTACAAGCGACCCAACCACCAACCCCGTTGCCGCCAACCCGAAAGCAGCAAAGCCGGTGACGTTTTCACTCCAGTGCAAGAAGAAAAAGGGGATAATCGCGCCGGCTGCTCCCATCAGCATCGCCAGATAACCACCCGTGGTGTTCACGCGCTTCCAATAGAGCCCGCCAACTACACAAACAAATGCGCCTGCCAGGAAGATCGTGCCCGTAATATTGAGGTACAGGTAGACGGCTCCCGGAGGCGTGTAATACAGTCCCCAGAACATGAGGAATAGTCCCACGAAGAGATTGGCAAGTCGATTCACCCAAATCTGTCCGGTTGTGCTGAGCGGGGGCTTACCCAGGACCTGCCGAGTCGGCAATATCACGTCCTGCGAAATCACCGCACTCCAACCCAAGAGGTAGGAACTGTTCACCGACATCGTCGCCGCCAGCATCCCCGCGATCACAATTCCTTTCACCCCGGGGCCAAGCATGCTCGCCAGCATTGCCGGCATTGCGTCGATCGGAGTCAGCGTCACTCCATTGACCACCGGCAGCGGGATACCCTTTTCCAGAGCTCCCACTCCAAAAAGCGTCAAAGCTGCAATCCCCCAGAGCATGGGTAGCATTCCGCGCCCCAAAAAGATGAAACCCGTCCAGGTCATCACCCGCTTGGAAGTTTCTGGACTCTTCGTCGAAAACATACGCATCGCAGTAGTTTGCCAACAAGTATGGATTGAGAACCAAAGGAGGATCTGCCATACGATGAATGTCACACCAAATTTGGGATTGGCAAGAGGATCGAACCCTGGCGCGCCCATGGTCACGCTCACTTTGTGGATGATGTTGGCCCACCCCACGTGATGCACTGCGTAGACTGACACCAAGATCGTAGCCACCGACAGCAGTACATACTGAATGAAGTCTGTAATCACCACCGCGACCATGCCGCCCAGAACCGTGTATAACAATTCAAGCACAAGGATCACGGTCATGACCGCAATGAGATACTTGGCATTGATCCCGCTTACGATCGTCAAGAACTCGCCTTCGATCTTCAGGAAGACACCCATGTTCAGAATCCCACCGAGTGCCACAAGGACTCCGGTGACGAGCCGTAACCCCCGGCTGTATTTCACCTCGAAAAACTCCGGAACGGTCATCAGTTTCAGTTGTCGGAGGCGGCTTATGACGAACCCGGTGCGGCCAATGATAATCATCACGAAGCCAGAGATCAGTGCTGCCGCGAAAGCGGAAAACCCGTACTTGTAACCAAGTTCAGCGTTATACATGAAGGTGATCGTGCCAATCTCCGTCGCAGCCAGGGTCGCGATCCCTATATATGTTCCGAGCTCTCGGCCGGCAACTAGGTAGTGCGCAACGTTTCCGATGTACTTCTTACCGAGCAATCCGACGGCGAGAGACACGACCAGATAGCCGGAAACAATCGCCCAATCTAAAATGGTGAAGTTCATTGGTTTCCCGCATGCGGCCCGTTTCTAGAACAGTTCGTCGGCCGGCCCGTGAATTTGCATCGCTGCCGAACCAATAAGGGCCGCCTCCCTGATGAGTTTCTCTTTCATCGGAGCTCGGCGAAGGGTTCCTTCGGTGCCGAAAGGTATGCTGCTTCGGGCTGCGTGTCAATGGAGGCCTGTTCGTAGGCGGCAGAGAGGACTCCTTCGACTCCCGACAGTTCAATTTACAGGAGGGGTTGTTCACTGATATAGACGTATAGTTCACTCAAAGCCGTGAGGCCGGAGATCCGTTGAGTCACCACTCGTTAGCAAAGGCTAGCACTCCTAGGATTGTTGTTTATTTCTTCCTGCTGATTATTTTTCCGGCGGTGGTACCAGCTGAACCTACCTTGCCACGCCTGTTCAGCGATCACATGATACTTCAGCGAGATTCCGACGTGGTGGTTTGGGGATGGGCCGATCCGGGAGAACGCCTGTCGATAACCCTGGGCCCCAGCAAACGTGAGACGGTCACGAGCACCGATGGCCACTGGAATGTCTCGCTCTCCGCAATGCCTGCGGGCGGACCGTATACTCTGGTGGTTCAAGGAAAGAAAACCATCGTGTTTAAAGATGTGCTCTTCGGCGAAGTTTGGGTTGCTTCAGGGCAATCCAACATGACGTACGCGTTGAGCGGGGCCACGGGCGCCGCAGAGGAAATTCCCAAAGCCAACTACGACGAAATTCGATTCTTTACCGTGCCGAAGAAGATTGCACTGACGCCACAGGAAGACACGGGCCCTGCTGCCTGGGAGATTTGCTCGCCGGATACAGCCAAAGCGTTTTCGGCGGTGGCTTATTTCTTTGCCCGCGATCTGCACAGGGCTCTCGGCGTTCCGGTTGGAATCGTATTGAGCGCGTGGCCCGGCACGGCGGGTGAGGAATGGACCGACCCGGAATCGCTGAGGCGAGAACCGGTTTTGCAGCCCATCGTGAAACGCTGGGATGCCTCGGCTGAAAATGTGAAAGCATTCGCGACGCGGCCCGCTGAAATTGCGTTGGAGTTTGATGATTTCGAACTCTTGTCCGCACCTGGAGATGCGCGCGGCGCCTCTGTATTCAGCAATTTCGATGATGGCAGTTCACGGACCGCGACCGGCGGCGTTTGGACCTACAACTGGAGTGATGCTAGGTCTACGGCGTTCGAACTGGCTGCGCCGGGGCGCGGCGGCGGGGGCTATGCGGCGCGCATCGCTGGGAACATCGATGGAGCGAGTTCCTCGAATTGGCAGGCGAGCTTCACTAGCGATGCTGCGCCGGCGGACATGAACGCATTTGCAGGTGTGCGGTTTTGGGTTCGAGGCAGCGGGTCATTCCAATTCCAGATGCTTCAGCCGACAATCTCCGACTGGGACAATTATTCTACGGAAGTTTTTCAGGCTGCGCCGGAGTGGAAACAGATCACTGTATGGCTCAAAGATCTGAGGCAGGCGGGATGGGGCGTGTCCGCGCCATTCACGCCGAAAGCGCTTACGGGTTTTGTAATTAGCAGCATGGCGCCAATAGGCGATCCGGAGCGGCCACCTTCGGGGCTTTACCAAGGCATGATCATGCCGCTGCAACGCTACAAAATTCGCGGCGCGATCTGGTATCAGGGAGAGGGAAATACCTGGCGGGCACATCAGTATCGAACGCTGCTTCCCGCATTGATTCAGGGTTGGCGCAAAGGCTGGGCCGAAGGTGATTTTCCCTTCCTGATTGTGCAGTTACCGAATCAAGGAACGAGTCCGGAGCTTGGCGATTCTATCTGGGCGGAGTTGCGCGAAGCTCAATTGCTGACGGCGAACAGAGTAGCGAACGCAGGTCTGGCGGTGACGATCGACGTAGGTGAAGCGAAGAACCTGCATCCTCCGCGCAAAGCGGAGATTGGCCAGCGCCTGGCACTGTGGGCACTCGGCACGAACTATGCGCGGAAGATCGTTTATTCTGGACCACTTTATGATTCAAGCCGGGTCGCGGGTAACGAAGTGCGGATTCGGTTTCGGCATGCGGGCGGTGGACTCGAAGCGCATGGCGATGCACTGAAGGGATTTTCGATTGCGGGCGCGGACCGCAAATTTCACTGGGCAACTGCTCGAATCCAAGGCGCCGAGATTGTTGTTTCCAGCGAAGAGGTTAGCGCCCCGGTGGCGGTTCGATATGCGTGGGCTGGAAGTCCGGAATGCAATCTATACAACAAAGAAGGTTTGCCGGCCTCGCCATTTCGGACCGACGACTGGCCAGGCGAATCTGCGGGGAAACAGTGACTAAACGCAGGTGGGGCACCACGACGAAACTGGCGCGGCCGAGCCGGCTCTTTGCGGTGTTGGTTCTTGTTCTTTGCTACGTAGCCCCAGTTCAGTTGGGGTCGCAGTCGAAGCAAATCGGCCCCGCTCAAGAATCGGCAGCGGGTTCCCACGCGCGCCCTCCTGCGGATACGAAGGGCTGGTCACCTTCGCGGCTGGGCGAACCGATGCTGCGCGATCCGGTGTGGGTATACAACAATTGGTCTTCTTACGACGAATTGTCGGACAACATTCCACTGACCGAAGCGCTGGCGATGAAGGAGCTCGACGAGATTGCGCGGCTGCGCAAGTTCGGCATTCACTTTGACTACTACATGATGGACGCGTTCTGGTTCGCTCCAGATGGAGGCTATCGTGAATGGAGAACTCCGAACTGGCCGAATGGCCCTGACCGATGGATCGCACAATGCAAGGCGATTGGCTTGCTGCCCGGGATGTGGTTCGGGACCAACGAATTGGTGAAGATTAACGCCGCGCCGCAGTGGCGCGATTCGCTCACGGCCAAGGGCGGATCGATGTCGTTTTATGAGGGCGGATTTTTGCCGGATTTCATGAACGTCTTGCAGTTCTGGTATGACCGCGGCATTCGCATGTTCAAGTTTGACTTCGTGGATTTTGGGGCCGCGACACCCGCTGCGGAAAAGACTCAGACGGCGGAAGAGATCCAGGCGAAAAATGAAACGGCTTTTCGGGAAGCACTGAAGAAATTCCGAACGAAGAATCCTGACGTGATGCTCGTCGCATTCAATGGATTTGGCGGCGACGTGGAATCCACTGCCGGGCCCTTTCCTTTTCATCATCCGGTAGATTTGCGCTGGCTCGAAGTTTTTGATTCGCTCTATTCCGGTGATCCAAGACCTTCCGATGTCCCGGAGGTTAATTTTTGGCGATCCATGGACATTTACAGCGACCACATGGTTCGCCGTTACCAAGAAAGCGGTCTTCCTCTCGAACGCATTGACTCAACCGGATTCATGATCGGCAACACGGGAACGATCTACTACCGCAAGACGAATGCGTGGAAAGGGATGTTGCTGTTGATGGTCGCGCGCGGTGGGTGGGTGAATACGATTCATGGCAACCTAGAATTTCTGGATGACGAGAAGGCGAAATGGTTCGCAAGAATTCAAAAAATCTACGCTGGCTTGCAGGCCATGGGGAGGACGAAGACGTTCGGCGGGATTCCGGGAGAAGTGCAGCCCTACGGTTTCGGGTCGCTGGATTCTGGCGGAGCGGTCTACACAGTGATGAACCCAGCTCAATCGGTGCAGGAAATTGAAATGCCACTGCTTTCGCAGACGCAGAAACCGTTGCAGCGCGGACGGGTGATTTTTCGCGACGCGGAGTTTTTGCCCATTCTCAGCGGCCACACCATCAAGCTCGGGCCGGGCCAGATGGCGGCGGTCGGATTTGGGCGATACGCCGCGCCGGAGTTCGATCTTGGTGTTCAAGAAGATGTGCGCATTCCACGCACGATTTCTCCGGTCGATGCATCGTTTTCGAACAAGGGCTCGAATACTATCGAAGCGACCATCAGACCGCCGACGAAGGGAGACCTGCGCATTATTTTTCAACAGCGCGGCTCGGATGGGGGCATCATGCGCAGCTGGCCGGGTGGTCCGCCGAAAGGAAAGACGGTCGGAACCGTACTGAAGATTGTCGCGGAGCAGGGTGGCAAGGCTTTGCCGGTCGAGATCAACTACGACAGGCAGGTGTGGAGTGGACTCTCGTGGGGCGCGGGAGAGATCAAGCATGGTCATTTCGCTGGGATAGCACCGGTTACCATTCAGTGCTCTTCGGCGGAGAAGGATCCGGTGAAACTGGAGGCGCGCCTTTACGCTGTCAGCTACTAAGCAAGCCGCCAAGAGAGTTGCCCGATCGATTGCCGGCGCCACCAAGCCGTATCTCCGAAATTGCTGCGAGAGAATACAAGAGACCGCCCCCCCCTTTGTTTTTGTAACGATATGATACGACAGGGTTTAAGAGAGAGAGGGGCTGCAAAGGAGATATGATTCCATGGGAGTTAGGGGATAGGGGAGAAGGGACAGGGGTTAGGCCAAGGAAGGAACTGGGAGATCGGCGAGAGTGGAGTTTGGCAAACACGAGGTCACATTGCCAGCGAAGATTAACAGGGGTTGTAAAAATCTCTCAGGACCAGTGTGCGCTGCAAGAAGGTTCGTGACAGACAAGGAGAGGAATCGAAAGTCAGAGAGAGGAATGAAAAGACAGCCTGAGCAAACGATTACTCCTGTCTGAGGAACTGAGCCGGACGAGACCGAGGGATGACCTGAGAAGATCCCACGAGGCGGCGACTCCAATGCAAGCTAGAAAAGGCGTTTACGTGGGAAACAGGGGTGAGGATTAAAAAAAGTCATGAGATTCAGAAACATTGCTTGACATGCCTCTTTTGCGGGAGTAAGTTGCCAAATATTGAGCAATCGTTTACTCGCGATTTTAGGCGAGCTGATAGCGGCTGGGTTGGAGCGATTGCGGGAATCAGATCGAACCTACATGGCGGAAGGGGTCAGCCATCAGGGAATTCCAGGATACAAGCCGCAAGGTGCAAAGTTCGCAACGCGAACGCAGTTGAGGTCCGCCCGTGCGGCTAAGGAGAAGTGGGATGCGTAAACTTTTTGTGTGTGTCTGTCTGCTTCAATTGCTCGTTGTGGGGGTGCTTCGGGCGCAAACCAACCGCTCCACGATTACCGGCACAGTGACGGATAGCAGCGGGGCTGCAATGCCGGGCGTCCAGGTTACTGCCACGAACTTGGGCACAAGTGTTGCTGCGTCTACCGTGACCAACGGGGATGGAATCTATACCATTCCCAATCTTGTCCCCGGTAAATATTCACTTGAGTTCAAGAAAGATGGGTTCAAGCAGGTGGATTTTCCATCGATTACGCTGGAATCGACGCAAGTCGCTCAAATGAACGCCGCGCTACAGGTGGGCGCCACCAATGAAAACGTTACCGTGACGGCGGACGCCCCGGTACTTGACCGGGAATCGGCAGTCATCGGCACCAACCTGAGGGGCGACGTTGCGACGGACCTTCCGCTGAGCATATACGGTGGGGGCCGGTTTGTTGAAAATTTCGCTGTGGCCCTTACACCCGGGTATTCCCCGTACAGCAGCCCGTACGGGGCCGTGGTCAATGGCTCACAGTGGTTCACCAAGGACTACACCATCGACGGCACATCCGGCACCTCCTCCATTCGAGGCGATTCCATGGAGACCGGCCCCAGCATGGAGGCAGTACAAGAACTCCAAGCACAAACCAGCGGCTTGGATGCTGCCACCGCTATCACCAACGGCGGAGTGATGAGCTTTACCCTTAAGTCCGGGACGAACAAATTCCATGGTTCGACATTCGGTTACGGCCACAACGAGTTTTTAGACGCCAATACCTGGACCAACGATCTCACCGGGACGGCGAAGACTAAAGCTCGCGCTTGGAACTACGGAGCAAGCATCGGCGGCCCCATACGCAAAGATAAGCTGTTTTTCTTTGGCGCTTTCGAGCGATATACACAGGCAGATTTTACGCTGGGAACTTACTCTCAGACCGTGCCAACGACCAGGATGCTGGGTGGAGATTTCGGCGAACTGCTCGGTTCCACTCTCTGTACGGACTCAGGCGGCAACAGGGGAAATTGCGGGCAGAGCAACGGGAATGGCGGCGCATATTCAAATGCGATCAACGTCCAAAACAAAGCCGGCGTGACCGTGCCGCTTCAGGCGGGCATGATTTTCGATCCTACTACTTGCAACTCTATGGGCGTGTGCAAACAGTTCACGGGCAATATGATCGACACCCCGATCAGCAGCGTGGCGCAGAAGATCATCCCCATTTACCTAAAGAATTACGCGCCGGGGCAACCAGGGCTCAACGGCAACAACCGGTTTCCGGTCAGCAACTCGCCGGACCAAACGCCCAACCAGGGGGTAGTAAAGCTCGACTACACGTTGACTTCCAGCGACAAGCTCTCCGGTTCGTGGATTATTAACAATCGGCCGCGCACGCTGGTTGATAGCGGAGGCATTTGGCAAAACGGATCGATCGACGGAGGGCCTTTGGCTAACGCGCGTTTTCAACTCGTCAAGGGAAACCAGTTCCGCATCAGTGAGGCCCACACCTTTACTTCCCACGTGGTGAACGTGTTCAACGAGACGTTTAACCGGTATTGGAATGGAAGTTCTCCAGCCGCCAGCGGAACGAACTGGAATTCACGACTGGGCCTCGGATCGACCGGGGCGGACAATTTCCCGGTGATCTCATTCGGCGATGCAATCAACGGCTTTGGGATAACGTCAATCGGGAACCAATGGCAGGGGTATTTTGTGAGCGCAACCATGATCACGGGCGATTCTTTGACGTGGACGAAAGGGCGCCATACGATGACGTTCGGGGGCGATTTCTGGGACTATCAGGTGAATAGCCACAGCGGACTTGGCGTTGACAAATTTAACTTCGTCCCTAACACCACAGACGGTGGCTTTACCGGACAAACTGGATTTGGTTTCGCCAGCTTCTTACTCGGTGATGTAAAAAATGCCAGCCAGACCACGAAGTATAATTTGTATGGACGGAGAAAATCGCTGGACCTGTTTGCACAGGACAGCTACAAGGTCAATTCGAGACTGACTCTGACCGCGGGCCTACGCTGGCAGTACTCCAAGCGCTTCCACGAAAAGTACGGACACTGGTCCAATTTCGACCTGAACCAGATCGATCCAACCTACGGCACTCCTGGAAAACTCGTCTCTGCCAGCGGTCCCGGGGACAGCTTCGAGAAAAAGGAATACTGGGATGGGTTTGGGCCACAAATCGGTTTTGCGTATTCACCCGCCAGGAAGTGGGTTGTACGCGGCTCGTTCAGCCTCACTCTCCTGCCTCCCAACGCTCCCCAGTTTGATGGCGTGCCGAACGCCTTTGCGCCCCAATACACAGGCACCAACACGGTGAACAAAGCGTTCAACTGGGATGGCGGCTATCCGGGCGTGTTCCAACCATTTACTGATCCCAGTTCGTTCTTCGGACTCGTCTATACGGATCCGCATTCCCTCATGCCCGGCTTTACTGATACCTACAACTTCGGCATTCAGTACGAACTGACACCGAACATGCGAGTGGAAGTTGCCTATGTAGGAAATCGTGGCCATCACCTCCCGGATACTGCACTGGCATGGAATGAACCATCGGCCTCTACATTCTTGGGTGTAGAGAAGGCGAATCCAGGACTTGTGCCCTACGGCGCCTACGACAGTTGGAATTTTTCTGGAACCGGGTGCACAAAGGGAGGAGGTGTGCCGAGCGGGTATGGCTTTGGTGCACCGTATGTTGGCATCACGTGTCCGTACACCGGTTTTGCAGGGCCAGCGCTTGCAGCACTGGCTCCCAGCCCTCAGGTGGCAGATTGGTCTACGCGCATTTGGTACTACTACGATTTGTATTATGTGGGGCTGCCGATTGGCCAGACTTCTTACAATTCCATGGTTGTAGACCTCGTGAAACGCACCGGCCGCGGGTTGACCATGGATATGAACTATACCTATTCCCGGCAACGCGGAGATACGTACACGTCCCAGCAGGAATACAATGCCTATTACACTCCTGTCCAGGACTTCGGGAATATGTCTGCCGCAGCCAACTCCCTTACAGGCTACGACTTGACTCACATCGTGAAAGGTTATGTGACTTATCAGCTGCCCTTTGGAAAGGGCCAGCGCTGGATGCCCGACAAGGGAGGCTTCGTCAATGCCCTCGTCGGTGGCTGGCAGGCAAGCACGATTGTGCTGTACGCGAGCGGCCAGCCTTTCCACATCGGGGTGAGTCAGCCGTTTTACCCGATTTGGGGCACCTTCTACCCAAATTTCAACCCCAGTATGGCTGGACGGTCTAGTCCGAGCGGGTTCAACGGGGTAAAGGCTGCAGCGCCTGGTTCCACCTACTACTATCCCTACTTTGCACAGTCGGCTGCGACCGCCCCGGTCAGCAAGGATGGTACGGTCGTCGGCTTCGGTCCTGGAGGAGCGTACGACGGCGCCCTGCGCTGCCCTGGTCAAGCGAACGAGAACGCCAGCCTAATGAAGTACTTCAGCATGGGTTCAGATGGACGTTATCAGCTCTCGATGCGCGTGGAATTTTATAACCTGTTCAACCGGCACTATTACGCCATCAAGGGTTGCGGTGGCTCACAAACCAAAATCGGCGATGCTAACTTTGCCGCCGTGACGGGTGTGAACAGCACCCAGCGAACCGGCCAATTTGGTGTGCGGTTCACGTTCTAACGAATAGATGGTTTCCGCAAGGAAGCCGCATCCGTAATTTCGCGAAGGTCGAGGACGAACACGAAAGAATGCCCGGACTCTCCCACAGTCCATCTACCCGGGGAGGACCGTTCCACAGGTGAGTTCATCGCGCCATAGGGCTCTCGGGATCTTCGTGGTGTTAACCGGTCTCGTTTGCGTTGATGCTCGGAGAGCCGATGGACCACGGCAAATGGCGGCGAGAATGCCCATGATTTTCTACGTCGATTCACGGGACGGAAATGACGCCAACGCAGGCTCCGGTTCTGAGGCGGCGTGGAAGAGTCTGGAGAAGATCAGCGCCACAACATTCGCGCCCGGGGATCGCATTTTACTGAAGTCGAGTTCGGTGTGGCAGGGACAACTCTGGCCGAAAGGATCGGGGGCGGAAGGGCACCCGATCACGGTTAGCATGTATGGCGGGGGAGTGAAGCCGGTGATTAACGGCGATGGTTTGTTCGAAGACGCTGTGCTTCTGAAAAACCAGGAATATTGGGAAATTGACGACCTTGAGATTACCAACACTGGTGCACAACGGGCCGAACGCCGTGGGG
>Ga0137418_10004535_pt1 | contig 12743 bp, 10 predicted proteins | sample CZODoug3_1_2_16f_FD_122242 | JGI IMG/M metagenome (GOLD analysis project Ga0137418, IMG submission 122242) | Vadose zone soil fungal communities from Angelo Coast Range Reserve, California, USA - CZODoug3_1_2_16fungal (Hybrid Assembly) | ecosystem: Environmental > Terrestrial > Soil > Vadose...
CGGGGGCCTGGACGGGGGCGGGGGGGGAGGGGTTCGATGGCGCGCCTTGGCGGGCGCCAGCCGAGGCGCAGCCGGTGGACAGTACCAGCGTCAGATACCGAAGTGTTCGCATCGCATCGCTCCGCAAGGAGGTCACTTGACGAGCTCGACGACGAGCGGCTGACCGATGTATTCGGTCCGCACAATGCGGCGCGGTGCCGTCGTGCTCACGTACATCACGAACGGCACGCGTGAGCCCGTCACCGCAATATGGTACGCCTGAAACGTCCCGGCCGGTACGACCACGTTCTCCTGGGCTCCGACCTTGAAGGTGAGCAGCTTCACCGCGCCGTCGCTGGGAGAGAAGAAGCTCACCGTAAAGCTCTTGCCCGACTCGAGCGGGAACGCCGGGACGGAAAACGGCACCGCGTCCTCGTCGATCGTCCCTGGCGGCAGCACGGTGTCGATGTCGAACGGCTTCGTGGTCCCGTCCTGCTGGGGCATGGCGCTGCGCCCTTTCACCCGTCCCCCACTGTACGTGAGGTGGGCTTCGCTGCGTTGTCCCTGTTGGATCGTCACCCGGTCGAGCCGCCGGCTCGAGCCGTCGGCGGGGTCGAGCACCAGCGTGACCGTCTGCTGGAACGCGCCGCCTCCCAGGTTGCTCTGCTCGGTGTAGATGAGCGAATCGGCGGTGCGCCGCAGCGCCGACACACTGGCGCCGACCGGGTTCCCCTGGAACAGGACCCGCGAGCTGTCGGTGTGCGGCGCGAGCTGCGCCGGATCGAGCGCGACCGGTGCGGCCTTCGGGCTCAGCTCGGTCGGGGTCAGCGCCTTGCCGTCGCCGTCCACCAGCCGGACGGGCGCGAGCGCCTTGAGACGGTCGTACAGCTGCGTCGCGTCCCCGACGACGACGATCGTCAGCGCCCCGCGCCGGTACAGCCGGGCCGCAGCCGCGCGTGCCGCCAGGGGCGTGACGGCCGCCAACCGTTCCCGGTACAGTCGCAGGTAGTCGTCGCCCAGCCCCAGCAACTTGGCATTGGCCACCTGAGCGGCAATCTGGCTCGGCGTCTCGATCGTGAGGGGGAACGAGCCGACCAGGAATCCCTTCGCGGCGGCGAGCTCGGAGTCCGCGATCGCCTGGGTGCGGATCCGGTCGAGCTGGCGCAGCAGTTCGCTCAGAGCGCTGTCGGCGACCTCGGTACGCACCTCGGCGGTCGCCTGCCAGTACCCGAGCCCGCGGTAGCGCTGCAGATTCGCGTACGCGCCGTACGTCCAGCCCTTCTGCTCGCGCAAGATGAGGAATAGCCGCGAGTCGGCGCCGCCGCCCAGCACCTGCGTGGCGATGCGACCGGCATAGTAGACGGAATCGGTCGGCAGGATCGTCGTATTGCCGAGCACGATGTTCGCCTGAGAAGAGCCGGGTCGATGCACCAGCACGATGTCCGTGGCCGCCGTCCGAGCAGGGGGGGCCAGGGGGCGCAGCGTCGGCGGACTGCCGCGCCAGCCGGCGAAGACGCGCTCGACGAGCGCGCGCACCTGCGGCTCGGCGACGTCACCCGCCACCACGACCAGCGCACCGGTGGGGCGCAGCCGATCCGCGGCGAACTTGGCGACGTCGTCGCGCGTGACGGCGTTGTAGCTGTCGCGCGTGGCGCTGCGTCCGTAGGGATTCGGGCCATAGATCTCCTTGCCGAAGATCCGGCCGGCGAGCGACGCGGGCTGGGAAAGCGACAAGGAGAGCGCGGAGAGCGCGCGGGTGCGCGCCAGCGCCAGCTCGCTCTCCGGGAACGCCGCGTGCTGCGTGACGTCCCCCAGGAGGTCGAACACCAGCCCGAGCTGATCGCTCAGCGCGTCCGCCGAGATCGTGAGAAAGTCCTCGCTGGCGGACGCGGAGAGGCTGCCCCCCACTCCTTCGATCGTCTCCGCGATCCGCTCGGCCGACCGGCTCGCCGTGCCCTTGGTGAGGAGCTCGGCAACCAGCTCCGCGAGGCCTTCCTTGCCGAGCGGATCGTAAATCCCGCCGGCACGGAAGCTCAGGCTCACCGACACCACCGGCTGCTCGTGATGCTCCACGAGCACGAGCTGCAGCCCGTTCGCGAGCGTCGCCTCTTTGAACGGCGGAAAGCGAACCGGGGAGAGCGGGGTGGGGCGGGGGGGCTTCGCGGGGAAGCCCTGGGCGGGCAGGCGGCTGAGCCCGGAGACAATGAGCGCAAGAAGCCATGCGGCCTTGGTGGTTCCCACGCGCCTCACTTCGTCGCCCCCGAATCAGGCGGCGCAGCCTTCGGCCGCACAATGACCACCACCGAGTTCGCCGGGTCCAGGTATTTCGTGGCCGCGTGCTGAATGTCGGCCGCGGATACCGCGAGGTAGCGGTCCAGGTCGCTGTTGATCTCCGCCACAGAGCCGTGAAACAGGTTGTAGTGCTGCAGTGCTTCCGCACGCCCGAAGGTCGTCTCCCGCTCATGGATGAAGTCGGCGCGGAAAGCATTGCGCGCCCGGCTCAGCTCGTCGGCGGTGACGCCGACCCGACGCACGCTGTCCAGTTGCGCGCCGACCAGGCTGTCGAGCGCCTGCACGGCGACCCCCTGATTCGCGATCCCGAAGGCGACGAGCACGCCGGGGCCGCGCCGCTCGGTCAGCGCGAACATGCCCGCCTGGAGCGCGGCCCGGTCCCGCCGCACCACGCCGACGTTCAGCCGGGAGCTCTCGCCCTGGCCCAGGATCACGTTCAACAGCTCGATAGCGGGAATGTCGGGGTCGGTGTGGGGCGGCAGCCGGAAGATGCGGAACGCCGCCGGCAGGTTGGCGTGCTCGTCTTCGACTTCGCGCCGCACCATCCCGGGGCCCAGCCGGTAGTCGCACTGCACGGCGGGCGGGGCCGCCTGGCTCGGGATATCGACGAAGTACTGGCTCACCAGCCGGCGCAGCTCGACCGGCTGGAAGTCGCCCACCACGACCAGCGTCGCGTTGTTGGGCGCGTAGTACGTGCCGAAGTACGCCTGGACGTCTTCCAGCTTCGCGGCATCGAGGTCGCCCATCGAGCCGATGGTGGGATGCGCGTAGGCGAAGCACTTCGCGCTGTCAAACGGCCAGACAATGGCGCTCCGGAAGGTCGGCGCGTACGGCTGGTTGTCGACGCGCTGCCGCTTTTCCTCTTTCACCGTCGCCCGTTGGTTCTCCAGGTTCTCCTGGGTGACGGCGAGCGAGCGCATCCGATCCGCTTCGAGCCAGAGGGCGAGGTTCAGCCGGTTGGACGGAATCGTCTCGTAGTAGTTCGTGTAGTCGTCGTGCGTGGAGCCGTTGAGCGTCCCGCCGGCGCGCTCCACCAGCTGGAAGTGCTCGCTCTTCTTTACGTGGGCCGACCCCTGGAACATCATGTGCTCGAACAAATGCGCGAAGCCGGAGCGGCCGGGACGCTCGTTCCGGGCGCCCGTGTAGTACCACAGGTCCACCGTCACGACCGGCGTCGAGTGATCCTCGGAGTAGAGCACGCGCAGGCCGTTGGGCAAGGCGAACGATTCGTAGCTCACGCGACCGGACTGCGCGGCGAGCAATGCGGCGACCAGCGCAATCACCGGCATGCTCATTGAGGGGAGGGCACGACCGGGCCCGTCCCGGCGAGCTGGAACGAGAACTCGCCGTCCAGCGTCTCACCCTTTACGACGCGGCGCACGCCGGTGCGCGTGATGAACACGCGGAACCCGCCGCTCCGGAGCGGCAAAACGTCGAAACGACCTGCGGGCACCTCGATCGTGACCGGCGCCAGCGCGACGAAGCTGAGCGTCGTGATCGAATCGCCGAACTCGCTGTAGGCCGGAATGGCGAGCGAATCGCCCGGCGCGGCGTTGGTCACGGCGGCGGCGATGAAGATGTAGTCGGACAGCACGGCGCCCCGGGGGAGGGGCCGGCTCACCGGGATGATCTGCACCGCGCCGCTGCGCGTGCCCACCCGCCGGCGTCCTGCGATCTCGCCGCGCTTCACGTCGAGGTCGTGCTCCACCATCACGGTGTCGCTGGTGGGTGAGAACAGATCGATGTGGTGAAAGGTGGCCATCGGGTCGCCGGTCAGGCGGTTCAGGACCACGCGCAGCCGCTCCTCCTCCACCGGCCGAAACTCGGAGTGCGCGGTGTACAGGAGCTGCTGGGTCATTTCGAGCTCCCGGATTTCGTACTGCCACACCGCGTACCCCCGCTGGGCGCCGCGAAAGATGAACACGAACGAGTCGCGCCGCGGCGCCAGGTCCGTGAGATCGAACCGAAGCGGCTTCTGCGGGTCTCGGGTCTGTGCGGCGAGTGAGCTAGCGAGCAGCAGGGAACAGAGCCAGCGCATTGGTCTCCAGAATGGCCCGCTTGTGCGAGTCGTCGAGCGAGAGTGCCAGGAACTGATCGATGTTCTGGCGCATCTCTCTGACGCCCGGGCTGGGCCAGTCGGTTCCCCACAGCACGCGGTCGGCCACCTCGGGCAGGCGCGGAAAGTACTCCAACAGGCGGGCGGGCGGAATCCCGGAGATGTCGAGCCGGACGTGGCGGTGGCGGCGCAGGATGAAGAACGCCTCCGCCATGTACAGCGGCCGGCCCCCGTGCGCCATGACGAGCGGCAGATCGGGGAAATCGATCGCCACGTCGTCGAGCTCCATCGGGTTGCCGTACTTGGAGCGCGCGCCCGGAAACACGCTCGTGCCGGTGTGGATCATCACCGGCAGCCCGCGCTCCTCGCACCGCCGGTAGATCGCTCCCAGTGCCTCCAGCCCGTCGGTGTACGCGTTGGCCGGGAATCCCTGATGGGGCGGATGGATCTTGACGAGCCGGATCCCCAGGTCGACGAGTCGATCCACGTCGCCGCGCGCGTCCCGGGTGAATCGCGGGTGCACGCCGCCGTAGGGAAGGAGTCGCTCCGGATTCGCCCGCGCGTACGTCGCGGAGAACGTATTGGTGGCGTCGGTGAAGCCCATGACGTCGGGCGACGGGTAGTTGACCAGGCCCGCGCGCCACACACCGGAGCGGTCCATGACCTGGAGCAGCGCGCGCGGGTCCTCCATCACCTGGACCATCAGATCGCGCTCGGCCTCCTTGTCGCGCCACATCACCGCAAGCACCTGTGGCTTGAGCTCGCGCCACGGTTGGATGTGGATGTGGACGTCGGTGATGCGGCTCGGTGGGAGACGGGGTGCCGACACAGGACGGGTCATGGGGCGCAGAAGCTACCGTATGACAAGTGCGCATTCAACCGCACGTGGAGAGCACAGTCGCGGCGCCGAGTGGGCGCAACACGAGGAGTTGCGCAGCCGCCACAAGCGAGCGCGTCGCTGCCAGTCCCAAACCGTGGCTGGCGCGCAGCAGGGAGGTGCGAATCTTGCGCGCCTTCGTGCGGCCGACAAACCTTCGACACTCCCGGAGGCTACCCATGAGGATCCATGTTCCGTGCCCTGGCGGCAGCGTGACCGCCCTGGGATGCATCCTGCTCCTCGCGTCCTGCGACGCGGGTCCGCTCTCCTCGCCCGCTCGGAAAGGCGGCGTCGCCGCGGCGACGGTGGTGACCGCGGCGCCGTTTACGTTCGTGAACTTCGAGCTCGGCGCCACGCCTGGGACGGTTTGCCCGGACTCGGCGGCGTGCACGAACGGCGCCGCGGAGCCCGCGATTCGCGCCGACGCCACGGGTACCTTTTACGTCTCCTCGGAGCTCGGGCTCTCGGCCGGCACGCTCGCCTGGACGTCTACCGACGGCGGCTTGCACTACACGGCGCTGACATCCCCGAACCAGCTCTCCCGGGCCTTCGGTGGAGTGGGGCCGGGGGGCGGCGACACGGACTTGAGCACCGCGCCGCAGCCGAACCCCAGCGGCATCCACAACCTCTACGTGGCGAGCCTCAGCCTGGCGAACGTCACGGTCAGCACCAGTACGGATGGCGGGAAGACTTGGACCGAGAGCCTCATCAGCGCCACGATTCCCCTCGATGACCGCGAGTGGATCGCCGCCGATCAGGCAACCAAGGTGTGCCTCTCGTACCACGACATCGCGACCTTCAACATCGACGTCAACTGCAGCCTCGACGCCGGCGCCACGTTCACCCAGGTGGGTTCGGCGATCGACGCCGCACACGCCTTCCTGATCGACGACAACGAGATCGGCAACCTGACGATCGACCCCAACAACCACGTCATTTACCAGGTGTTCAGCGGCATCGCGAGCGCCACCGAGGTGGTCGGGAGCGCCTTCCACGCCGTTTGGATCGCGGTCTCGCGCGACGGCGGTCAGACGTTCACCGACAATCCCGTCTACGTGAATCCGGACAACACGGCCTCGTACGGCCACCAGTTCGTCAACGTGAGCGTGGACCGGGCCGGCACCGTCTACGTCGTGTATACCGACAACCACAACCTCTTCTACAGCTTCTCGACGGATGGGGGGAGCACGTGGACCGGGCCGATCCAGGTGAACCAGGCCCCGTCCGCCACGGCGATCATGCCGTGGAGCGTGGCCTGCAACCCCGGCCAGCTGAACATCGTGTGGTACGGGACGTCGTTCTACGACGGGACGACGGCGCCGGACAACTATCCAGCGTCTGCGGCGTGGTACGTGTTCTTCGCCCAGAGCGTCAACGCCGCCGTGGCCGGTAGCACGTTCACGCAGGGCGCGGCCACTCCGATCATCCACTACGGTGGGGTGTGCGAGAGCGGGGTGGGTTGCACCGGCAACCGGGACCTGTACGACGACTTCGGCATCGCCGTCAGCCCGACGACCGGCCTGGCGTCCATCGTCTACAGCGACGACCAGCCCGGGAACGTCGGGAGGGACGACCACACCGCCATCGCGACGCAGACGGCGGGTCCCAAGATCTGCGGCCCCTGACCGGGAGGGGAACGACGAGCGGCTGAGGGGATGGGAATGCCCCTCAGTCGCTCCAGCGGTAGAACCCCTTTCCCGCCTTCTTCCCGAGCTCCCCCTTCGCCACTTTGTCGCGCAGGATCTGTGGGGGCTCGAACTGCGGCTCCTCGAGCGTCTGATGCAAGTACTCCGCGATCGCGAGCCGGACGTCGAGGCCCACGAGATCCGTCAGCTTGAGCGGGCCCATCGGATGGTTGTATCCCAGCTCCATCGCCTTGTCGATGTCTTCCGCCGAGGCCACGCCCTGCTCGAGCATCCGCATCGCCTCGAGCCCGAGGGCGAGCCCAAGCCGGCTCGAGGCGAAGCCCGGCGCGTCCTTCACCACGATCGGCTCCTTGCCGAGCTGCCGCACGAACGCGAGGGCTCGGTCCAGCGTCCCGGGTTCAGTGCGCTCGTGCGTCACGACCTCGACGAGCTTCATGGCATGCACCGGGTTGAAGAAGTGCAGCCCGACGACGCGCCCCGGGTCGCGCACCGCGGACGCGATCGCGCCGACCGAGAGCGAGGAGGTGTTCGTGGCGAGCAGCGCGGTCGCCGGCGCCGCGCGCTCGAGCTCGGCAAAGAGACGCCGCTTGACGCCGAGATCCTCGACCACGGCTTCGATCACGACGTCGGCCTCGCGCACCGCCGACCCGAGGTCGCGATCGGCCCGCAGCCGCGCGGCCGCGGCGGCGACGTCCGCTTCGCCGAGCTTTCCGCGCTTGACGCCGCCCGTGAACAGGTCCCCGATGCGCCGGATGGCGGGGGGGATGGCCTCGGGACGGCTGTCCGTGAGCGCGACGCTGCAGCCCGCGAGCGTCGCGACGTAGGCGATCCCGTGGCCCATGGTCCCCGCGCCGATCACCGCGACGGCGCGCGCCGTCATGCGCCGGGCACGCCCAGCACCTGACGCGCCACATCCGGGAAGTTCCCGCACAGCCCATCGACCTGGAGGGCGAGCAGCCGGCGCATGTCGTCGGGGTCGTTCACCGTCCAGGCGTAGATGCGATACCCCGCGCGATGCAGCGCGTCCACGAGCGGGGCGTCGATGAGGCTTTGCTCCTCCCACAGAACCGTCGCCCCGGTGTCTTCCAGGACTTCGAGGGGACGCAGCGGATAGGACGCGAGCAGCGCGCCCCGCGGGAGCGCCGGCGCGGCGAGCCCGAGGCGCTTCACGATGCGGTGGTCGAAACTGTGGATCGCGCAGCGGCCGCGCTGGGCGCGGCCTTCGAGCGCCGCGAGCAGACGGTCGTCGAACCGCTCCGGGAGCGACTTGACCTCGACGAATACCTCGAGCGCGGGGTCGATCACCGCCAGCGCGTCCTCGAGCGTCGGCACGGACTCCCCGTTCGGGAGCCGCAACGCCCGCAGCTGGGCGGCACTCGAGCGCGTGATGTGCGTGCCGCTCACGACCTCGTCGTGGTGGACGAACAGGGCGCCGTCGGCGGCGGCATGCACGTCCAGCTCCACCGCATCCGCGCCGCGCGCACGGGCCGCCCGGAACGCCGCGCGGGAATTTTCGTATTCGTACCCCGACGCGCCCCGGTGCGCGATGACCAGCGGCTTGCTCACTTCAGCAGGCTGTCCGCCTTCTTGGACTCGATCCAGCCCGGCTGCTTCTCGATGTCGTGCACGATCGTGTAGTGCTCGGGCTGGGGGAGCACCGCCTTCAGGTACTCCTGGTACTTCACCGGGTCGTCCATCGGCACGCCGTCCACGGTCCACAGCTGGTGCCCGTACATGCCGATCTTGCGGTTGAACTTCGTGTCCGGAACTTTGAGCTGCCGCTCGCGCTCCGGGATGAAGAGATTCAGCCGCTCGACCAGTTTGGTGATCTCCTGGCGATACAATTCACGGCTGAGCTCGTTCAGCCGCGACTTCTCCGGCTCGTCCTGATGCTCGCGTTCGTCGTAGCGCCCCTTCAACCCCCACACGTACGCCCAGTGGGCCGACGAGGAGTTGTCGGTCCCGAACAGATCGAACGCCGTGGGAATCCACTTATAGAAGAAGCGCTGGATCACTTCCGGCGGCGTCCGGCCGGCCTTCACGATCCGCAGCAGGCCGTTGTTGCCGGTTCCCAGGTGATAGGACTCTTCCTTCAGCATGGGGATCATCGAGCGCGACAGCGGGTCGAACGCTGAAGTCGAGAGCATGGTGAGCTGGAACTTGCCGTCGCGATCGATGAACTGCGTGTAAGTGAAGAAGTCGAGCCAGTTGTCGACCAGCTCGTTGAACGAGCCGAGCAGCCGCTCCCCCTCGTCGGCGCGGCGCTCCAGCAGCTTCGCGGCCTCGCGCTTGCCTTCGTCCCCGAAGTGCGCGCACAGGAGGTACGACATCTGCCAGCCGTGCCGCATTTCCTCGGTCATGACGCGCATGAGCGAGAGCAGGTCGTAGTCCGAGGGCGCGTGCTGCAGCAGGGTCCGCTGCTGCTCCACCGACGCGAACTCGGTGTCGCCCTGGTAGACGATGAGGTTGAGCAGCGCGTCGCGGATCCGCTGGTCCGGGATGTGCATCACCGTGGGCCACTTGCGCTGGCCTTTGTAGTGCCCGAACTCGATGTGCGGCACCTCCTGGTCGCCGAACTTCGCCTCGAACTTGAAGTCGCGCAGCTCTCCCTGGGGGAGGCCGATCGACTCCTGCCAGTAGCGGAAGTAGTCGATCCATTCGTCGAAGTTCATGAGCTTGCGAACCATCAGTGACTCCTCTTGGACAGCGCCGCCCCGATGCGCTGGCGCGCCTCGGCGGTGGCGAACAGTTCGTTCTGCTGGGTGATCTCGAGATCGAGCATCGCGGCGAGCGAGCTCGCCTCGCTCCGGTACAGCGCTTGCTTGGCCCGGCGCACGGCCGCCACCGGCTGGGCGGCCCACCGCTCGGCGAGACGCCGGGTCTCCGTGGCGAGCTCGGCGTGCGGCACGACCCGGTCGAACAGCCCCAGGGCCAGCGCTTCGGCCGCGGGGACCATCCGCGCGCTCCAGACCAGCTCGAGCGCCCGCGATGTCCCGACGAGACGGGGGAGGAAGAAGCTCCCACCCCAATCGGGCACCAGCCCGAGCGTGTGGAAGACCTGGCCGATCGACGCCTGATCGGACGCGATCCGGTAATCGCACGCGAGGGCCAGATTCGCACCACCGCCAGCCGCCGGCCCGTTCACGGCCGCCAGGACCGGCTGCGGGGCCGCGCGGATCGTCAGCGCCACGTCCTTGCCCGCCGCCACGAGCGCGGGGCCGTCCGCCCCCAGCACGCTCAAGTCCGCGCCGGCGCAAAACGCCCGCCCCGCTCCCGTGAGGACGATCACGTGCACCGCGTCGCTGGCGGCGAGCATCCGCAGCGCTTCATTCAGCTCCCGGCACATCGGTCCGTCAAATGCGTTGAGTTTGCCGGGCCGGTTCAACGTCGCCGTCCCGATGCCGCCCACGATTTCCACCATTACGCAGTCGTATGCCGCCATCAGACGCGCTCCACGATCATGGCGATCCCCTGGCCCACGCCGATGCACATGGTCGCGAGACCGTAGTCCGACTGCGTCCGGCGGAGGGCATGCACCAGAGTCGTTAAGATGCGCGCGCCGGTCGCGCCGAGCGGATGGCCGAGCGCGATGGCACCGCCGTAAATGTTCACGCGCTGCGGATCGAGCTTGAGCTCGCGGATGCAGGCGATCGCCTGGGCCGCGAACGCCTCGTTCAGCTCTACCAGATCGATCTGATCGATCGTCAATCCGGTGCGCCGCAAGACTTTCTGCGTGGCCGGAATCGGCCCGAGCCCCATACAGCTCGGATCCACGCCGGCGACAGCCGTGGCCACGATTCGCGCCAATGGCTCAGACCGCCCTGACACCACCAGCAACGCCGCCGCGCCGTCATTTATGCCGCTCGAGCTCGCCGCCGTGACCGTGCCGTCCGTGCGAAACGCCGGCTTGAGCTGCGCGATGCGCTCGAGCGTCGTGCCGGCGCGGGGATACTCGTCCTTGGCGAACGTCGTGCCGTCGGGAAGGGCAACGGGCACCAGTTCGTCGGTGAACACGCACTCCTGGAGCGCGCGCTCGGCGCGCCGCTGGCTCTCCACGGCGAAGGCATCCTGCTCGGCCCGGCCGATCTTGTAGCGGTCGGCCACCAGCTCGGCGGTTTCCCCCAGCGCGATCGTCCATTCCTTCTTGAGCCGTGGGTTCGGGAACCGCCACCCGACCGTAGTGTCGGCGACCTCGGGAGCCTTGCGGCTCCAGGCGTCCGCCGACTTGAGCATCACGTACGGCGCGCGGGTCATGTTTTCCACGCCGCCGGCGACGAACACGGCACCCTCGCCCGCTTTGATCGCCTGCGCGGCGCTCGCCGCCGCCTGCAACCCCGAGCCGCACAGCCGGTTCACCGTCTGACCGGGCACCTCGACCGGCAGGCCGGCGACGAGCGACGCCATGCGAGCGACGTTGCGGTTGTCCTCACCCGCCTGGTTGGTACAGCCGAGTATTACGTCGTCGATGGACAGCGGATCGATTCCCGAGCGTTCCACCACGGCCCTGATCGGGATCGCCGCGAGGTCATCCGCGCGCAGCGACGCCAGCGCGCCGCCGTGCTTGCCGACGGGCGTCCGGAGCGCGGCGCAGATGTACGCGTCCGTCACAGACCGATCCAAACGGTCTTCGTCTCGGTGTAATTATCGAGCGCTTCCTTGCCGAGATCGCGCCCGAACCCCGAGAACTTGTAACCGCCGAACGGCGCGGCCGGGTCGTAGAAGTTGTACGTGTTCACCCAGACGGTGCCGGCCTTGATCGCGCGGGCGACGCGGTGCGCCTTCTGGATGTCCTTGGTCCAGATGCCGGCGGCGAGGCCGTACACCGAGCGGTTCGCCAGGCGGACGCCGTCTTCCTCGTTTTCGAAGGTCAGCACCGCCAGCACGGGGCCGAAGATTTCCTCGTCCACGATCTTCATCCCCGGCTTCGCTCCGTCGAATACCGTCGCCTCGACGTAGAAGCCCTTGCCCTTGACCTGGGCGGGGTTGCCGCCCGCCAGGAGCCTGGCGCCTTCCTTCTTCCCGGCCTCGATGTAGGAGAGCACCGTGTCCTGCTGACGCTTGGAGACGATCGCGCCCAGGCGCGTGTTCTTGTCGAACGGATCACCGGGCGTGAGCTTCTTGGCCCGCTCGGCGAGCTGCTCGACCACCTGGTCGTGCACGGCCCGCTCGACCAGCAGCCGGGAGCCCGCGGCGCACACCTCGCCCTTGCCGTAGAAGATGCCGGCCTGAGCCCCGCGCACCGCGGCCGCCAAGTCGGCGTCGGCGAAGATGATGTTCGGGCTCTTGCCGCCCAGCTCGAGCGTGACCCGTTTCACCGTGCCCGCCGCCTCGCGCATGATCCACTGGCCGACCTCGGTCGAGCCCGTGAAGGCGATCTTGTCGACGAGCGGGTGCCGCACCAGGGCCGCGCCGGCCGTCGCGCCGGGCCCCGGGACCACGTTCAGGGCGCCGGCGGGGAACCCGGCTTCGACCGCGAGCTCGCCGAGCATGAGCGCGGTGAGCGGCGTCTCGTGCGCCGGTTTGAGCACCACGGTGCAGCCCGCCGCCAGCGCCGGAGCCACTTTCCACGTGGCCAGGTTGAGCGGAAAATTCCACGGGACGATCGCGCCGACCACGCCGACGGGCTCGCGCAAGGTGTAGGTGAAGAAGTTGCCGCTGACGGGGAGGGTGTGCCCCGTCAGCTTGTCCGCCCAGCCCGCGTAGTAGCGCACCGTCTCGATCGCCATCGCGACGTCGATCTTCGACTCGAACAGCGGCTTGCCGTTGTTCTTCGTCTCGACGTCAGCGAGCTCATTGGAGCGCTGCTCGAGCAGGTCGGCGAGCCGGTAGAGCAGGGCGCCCCGCCTGCGGGCCGGGAGCTCCCGCCACTCCTTCGAATCGAGGCAGGCCCGGG
>Ga0137418_10004536_pt1 | contig 12742 bp, 14 predicted proteins | sample CZODoug3_1_2_16f_FD_122242 | JGI IMG/M metagenome (GOLD analysis project Ga0137418, IMG submission 122242) | Vadose zone soil fungal communities from Angelo Coast Range Reserve, California, USA - CZODoug3_1_2_16fungal (Hybrid Assembly) | ecosystem: Environmental > Terrestrial > Soil > Vadose...
GACACAAAGAAGACCGCATCAAGATTATTTAAGGCGGCCTTCGCTGTGTCTTTGTGCCCTTTGTGTCTTTGTGTTTTAGCCCACGTGCAGGCAGTATATTAATCCTGGCTTAAGGCCCAGGAGGCAACGATGATGAATTCCCGGTGGTGCCGAGTTCTTCCCGTGATCGCGCTTGCGATTCTGGCTAGCGCGGAGTCCGCAATCCCGCAACAACGTAAAGCGCAGCCCCCGAAGTCCGTACGCCTTTACGTGTTCGATTGCGGTAGCTTGAACATTCCAGACACGTCACCCTATCAGCTCAAGAAGGAGGACCTGGCCACAACCTATATGTCCGTCCCTTGTTTCCTCGTGGCCCATCCGAAGGGAACCATGATTTGGGACGCGGGAGCCGTTCCGGACACTGCGTTCAAGCCCGGCGGTGGACCTGGAACGCTTCGATATGCGACCTCCCCCAGGCCCCTCAAGGTTCAATTGGCCGAAATCGGCTATGCCCCGGCCGACATCACTTACGTGTCGTTCTCGCACTTTCACTGGGACCACATCGGAAATGCCAACCTCTTCGCGAGCGCCACATGGCTGGTGCGAAAACTCGAGCGCGACATCATGTTCTCCGATCCTCCTTCGCCACGCACCGAGCCGGCCAACTACAGCGCGCTCAAGACCAGCAAGACCGTCATCATCACGAAGGATGAACATGACGTGTTTGGCGATGGCACGGTCGTTATCAAGTCCACACCCGGGCACTCGCCGGACCATCAGGTATTGTTTTTGAAACTTGCGAAAACCGGCCCCATTCTGCTTAGCGGAGATCTCTATCATTATCCTGAGGAACGGAAGCTGAATCGGGTCCCGACCACCGAATTCAACGCCCAGCAAACCGTCGCGTCCAGAGCGGCCGTCGAGGAATTCCTGAAGAAAACGCGCGCTCAGCTCTGGATTCAACACGACTTCACAGCCAATGCCAGGCTCAAGAAAGCGCCTGAGTTTTACGACTAGATTCCAGCGGAGACTATTTCTATGCGAACGTACGTTTTGCTGATCCCCGTGGGTATGCTGCTCATGTTGGGGAGCGCGTGCACAGCCCCACAGCCTCCATCCGCTCCTCAGAAGGAAGCGGCGCCCGCCGGCGCCCAGGTCCAGGGAGACCTTCGCCAGGTGATGAGGGGCATCTTGTATCCCAGCTCAAACGTCATCTTTGCCGTTCAGGACAAAAATCCCGCCGAAATAAAGCCCGCTGCCGATCCGACAACCGCTACCGATCCTCTGGCGAGTACGTACGGAGGATGGACGGCGGTCGAGAATGCTGGCATCGCCCTGGCCGAGGCCGCCAACCTCCTTATTCTTCCCGGACGCAAGTGCTCGAATGGCCGGGCCGTCCCGCTACAGAATGCGGATTGGCCAATGTTGGTTCAGGGACTCCGCGACGCCGGAACGAAGGCATACAAAGCAGCCCAGGCGAAAAATCAGGACAACATACTGGATGCGGCAGGCGACGTGACCACGGCGTGTGAGAACTGCCACTCGAAGTATCGTGAGAAACCTGGAGGCGAAGCGGACCGGTGCATGTGATGCGGATGCAGTCCGGAGTTTCCATTTCGCCGCGCAAACTGGTATAAGTCTTCGGCACAACACTTAGGGGGGTGCCCCATGCCGGAGCCCACAAATGGCGCAGTCGCCCAGACCTCGATCCGCGGCGCCATCAAGGTCGCCATATCAACCTCGAGCGATACGCTCGGTGCCGGTCAGGATTTCTCGATCTTTGTCACGATAAGAAATCCGTTTGAGGTTCCACTTGTCCTTCACAGCATCGCGACGTATCTTCCGACCGAGTTGCTGGATGCCGATAAGCACCTGCGGGATCTCCAGGCTCTCGATATCGAAGAACAAATGGCGGAACTGGAAGACGCCAGACGGGCACTGGGTCAACCGCCAACCGGATTCGTCCCGCATCGTTCCCGAGCCCTCGCATGGCTTCCCAAACCTGTTCTTAACCTCGCGCCGATTACGCTAAGAACCCCCGGCTATCAGTTAGCTCTGAGCGCTGCCGGAAGCGCAGGCCCCACGATCGCGCGCGATCTGACCTCGGAAGCGCAATTTCCCATCAAAATGCCGTTTCACGGTACCGTCACTCATTCGATCAAGAACCGGCTGCACAAACAATTGGACGAAGAAGAAACCAGGATCTACATCCGAAGCATCAATGAAGAAATGCAGGAGTATCGCGATGCGCTGGCGGCTTTGGACAACGTGACCACACCCGCCAAAACTCTTCAACCCGGCAACTCCACCACGCGAACTTTCAGGATTCGGTCCAAAAAGGCGATCTGGTTCAGGCCGGCAGCATATCGATTGCAGATTGAAGTTGAGTATTCCATCGGGGGCATAAGAAATATCGATACGATCGAACACCCCATTCAAATCAGAGCATCTCTAACCAGCCTCGTTCTGGGCGCATTCATCGGTGGACTGGGCGGCTGGTTCGCTGGTCACGGCTCCGTGGCGGCGCCAGCCGCGAACTCGGTGGTGGGTCTCACTGTATCTCTGGTGATGTCCGCTATGGCAGTGGTGCTTTTCGCCCGCAAGAAGGAGGTTCAACCGATCATTACGGTAGAAGACTTCTGGGGCGGGGTCGCGCTGGGGTTTCTCGTTGCGTATTCCGGCGCTACACTCCACACGTTCCCTGCCTGATGTGGTGCTCAAACTCTTCCCGGAATAGCCGGATCGCGCTCAGGATCGGCGGGCCGGGCATGTTGATGAGCGCACAATAACCCTTGCCTCGATTGAAATCGACAATCTTTTGAAACTGGTCGAAGAGAGCGGCGTCCGCCTTACCCTGCTGGATGCGTTCGAGCATCACCGAAAGCATGTTCGTCTCCATGCGGCAGGCCGGGCATTGGCCGCAGGATTCGCGCGCGAAGAACTGCGCGATACGAAGCGTTTCTTCGACCATGCAGGTCTCTTTGGAATAGAAGCGCATCACGCCGCACCCCAGCGTCGATCCCGCCTTCTTCAATGACTCCGGATCGAGCGGAACGTCGAGCTGATCGTTCGTCAGGAACGCGCACGATGGCCCGCCCGGAAGAATCGCCTTGAGCTCCGCGTGGTTCTTCAAGCCATTGCCGACATTTTCGTAGAGATATCGCAGCGAAGTCCCGAGCGGCAACTCATAGGCGCCCGGACGATTCATCTCGTCGCCGAGACAGAAAAGCATCGTGCCCGGGCTATCAGGCGTGCCGTGGGTTCGAAACCACGAAGCGCCATTTCGGATAATCGGCGGGACGTTGGCGAGAGTTTCGACATTGTTCACGACGGTCGGCTTGCCGAAGAGTCCGGCGGCCGCCGGATACGGCGGCTTCTGCCGAGGCAGTGGAGGTTTGCCTTCGAGGACCTCGATTGCTGCAGAGTCTTCGCCGGCGACATAGACGGTTGGAGCGCGATGTATAGTAACAGCGAGAGAACCGAGAAGGCCCGCCACCTTCGCCTCACGCACCGCCTCATCCATCCGATTGAAGCAGTCGTCGTACGTCTCGTTGAGGTAAATGTACGCCTGGCCGGCCTGGATGGCTCGGGCCGCAAGAATCGTGCCCTCGAGGACGAGGTGCGGACGGTGCGCGATCAGGATGCGGTCCTTGAGACTGCCGGGCTCATCCTCGCCCGCGTTGCAGACGACGTAGCGTGGAGTGGATGGTGTTTCTGCCGCTACGGCCCACTTTCTGCCGGCTGGGAAACCCGCGCCGCCCCGCCCCCTCAGGCCGGAGGCGGAGATGGTTTCCAGAATGTCTGTTGGTGAGGGATTTCGTTGGAGCGCATCGTATCCGCCCGATGCGCGGTATTCATCGAACGTCTCGCGCCGGGTCGGTTTGCCTTGTGGGAAGAGAATCATATTCGGAAGCTTGAACGCGGGCTAAAGCCCGCGACTACAAAGACCAGGACGAAACCTGTTTCCCCAAAGGACCAAACCTGTTTTCCCAAATGTAGTCGCGGGCTTTAGCCCGCGTTCTCTTAAAACAACCCGGCGTCGAGAAGCTGGTAGATCAGGTCCTTCAATGAGTCATCGATGCCGTGGGTCAGTCTCTCGACCGGGGCGCCGCCCTTGGCGTGACTCGCGATTTCATCGAGATCGTTCTGCTTCACACCGCAGTACCAGACCTTCTGCGGATAGAGGACGATGTTCGGGCCTGCCTGGCAGCCCCCGAAGCACATGTAGGGCTTCACTTCGACGTCCGAATCCTTCAGCCCCTGGCTCAATTTGTCGAGGAGCTCGCCTGATCCGCGCGCTTTGCAGTCCTCATTCTGACAGACAAGAACGTAACTCGAAGCCATCAGTTATACCGCCAGCACCCAATCAGGCTGCTTGAAGATCTCAGCCAGCCGGACCTTGTCCAAAGCATTCGGCAACACCTCGTCGAGGTGCTTTCTATAGGCGTCAGGCGTGAGTTCCTCGCCACGGATGCTGTATGTCTTGTCAGCATACTCCCCGATCGAGCGATGAAACTTCACATCCGGCAGCACAATTTTCGGCTGGCCCTCCGGTACGAGTTTGTTCAGCGCCACCATGAGACCGCTGACTTCCTTCAGGTAATGCTGCCGTGAAAGCTCATTCAGCCGGTCGCGATCGGCCGGCACATCCGTCTTTCCTTCGTCGTACCGGCCCTTCAAACCCCACACATAGAACCAATACGCCGACGACGAAGCGTCCACACCGAACAGATCCAGCGCCACGGAAAACCACTTGTTGATGTGCTTCTGGATGAGATCCATCGGAACTTTGCCTGCCTTCACGACTCGAGTGAGTCCCGTGTGCCCTGTAAGAAGGTGATAGAACTCCTCCTGCAACATCGGCGTCATGCTCGAGGCCAGCGGCTTGAAGCCGGAATGGTTGAGCATAGTGAGCTGATACTTGCCGTCACGATCCACCAGCTCGGTGTAGCAGTAAAAGTCCAGCCAGTCCTGCACGTCCTGATTGAATGCGCCGAGCAGCCGGCTGTCGTTGAAGGCACGTCGTTCGAGCAGCTTCTGCGCTTCCAGCTTTCCCGACGAGCCGAAGTATTTCACCAGCAGATAGCTCATCTGCGTGCCGTGCCGCATCTCTTCGCGCATGATCTTTACAGCCGACTGGAGGTCATACTCGGACGGAGCGGTGTTCAAGAGGTTGCGCTGCTGCTCGACGGATGCGAACTCCGTGTCGCCTTGATACGTGATGAGGTGGAGCAGGCTGTCGCGCACGCGCTGATCCGGAATCTGGAGCACGGTCTCCCACTTGGCGCGGCCGGCATAATCGCCGAACTCGATCACGTCGGATGGAACGGGTCCGAACTTCACCTCGAACTTGTAGTCCTCGAACTTCGAGGTATCGAGACCGATGTCTTTCTGCCACTGGCGGAAATAATCCGTCCAGTCATCAAATGTTGAAATCTTGCCCATAGAATCTTCTTTCTAGCGTCGGGCCCACCGGCCGGTCCCCCACACTCATTTCCCTTGAAATTTCGCGACGCGTTTATCTTTGTACGCGCTTAAACCTTCTGCAGCGTCTGCGCTGGCGAACGCCTGCGCGAGCAACTCCCGCTCGAGCGCGAGGCCTTCCCACTGACTTCCCTGGATGCCGCTCTGGATTGCCCGCTTGATCAGGCCGACCGCTTTGCTTGGCTTATTCGGGGCGACGAACTGGCGGGCGTAATCGAGAACCTGGTCGAAGAAGTCTTCGCCTTCGAAGATGTCGCCGATCAAACCGAACTCGAGTGCTTCTTCAAAAGCGATCATGCGCCCCGTGGCCGCGAGATCGATGGCGCGCGCTTTGCCGACGAGCCGCGGCAGGCGCTGCGTGCCGCCCATGCCTGGAATGACGCCCAGATTCACTTCCGCGAGTCCCGTACGACCGGCGTTCTTCTTCGCGATGCGGATGTCGCACGCCATGGCGATCTCCAGGCCGCCGCCAACGCAATGCCCATTGATCGCAGCGATGACCAGCTTCGGAGTGTTTTCCAGCCGCGCCAGCGTCTCGTGTCCGAACAGCGCAAAATGATTGCGGAATTCGGTGGACTCCCTGGAAAGCATGTTGATGTCGGCGCCCGCGCTGAAAAACTTTTCGCCCGCGCCGCGAAGCACCAGCACATGAACGTTCGTATCGAAGCGGGCCTTCAGGATCGCGTCATCCAGTTGCTTGAGGCTTTCAAGCGTGTAGGCGTTGGCGGGCGGGTTGTTCAGTTCCATGATCGCGACGCCGTCTTGTACCCGATAGTCAATCAATGCCATGAATTCTCCATTTAAGGACAGCGCACTCGCGGATTACAGCCGCGGAGCGGCGTCAGAGTGTAGCCCCGGGCGCAAGCCCGGGGTTTCTGTACGTTTAAACGAGTCGGCACCGGAGGTGCGAGAGATTCAAGCGATTCTTACGCCCCTCCGGGGCTCAACCTCAAAAACCATACCCTACCCCGGGCTTGCGCCCGGGGCTACACTCTGACGCCGCTACGCGGCTCTTTACGTCGTGTTCTCCCGCCGCGCTACAACTACCGATTTGGTCTCCATGTAGTAATCCAGTGCCTCGGAACCGTGCTCCTTGCCCAGACCGCTCTGCTTGACGCCGCCGAATGGAAGCTCGTCGAAAATGATCTGCGGCGAATTGATCCAGGTGTAGCCGGCCTCGATCTGCTCTGCAGCCGCGTTGGCCTTGTCAAGATCGCGTGTCCATATCGAGGATCCGAGACCATAGATCGAGCGGTTGGCTTTTTCGATCGCCTCGTCGAGATTTTGTACTCGCATTACCGGCAGCGCCGGGCCAAAAACTTCCTCCTGGACGACTCGCGACTCTTCATCGACATCGACCAACACCGTCGGCAGATAGAAGTTGCCTTTCGCAAAAGCGTCGCCCGACGGCCGCTTACCGCCCGCAAGAATACGCGCGCCCCGCTGGACGGCGTCCCTGACCTGATCTTCAACTTCGTCGCGCTGCGCGGCCGTATGAAGCGGTCCCACAATCACGCCTTGCTCGAGCCCGTTTCCAACGCGAAGCTTTTCCACCTTGCCGATCAGCTTCGATACGAACTCGTCGTAGATCTCGTCGAACAGATAAAGCCGCTTGATTGCCAGGCACGCCTGGCCGCAATTGAAGAATCGCCCGACCGACGCGGCGCTGACCGCTTCGTCGATGTCTGCATCGCTGCAGACAATCATCGGATCGCTTCCACCAAGCTCCAGCGTCACACGCTTCACATTTTGCGCCGCAACTTCCATAACGTGTTTGCCGGTCGAGGTCGCGCCGGTAAACCCGATTTTCCGCACCCGGGGATCCTTCAACAGCCCTTCACCCACAACTCGTGCGGGGCCAGGAAGAATATTGAGAACGCCGGGAGGCAGCCCCGCCTCATTCAGGATCTGGACGGCTTGAACGTCCGTGAGCGGCGTCGTCCCCGCCGGCTTGACGACAACGGTGTTGCCCGTCACCAGGGCCGGTCCGATCTTGTTGCCGAGCAGAGACACCGGAAAGTTCCATGGAACGATCGAGCCGCAGACGCCAATCGGCTTCTTGATGATCATGCCGTAGCGGCGGTCGTCGAGCGCCGGTACATATCCGCCGCGGATGGTCTTGGCCAGACCGGCGTAGTGTTCGAGCGTGTGCGCGAAGCGGCGAATTTCGAGAACGGCTTCACGCAGCGGTTTGCCTTGCTCCTGAGTAAGAAGGCGGGCCAGTTCTTTCTCGCGCTCCGCGAGCATGTGTGCCGCTTTGAAAAGGATCTCGGCGCGCTTCGGCGGCGGAACTTCGGACCACTTCTTGAAAGCCGTCTGAGCCGCATCAATTGCGCGATCGACGTCCTCGGACGTGGCTGCTGCTACGCGGTCCACCACTTCTCCGGTCGCGGGATTCCGAATTTCTGTCGTCCCGCCATCGGACGCGTCGCGCTGTTCCCCGGCAATGATTAATTTCACCATAGAGTTCGATCTGAACGCGGGCTGAAGCCCGCGACTACATTCTGGGAACCAGACTCATCCCCAATGTAGTCGCGGGCTTCAGCCCGCGTTCGTTAGGGATTTGCAACAACCACACCCTTGGTCTCCAGGTAATATTCCAATGCCTCCGGACCGTGCTCGCGTCCGATGCCGCTGAATTTCACGCCACCGAACGGCATTTCGTCATACCCGATGTGAAGCGAATTGATCCAGACGTTCCCCGCCTGCAGCCGCTCGGCGGCCCGCCGTGCCTTGCCAAGGTCTTTGGTCCAGACCGACGAACCGAGCCCATATTGAGAGCTGTTCGCTTTATCGATGCCCTCATCGAGGTCCTTCACCTTGAACACCGGCAGAAGAGGACCAAAGGTTTCTTCGGTTACGACCCGGGAATCATGCGGCGCGTCGGTAAGGACCGTCGGCAGATAGAAGAATCCCTTCTCGAACTCGGCACCTTCCGGACGCTTGCCCCCAGTCACGACCTTCGCTCCCCGTTTCACCGTGTCCGCTATCTGAGACTCGATCTCATCGCGCTGCACTTTCGTATGCATTGGCCCGAGTCGCGTATCCTTGTCCATTCCGTTCCCGACCTTCAGGCGTTGCACCTTTCCGATCAGCTTCTCCACGAACTGGCCGTAAAGGCTCTCGACTACATACAGCCGCTTCACGGCGAGACATGCCTGGCCGCAGTTGTAGAAGCGGCCGACCGATGCGCCGGTCAGGGCCTTGTCGACATCCGCGTCCTCACACACGATCATCGGATCGCTGCCCCCTAGCTCCAGCGTAACGCGCTTCATAAGGCTGCCGGCCACTTCCATGATGTGTTTGCCGGTCTTGCTTTCGCCCGTGAAGGCAACACGGCTCACTTTTGGGTTCTTCAGAAGCTCTTCGCCCACAACACCGCCCGGTCCGGTCACGACGTTCAGTACGCCCTTCGGCAGGCCGGCCTGATTCAGGATTTCAATAATGCGCAGGGTCGTGAGAGGAGTTGTCGAAGCCGGCTTCACGACAACGGTGCAGCCTGCTGCGAGTGCGGGTCCGACTTTCGTGCCCATGAGCGTAATCGGAAAATTCCACGGCACAATGGCGCCGGTCACTCCGACCGGCTGCTTCAATACCATGCCGTACATCTTGTTGTCCGGAAGCGGCACGTACGAGCCACGAATCTTGGAAGCAAGACCGGCGTAAAAGTTCATGCCGTGCAGGAAGTGCTCGATCTCTCGCTGCGAGTCGCCGACAGGTTTTCCCTGCTCCTTTGTAAGCAGGACGGCGAGATCCTGAAGCTCTTTCTTCACCAGTTCAACGCCCTTCAGCATGAGCTGCGCGCGGGACTCGGCCGCGGTTTCGGACCAGGCCTGAAACGCGGCGTACGCGGCATCGACCGCGGCGCGCGCGTCGCTCTCGTTACCTTTCGGTGCGGAGTCCACCACTTCACCTGTGGCGGGATTGATCACATCGTAAGTCTGCCCGGAGCTTGAACCAGCGGACTCTCCGGCGATGAACATTTTCGCCATAGCTCTCCTCCCGTGATCCATTGAGTAGTTCTATACACTTCGTACTATATTGCCTGTTTTCAGGCATGTCAACATGCAGTATACTTCATGCATGGATTCGGCAACATTGCTCTCCCAGATCGGTAACCGGGTTCGTATGCGCCGCACAAGCCTGGGCTGGACACTGCGGGAAGTTGCAGAGCGTTCAGGCGTTTCGTCGCGCTTCTTGTCGGACCTCGAGGGAGGCAAGGGCAACATCTCGGTTTCGCGGCTGGCGGACGTCGCCCGGGCGCTGGATATATCGCTGGCTTCGCTGATGCCTTCTGAGGAAATGCGGAAACCGGTTGTGGCGCTCGTGGGCTTGCGTGGCGCCGGCAAATCGACGATTGGGAAGGCCCTGGCGAAGAACCTGGGTGCTCCATTTCTGGAACTGGATGCGTTGATCGAAAAGGAAGCGAACTTGTCCCTTGGCGAGCTGTTCTCTCTTCACGGGGAACCCTATTACAAGCGCCTGGCGTACGATCTGCTGCTGAAGCAGCTCGCCCAGAGCGAACAGAAGGTCATTGCCACAGGCGGCTCCATAGTCACGGATCCCGAGACCTGGCAACTGCTGAAGCGCCGGTCGCATACTGTCTGGCTGAAGGCAACGCCCGAAGATCACTGGAAGCGCGTCCTCGGTCAAGGGGATACCCGTCCGATGGCCAACCGCACATCCGCAATGACCGAGCTGCGATCAATACTGGCGCTTCGTTCGCCGCTGTATTCTGAAGCCGCGCAAACCATCGATACGAGTTCGGTTCGCGTTTCGCAGGCGGTCAAGATGATTGCCGATGCTCTGAAGGAGGAGAAGGTTGGCAGGAAAAAATAAGCCCGTCCGGCGCTATCGTCAATTCAAGGATCGTCGTCTGGAGATCCTCCGCTCGGCGGCGTCCGCCTTCACGCGCAGCGGATTCGCCCACGCCACAATGGAAGATCACGGCCGATCAGCCAGGTTGCGGAATTCGCGGATCTGCTCATAAATGGCCTACGACTCCATTTTTCTTCCTGCGCTCATCGGGCTTGCACCTGAAGAAGGTTCTCCTCATATTTCGTGAGTGCTTCTTCAAGGATTATCTTAAGCTGGTCGAGTGGGCAGGGCTTTTCCACAAGCTTGAACACCAAGCCGTTCTGAAGACTCTTGCCGATTTCATGAAGGTCCGCATAACCGGTCAGTAACAGACGGATCGTGCTGGGTGACAGTTCTTTTACCTTGGCCAGCAGAGCGAGTCCGTCCATGCAAGGCATCTTCAAGTCCGACAGCACCAGGGCATATGGTCCGCGTGTCGTGATGAACTGGACGGCCTGGAGGGGACCGATAGCGGTTTCAAGGTTGAAGCTCCGGCCGAGCATCCGCTGGAAACAGCTTAGGATCCATGTGTCATCGTCCACGATTAGGATCTTGTGATCGTCCATGGTTTCACTCCTGCGGTCTGGACATAGCCATATACATAATTCCGTGTATCGTCACACTCGGGATGGACCTTTAGAAGAGAACTCCAAAGGAACCAAAGCATTAATTCCAGGCCACGTTCCGTAAAGAAATCCTGGCGCCCGTCGATAAGGGATTTCATGCGTGTCTTGATAGCCGAAGACGATCCTCTGTCGCGTCGACAATCGCAAAAGCTTGAAGCAATTGGCCAATTGGCGCCGGGCGTCGCTCACGAAATCAACACTCCGATGCAATTCATCGGAGACAACGTGGCCTTCCTCGGAGAAGTCTGGACCAGTTTGAAACCGGCTATCGCGCGCTTCATGGCAATGCCACAGCTACTGCGTTCTGGAGCGGCGCCCGCTCTCCTTGCAGATGAAATAGGAGCAATGATTACGGACGCGGATCTCGAATATCTCATCAATGAGTTTCCGCGCGCCGTCGAACAGTCATTGGAGGGAGTACGGCGTGTCTCGAAAATAGTACGCGCGATGAAGGATTTTTCCCGTCCGGCGAGCGATCAGAAAGTCCCCGTTGACATCAACGCTGCCATCGAAACGACCGTAACAGTGGCCCGAAACGAGTGGAGATACGTGGCGGATGTCGTAACGGATTTTGATCCGAATTTGCCGGCAGTGGTCTGCCTGGCCGGGGAGTTCAATCAAGTGATCCTGTGCCTGCTGGTCAATGCAGCGCATGCAATAAAGGATGTCATAGGGGATGGATCGCAGGCGAAGGGGCAAATTACCATCACTACGCGTCGACAGGAGAATATGGCTGAAATTCGGATTAGCGACACGGGATCGGGTATCCCGGAAGCGATGCGCGACCGGGTTTTCGATCCTTTTTTTACAACCAAGGAAGCAGGCACGGGCACGGGCCAGGGCCCCGCTATCGCGTACTCCGTTGTTGCGCAACAACACAACGGCAAAATCCGCTTTGAAACCGAACTCGGCAAAGGCACGACCTTCATCGTTCAGTTCCCATTGGAAGAGACCGCCTTAGATCACGAGCAATACGAAAAGGGTCTTATTCGTTGAACCAGAAGAAGGAATTCACAATTCATGAAAAGACGAATACTTTTTGTCGATGATGAGCAGTCCCTGCTGGACTCCTACAGGCGATCACTGAGGGATCAGTTCGAGGTGGATTTCGCCCTCAGCGGACAGCAGGGCTTGGACACCATGCGCGCGAATGGTCCATATGCCGCTGTGGTCTCGGATTTCCGCAAGCCCGGAATGGATGGCATTTCCTTCCTATCCCGCGCGCGGGAAATTTCTCCCGGGACTCTACGCGTGATTTTGACGGGAATGTCCGGTATTCCTAACGCAGTGCAAGCTGTCAAAGACGGAGACGTCTACTGTTTTCTCGCGAAACCTTGTCCTTCTCACCTCTTGAGCGAACTGCTCACTCTTGTATTATGCCTTGACTGTCCATTCCCTGTTCAGCCGTAAGCCTGGCCATGCATCGCTAAAGTTTCCGCTCCGACCATCCGAATAGTAAGACTTGAAACGCGGAGTCGGACGTCGCGGCCATTCTTCGAGAAAGCCTGCGGAGAAGGTCGGCGTGTCTTCATCGGAGGCACTCCGCGATTCGAAAAATATCAGCGGCGGTCGCATGAAGGAAAAAGTTTCATCGAGAATGATTGTTATGGCGGTTACGGTGTGGTTTCTGATCGTGGCCGCTGGTCTGTTCGCCTTTACCAGATACAAGAGCACGCCCGGAGACTTGGTGCCGGCGCCAGGCGCATGGCCGCCCGAGAGCGGGCTTGCTCGAACCGCCGGGATTCCGACTTTGGTCATGTCGAGTCACCCGCGTTGCCCCTGCACAAGAGCGAGCA
>Ga0137418_10004538_pt1 | contig 12741 bp, 13 predicted proteins | sample CZODoug3_1_2_16f_FD_122242 | JGI IMG/M metagenome (GOLD analysis project Ga0137418, IMG submission 122242) | Vadose zone soil fungal communities from Angelo Coast Range Reserve, California, USA - CZODoug3_1_2_16fungal (Hybrid Assembly) | ecosystem: Environmental > Terrestrial > Soil > Vadose...
CGAGCGAACGGTGAATACCATCGCCATAGCCCGCGGCGAGCACCGCGATTTTTGACGCGCGATTGGTGAGAAATTTTGCACTGTAGCCGACGCCTTCGCCAGCCAGAACGTGGCGCAAATTGATAATGCGACTGCGCAGGCTCATCACTGGACGCAGCGGCAACTCTTTTTCGGCTTGCACGCGGCGTTCCGCCGGATCGTAGCCTGGATGGTAGCCATAAAGAATCGCGCCCGGGCGCACCATATCGGCCCAGGAATCCGGCCGGGAGGCAATGGCCGCGCTGTTGGCCAAATGGATGATGCCGGGATCGATGCCCAGCGCGCGCAACCGTTCAATCGCCTGGTGAAAACTTTCTTCCTGCTGGCGGGTCTGCGACGCTGCCGGTCCATTGAAAACTTCCGAAGAAGCAAAGTGAGTGAAGACGCCTTCAAGCTTCAGCCGCGAGGATTTTTCATACTGCCGCGCGAAGCATTCGATATCGGCCGGCGCGATGCCCAGGCGGTTCATGCCGGTGTCGATTTTCAAGTGGAAGCCGGCGGAGCGCTTGGCGAATTTCTTGCGTGATGCCGCGGAATCAAGAGCAGCCAACTGATCGCAGCGGATGATGGCTGGAGAAATTTTGTTGGCCAGAAGCTGCGCCTCTTCGCCGGGCCAGAAACTGGTCAGCGCGAGAATCGGTTTACGCACCCCGGCTTTGCGAACCTGTTCGCCTTCGCCAGCGCCAGTAACGCCGAACCAATCGCAGCCGGCCTTTTCCAGAGCTTTGGCCACTTGCGGGCCGCCGTGGCCGTAGCCGTTTCCTTTAACAATGGAAAGTATTTTACGCGGCGTGGCACGCTTTTCGGATTTAGGATTCACGAAATCGCGGATGGCGTTCAGGTTGTGGATCAGCGCGGAGAACGAAACATCGGCCCACACCGGCCGGCCAATCGCGGATGTAATCTTCTTCGTTGGGGGCATTCTCGTTTCAGGTCACTTTCCAGAATTTCTATTTTACGGCATCCCCGCGTCGGTATTCGAATTGGCAACCGGCTGGGGCGAGAAAGACAACAGCCCAATAGGCACGGGGGATGCCGCAGCTTGTGGGTCTGGCGCGTTGAAACGGAAGAGGTTAGGCGAAGGCAGCGGACGCAAATGTGTACGAAGTGACGCAGGCTCGCCAAAAGTACACACGAACAGTTGCGCTGCGGCCGATTGCTCCCTGGTTGGGCGCAACGCCGCAAAAGCGGGAGCAAGGCTCCCGCACTCCAAAAAAGGCTGCTTGCCGAGATAGGGCGCAGCATGCTGCGCCCCTACGGGAGGAGTACAGGGCTACCTGTCGTCGGGAGCGAATTGGGAGAAGGCGTCAGGTGCAGCCTCTTCAAAACGCGTGAGGCGGCTGCGAAACACGAAGCGCACTTTATCGGTGGGGCCATTGCGCTGCTTGGCGACCTGGATTTCCGCCTGGTCGCGCTCCTCGGGAGAGGAGTCCAGCTTGGCCCAGTGCGGGCGATAGATGAACATGACCACGTCGGCGTCCTGCTCGATGGCGCCGGATTCGCGGAGGTCGGAAAGCTGCGGGCCGCGCTCATCGCGTTCCGGCGCGCGAGTAAGCTGGCTCAGAACCAGCACGGGAATTCCCAATTCCTTGGCGAGACCTTTCAGGCCGCGGGAGATGCTGGAAACCTCTTCCTGGCGATTGCCGAAGCGGCCACGTCCGGTGATCAACTGAAGATAATCCACCACGACCATGGCCAGGCCTTTTTCGCGCTTCAGGCGGCGAGCCTTTGCGCCGATTTCCAGGACACTGGTTGAACCGGCATCGTCGATCCACAGTGGAGCGTTGGAGATTTCGCCGAGCGCTTCGGTCATGCGGCGCCAGTCTTCGCGGCTGAGGTGGCCGGTGCGGAATTTGTGGGCGTCAATCTGCGCGACCGAGGCGACCAAGCGCTGTAGAAGACTTTCTTTGGACATTTCCAAGCTGAAGAACGCCACCGGTTTGCCGGCGCGGATGGCGATGTTTTCGGCGAAGTTGAGCGCCAGCGCGGTTTTCCCCTGCGACGGGCGCGCGGCCAGAATCAGCAATTCTGAAGGCTGCAGGCCGGAAAGCAGTTTATCGAGTTCGGTGTAACCGGTGGAAACGCCGGTGATGCTCTTGCCTTCGCGGAAAATTTTCTCGAGGCGCTCGAAGTTGTCGCGGACGATGTCCTTGACCGGAATGAGGCCGGCTTTGACGCGATCCTCGGCCAGGGCAAAAATCGAGGATTCGGCGTTGTCGAGTATGGTGTCGGCGCCGTCTTCACCTTCGAGAGCGCGCTGCTGAATGTTGTGGGTGGCGTGAATCAGGTTGCGCAGCAGCGCCTTTTCGCGCACGATGCGCGCGTAGTGCTCAATGTTGCTGACCCGCGGCATGCCGTCGGCCAGTGCAGCCAGATACGGCGCGCCGCCGGAGGACTCGAGTTCACCCACGCGGTGCAGCGATTCGGTCAGCGTGACCAGGTCGATGGCTTGCTGGCTTTCGCCCAGCGCGATCATTTGATTGAAAACGCGGCGGTGCTGTTCCAGGAAAAAATCTTCGGCCTTGAGATTTTCAATGGCGGCGTTCAACGCGTGATTGTCCAGCAGAATAGCGCCGAGAATGGAGCGTTCGGCATCCAGATTCTGCGGAAGCGGGCGTTCGAGCGTGGGTGCAACGGGCATAGAGATAACTTTCTTATTCGCCTTTTATTCGCTTTATAGCATTTTACCCCGAAGCAGGCAAGCGCCGTTTGCAATGCACCGATTGCGGAACGGCTTGCTGTTCGACAGAGTGGTTGAATTGTGATGGTCTGCGGGCGAAGCGTCAATCCAAGTGCTTGTGAATAACTTTCAGGGGAGTGGAAAAGTTCTTTGCATGAAACTGCTTTTCGTGGCGCGACAAAAAAATAGGGGCACGGCATGCCGTGCCCCTACGAGAAAAGGCTAAGACGCCGAATTACGCTTCTTTGTCGACGGTGACTTTGATGGCTGCGGTAACGTCGCGGAACACCTTGATGGTGACGGACTGTTCCCCGACGACCTTGATCGGTTCGCCGAGCTGGATATGGCGCTTGTCGATTTTGAAGCCGTGAACTGCCAGCGCTTCGGCGATATCGCCGGAGGTGACCGAGCCGAACATCTGATCGTTTTCGCCGGTCTTGCGGGCGAATTTCACGGCAACGCCATTGAGAAGCTCAGCCTGTTTGTGCGCGGCGTCGAGCTCCGTGGCGGTTTTCTTGGCCAGCGAGTTGCGGATGCGCTCCAGCGCCTGCATGTTTCCGGGCGTGGCTTCAATACCCAGTTTGCGCGGCAGAATAAAATTGCGCGCGTAGCCCGGCTTGACGGTGACCACATCGCCGCGGTGGCCCAGCTTTTCGACATCTTCCTGCAGAATGATTTCCATGGTCGTATTCCTTTTTAATGTCAGGGTTTGTAAGTACAAACCCTGAAACCTTTTGCAACTCAGGGTTTGTAAGTACAAACCCTGAAACCCGCTAATATTTGAAGATCAGCCGGTGCGTCGACGGTTCGAAGACACAGCCGGGCAAAAAGTTAAGCGGCCGGTTGCGGCGTCGCAGCGGGCGGCGCTGCTGGAGGAGCCGCTGGCGGAGTAGCAGGCGTCGCGGCCTGGGCCTTCGCCGGATCCACTTGACGCGGAGCCGAGCTGCCCGCGGCGCTGCCGGCAAACGGCAGCAACGCGATGTTGCGGGCGCGCTTGATGGCCACGCCGAGCCAGCGCTGATGGCGCGCGCAAACTCCGGTCATGCGGCGCGGAAGAATCTTGCCGCGCTCCTGCACGAACTGGGAAAGAATGTCGGCGCGCTTGTAGTCGATCAGATCGATCTTTTCGACACAGAACTTGCAGACTTTTTTCTTGCGGAAAAACTGGCGCTTGCCGCGGCGAGGTCCGCCGGGACCGCCACCTGGGCCGCCCGGGCCACCGCCTTCACGGCGAGGTCCGCCGCCGGGTCCACCTTCGCGACGTCCACCACCGCCGCCGTGCCCGCCATGACCACCGTGTCCACCACCTGGCCCGCTGGGGCCGCCTTCGCGGCGAGGCGAAGGACTGGAAGGCGCTGCGGCTGCCGGAGCCTGCGGAGCTGCTGGTGCTTGATTCTGTTCGTCTGACATAACGTTTAACCTTTCTCTCTCAATTCCATTTGGCGCCGGCTAAGCCGGAGCCAAGAATGCGTTGCCACAAAAAATTGCGTCGTGAATTACGCCGAACCCTACGGCGCGGTGCTTAGCTTGCGGCGGGCAATTCCGCGGCCGGTGCGGCCGCAATCGGTGCTGGAGCGGGGGCCGGCGCGGGCGTAGGCCGCTTCGGGCGGCGCGCAGCGCGCTTGTCGCGAATGGCCACCAGCTTCTTCTGGCGCTTGATGTCTTCGTCCAAGCGAATGGTGAGATATTTGATTACCAAGTCCTGAACCTTCAAGCGTCGCTCAAGCTCCGCAATCAGTTCGCCGTGCGTGGTGCGAATCTGGTAGTAAACGTAAATTCCTTCGCGGTGCTTGGACACCCGATAGGCAAGCTTGCGAGTGCCCCAGTGCTCGGTCTTTTCGATTTTGCCGCCCTTTTCGGCACAGGCATGTTCGACGGTTTGTTCGATTTTTTTGATCTCATCCTCCGGGGTGGCCGGGCGGGCGATAAAAATCAGGTCGTACAGACGCTCTTCCATTGTTCCTCGTTTCTCTTTCATCCAAAGTCTGCAAATACAAACTCTGGCACTCACTCCACTAACTGCTAGTTCCAGCGGGGAATTTTCCCCAACTGCGAATTTCTTTACGTTTCAGCGGCTTCATCCTGCTGCAGTTCGCGCCGGTTGTACTTATTCATCGCCGCCTGAATGCCCTGTGCGAGCAGCAATTCCACAGCGTCGCCCACGTCAGCAATCATCTCCGCGGCAACTTCCAGCTCCGCTTTTTTCATCGCCCGCAGAACGTATTCTTTCCTGCTGCTCAGCGGATGATCCGGCCCACAACCGAGCCGCAGCCTGGCAAAAACCTGCGTGCCCAGCGATCCGACGATGGACTTGGCGCCGTTGTGGCTTCCCGCGCTGCCCTCGGACTGAATGCGAATCCCGCCCCAGGGCAACTGCGCTTCGTCCCACATCGCCAGCAAGTCCTGCGGACCAAGCTGGTACTTTTCCAGCAGCTCCCGTACCGAGATGCCGCTCAGGTTCATGAAGGTTTGCGGCTTGGCAAGGATTACATCTTCCCCGCCGATTTTCCCCAAACCTACCAAAGCCTTTGCTTCCGGCCGCTCGACGCGGATGCCGGCCCGATTGGCCAATTCATCCACGGCAAGAAACCCGAGGTTATGCGGCGTCCACTGAAATTCCGGGCCAGGATTGCCAAGGCCAACAATGAGCCGCATCGTCTTTTCACCTCAGGGTTTGTAAGTACAAACCCTGAAACCCGGCTTCCCGCAAGAGAATTACTTCTTCTTCTCCTGCTTTTCGCCGGCCTCGGCGCCTTCTTCGCCTTCCACTTCCTTCTTGCCCTTCTTGATGACTTCGGGCTCGGCCGGCGTCGCTGCGTCGGCAACCACGGCATCGACCGGCTTCTCTTCTTCAACCTTGAGAGTAACGACGTGCGCCAATACGCGCTCCGGCTCGGTCAACAGTTTCATCTTGGCGGTATCAATCGGAATATCACTGGCGCGCAACGCTTGATTCAATCCCAGGTTGCTGATGTCCAGCTTGAATTCCGTCGGAATTTCGCCCGGCAAGCATTCGATTTCGACTTCGCGAGTGACCACCTCGAACACGCCGCCTTCGACTTTCACGCCCGAAGCTTCGCCAAAGGTGTGCACCGGAACCTTGACGCGCATGCGAACGTCCATGGCGATGCGCAACAAATCGACGTGCAGCAGATTTCCGCTGACCGGATCCACCTGCCAGTCCTTGACGATGGCCGGCTGTTCCTTGCCGCCATAAGCGACCTGGAACAAGGTGTTGTGCCCGGAGGCCGAGCGCAGAATCTGGCCGACCTTCTTGGCGTTCACGGTGAGCGAAAGCGCCTCACCTTTACCGCCATAAAGAACCGCGGGAACATTTCCGGCTACCCGCTGGCGGCGAGCTTCGTTTTTTCCGCGGGTCTCGCGCGATGTTGCTTCAACTACGATCTTGTCTGCCATTGCTTTCTTCCTTTTTATCTCAGGGTTTGTAAGTACAAACCCTGAAACCCGTCTTGTGTACTGCGGCCTCAAAATCCAGATATGGCCAAAACTAAATAAAAAGTTCGCTGATCGAGGATTCCTCGTGAATCGACCGAATGCCGCGGGCCAGCAGCTCCGCAACACTCAGCACTTTAATCTTGCCCATCGATCGGGCTGCATCATTGAGCGGCACCGAATCGGTGGCAACCACTTCGGTAATTTGCGATTGCGCGATGCGCTCAATCGCCGGTCCGGACAGCACCGCATGAGTGCAAGCCGCATAAACCTGGGTCGCGCCTTCTTTGATCAGCGCTTCGGCGGTTTTTACCAGCGTGCCCGCGGTATCAATAATATCGTCCACAATCAACGTGCTGCGGCCGCGCACATCGCCGATCAGATGCATCACTTCGCTGACATCCACATCGACGCGGCGCTTGTCGACGATCGCCAGAGGCGCGTCCAGTCGCTTCGCGAAAAAGCGAGCGCGTTCCACACCGCCGGCATCCGGAGAAACCACCGTCAAATTCGGCAAGCTCAAATGCTTGAAATATTCCACCAGCACCGGCGAAGCGTAAAGGTGATCCACCGGCACGTCGAAATAGCCCTGAATCTGCGGCGCGTGCAAGTCCAGCGTTAGTGCGCGGCTGGCGCCTGCAGTTTCCAGCAAATCCGCAACCAGCTTCGCGGAGATCGGAACCCGGGGCTTGTCTTTGCGATCCTGCCGCGCATAGCAGTAATACGGCAGCACCGCGGTGATGCGCCAGGCTGAAGCACGTTTGAACGCATCAATCATCAGCAAAAGTTCCAACAGGTGGTTGTCCACCGGAAAGTGGCAGGGCTGCACCACGAACACGTCAGCGCCGCGCACATTTTCCAAGATCTGAAAATAAATTTCGCCATCACTAAACCGGCCGAGCATCGCTTTGCCCAAAGGAACGTCCAAATGCTTGCAGATCGCGCCGGCCAGCACCGGGTTCGCGGTTCCCGAGAAAATTTTGAAACGCTCGTCGTTCAAGAAGCATTCTCCACTCAACGAATTACGATTCCAGTTTTTGTTTTTGGCTTAAGACGCTGAGGAGTGTTCTTTAGCCGTTCCCAGTACGGAACGACTGTGCATCAGACGACAATACGACTCACGAGAGATGGTCTCGCAAACGAAAGTCTGATCCAACGGAAACCCAACAGCGGCTCGGCGCGCCTTTGCTGGGCTCGGGAAAACTCCAAACACCGCCGAACCGCTACCCGCCAGCAAGGCTTCTGTTGCTCCGTTTTGAAGTAGTACCCGTTTGATTTCGGCCAGACGGGGGTGCTGCTGGAAGACCACATCCTCAAAATGATTCAGGAGGGTATCGCCCTGCAGGCTCCAAGCAAGAGCACAGAACCTATAAAGTCTAGGGTTTTCATCAGGGTTTGTCAATTGCGCCAGTTGTGGCGCGTTGAGCCAGCGGTATGCGTCGGGCGTCGGAACGTGAATGGACTTTGGAGACACCACCAGCAGATTCAGTTTTGCGATGTCCGGAAGCGAATAGATTTCGTCGCCTTTGGCGATGCCCAGTGCTCGCCCACCTTCCAGGAAAAACGGCACGTCGGCCCCGAGTGTAGCCGCAATCTCGAACAATCGTTCACGGTCGATTTTTCTCTTGATCAGCCTAAGATACCCAAGCAGAGCCGCCGCTGCATCGCTGGACCCGCCGCCCAATCCCCTGCCCGCGGGGATGGACTTGCGTAATTCGATGGCCACTCCATCTTTCATTTTCAATTCGCGGCGCAGCGCGTCCACTGCGCGATACACTAGATTTTTTTTCATCGGCTCGCCAGAAAGCACATCGTTCCCGGCAACGCGAAGCTCTATTCCCGGCTTGCGCGTGGACTTCAGCCGCAATTCGTCTTTCAGCGAAATGGTTTGAAGAATGGTACGCAGCTGGTGAAAACCGTCGGCACGCTTGCCAAGAATCTCCAGGCGCAAATTGATTTTGGCAAACGCGGGGATGCGTACTTCGGGCATGGACTGGTCAGGGTTTCGCGGTATCCGGCACGGACTGCTGGGCCACGCGCCGCTTGGATTGGCTCACTTTCTTCTCGACCTCCGCCACTTTTTCCGGTTCGACATCGGCGGGCAGCACCCGTTTCCACTCCGCCAGCGATTTTCCCCACTCCGCGGCGGCCAGCTCGTGCCGTCCGGACTTGGCGTACACATCGCCCAGGTGCGAATGCATCGTCGGATCGTGCGAATCGCGCTCCAGCGCCTTGCGCAACGTGGCTTCGGCTTCGGCCAACTTATTCTCTTTGTAGTAGACCCAGCCAAGACTATCCAGATAAGCGCCATTGTACGGATCTTCAGCCAGCGCCCGCTGCACCAGCGATTGCGCTTCTTCCAGCCGGATCCCCAGGTCGCCCAGCATGTAGCCGTAATAGTTCAGCACCGCGGCGCTCTTCGGATTGACTTCCAGAGCTCTCTTGAATTCGACTTCGGCCTTATCGAAAAATTTCTGCCGTTCGTATATTGCGCCGAGCAGGAACCAGGTCATCTCATTGTCGCGCGGCGCGCCGGGAACAGCTTCCGCCAACCGTGCGGCCTGTTCGGCTTCCTTGTAGCGGCGCGCTCGCTCGTAAATTTGCGCGATGTTCAAATAAGTCTCGCGGTCAGCCCCGGTGCCGTTCAGTTGCGCGTGAATCAGCTTCACCGCTTCCTCGGTCTGATTGGTTTCGCCGAGCAGCAACGCATAGCTGGACTTGATGGCCGGATCTTTCGGGTATTTCGCGCAGGCTTCTTTACCGGCCTGCAATGCCTTGGGCAGATCCTTGCCCATCTTATAGGCTTCGATGATCAGCAGCCTTGCGCGGCGATCTTCTTCTTCACCGAGCCGGCCCAGCTCCACGTAAGTGTTCACCGCAGCCGCAAAATTTTGCGTTTCGCGATAAAGCTGGCCCAGCTGCTGGTACAGCACCGCCAGCGAACGGCGCCGCGACGGCATCGAAACCGCCTGGCCCTTTACTCCGGTGACTGCTTCCGACAGCACTCGAATCGCATCTTCGTACCGGCCCTGCGCTTCGTACAACATCGCTTCGTTGTACATCACGTCCAGGCTGCCGGGAGAATATTGCCGGGCCTTGACCAGCGTCTCTTCGGCCTTGTCCATCTGGTGCAGCTCACGGTAGATCTGTGCCAGCCGGAGATATACGTCAGAATCATCCGGCATCAACTCGGAGAGTTTCTGATAGACCTTCAACGCTTCTGGATATTTTTCTTCGGCCAGCAACGTTTGCCCCAGACCGCGCTGATGGCTCAATTCGCTCGGATCCAGATCTTGGGCTTTGCGATACGCCGCTTCAGCTTTCGGTAGATCTTTGATTTGGGTGTAGGCATCACCCAGCAGATCCAGCAGCGTCGGTGAGAATGATTTCGAGGTGATCCCCTCGAGCAGCGCTACTGCTTCCGCCGATTTGCCTTGATCCAGAAGCAGTTGTGTCAGCTGCTCGACCCCCGCTTCGTTTTCCGAATCGTTTTTCAGGATGCCGCGCAGCACTTCTTCGGCCTGGTCATGCTTGTTCTGCAAGCGGTACAAACGCGCCAGCCACAAGCCGGATTCGGTATCGGAAGGATCCAGCCGCACCACTTCCTTGAATTGCTCGACCGCTCGATTCACCGTTTCCGACTGTCCGGTGGCCTCGTTGGCGTTTCCGAGGCTGCGCAAATAGATATGACCCAGCAACCGCCGGGTCTGTGCATCTTCAGGATTACGCTTCAACAGCGATTGCGCTTCTAATTCCGCTTCGTGGACCCGCTGCGCCTTCCAGTACATTTCCGCCAGGCGTTCGCCGATCACCGGAGACTTGGGATCCAGCGCATACGCTTTCTTGTAGTACTCGATGGCCTGCGTCGCGTATTCGCTCCGGTTGGTCTCCTCATACTGCTTTTCCCCGAGGTGGCCCATGGTGTAGTTGAAATACGCGTCGGCGCGGGTGTCTTTCGGCGCAGGCGCATCTTGTGCCGCAAAGCTGGACTTCTCGGATGAAGCATCCTGTTGCGGAGGCGAGCTCTGCGCGAACGTGGCGCCAGCGGCGAAAGTTGTAGCGATGAGGAAAGCGTTGGTCTTCAATAAGTTCATATTTGCCCTGGAAACAAAAATTATCCCATGCGAGCAGGGGACGGTCAAAAGCGAAATGCCCGCCGTTTCCAGAGGCCAGTTGGAGAGCCGATCGGGTTTGCTGCCTCAACTAAAAGGCTAGAGGCGACCTATATAGGATGCCAGAGGGGCAGCCAGCGTTGGCAGGAAAAAGCGGTTGACACTCTTTCGATATTTCTGCAACTATCGAAATATGAAGAAACCCGACCCGCTACTGGTAACCCGCTCGGCGGACCGTTTTGCCGCGCTGGGCGCTGAACCTCGTCTGGCCATCCTGCGTTTTCTCCTGTCGGTTCATCCTACCGGCGCGGTGGCCGGCGAGATTCAAGAGGAGTTGGACATTCCCGCCTCCACGCTCTCGCATCATCTGGAAAAACTGAAGCAAGTCGGCTTGATTGACGTCCGACGGGACTGAACTTTTCTGTGGTACTCCGCGAACACCGATGCGTTGCGCGAAGTTTTGGGCTTTCTGTATGAAGAGTGCTGTACCCGGAGCCGCGCGGTGGCTCCGGAATCCTTTGTTCAAATTTCGAAATAGAGTTTTTCCAGGAGCGGCGATGAGCGAACCAAACATTCAGTCCGATATTCAAGTAGTGGTAAAGCAGAAGTATGGTGCGGCGGCAAAACTTGCTGCCGCGGGTGGAGTGGCGTCGTGCGGCGGAGGCGCGGAACTTTCCTGCTGCGATCCGATTACCAAGGATCTTTACGATTCGTCGCAAATCGCGGGCTTGCCGGAAAAAGCCGTGGCGGCATCGCTGGGATGCGGCAATCCAACTGCCCTGGTGCAATTGCAACCCGGTGAAACAGTGCTGGACTTGGGCTCCGGTGGCGGCATCGATGTGCTGCTCTCTGCAAAGCGAGTAGGTCCAACCGGAAAAGCCTACGGCCTGGACATGACCGATGAAATGCTGGCACTGGCTCGGGAAAACCAGAAAAAAGCCGGGGTGCACAACGTGGAGTTCTTGAAAGGCGAGATTGAAAATATTCCGCTGCCCGATAATTCCGTTGACGTGATTATTTCCAACTGTGTGATCAATCTTTCCGGAGACAAGGACCGCGTTTTGCGCGAAGCGTTCCGAGTCCTCAAATCCGGTGGCCGCTTTGCCATTTCCGATGTCGTGGTACGCGGCGAAGTTCCAGCCGAAATTCGCAAGAGCATGGAATTGTGGGTCGGCTGCATCGCCGGAGCTCTGGAAGAATTCGAATACCGAGACAAGCTTTTCCAGGCCGGGTTTGTTTCCATCGACATCGAACCCACCCGCGTTTATAAAAGCGAAGAGGCGCGCGATTTCCTGGTGGCTGCCGGACTGGACGCGGACAAAGTTGCACCAATGATCGACGGCAAATTCATCAGCGCGTTCGTGCGCGCGGTCAAGCCCGCGGGGCACGGGACAGTTGTTGGTCCATCCTGCCGCAGCTGAAATTCATTTGGGAGAGAACAATTCGGAGAGAACCGATGGATCATAAAATTCAGCCTGGCCTGCCGGAAAAGAAATCCAATGCTGAACTTGCAGCGGAAAAGCCGGACACCCGGCCTTCGCCGGAGAAACGAAATGATGCCCAGAAGTGCGAGTGCCCGCCGGGGTGCGTCGGACTTCCTTGCTGCACGTGAACTGAACCATGAACAATTCTTACAATGTGCTTTTTCTTTGCACCGGAAACTCGGCACGCTCAATTTTGGCCGAAGCGATCCTGAATCAGCGCGGCGCGCCGCAGTTTCACGGCTTCAGCGCCGGCAGCCGTCCCACCGGCGTTGTGAATCCAAATGCCATAAATCTGCTGGCCTTCGCGCATCTGCCGATCGAAGGATTGCGCAGCAAGAGCTGGGATGAATTTGCCAAACCCGGCGCGCCGCAATTGGATTTTATTTTTACGGTGTGCGACAACGCTGCTGGAGAAACTTGTCCAATCTGGCCCGGCCACCCGATTGCTGCTCATTGGGCCGTGCCCGATCCCGCTGCGGTGAGAGGTACCCGAAAAAACATCGATCGTGCTTTTCGCGACGCCTATTTCACGCTAGAAAAGCGCATTGAACTGTTTCTGAGTTTGCCCCACGCCTCGCTCGACGACTGGGAACTGAAGGCAAAATGCGCCGAGATCGGGCGCGCATAGCTTTGCCTTGGCGCTGCGTAGGATTCGTCGCGAATTTCTCAGTGCAGAAAATGGCGCATCCCGGTAAATACCATCGCCATGCCCAACCGGTCGGCTGCCGCAATCACATCATTATCACGCACTGATCCGCCGGGTTGAATTACCGCTATCGCGCCGGCCTTCGCGGCCTCTTCGACTCCGTCCGGGAACGGGAAAAATGCGTCGGACGCCACAACCGAGCCACCCAATGGCGACTGCGCCTTCATCACCGCGATCCTCACCGAATCCACCCGGCTCATCTGGCCCGCGCCGACGCCCAGCGTAGCGCCATCTTTGGCGAAAACGATGGCATTCGATTTGACGTGC
>Ga0137418_10004539_pt1 | contig 12737 bp, 15 predicted proteins | sample CZODoug3_1_2_16f_FD_122242 | JGI IMG/M metagenome (GOLD analysis project Ga0137418, IMG submission 122242) | Vadose zone soil fungal communities from Angelo Coast Range Reserve, California, USA - CZODoug3_1_2_16fungal (Hybrid Assembly) | ecosystem: Environmental > Terrestrial > Soil > Vadose...
TGTACCGCAACGTTAAACTGCGGCTGAGGGCCGAGACTCTGCGCCCAGACGATCTGACTTCCTAAAATGAAGCAGATTGCGGACACAGCCAGTCCTCGCTTCCATGTCTCGCCCGCCTTCGCCTTCATGGATTTCGTCCCCTTTCTGCTTCGCCGCCTCTCAAAGATTCAACAAATCTAAGGAACGCTGAAGCGCGGGGAAACCTAAAACCAGTTCTCGCGTTTGTCAAAAAAGTGAGGACCGATCTACGAGGCATCGAGGAGCATCGAAAAGAACTTAATTGGTCTGGAGCGTTGCCGAAAACCACACCCCTATGCAAGACAACGATGGTTTCGGGGAGAGAATTCTGCGCAGGGATTGAGGGGGCCCTAGTTTAGAGAGAAGTCCTTTGGCTGAATCTCGCAGCGCTCGTACGGAATGCCGGCCTTTTGCAAAGCCTTTTTCTTTTGCTCGATATATGACTCATCATAGACGCTTTTCAAAGTCTCCCCGAGTTGCGCGAGAACCGCTTCCAGCTTCCCGAGTTGGGCGTCAAAATCGGCTTTCTCGAAGCGTCCCTTCTCGCGGCACACGTAACACTGTCCCGAATCATCGAGGTTCAAATACTTCCGGGCGATGCCATGCTTGTACAAGTTGATCCCGTTCACTCGCCCCATGAACATGAAGCCGACGCACCGCTCCTCGCCGAGCTTGTCTACGAGCGGCTTCCAATTGGGCTCCATTCCCCGATCAACCTCGCTACTGCTGTGGCACCTGCGGCGCAGTGTTTTGCGCGCCCGCTTGCTGAACCATTTCGCTCAGCTCCCGCTTGAGCTGCAAGAGCTGGCGGAGTTCGTCTGACGTAGGGAGGGGTGCAGTATTCACCTGCTGGATTGCCGTTGGTCGCAGCTGTCCTCCCTGTCCTCCGCCCGATGTTGTGCTTTTTTCAACTACGATGTAAAACCTCGTGTTTCCTGGCACAGTGACAACGATATTTTGGTTGAAGGCCAGACTGTTCAGTTCCTGGTCTCCCGCAATTCCGATGTTTGTGGCGATGCGGTCGCGTAGAAGGGCGCTCTCCGAAAGCGGCCCGTTGAAACCGTTGCTACCTCCCGCCCCCACCAGGTATGTCGCTACGGTCCCGAGGCCTGTGAAGGTTCGCACAAGGAAACGGGTGCCCGTCCTTCTTCCGCTGATAATGCCTTTAAGGGGGCCGTAAGTAAGGCTCATTGCTGCGGCGTCAATCTTTTCCGTGGTTCCGTCTGGCATTTGGATCGTGTCGAACCGGATCGCCACGTATCCTGAGCGGTCGGCTTGTTGAAGGGTTCCGAGCGCTTTTGCGCCTGCAGGCACAACAATTTGTCCATCTTTTTCATAGTTGTACTCGATGGCCGCCACAACCGGCGTTCTGATGGCGCTATTCACAACGGACTGGAGCCGGGCAACCAATTTCGTCCCTGCGGGCAAATCCAGCATGACCGGATTTTCCTCCAGCGCGGTCGTAGCCACTCTCGCGCCGACACTTGCGGGATTGCTTTGGACACTTCGAACGAACACCAGTGACGGCTTACGAAGGTCATCTGACGCCGACTGCACTGATGAATTGGAAGGGGCGGGCGCTGTTTGGATCCCTCCGGTATCCGAAAAATCAATCTTTCCCAACGCGTACGGCCCCACATTCTTAGGGACTGGCGTGGTTGAAGACTTTGGATGCACTCCAATAACCGGCTGCGTAGGTCGCGCCGTTCTGCCCACATCTTCAGGAGTAACACCCTGGCTCCCCGGGGCCTCTGGCTGCCCGGTCTGTGCGTTCAGCAGAGGCGTCACCGATCCCGTTTGGTCACTCGCCTGTTGGCCTGGAGTTTCCCTACGTCCCAAGTCCGGCGCTCCCACTCGCCTCGCGTCCGTCGATTTTCTTGCCGTGTTAGAGGAGGAAAACACACCTAGGAACACAAGGAGTACCGCAATGGCAGCTCCTGCGAGCAGAAAGAGCGAACGACTCCGATCGCGCCCGAGTTCACGCCGGTTCGTGACTTGGTGTTCCCGTCGCGCCTTGTCGAAGGCTTGACGAAAGATTTCACGCCATCCCGGACGAGAGGAAACCTTTGCTTCATCGACCAACGGCTCTTCTGCAGGACCGGTTTCTGGAGCTCCCGTGGTCTTTTTCTCATTTTCCGCTGCCATGTTGGTCCTCCCGCGAGGTGCTCACCCCGAACCCAATTGGTGCCAATGCGGGGCGGTCCACAGCCCCCGACTCCGCCACCTGCAACAAAAGCATCTCGTTCGACTGCTTGTATGGCGGACGATCAAACACTACGACACCGTCGGCGCGTTCGGAAGGTCCCAACCGGCGCCTGTTCAGCCGAAAGTCCAGCACCTGTAACTGCTCGGCCGTTGACCATTTTTCGTGCCGGATCAGCTTTCCCGAAGTTGTTCTTCCCCCGAGCTGCACTTGTGGCGGCATCAACAGGATCGCGTGCTTGGTCGGATTTACGACCGAGAACAAAACGACCACTTGCTGACCTCCATCAATCACTCGGCCAACACCAGCGCGAACTCTGTCGCCACTCTCCGTTTCTTCGCCTACGCGTTGCCCGTACAGGACCGGCAACGGTGCGCGCTCTTGCTGTTCGAGGAACTGGTCCAGGCCGCGACTTTGGATGTCCTCCGCTGATGAATCACTCCGACTTGGCAGGGGATCTCCAACAGCTGAAAAAGCCGAACTCGCCCCGTCTCCTGGCTTCGAGAGCTTTTTGATTTCTCGACCTTCGATCCCACGGGCCTCCGTCAACGAGACCGTCGCTCCAACCAATGCGAAAGGGAACGCTGAGGGCGCGACGAAAAATCCCCTGGAAGCCTCGTATTTCAACAGGAAATCAACATGAGTCCGATCTGGAGAATTGCTCTCTCCCCGGCTAATCAACAGCAAGCTGACTTCGTGTCCGCCCGCCGTCGAAATCAGAAGGTTCGTCTCAGATGCCTTGGTTGAGAGAGCCTTTACGAAGACGAGTCTCGGCTCGTGCTCTGAATGCTCGACTTGAAACGCGGAAGAATCTCCCACGACGACGGCGTTCACAACCTCTGGCAAGCGGATAGCGGTGACATACCGGGCTGCCACCTCGACCACCGTGACTTTCCCTTCGAGGTCCGTCTCGGTAACGATCCGTGGTTCGACTTTGGGAACCTGTGCAGACGCCCCACCCGCCCCAAGAAAGAGACTCAAAAGCCAGAGTCCGCGAAGCATCTTCATCGTCCACCTCTAGGTCCTGTCGGGGAGCTTTGTGCTGCGAGTCTCCGCGCGGTCTCGCGCCGCATGGCGCGGTACAACTGCGCTACGCGACTCACATAGAGAAAAACCTCCCGAGAAGAGTATGCTAGGCCCCGCGAAAGGATCTGAGACTCACCGACTTGATAGGCGGCAACGGCCAGTCGTAAATCGCCATTGAACAGACGGATCAACCAAGCGAGATAAGCAACTCCGCCTCGAATGTTCTCTTCGATGTTGAATCGATCAGGCACTCCGAACCGGCTTGCCGTTGCGGGCATAAGCTGCATGAGGCCCGCCGCGCCCTTGCTGGAAACCGCATAAGGGTTCCAGCCTGACTCCACCTGGATGACTGCGTCCACAAGTTCCACAGGGACCTCGAAGGCCAAGGCGTAGGATGCCGCACATCGTTCGGAGAATTCGCGGACGCTTGCTGGCTCTGCAGCCCAAGCCGCTGGTGGGCTGAACCAGATTAGAAAAACAAAAGCTTTCGCCATCGTGTTCATCTGTTTGTTCTCAAACCACGGCACAAGCAACGGCACCTCGTCGATTGAGCTTGTCTCTGTACATCTTCGAATCCACAATGAGGCCCTCGAAGCCCTCGCGGAGCAGAAGTCTTCCTCGATCTCCCTCCGTTTTGGCCAGCATCGGCAATAGAACATCTCTGTGCTCCGGCATGATCTCTTTGACTCCGAGTATTTGAAGGGCATGCGCCAGGTCTAGCATTTCGGCGATCGATGGCGGTTTTTCCATATTCCAGCCGCGCAGCGCGTGGGCTAAGCCGGCCATCTGACCGAGTAGCGGAGTCTCCTGGTTTGCGCTCCGCACGGCCAGGATCTCGATTTCCCGCTCGACCGTGGGATAGTCGAACCGCAGATACAGGCATCTCCGGCGTAATGGGTCACCCAGGCGCCGCTCCTCGTTCGAACTCAATACAACAAACGGAAGATTCTCTCCTTTGATTGTCCCAAGTTTAGGAACGGTGACCTGCCATGCGCTCAGGATCTCCAGAAGTAGCGCCTCAAAAGCGTGGTCCACTTTGTCGAGTTCGTCGATCAACAACACGCAAGGCTTGAACTCGTGCCGGAGCGCCCGCAACAGCGGACCTTCTGCGAAGAAATCGAGGGAGTGCAGCCGGTTTCGGATTCCCTCCCAGTCCTGGCCCAAGAAGTCCTTTTGCGTTTCCAGGAAGAGCCCCTGTAAGGACTCATCAAACTTACCGATGGCCTTCTCTTCCGTGATTCCTTCGTAGCACTGCAGGCGCTCCACGGTGGTATCGGCGGCGGCCGCAACGGCATAAGCCAGTTCTGTTTTTCCGCACCCGGGCGGGCCTTCCACCAAGAGCGGTTTCTGCATCTTCGCGGCCAGGTACACCACCTGAAGCGTGACGGGATCGATGACGTACCGTGCGTCACGGAGCCCTTCTGCGAGTTCCCCGGCCGATCGAAACACAGTTCTCACCTCCGCTGCGGGGGCGGAACATACCGCAAAACCTTCGGACACGCACTCGACCGACGCGACCCATCTGCGCGGCCGCTTGGAAATACAAGGTTCCTTCGATTGCGTGCTGGGCCCAGACCAGGACTATCCCGCGTGGAGACTCCACTCTGTTGGAACGAAAGGTGACAGGGCGCCTTAGAGAAGGACTCTCAAAGATTCTCCGACAAAGTACCATCGCTCCCTGCAATTTGTTCAGCCAATCGAATCTTTCATGGCTAACTTCGATCTTGGTCCCTCCGCGCGGGCCTGGGCAAGATCTTGTGACAGAGGCTCTCTCGCAGCACACGACCCGAACGCACGTGTGCTAAGAACGTGAAAACAATTTTGCCAATCGCATTCTTCATGGCTAACTTCGCTCGGCTTTCTGCTGTCGTTCGAGGCTCAGGTGTGCCCGGACGCAAACTGATTCCAAACCGCAGGCCAAGAAAAGTAATCTCACCAATTGCATGCTTCATCGCTAACAGGTCGCGGACTCGCAATTCACACTCAACTGTCATCCACCTGCCCGAAACTTGTCAGTGAAGCTCGGCTGTTCCGCTACCACCTGCGCACTGCGAACAATTTCTAGGCAATTTCATACCTCATGACTAACTTCCTCGACGGTTTCTCTCAAACAGTCTCAGGAGATTTGACAATCTGGTAGTTCTCCCCTAGAACCCAACGCGTGCCCGACATTCAAGAGCTGAATCACGTTTGCGTTCAGGGCCTCATCGACCGCCAACTGCCTGAGGGAGGCTGGCCCTTCAGCTCACATACGACGCAGTCGGCCATCGAACCCACGGCCTTGGCCCTCCTGGCATTGCCGTCCAGCTCGGTCCGCGAACGGGACGCAGCTGTCCGGTTTCTACTTCGCAGTCAGAACGCAAACGGTAGTTGGCCAGCCTTCAGTGGTGACGACGCGGGAGGGTCTGGACTGACGGGGCTGGTTTTCTATGCTCTTAACCGCTGTTGTGCCCAAGAGATGGTCACCAACCGGGCAGTCCAGTGGCTGATAGAGTCCCGAGGATGGGAGTCACATTGGCTGTGGAAATGGAAGTTCCGAACCAGCGATCGTCACGTCCGCTTTGATCCTGACAAGTTTGGCTGGCCCTGGATGCCAGAGACAGCCACTTGGGTGGTGCCGACTGCGTATTCACTCCTCGCCTTGAAGCATACGCGTAGCATTTCGCAAGAGGACATCGCACAGCTTCGTATCCGGCGCGGCGTGGAGATGTTGTACGATCGAATTTGCCTTGAGGGAGGTTGGAACGCGGGCAACGGCCTCGTCTACGGAACTCCGTTGGCTCCCCATCCCGATGTGACAGCCCTGGCACTACTGTCTCTACTGAATGAACCTCCGAACCATTTCATAACTTCTAGCCTTGACTGGCTTGAGCGACGCGCCGAGACATGCTTCGCCCCGTGGAGCCTTGCCTGGACTATCCTCGCCCTCGACGCCTTTGGACGCCCCGCGGAGCTGTTGGCCGACCGCCTCTCCTCTGTTGTTGTTCCCGCCGAGGTTAACGATTGTGCGACTCTCGCCGTCGTTTCGCTCGCGCTCCGTCGTGCCGAAGGGGACAACACATTTCGAGTGGCTCATGAAACTTGATCGAAGGACATTCTTGACGGCTTCGCTCGGCCTGGCTGCCGGCGCCTCCACTACTGCCCTGCTGAACCGTCCCAAGTACCACGTAACCCGGAGGCAGCCGCGCTCCCGGGTGGCGATTCTCAGGGCCGAATCCTATTCTCGCAATCTGGAAAGTATTTTGCATTCCGGGTTGGAGCTTTTTCACCTGGACATTCGTGGAAAGACTGTTCTGCTGAAACCCAACCTGGTGGATTACATTCCCGGGAACCACATCAACACCGATCCTCTTCTAGTTTCCGCTGCGGTCGAATGTTTCCGCCGCCTGGGTGCAAAGACCGTGCTGGTTGGCGAAGGGCCTGGCCACCAGAGGGATACGGAGCTAGTTCTACTCGAGAGCGGCTTCAGCGATGAACTGCGCCAACTGAAAGTCCCGTTTGTTGACCTAAATCGGGACGAGCTGGTTATGACTCCCCTGCTCGCAACTTACACTCGTATGAGCCATATGTGGTTACCGCGGGCGGTGCTGGAGGCCGATTTCGTCGTTTCCATGCCCAAAGTGAAAACGCATCACTGGTCGGGCGTCACCCTCAGCATGAAAAACATGTTTGGCGTTGTGCCGGGAGCGAAGTACGGCTGGCCAAAGAACATTCTTCATTGGAAAGGCATTCAGGAAAGCATCCTCGACGTCTGCGCCACGGTGCCGGTTCACTTTGTGATTGCCGATGCGATTGTGGCAATGGAAGGAAACGGACCACTAAATGGACATCCGCGGCCGCTCAACCGAATTGTCCTGGCCGATGATCCGGTGGCGGCGGATGCCACCTGTGCGAGGCTGATGGGACTTGACCCGACCCAAATCACGCACATTCGAATTGGAGCGCAGTTTCTCGGCAATGCCTCTGCCGAGGGAATCGACCAGGTTGCAGAGGTGGTCTGCGCACCAGCCAATCCTTTTGAGATGGTGCCGGAATTTCAGCACCTACGCGTGACAGGTTCCGCCCAACGAGATTCCTGACATGAAAGTCACCACAAAGAAAGCAGTGGAATTCCGTTCGCGGGCCGCGACCCCTGCTGCAGAAACCGAAGGGGCGAGCGGTTCCGAACGAGCGAAGGTAGGCGCCGAAAAACGCCCTCGCCGGATGCTTCCGTCTACGCTCGAAGGAAGCGCCGCTCTGAGCTACGCGGACATCGGCTTCTTTTTCGTTTTTGTCTTTTTCCTAGCCGTGATGTTCCGCATTGGAGTTCATCTGCATGTGCTCAGTCAGACCAGACTCGACAATCCGACTCTTCCTTTCCAGCTCACGATTTCCTTGTCTCTCATCGGCTCGTTATACGCGATCATTCGACTCCGGCACGGACGCGGTGTCTGGAAGCGTCTGGGATGGATTTCGCCCTCTCGAATTCATCTTGTTGCTGCCTTGGTGGGCGGAATCGGCCTTGGAATTGGGAGCGACATAATTGCCCATGCCACGACTTCAACCACTCACGTGATCCACTTCTGGAACTTGATTCTTCTCGACGCATTCCTCGGACCAATCATCGAAGAGTCGCTTTTTCGTGGATGTTTACTTCCAGTCGTAACCCGCACGACTGGACCGATTCTCGGCATCGCAGTCACGGCTGTACTCTTTGCCACACTCCACCCCATCAATACTCTCGCGCAGTGGCTTTGCTTCTTGGCGACGGGAACTGGCTTTGGGTGGATCCGAGTCAAATCGGGATCCACCGCGGCATCGACTCTGATGCACGCGATATACAATGCCACTTTGTTCTTGTGCCAAGCTTTGTAGACGGATGGGCACGCTTTTGTCCAGAGGAGTCCCCGAGGCGCGAGTTTCGCCGCGACGCGCCGCCTTCGACCCACTTGAACCTGTGATCGATTCTCTGTAGCCTCGGGAAGCTCACGCCAGCGGTTGCCGGCTTTCCAGAGTAATCGGTGCAGAGTACAAATCATGAAATGAAGACAGTGAAATTCTCCAAGCTCGAAAGACGAGTCGGACACATTGCCAGTCAGCGCGCCCGCCGACAACTGATGCAGGTTCCCTGGGATCGCTTCCACAAGGCGTACGAGGAATACATCCGCTGGCAGGCATTCGTCCTTTGGGCCCGCGCCATTGTTGAATTGGAAGGCAGTGCTCCTTCCTGGCTCGACGCAATTCTGCGAAAGCGTAGCCCAGGCTTTGCGGAAGAAGCGGCTCGCCCAAGGAAGCCGGAACTGCTGGGTATCCAACTGCTATCATGGGTTCACAATCAAGCTTTCGGGTTTGCAAAACAGGAGGGGTGGCTTGATGCGCTCATCTTCTATGGATTCCGAGACACTCGATCCCAGGGATACTGGGCATATTGGGAACATTGTGAAAATGAATGGAAGGAAAGACGGCCAGCCTTAAGCCCCACCTTTGTGCAGTGGAGGCGTTCAGCCTTGAACTGGAAACTCCAGGGTGATGTTAGCTGCGCCGTAGTGACGAAGGCTGTGGAGAAGTACATCGACTTTGAGGCATTCGTCTATTGGTTGCGCCCACTCTTTAGAGGGGCGAAGGTCCAGTTGCCGCCGCACCTCGCTCTTGAATTGCGTCAAGAATCTCCCAGCTTCCTCGACTTTGTGAGTAGAGAGACTTCAGGCGCTTACGAAGACAAATCGAGGAGTTGGCGACGGCTGTTCAACTGGGGCAAGGTTCACGTTCTGTCGCATGCGAAAAAGGAAGGCTGGCTTGACTGCGTTCTCCGCCAAGCAGGGATTCACCCGCGCCATGTACGCCTGCTGGATTACTCTGCTCCCTGGTGTAAATCTCGGCGGGTAAATGCCGCGCTTCCTTATCCTAACTTACGCCAATGGCAAAGAGATATGGAGGGTTATGTCCGAGCAGGTCGTAAATGAGGCTTATTCAGGGACTGTTCGCCGTGAGGAGGAACGTTCCCGGATCGTCGAAATTGATCGTACGTTTCACCAGGCGAAGCCCCAACACCTCGGTGTAGAAATCGAGATTCCTCTGTGGATTCGAAGCGATCGCCGTCACATGACGTATTCCGGAAATGGGTTTTTCCATCTTCCCTCCAGCCTATTTCGGCCATTTGATCCCTTGCCGGACATGCGAAAGCCGTCAACCTTCTGGATCCGTCTTGAACCGGTTCTTGTCGAGTTTGAGCGCCTTAATCTTCGATTCCAGCGTTGACCGCGGTATGCCCAATTTGGCTGCGGCCCCCATGGGTCCAAACACCCGCCCACGGCTCGCTTCTAGAGCCTCCTCAATCATGTTCTTCTCTTGCTCCTCGAGTCTTCGAGGGAGCTCAATTGGGTTTTTCGGTTTTGCTATAAGAAATGGCTGTGGCTGCTGTGGCAACCAGCTTTCATCGATCGAAAAAGTCTCTGTTTCGCAAAGGATCACGGAACGCTCGATGACGTTCTGCAGCTCACGGATGTTTCCAGGCCAAGCGTATGACTGAAGCAATTCGAGTGTTTCCGGGCTGACATGTCTGATGTTCTTGCGCGCTTTTCGCGAATAGCGATCGATAAAATATTCCACCAGCAGAGCAATATCCTCTCTTCGTTCTCGAAGCGGAGGAATCTGGATCGGGAAAACCTGCAAACGATAAAACAAATCACTCCGGAAGGATCCGCTGGCTACCGCAGCATCCAGATCACGATTCGTGGCGGCGATCACACGAACGTCGACCTTGATGGATTGCGTTCCTCCGACCCGCTCGAATTCCCTTTCTTGAAGGACTCGCAACAGTGCAACTTGCGTGTCAGGAGGCAGTTCGCCCACTTCGTCCAGGAAAATCGTTCCGCCGTCGGCCAGTTCAAAGCGGCCGAGTCGGCGCTGCATGGCTCCCGTGAAAGCCCCCTTCTCATGGCCAAACAACTCTGAGGCGATCAAGTCGCGCGGGACGGCAGCGCAGTTGACACTCACAAATGCGCGTGAGGAACGATGGGACCGCCTGTGGATGGCGCGGGCTACAAGTTCTTTGCCCGTCCCCGTTTCGCCTGTGACCAGAACACTCGCGTCCGTAGGAGCGACCTTGGACACGAGAGACAGTACCCTTTTCAGCGCGGCAGACGTTCCGACGATCTCGTCGCACATCGGTGCTCTATCAATTCCTTCTCGCAGAGCGAGGTTCTCGTGCTGGACTCTCTCTTGAGACTGCTTTGGATCCGCAATGAATACAGCCGCGCTAGCCATGACTTGCCCCTTATCTAGAACGTTGCACCCTTGTTGGGCCTTTTTTTCCACTGCGCGCATTCTGGAGGCACTCCCGTCAGCCGACAACCCCAGATGGAGTCGCCGTATGCACCATATAGGACCGGGAGGAGTACCCTGTTGAAGTGCGTGAGGACTAACGCTAAAGAGGTAAGAGATCTAACTCTTTCGGTCTGGAGGATCGATGCGCTTCCATCCAAAAAGGCGAGAATCCACCGACCAGCCGCCGGGTCCGAGCAGTGCCAGGGCGGCACCGAGGGTTCCCATCATGATATTAGGCCACGGATCTCCAGGTTGCGAGAACGTGTTCCACAGCGCAATGATCGCCACAAGTGCTCCCGCTATGGGCGTCCATAAACCCGCGAACAGAAGTAGCCCTGCACCGACCGCGAGCACTTGCAATATGGTTGGTGCAATCGGAAGCCCATCTCGCAGTGTCGTGACCCCATGAACAACTATTGCAGTACCCGCAACCAACCGCATGATCAGAAGGCCTACGCCAGGCGAACCGCGGGCGAACGTTGAGAATAGTCGTCGCACAAGAAAGCCGAGGTTATGAGATTCCCGTTGCGAACCGGAAGCCCCAAAAGGCTGGTGCGAATCACTCTTTCGAGTGAGCTAAAATTCGATGATTCCGCGCTTCAGACCTATCATCGCGGCGTGGGTACGGTCGTTGGCGCCCAATTTGGAGAGGATGTTCCGGACTTGGCCCTTGACGGTTTCTTCACTGACCGAAAGCTGCGCTGCAATCTCTTTGTTGGCATTCCCTTCGGCAATCAGGCGCAGGACGCGCACTTCTGCTGGGGTCAGCGCGTCATCCGTGGCATGCTCCGCAAGTTGAAAGGACACTTCAGGTGAAACCGTCTTTTTCCCGGCATGTACCGCCCGAATCGTTTCCAACAGTTCCTTGTGCAACAGATTTTTGAGCAGATACGCCCGCGCGCCAGCCTTTAGCGCCCGCAGGACCTGCACGTCCCCGGTGTATGTGGTCAGTACGATGATTCGCGCTTCGGGAAATTCCCCGCGAATCGCGATCATCGCATCAACGCCATTCATTTCCGGCATCTGCAAGTCCATCAAGGTGATGTCCGGACGGTGCGTACGGAACTGATGGATCGCCTCCCGCCCATTCGACGCTTGCGCGACTAAACTCATGTCCGATTGACCCGCCACAAGTCCCGCGATCCCCTCGCGGAGGAGGGCATGGTCGTCGACCGCCAGGATCCGAATCGGACCGGGCTCCGCACTCATGACTTCATGTCCATGTCTTTCCGAGAGAACATTTCCGCCAACCTCGAACGCCGTCGAGCGGGAGATGTCTCGTAAGCACGGGAGGCAGGAATGCTCAGCTCAACCTCCGTGCCAGAATCGAGCTCACTCCAGACAGCCAGCTTACCTCCCATCAGCTCGGCGCGTTCACGCATGCCACGCAAACCGTAGTGCCCAGCGTAGCCGTCTCCATCAAGATGCTTCGCGTCAATGCCCTTTCCGTCATCTCGGACCCGCAACCGAAGCTGCCGTTCGTCATACCGGATTTCCACTTCGATCCGCTGCGCCTGTGCGTGCTTGAAGGCATTGCGCATTGCCTCTCCTGCGATCCGGTAGACTTCATCTCGGAGGATTGGATGGAGATTCTGCGGGGTTCCTTCAACCTCCACGTGAAACTTGGTTGCATTTGGGTTTGTTTCACCGGACGCGAGCTCTTGACCCAAAGTGTTTATCGTCAACGCAAAATCGCTGTCCACGACCGTGGATGAGCGCAAGCCCTGTACGGCATCCCGGCCCTCAGTGATCGCTTGAGCGGCCTGATCGATAGCGCTCTCGAGTGTTTTCCTGGCTTCGGCCGGACGCTCCGGCAGCAAATTAGTCGCTGCCTGAAAGCGCAGCAACAGTCCATGAAAACTTTGCAGTAGAGTGTCGTGCAATTCCCGCGCGACACGCGTGCGCTCACCGACGCGCTCTTCTAGGCGAATATTGAATTCCTTGGCGAGCTGGCGCAAGCGATAGAGGTACACGCACCACGCCAAAAGAAGAATTAAGGCGGCGGAGCTAGTCCGAAACCACCACGTTTGCCAGGCGGTCGGTTCAACCTCGAACCCGACCGCAGCCTCCGAGGCATCCCACAGACCGTCGCTGTTACACGCGATAACGCGAAATCTGTACGATGCTGCGCCCAGATTCGTGTACGTGGCTTCGCGGCTCGCAACAGGGTCACTCCAACCATGAT
>Ga0137418_10004540_pt1 | contig 12735 bp, 2 predicted proteins | sample CZODoug3_1_2_16f_FD_122242 | JGI IMG/M metagenome (GOLD analysis project Ga0137418, IMG submission 122242) | Vadose zone soil fungal communities from Angelo Coast Range Reserve, California, USA - CZODoug3_1_2_16fungal (Hybrid Assembly) | ecosystem: Environmental > Terrestrial > Soil > Vadose...
TGGGAAGCGATCACGTCCATGTCTAAATATAGGCATAGGTACCATAGGGTTTGGTTGATGATAAAGATGAATGGGGGATGAAAATCGTTGAGCTGCAATGAGTTCCATAAGGTCCTCCAGAGCGATGTGTGTCCCATCTGGGAGCTGAATCATGGAAGTGGCAGCAGTTGGAATCAATGGTAAGGGATCTAGCGGTGAAATATTGTTAAGAAATGGTAATGATTGTGTGACTGGGGCAACTGAACTGCTGCTCTGAGACTGGGTTGTATTTGGCATAGATTTCTGGCGGTTAAGTTGACGAGCGTATTCGTAGGCAGGTTGTGTCATAATGAAAAAAATTAAAGAGCGTTGGGATTTACTGTTACTGAATGTAAGGGTTTTTCGGTGCTTTTAGACTGTTAATGATCAACTCAATCGGAATCTGAACTATCTAACTTGGATTCCTCTGAGTTGGTTCCTGAATCTGAGGAATCTTTATTAATATTGATTTGCATGAATTGATGTCGCCGTGATATATAAGGGAGTAGCCGAAATGTTCCTGTCCTTTGGCGAAATGGTGTTCCATCTAAGTCTTTCAGGGCATATGATTTTTCTGAAGCTTTCTTGTCAATTTCATAAGGTCCTAAATAGCGTGGTTGATGTTTTCTGTTGTGGGAGACTTCAATTGCTGTGTTGCGCACTAATACTAGTTCTCCTGATTTGTATTCATCTCTGGATAGTCGTTTAACAAATCTCTGCTCAAACTGAGCTTTGGATGCAAATCGTGCCTTTTTCAGAATTTTAGCTGCACGTTCTATATCCTGAGGATGTTTGTGAAGTTGTCTCATGCGTATTACTAGTAATTCACTTGTTGAAATTCCTGAGCGAAGATTTTCAACTAAGAAGGTGGCTTCGATCAAGTCCATAGGTAATAAGGGTTCAGTGGCATGAAGCAGTTGATATGGAGAAAATCCGGTGACTCGACTAATGGTGATTCTGTCTGCAAATATGGCTTCTGCAAGTTTGCTAGGCCATTGTCTAAAGTCTCCTTTACAGGACTTTACAATTGCCTCACGAAGAATAAAGTGGCCTCTTTCTACAACTCCATTGGCATGATGGTTGTATGGGGTAATCCGGATCTGAGGGATACCTAATCGTTTTAAAAGTGCATCAAAAGCTTTCTTGACCTCAGGGCCATTGTCTGTTATAACTCTCTGAGGGGCTCCATAGCGGCAATATAATTCTTCCCAAAAGAACTTTGCTAATTCTTTGGATGATGCATGTTGCAGAGCTCTGGCTTCACAAGTACCAGATAAATCATCTCGTGCAGCAACAATGTACTTGAAATTTTCGGTGCTTTCTGGCATATGCATAATGTCGATATAAACTTTGGTAAAGAGTGTGGTTGGTGCGGATATTGTGAGAGGAATTTCAGTCCTTTTTAGACTTCGAATTTGACAGTCATGACAGGATTTGACATGGTGATGTATATCAGCCCGAAAATATGGCCAAAAGAATTTATGCCGTATTAATTCAAATACTGCTTGAATTCCTCTATGGCCTGTCCCTTCATGTGCTTGCTTTAGAATGGACAGTTTCTGTTCTGGGGTGAATATTACAAGTAAAGGTGGTCGATCACCATTACGTTTGAATAAGCGTTTTTCCTTGATGAAGAATTCAGTAGCCTTAGCTAAGAATCTACGTTTCTTCTGGACTGTATTGAATACTGGAGTCTCAAGTGATTCCAAGAAATTCCGAATTTCTGTAATTAAAATTTCCTGTGTGGATCTGGCAGCTGCAAAACATGAGGGAAGTGTGGATAATGAATATTTGTTGGTTGATGAGGGGAAAATGGTAAATGGGTCTTTCTGTAGTCTTGGAAAATATGTGAGGAGTGCGATGTTGTCTAACCAGGAATCATCATCTGATTCTACAAGTTCTCCTTCTGCTAATGTCCTTCTTGATAAAGCATCTGGTCCTTTGTGGCGATCAGCAGGGACATGTACTAGGGCAAAGTCAAACATTAAAATGCCTTGAATCCATCTGTTGATTGCAGCATTGGGCTGTAAATCTGGATCATTCAACATTCCTTTAATGAATTTGGCATCAACTTCAACTTGTAAATTTTTGACTCCAATAATGTATAGTCTCCAGTGACGAAGGGCACGGTAAAGTCCAAACAATTCTAATTTCGGTTGAGAGTATCTGGACTCACGTTCACTCATTGGGACTGATCCATAACGGGCAGGTCGTTTTCGGCCTTTATCATCCATTTGCGATAAAATCATTCCTGCTGCATCACGACTAGAATCTACTGATAGAATCACAGGGTTGTCTGATGTGTAATCTATTGGGTGAAGTGCTGGTGCCTTAGTTATGAGATTCTTGATTTCGTCAAAAGCGTCCTGTTGTTCCTTTTCCCAAATGAAATCTTTATCTTTGTGATATAGTTGGGTTAATGGTCGAACAATTTTTGAGTAATTTGGGATCCAAATTCGAACTGTTCCACAAAGTCCTAAGAAGCGGCGAACTTCCTTTGGAGTGGTCAGAGGTGGCCATTTGAGAATTTTGCTAGTCTTCTCAGTATCAGGTTCACGTCCTTTAGCATTACAGCATTGACCAACAATTAAGACTTCTGGTAAGCAAATTTGGGCTTTCTTGGAGGAAATAGTGACTCCTGCACAATGTAGTCTATGCAGTACTCTGTGTACATCTTGAGCATGTTCCCAAATGAATCGTCGAATTCCAGGGTTATCTTTCAAAATTTCAGGGTTTCCTTGTGCATCTGGATATTGAGTCTTGGGTCCTTTGATAGGAAGATCATCAATGAAGATATTAGCTGTATGGGGAATTTCGTCCTTAAGTACCATGACCATACACTTCTGGAATTCTGCAGGTGAATTGGTGAATCCTGTTGGAAGCGAAGTAATTTGAAGTAGTCCAAGTGGTGTCATAAATGCAGTAAGACCTCTGCTTTTGGGGTGGATTTTTCTTGCATCAAATCCCCAAAAAAGATCAAATACAGAATAGCATTGATGTCCAGCAAATCCTTCAACAAAGTCATCTATAATGGGTACCATTCCTGCATCTCTGATTGTAATCTTATTAAGTGGCTGCAAGTCATGGACTATGCGCAATTTGCCATTCTTTTTCAAGACTACAAACCAGCGTGAGCGATAAGATGACTGGCTCTGTTCATAGACTCCAGCAGCTATCTTCAGATTTAATACCTCCAATACTTTGGGTAGTAAACCAGGTGGAATAGGGATATTCTTGTATTCCCATGGTGAATGTGGAATGGTTGGAATTATGTAAGGGGAAAAATATGAATCTTTAAGTGTTCCTCGTTCCATATCTTCAAAAGCAATGGCATGTTCATTGAGTCGCATTATATGTTGGAACAATTTCTCCTCTTCTGGCCAGAGAAATCCATTGGCATTAACGTTGAGTTCATTCATTCTTTCCAGAGTGATTTTGGATGTAGGAATAAAATTGGGAGGTTGATTTGTGAGAGGGGATAATGTAAGGAGTGGATTTTCGGGGATATTTCTGATTACTTCACAATCAATGGGAAGCTGCATTGAGATTGGATGAATTTTCTTGTCGACTCGTTTGTAGGCAGTAAATACCATATATGATGTGTCATGATTGATGGTGGGATAAATGATAATTTCGTCATCAGATTGCAGTTCATAAGGTGTGTCGTTATCTGTAAAATAAAATTCTTCTTCCTCTGGTTCTAGGCAAATGCGTTTAAGGCTTAGCCTTTTTGGGAACTCTTCCCAAAGGGTTGGTAATTCGAATTGTAAGTGTTTGTGAATATGCAGGGGTTTCCAAGTTTGAAAGGTCCCTTCAGGTCTAACCTGATTTGATGTGCAGAATGTTGATACACGTGGCGCGGGGAACTTGATTAAGTTATTCTTGCATTTTTGTGATGCAGGAAACTTAATATAAATAGGCTTCGAATTGCTCAAATTTCGCTGTTTAAATCTCCACTTTAAGTTTTCAATTAACTGAGCAGATTGAGTTTGAATTTCAAAGTTCTCTCCCAATGTGCTGAGTAATTTAATGAACTCAAATTTCGACTTGAAATTCTCTCTGAAAAATGACCAACAAAAATCCGAATCAATTTTTGTAGGTGACAGTCCAGTATGCTCCATATATGGGTCCTGTGAGGCTAAGCAAGTGTTCGAAAATTTAACTAAAATGTCCAAAAGCGAATCAAAAATACTAAGTCCAAGGTAATAATTGTACGAAAAAAATTTGAAACAAAAATTAAGTTGTCCAATCTGAACATAGTGGTGTGAGGATAAAGGCATAGGTAAAAATGATATGTCGAAATTGTCTGTTGTTAAGAAAAATTCAAAACGAAGTAAAATTGGTGGGATCAGGTGACCATCATTTCCCGAAAAAGCGATCTCGTGGTTAGCATAATAAAAGAGGGGGATAACAACATAATGTCCACGTCGAATAGCATGAATCTGGGCAACACAAACTAGAAGTGGAATGACCTGGGGTAATTGATTTGTAAGTTCCGAATGCATCTTTGTAGTCCTCCGGAATAACGAGGGAGAAAAATCGTAAATGCGTAATTCGGAATTCCGGGCTTTGTCATCCTTCGAGGTGATCGCAATCGGTCTCCCGAAGTCGTCCTGAGCCCTGCGGCGTAAATCGGAAGGTAGTGTTGCTGTTAGAATTACTGAGGTGAATATAAAGGGTAAGTAGGGTGATTTAAACCCTTGCCTATCCTTCCCATTGCGCCGGAACACTGCGCATACTCGCTTAACTATTTTGTGGATAATTCGGCCCATAGCCCTACCTCGAGGTCGGCTCAGGGTCGTCGTTAAAGTCGAAGGGCTGAAGTCGGGGTCATTGTTGATGTTGGGTGGAATTGCGCTCCACATTGCCGACATCATCTCGCATGGAGGTTCAAGAATGTAGGGAGGTGGAGATGGCAAAAAGGGCTTGCCGGAAGGCAATAACGGCAGAGGTCGACGACGGGGGCGTACTGTCGGCGGCGTTAAATTCGCGGTAACTGGTGAGTTTGTAGTTGGGCGCAATATCTCTGGGTGAGTGAGATCAGTCAATAAACGTGGGACAATTGTAATAGTGATCAAGTAAAAGGGGGAATTAGGAAAAATCGACGAAGGAGGAAGAGAAGAGCTTTGGGTTATTTTATGAATTTTTAAATTGAGTCTGAATAGATGAGAGAAAGCTGGGTCAGCGTGAATCATGACGGAAGGTGGTCCATAATGGGATGGAAAAGAAACTCGAGGGGTCACATAAGTTGGGGTATCAAATCGGACTAAAGGGAGAGTCTGTTCAAAATAAATAAATAGGCGAGGAGAGAAAAGACGTAGTTGTTCAGATTTGGGGCCATTCGAGGCTTCTGTGTTGTTCAGAATTGGCCTTCTTCTGGTTGGCGGCCTTATCGGTTCGCAACTTGAAGTCGGCATTAATCTGGAAGTCGAAGGTGGGTGGTTCGAGACGTCCGAGGATCGTGAAGACGATCGTCCATAAGTCGGTGGCTTGTTCGAAAGTGCATGTGAGCAATTGTCGCGTCCTGTAAGCAAGGTCGAAGTAAGATTCGTCAATGAGGAATTGATGGAGCGCGTGAAAATATTCGAGCTCGTGGGGGTAGAATAGGCTACCGGTGTGTTTTTCGGTGTGCCAGAGGTCAAAATCGTGGGTGTCAGCGTAATCTTTGAGTCCGTCAATAAATCCGTGGTTTTGGAGTAGGGTTTCGGCTTTCTTGATGTATTGAGTGGCGAGCTGTCGGATGCGTCGAAGGCGAGATAGGTGGGCTTGCCATCGGTTGGGCACTTTCCCATGGTTGTCGCGTGAGGTACAGATGCTATCGGCAAGGTTTTCGTAAGTGCCGAAGTCTCGAAAAAGTCGTAAGAAAATGGGTTGAGGGATGGCTTCGCGAAGTCGCCCAATTGTCCGGTAGGACATTCGGCTACCAAAACGAATAGTCGTTAGTGGGAGTAGATGGGTTGTGAGTTGACTTAGCGTCCGCCGCATCTCATCCGCGCTGGTTTGCTGGGGGTAGCTGCGAGATGGGTGCCCGTCGGGGTACCATGATTCTTCGTTAGTCTGTGTGGTAGGTTCTTCGTTAGGCGCTAAGACTCCCCACGCATCCCAAGCGTCGGTGGACCAATCGTCGGCTGTCCATCCTGTTGACAGATTCTCTGAGGAATCCGTCGTAGGATCGACTTGGGCTTCCGATGGTTCAGGCGAGGTAGGCGGCGTGTCCAAGGATAGAGTTGACGACGTGGTCAACTCGAGGCTGGAAGAGGGTGTCATACCTGTAGTGGAGTCAGCTACGCGAGTTTCGGGAGCGATAGTATCTTGAGGTGAGTTCAAAAATTCGATGTCCATGTCGTCCTGGTTGTCCAAGGCGGGCATGGAAGGTAGCGGCGGCGATGTTGGATGCGGGAGTTCGTCGAGTTCCGGGATTAGTTCCGAAGATCGGTAAGTAGGCTGAGATTCATTCGACGGTGGTTCGGTGAGCTCGGGAATTGTTTCCAGAGGTCTGTCGTCCACTGAAGGGGGCGAAGCCATGTGAGAGGGTTCTGGGGTTTGTCTAGGCGGTCCGTCGTTATTACTAGCCTTAGATTTGTCGCTAGTGTTTGCCGAAAAAGGGTTGAGGTTTGCATGAACTGGTTCACGGGCGTCGATGTTGGGGTTCGTGTCCGGTGAATTTCTACTGGATCGTACTCGAAGATCCTCGAACTGCCGAAGAGGGAGTTCGATGGGCGGGAGACGAGGCGGCGTTGGCGGGTACATCCATTCCTCGTCGGTCGACGCTAGCTCGTCGGTGTCGTCGATGGTGGAGGATGGCGTCGGGAAATCGAGATAGTCGAGAGTGTCGATTGGGACGGTAAACGGTCGAAACGGTACAGTATTGTTAGACGCGAAGACATTGAAGACTGAGGTAGGCCAGGTCCTGCCGGCACGCAAGAAAAGGGACTCGAGGAAAGGTAGGCGGAGACTTACTTGACCGTTCTCGCCAATTCCCTCAAGGTACTCTCCTTGTCGGAATTCGTTGGGAATGACAAGTCCTTGTCGAAGGTCCTCGGCACCCTTAAAGTAGCGTACAACGTCTGTTAAGAATAGCCATTCGGCTGGCGTGTATTGACGCGAATCGTCGTTGTTGGGTAGGTCGTCCTGCTCCGTAGAGATACTGCCGAAAAGGACCGGGTTGTTGAGTCCAGAGTTTCGATCGCAAAAGAAAAGCGCAGGGGTCGGATTGTCCGTTAGTGGTGGAGGTCGACTAGGACGTTCCAGAGGGTCGTCCGGTGTCAAGGGATCAATTGTCGCGTAAAATGTCGAGGCATGAGGTATGGTCGAGCCATGAGATGATGTAGCGGGGGTTGGACGACCGCTAGCGCGTTGGGGTGAAGGTTGAGCAAGATGATGGGAAGGCGGCGTGACGTGACTTTGAGTTGCGGCAGCATGGGCTGGTGGCTGTGCTGCCGGTCCGGCAGAATCGTGATCGTGACCAAAGTCAGGCGCGTTGAAGCTGGCGAGGCCGAATACACGAGGGTCGTTGCCGTTGAAATGTAAGCAAAGGTACGCGCGTCCTTCAGCCGTCTGAATGTGACCGTTCCGGTATCCGGTAAGAGTAGAATATGGTAAGTAAATTTTGGCGAAAAATGAATCCAAAATATTGGGATTGTGGGAAAATTCTGTGATCCGAGCATTAGGTGAAGTAATTGTGAGTGACATAGGCCTTAGCTCGGCATTAATTAATGGATTTCGGAGAATATGGGAGCTGCCAATGTCGACATGTGGATGGACGACAGGTTCTGGGTGAGGTCCCCCTACCAGACTACTCATTGTTGGGATGGTGGGGCCTTCTCCAATCGTCTTGGTGTTTAAATACAATTTCTCTACTGTATTAATTTCCTTATTAGTCAGTGAACTCGCGCCCGTCCGTGTTTCGTCGGTGAGCTCATTCCGTGAATTTTGACTCATTCGGGAAGTCGCGCGGCCGTAATCAATTGATTTGTCATCGGTAATGATGGTTCGGGTATCCCGCGCCATCACTTTGAATACAAGTGGAGAAATAACAGGTTTGCGCTCCTGTTTGAATTGTCGGGGTGGAATGTTTTCTTTATTGGAGTCATCCTGAATTGACTCATCCAATGTATTTATGATTTGAATGTGTGAGTCATGTGGATTCTGAATTACTGATTTATTTAGGTGACTCAGTTCTTGATCTGTTCTGGTGTTTCGCATTTTTAGGGGGGGTCGACTCGGTGTTGGAGGTGGAGAATAATCTTGGTAATTAATAGTAGAAGGGTCTAGGCTTCCCAGATTATTTTTATCCATAATTCTTCGAATTTTATTGAGTGGAGGAGGTCCTAAATTGTTTGTAGCCTTTCTGGGTGGTGTAATAATTTCTGTAAATTCTTGTAAATTCCTGTTATCATAAGTAGTGTCGCTGGGATGCTTATAAGCACTAATTGGAATTGGTTGTCCAGGGAGAAATATGGAGAGTACTTGTTTTCCTTCTTGATCCATTAATGATAGTTGAGCGCTTATTTCTTCTTTCCAGTATTGCATGTAATGTGTTGTTAGGAATTCCAAGATGTCAGGGACAGTAGCTTGTTCAAGGGGGTGATCCTTAATCCAATAATTCCTGTACCTCCAATAGAGAAGTATGAAGGCCCAATAACTTCTGGCTTTACTGTTTGGAATTAATTTCCCAGGATTAACAAAGTTTCTGGCGTAATTCGAGGTTAACAAATGTTGACCTTCTGCACTTAGCAAGAATTTGGATATTCCATTTTGAAAGGCTTTCTTTCCAACTTCTTCCAAGGTCAGAGGTTTAGGAATGGGTGACTTGTCGTACTCTTTCATAATGAAATTAATAATATGACGGTTGGGAATTTCTCTGAGAGGGATCTCAGTTAATAGGTTGCTCCTATAGGCTGAGAAGTAGTAGTGAAATATTCTTACTCTGTTGTAGAGTGGATCTAGGGTTGGTCTATCAAGTACTTGACCTTCAGCATTGTCAATAGCCAATTCCAAGAATCTGATTGCATCTTTTCCAACAGTGTTAAAATTTTCCACATTCATCTCTTTTCCTAATCTCTTGAGTTCCTGTTCAACAAGGAGGTTGTATAGCTCCAGTCCATTTCTCTGTATGTCAGGAAGGTGTTCTCCCCAAAGTTTATCATTAGTCAGTTCCCATTCAACAATGGCTTCACTGACAAGACTGTATAGCATTAATCCACCTAAATTGTTCAAGGGGGAATAAACTTCTATGGGTAGAGGAGGATTCAACTTCTCACTCTTGACCCTTGCTGCATTAATTGTCACTTCTAGAGTTCTCTTGAGCTCATCCTTTTGAGTTTCCTCAGTTGAGCTAACTGAATCAGTTTCAATGTCTGAGATGTCTGAATCAATATCTTCTGAGGAGTGGGCTGAATCTATGTCCATCCTGAGGTCATTTAATTCAGTGCTTAACTGATCAACTGCCTGTTCAGTTTCTTCTTCTGGAGTTATTGATAGGGTGTATGCTTCTTGATCAGGGTAATGATATGCTTCTGGTGTATAGGATCCAGAAATTTCTTCGGAGTCTAGAGGTGAGACAAGTACTTCACAGATGACTGTATCAGTTGGTCTGTCCTTGAATTCCAGGTAGGTTCCATCTCTCTTCTCAACTATTGAGACATAATTATCTTTCTGCCAAGTTCTTCCTAGGAGCAAATCAAAGGTAAAGTCTCCAACATTCAGGTCACAGGTAGTCCTTGCTATTCCACAGGTAAAGGTGACTTCCTTGAGAAATCCCCTAACTATCTTTGTACCACCATTGGCATCTTTCATTCTCACTGGTTTAGTCATGTCAATTGGTAGTCCAATTGCTCTGTTGGCTACATCTTTCCGAATTAAATTCAGTTCAGATCCAGTGTCCACAATTGCTGTTAATGGGACTCCATTACATTCAACTGGGAGCATGAGAAGTTTACTCTTGTGCATGGGTAAGGCTTCTGCAGTTCCTACAGCTACTTGTTTTTCATCTGTAGGTCTGTTCTTGAGACGAAGGCGTTCCTGTAAGCCTAATGAAAGTTCTTTTGATGATCCTAAGAGCTTGCCAAGTGTAAGTTGAATTTCTGTGTCCAGAATTTCTGATACTACAGACTTGGTGTTGACTTGTGAAGATAACTCAGATTGACGTGCTGGTATGCGAATCTTGTCTGGATTTTCTTTGAAGGTAACATGTGGCGGTGGATCACGTGGAAGTGTGCGTGGAATATTACTGGGCTTGAGAGGTGCTTGATGAGGTTCCCTCATTTCTACATCTTCAGTAATTCTGGGTTTACGAGCATCTACAGGATATTGTGGTCGAGGTATAATAGTGACAGGTTTTGGCTTTGGTTGAATTGGTTGAGGTCTTGGGACTGGTGTAGGAGCTGGTGTAGGGGGAAGTTGTCTTGGTTTAGGAATTTCAGGCTTATTGAATGTGTTCTGTGTGGGCTTAACTGGATTCTTGCGAGGTGGTGGGAATACTCCTTCAAACCTTGGCTTAGGTTGAGGTTTCATGGGTAACTTGGATGATTTATCTCTTGCTTCAGAGATCCTAGTGCTGGTCCTTTCAGCTGGGTAGGCCTGATAGTATATATCATCACATCCTTCATCTTCTTCTTCATACTCATATTCTTCATCCTCATAAGTATTGTGATGCTTGGCTGTATGTAGAGCTGTTCTCCAGTAGGGTCCTTCATCCTCATCTGATTCATACTCATCATCAGTTTCTTCTTGGTAATGGACTTGCTGATAATAATTCTGGACTTCATCTTCAAGAGTGACAAGGTTGTTGGTGGCAGTCCTAAATGGCCTATGGGTCATGGTCTGATTCCTGAGAGCTGCATCTGCTATGCTCTCCCCATTCCTTCTCATGATACTACCACCATCTGGCATACAATATTTGCGATTAACTGCATCAAATATTAAAATGCCATTCTTCAATAACTCTCTCATGCGAGGACAGTCTCCTAACATATGGTCCTTTCCATAACATCCATAGCAGTATGGTGAACCCATTGGTCCCATCATTCCTCTGTTTCTGAATGGGACATTATTTGGATAAGTAGCAGGTGGTCTCTGATCTGGGGGAGAAGATCTACTGGTTGTGAACATAGAGGGTTTGCTTCTGGTAAAGGCTTGCTGCTGATTAATGTGAGGAGGTTCTCTGTAGACACATTTCTGGGCAAGTCCTGAAGTGTCCAACTTCATGACTTTGTAATAAAGTTGGCCATACTTTGGATCAGATAGAGACATAGTGTTGAGTTGTTGAATCATTTCTTCAACTTGATCTGGGGTTCCTTGATATTTCTGAGTTGGCTTCTCCTTCTCTGCATGCTTCCTAACATGCTTGGCTTTCTTCTTCTTCTTCCTATGCTTCCTCCTTCTCCTACTGTCATAATCAGAGTCTGAATCAGAGTCAGTAGACTCATCTGAATCTTCTGAGTCACTGTCTTCATCAGGCTGATACTTTAATGGATTGAAGACCATTTCTGTGAACTTGTTGCGCTTGAAATGATTCTCAGCTACTGAACAGATTTGTTCAATAGTATAAGGGGTAGAGGCATCATAATTGGTAATTTGAGCTTGAATCTTAGGCTCAATCATTGACCGAAGATTTTCTGGCAAACCAAGCCAGAAATAAGTCTGGAAATCCTTCTCAGATATTTCCTTTCTTGCTAATAATGATCCTGCCTTGGAATAGAAGTCTCTGAAATACTTCTTCCAGTGGGTAAGATCTGTGATGTTTTTAGAGTTCCATTCTCTGTTGAAACTCCAAATGTCATTGGGTGTGTACTTCCTGTTGGCTCTTTCTGCATCATAGTAGTCCATCATATGGTCTCTAAGCTTTGACCAGTTAGGTCTTCTGAATGAAGGGGAAGCACGAATAAAATCCTGGACCTTAGTTGAACAGTAAGGAAGAATAGCTTCTACTTTCTCACTGTCTGAAGTCACATGAAAGCGAGAGAATAACTTGTCCATTGTTTTCAAGAATTCTTCTACTTTGTCATAGCTTCCTTTGAAGGTCTGGGGGGCATCTCTCTTTCCTTGAATAGGAAGAGCATCTACTCCATAGTGGGTAGGGTACTGATTCATAGTGTGTGTAGTGTGTGATTGAGGGTTTGAAGATGATGATGTAATTGTGGGTTGAGCTCTATAAACTTGTGTAGAGGGTTGAGTGGGAATTGCGTGTAGAGGATCCTGAAAGGTGACTGTAGGATCTACTTTAAGTATAGATTTGGTGGATATTGGTTTGTCTGATAATGTGCGTGGGAAATTAAATTCAGCTGCTGTACTTGGTAAACCTTGATCAAAGTCTTGCAAGGTAGCGTCTGAAGTTAAAATGAGGTGTTCTGTAGAGGATGGGTTATGTGATTCCAGGGAAATGTTTGCTGATGAAGGGGAAGACTGGGAAGAGATAGGTTGAGGTGATGGATAAGCTGTGTTTTCTTCAGAGTCTGATAATTGAGGATGAGATTCTCTGTAGTGTGTTGTTTGCAATGAATGCATAAATTCAATCTATGTGACCTCCCTCGCGGTGGGCTCCAATTGTGTCGACGTGAAAGTGTGTTTCACCTGGGTTTCACCGGTCTTGTCCAGTTAAGGGACGGGCTATTCCAGTTGTTCGTGGGAGGCAAATTACAAGATTGAAAATAAACACAATCTGATACAGATGGTTCCAGAGAAATTAGATTAAAGATAACCCAATTAGAACCAAAA
>Ga0137418_10004543_pt1 | contig 12732 bp, 14 predicted proteins | sample CZODoug3_1_2_16f_FD_122242 | JGI IMG/M metagenome (GOLD analysis project Ga0137418, IMG submission 122242) | Vadose zone soil fungal communities from Angelo Coast Range Reserve, California, USA - CZODoug3_1_2_16fungal (Hybrid Assembly) | ecosystem: Environmental > Terrestrial > Soil > Vadose...
GGAAAACCGGTGCCCACCCATCGGGTCGTGGCCCGAGGGCATGCCTTTCCGGATCATGCTCTAGCTGTCGCACAGGCGGCCCTATATTTTCCATCGTATCGCCTTGCTTTGGTCAAACCGGGCTGGAGTGTGGCAGAACGTTGTCGACCTAGCGTAACTCCGCCGGCCGTCGTTATGCGGGTGACATTGGACTGGGGACGGAGCGCTAATGGATACTGCGCTGAACCCGAAACAAACCGATCCGCGCGATGTCCTGCTCGCGCGCGCGGACGAAGAGCTCGCGCACGCGCATGAACAGATCGCGCGCGCGAATGAAGAGATCGCGCGCGCGGAGATACAGCTTTCCAAGTTAGAGCACGTCCCGGGCAACCGAACATTGTTTGACAGGCCGGCGGTACGCGGCCTCACAGGCCTCCTGTTGGCAGCGTGCATCGGTGTCGCTGCCATCGCCTGGCAGTCGTCCTACGGCGATGCGGCCCAAGAGATTCTCGCGAGCTGGGCGCCTAAGCAAATCGATGAGGCGCTTCGGCGACATCGCTCAAATAAAATCCTGCAAATGATCGCAATGGCAACCAAGGCAGCCGATGAGACCAGCGTTGCTAACGAAAAATTGTCGAACGAAGCAGAACCACCGGCGCTTTCAAATGATATTGATCTCAGTACGGCGAGCCGCAGTCATCTTGAGGACCTTCGCCGCGATCTGAAAGCGGCGGAAGCCAAGGCGGCGACATTGATGCCGCGAGCCATCGCTCTCATCAAAGCCGAGCGCGACAGGGTGGAAACCTACGCCCTCTCGCTCCATGCCGGAAAAGATATCGTCGGCAGGTTCTTGGACGACGTCGACAAGCGGCACGCGGAAACCACCGCGCTTACCTCCAGGATGTTATCGGCGCGCGCCGATTATTATCGCGCTTATGAAGGCTATGTCGCGATTCTGGCCGGCGAATTCGGTGCCTACAAGGTTGTCAATGGTCAATTCATATTTCCGCTGCAACGCACGGCGGACCGTTACAATGCCGCGGCCCAGGCCATGACAGTTGCCGCAAAGCGTGTCGCCGAATTGCAAGAAGAAAGAAGACAGCTCATGCAGTCGCAGCAGCAGGGATGGGAGCAGTTCGCCGACAGTCAATGACTGAACCGACATCCTCACCCGATATGGTCGAGGGCTGCCACGTATTCCCGCCATCCGGGATGGTCGAATACATCAAGAGGGGTCGTACCTTGCCATTGTCAGGGGCTGCAGGGTTCTGCACTCCCTGATCTCCTCGCTACTCCCATGAGCTGAGATTATGTGCCGTGCCACCTCCGAGTTGCGAAATTCGCCGATGGATGTATTACTGGATGCTTCCCAGGATCACCTCGCGCAGAACGCGCGCCGGCGGTATTCCCTGGTCTTCTTTTCCGTAATTTCCGGAAGTGATGGCGACGACGAGTTGCAGTGCCGGGATGACAAACAGCCGCTGACCGCCTTCGCCCTGTGCCCACCACATGCGCTCCAGCCGTCCGGTTGCCCAGCCCTTTGGCTTGCCGAACGCGATGTCCATAACGCACTCAGCATGATTCCCCCAAGAACGGACGTTAGTTTAGCACGCCCCAAAACATTATGCGGATCGGGCGGTTCTGGAACGTTGCGAATACCGCGACAGGGCGTTGGTCAGTTCCCTACTTTGCTGGCGCTCGGGCTGCTTATTGTTTCCTCCCGCGCAGCAATAGCGGAGCAGCGAACCGTCACCTTGGCGATAGGCAACATGTACTGTGAAACCTGTCCTTACATCGTCAAAAAGACGATCGAGAAGGCTTCTGGCGTCTCAAAGTCACCGTTTCGTTCAAGGAAAAAACGGCAGTCGTTGTGTTCGATGATGCGCGGGCAGAGGTCAAGGATCTGACGAATGCGACGACCAGCGCCGGTTTCCCATCAACACCGAAAAGCCGAGAAGGCAGCAACTCCGCCGGGCACCGAGAAGAGTGATAAACTCGCGCCGGCGGATTGTGTGTCCCTGATAGAGCCATATCGCAGACACGCCGGCAGGTCGCAAAAAGTACCCCCCGGGTCTAGGGTGGGTCTAGGGGGTGCGGCGATGATCGGGCGCCGGATGATATCGCGACAGCAATGCTAGTTAACCTTCTTTCGTCGCCGGGCTCGTGCTCCTGCGCTCGAACACGGCGGCGTAATGATGGGATGGGACCTCGATTTGACGCTGAAATGCGAGCCCGCTCGACTGCACAACTGCGATCGTTTCTTCAGGCGTTATCCGCAATTCTTTCGCTGGCCCTCTCGGTTCACCTAGAACTATCGTTTCCTCGCGCGGCCGCGCGTGCCAATTCACGACGGCAAACAACCCGCCTGGTTTAAGAACATCGTGGACGGCGCCTGCAAGGCGTGGCTTGTCCAATACCCCATGGAACGCGTTTGCGAGAAATACGTAGTCAACGCGATCGCGGACGACCTTTGCAAGGTCGTAAGCATTTGCCTCAATGAACACGCAGTTGGTCCGGCCGCTTTCGGCCAGCCGGACCCGCGCCGTTTCAAGCAATTTGCCGTCTATGTCGATGGCGATTACCGCGCGCCCAATCTTGGACAATTGCAATGTGAACCAACCGTCCCCGGAACACAGATCGACAACGGTCATGCCGGGTGCGATCCCGACGTCCCTGATAACCCTCTCTGGATCGGGCCATAATGCCTCCCACCAACCGGGGTCGGGCATCTCGGTCCCTTCGAAAAAGCCGGGCAGCGTCATTCAACCAGTCCGACGACAGTCGCTATGCTGACCGGCTGCCAGCTGCGCTTGGAACACTGTCTTTTCGATCCTTAAGGTTTCACGGCCAGCAACGAGATGCTCTTCACGCCAAACTTCTTGCTCGCGCCCTTGGCGTTGTCGGAAATGAACTGATATTGCGGATTATCTTCCTCCTTGACCAAACTCAATCCGGCCGCCTCGATCATCTGCCGATAGTTGTCCTGCTGCGCGGCGCCCCCGATGCAGGCAGCCCAGAGGGTCGAATTGCACACGATGCTTTCGGGCAATTGCACCTCCGTCACGATGTCGGAGATCGCGAACCGGCCGCCCGATTTCAGCAGCCGCCCGGCTTCGCCGAACACCTTCGATTTGTCAGTGGCAAGATTGATGACGCCATTGCTGATCACCAAATCGGCCAAGCCATCGGGCAGCGGAGCTTGCTCGATATAGCCCTTGACGTAAGTCACGTTGAGGAAGCCGTCGCGGTCGCGCAGCCGCTCCGCCTTGGCTCGCTGCTCGTCCGTCATGTCGACACCGATAACTTTGCCGCGGGGACCCACGCTCAGCGCGGCGATGAACGTGTCCATCCCCGAGCCGCTGCCGAGGTCGACAACGGTTTCGCCCGGTTTTGGATCGGCCAGGTGAAAATAGTAGCCGACGCCCGCGAACGATTCGATTGCTTCCGCTGGTATGCGGTCGAGATCAGCTGGCGCGTAGCCGAGGCGCTCGGCCATCGCGCGGCCCATCTCGAAGTGGAATTCCCCATCCGGATTCTCGGCGACGCTCCTATACATCGCCTTTACCTTGGATTCGAGTTCCTTGGGGTCGAACATAGCGATCGTGGTCATGGTCGGAACTCCTCGTCAAAGTTGCTAGTTTTGTCTGCATCAGGGGTTTGCCAAACGCCAATGAAAAGCGGGATGGCGAATGTCAAAAACTGAGCGTGGCGGCTCCGCTCTTGATGAGTTCATGGGGACCCGGCGATCTCCACTCCGTCGATGAGATCGCTCTGCTCGTAGCCGCGAGCCTTCACGCAAGGCGTGCACGCCCATAAGCGACCACCGCGGCCTAGAAAATCCTTGACCAAGGCCGCCAGCGGCTCGAGAGGCGGCACCACCGTGCTGTCGATGCCACGCTTGCGCGCTAGATCGACTGCCGCGCTTGTCAGGAACACTGAGACTCTTAGTCCCGCGGTCATGCCACCGTTGGCGATGGTGAACGCGACCGAAGATAATTCATGATCCGCGCCGTGTGTCATCAGCACGACTAGGTCCCGAGATGATTCCGGCATGTGATTCCTCCTGTTTAGGTGATGACGAAAAATGTGGGCGCATTGCCTGGGCTAAGTTCTGAGGAGCGGAGGGGCCAGTAGCGGCGGCTTGCCATCCTCCGTTCGGAGGATTCGCGTTTGCTCCGTCTGAACAAGATGGCGCAGCTTTGGCCGGAAAGCATGGAGAGACGCTTGATTTACGGGCGAGATGTGCCTGATTATCGCGCGACAACGATACTCCTTCAGGAGGTTCCCCTCGTGCAGCTTGTCTTTGGCGACTATGTCCTTGACAGAGAAAGGCGAGAGCTCAGCCGAGGCTCGGAACAGATCGCGCTCGAACCGCAGGTTTTGGATGTGCTGATCCACCTGGTGCAGAATCGCGATCGGGTGGTGACCAAGGACGATCTGATCGCATGCGTTTGGGATGGCCGTATTGTTTCCGATTCGACCCTGACCAGCCGCGTCAATGCGGCTCGCAGGGCTGTGGGAGATAGCGGGGACAGGCAGGAAGTTATAAAGACCTATGCCCGGAAGGGCTTCCGGTTCCTCGGCGAGGTTCGAATCGCCGGCGCTGGTGATGGAAGTAGCGGCCCCACAGAAAAGGGCGAAATCGCGCCCGCGGCGGCGCTCCGTCAGGCTGACGCCTCCGTCGCAGACGAAGGTCGCCGTCCAGGCGCTGCGCTTAAGTGGGGCGGTAGGCCCTCGATCGCGGTGCTGCCGTTCAGCAATTTGAGCGGCGATTCGGAGCAAGAATACTTCGCGGACGGAATCACCGAAGACATCATCACCGCCCTATCCAGGCACCGCTCCCTCGCGGTCATCACGCGCAATGGGAACTTCGCATCCAAGAGTGCCAGCGGCGACTTACGTCAAGCCGGTCTGACGCTCGGCGCCGAGTATCTGGTTGAGGGCAGCGTACGCAAAGCCGGGGAGCGCATACGGATTACCACGCAGCTCGTCGAGACCGAAGGCGGAAGACAACTGTGGGCCGAGAGGTACGACCGCGATCTGCAGAACCTTTTCGCGTTGCAGGACGAAATCACGACCACGATCGCGGCGCGGATTGAACCCGAAGTTGGCGCGGCCGAACGGTTGCGTGTCGAGCGGAAAGCTGTGCCTGCGCTGCATGCGTGGGACTTCTTCCGACTGGGGACGAAGCACTTCTACAAATCGACTCCGGCCCATAACCTGGAAGCGCAACGGCTGTTTCGCCGGGCCCTCGAAATCGATCCCAATCTGGCCGAGGCCTATGGCTACCTCTCCTACGCGACCGTCCTTAGCATGGTCTACTTCGAGGCTGAGCCGAACGAAGAGCGGCTTGCCGAAGCCGTCGTGATCGGTAGGAAAGGCGTCGAGCTCGACGACCAGGATGGATTGATCCGGTTCATGTACGGGCGCGCGCTGCTGGCGACGAAGGCCTATGGAGACGCGCTGGCGGAACTTGAAACGGCGGTCGAACTGAACCCCTGTCTCGCCGTCAGCTATTGCGGGCTCGGGGATTCGCTTGCCTACGAGGGGCGCATCACCGAAGCGATCCCCTATTTTCAAAAAGCGATCGAGTTAAGCCCGTACGATCCGCTGCGTTGGGCCTTCTACGCTTATCGCGCGCTCGCACACATTTTTGCGCAGGATTTTGAGCTGGCCTCAGACTGGGCGCAGAAAGCCACGCGGGTGCCGAATGCGCACTATTGGGCTTTCGCACACCGTGTCTCGGCTCTCGGGTACTTGGACCGTCCGGAAGAACTGCATGCGGCAACGAACGAACTGTTGCAGCGCAAGCCAGAATTTTCCTGCAGCTTTGCGCTGAAGCGGCTATTCTATGTCAAGAGTCCCGACCAACTGGAGCTTTACGTCGAAGGTCTACGTCGAGCCGGGATACCGAAGTGAAACAGAGGCCAGCCGAATTGGTGCGCTCGGATAAGCCGATTCAGCTATCCGGCCTCGAAGGATAACGCGCCCAACCGCGAGGTCCGCGTTACGCCAGATTTTGTTGCAAAACTCCCGTTGAGATGACTCGCGAACCGGGATTGCGTTGGTGGAAAAGGCATCAGCGGGAGCAGCGCATGATGGTCCGGGTCCCCCCGCGCATCCGGCGTCGCAATCGGCGACAAATGTCGTGAGGCTGCGCTCAAGCGTCTTCAGATCGGCAATCTTCTAGCGAACGCCGACCAAGTGCTGCTGCGCCAAGTCGCGCGCCTCCATACAAGAGCTTTGAGGGTTGTGCAGTACAACGACCAGCGAACGCGCCGCCTCAATGGGAAAGCCAAACTCGCGGCATCGACGAATGAACGTCAGCCGTCTGACGTCTTCGTCGCCGTAAACGCGTTGTCCGCCTGCTTGCCGGTCGGGGAGAACGCAATAATCCAATTTCTTCGTAGTAACGAATGGTGGGAGCGTTTGTGCCGGTGCGGTCCGCGAGCGTACCGATCTTGAGACGTGTCATCGTTCAACCTATTTGATTGACGAAGAGCATCGCGCACCTTTCTCCGGTCCATCCTTGCTGGAGTCGATGGTGACCCGCAGATTGAGTTACCAAAAAGGCGGGCGAGAGCGGGAGAAGCCAGTGCCCAACGCAGCAATGATAGCGCGTGGGTATTCATGATCTTTCCCTTTCGTCGAAGCAACTTAACTCACCGGCGAGCGTTTCGGCGACCGTCCACATCGCTCAATTCTTGAAATCGAGGCGGGGGATTCTTAAAGTAGAAGCGCGCTTCGCGGGATTGTGTTTGCTTGGCTCATGAGCCCTTGGTGTCGGTCATTGAAAAAGAGCGGATTGTGACTCTGGCGCTGGCCATTTGCTAGCCATTATTAAACCCAAGATTGTGCGCCACACAATCATCTTGTCGACTAACAATCTGCTTCTACTAAACGCCGCCACCTTCTCCAAGCGGCCGATTTGCGAATCCGGCTGCCAGAAATCTTTCGATTCGAAGTTCTCGTTCACTGCCTGGTACATTCCGCGTGATTTTTCTTCTTTGGCGTCGAGCACGTTCGATGCATTCTCTTATGATATTGCAGCATGATAGATAATAAGCACTCCACCGGAATGGCACTTCACAGCCGGATGTTGGCTATCAACCTGCAGCATCTACGGTACGCCGTCGCGGCCAGAGACCAGGGGAGCCTTCGAAGAGCGGCCGAAAGCCTATCAGTTCAGCAATCGACGTTGAGCCGGTGCATTCGCCAGCTAGAGCATTCGATTGGCATGACTATCTTCAAGCGATTGAGTGGTGGCGTTCGGGCAACGGACGCGGGGCGTGATTTTCTTCACCTGGCTCGATCGATCCTGGAGCAAGTAGATTCACTCGTGACAAGGGCGCATCGGACCGGCCGCGGTGAAACTGGCCGACTCACGATCGGCTTTTACACATCACTGACAGCCGGCAATTTGCGCGCGACGCTTGTGGATTATGCGCGGCGAGTTCCGGAGATTGAACTCGGAATGATAGAGGGATCGCGCACACGTCTTGGTACTGCTCTGCGCAACGGTGCAATCGACATCGCGATCGTGACCGGCGAGACGCACCTTCCAAATGCCAAGTCAATGTCGCTTTGGAGTGAACGCATTCTGGTTGTGCTGCCGGATGGCCATCGGCTGGCTGCCAATGAGATCGTTCATTGGACCGACCTCAAGGGCGAAGCGCTTTTGTTGAGCCGACGTGATCCCGGACATGAGATTCATGACCTGGTTGTCGCCAAACTAGCCTCGCCAGCAGACCGGCCAAAAATGGTACGACATGATATAAGCCGCGAAAGCATCAAAAGCCTGGTCGGTGCTGGCTTTGGCATCGGCTTGACGATTGAAGCTTCTCTTGGTGCGAGCTTCGCTGGTGTCACCCATAGAGAGGTCCGGGATGGGACGGGTCCGACTCGGGTGGGCCATTCAGGATATTGGCGGCAGGACAACGAGAATCCCGCATTGGCGGGTTTCCTGAAGCTGCTGAGAGAACGCTATCCCTCGCCTTCGACTTGATTTTTGCGCCGAGCTTTTGCAAACGCGCGGTCCGTCGCCATGAACCGTGCTAGCATCGGCGCAACCAGTTTTGTGGGATCAGCGACCGGCTGCCCGGTTTCGCGTGCAAGCACCTCGGCGTAAGCAAGAAGATCACGATGGACAGCTGCGGGGAGTTCGACAGTCAACTTCACCCGCTTGTCGTCAGAGATCGCACCGAGCTTAAGCTTTGCCATGTGCGTCCGCCTTACCCTTTGTAGGGCTCAAGCACGAGGTCGCGGTTGACGATCACGCGCACTGGAAACCCCGGCCGGATCGTCAGCGCTGGCTGGATGTCGAGATTACGTTGAACGACTTTCTGTCCGGTCTGGTTCAGGCTATCGCTGGATCCACGACGGAGCGCCGTGATGACATCACTATTGCCGCCGGTACCGGTGGTAGATCCAAGTTCGCTGCCAACGCCGAGCAAGGTGGACAAAAGCGCTGCCTTGAATAGAGCGCCCCAATGATTGTCGACCTCATCCTCAAGTCCTGCATAGCCCGCGGTATCGGCGCCAGGCTGACGCTCCAGCACGATCGAGCGGCCGTTCGGCATGATCAGGCGCGTCCAGACCAAGAGAACACGCGACTGGCCGAACGCAACCTGGCTATCATAGATACCGATCAGCCGCGTCCCCTGCGGCACGAGAAGGAAATGCCCGGTCGGGCTGTCGAATATGTTTTCGGTAACCTGGGCCGTGGACCACACAGGGTACGGGTTGAGTCTTCGCCATCCGCTTCTGCTTCACCAGCAGTTCGAGGGCGCGGTAGCGCCGACCCCCGGCCGGCACCTCGAACATACCCGTCTCCTGGCCGTCGGCATCGACGACTGCCCGGACGCTCAGGCTCTGCAGCAAGGTGCGCAGAGCGATGCTCTCCGCCAGTTGCTCGATCGATACGCCGGCTTTCACGCGCCGCACGTTGGACTGACTCAAAACCAGCTTGTTGAAGGGGATGTCGCGCGATGGGCTCAGTTTGATCTTCTGAACGGCGGTTGCCATGTCGGATTCTCCACGACGGGCGGCCGAAAGACTCTCTCTCTCGACCTCCAACCCGTCGTGAAAACCCGTCATTCCCTCTCACTCTCAACGGCCCCAAAGCCGTGCAAACGCAACGAATCTATGGGGCTCCGCGTCCTGGCTCGACGGCTCACGACGTCTCCTGGCCGTCATCTGTGTTGGTGTTGCCAACGAATTTTAGCGTGCCTGACTGGAAGGCGTGAATGAAGTCGGACGCCTTGGACGCGACGCTGGCGGCGCGGACCAAAGAGAAGTGGCGTATCAGCCGGAGCGCCGCGACGGCAACTCGCCGACGCCGAGACCGGTTAAAAGGGCAGCCGCAGGAGCGTCAGCATAGCGCCGCCGTCAGGCGGGACGCGGGACCGACTGCCCCCGGCGAGGTGTTCATCAGCTCTTGCGCGAGGGATTGTCACCCGCAGGGCCGAGACCGTTGGCTCGGCGAGCGCAGCGAATAAAGCCCGGTCCGCATCGCGGACGCGCACTGCGGTTGGCACCGACGCTGCAACGCTGTGAATCGTCGCGGCAAAGAAGCCACGCCACCGTCACGCCGTTGGCGTCCCGGACGACTTAGCGCTCGGAATTCTCCCGGATCAGGGTCCAGGGCGGCTTGAAAGGACGGTTGACTTTATGAGAACAAAATAGGAACATAAGGATCGCGGGTCAACCTGGAACAAATTCATGTCCTCCGGTCCACGCGGACGGGCTGGAGGCTACCGTGGAACAGGCCGTCGCAGCACGTAGCGGCGACATGCGGTCGACCATCCGCACATTGATCGTTGCGAACGACTTTTTGGAGACCGAGGTCGGCGAACTAATGAAAGCAGTTTCTCACGCCTAAGCGCGCGGGAGATTTCATACCTATTCCGGCTAGGAGCGAACCATGGCGGAATTAACCTACTTCGTGGCGCTGCCCTTCATCGCTGCCGACGATGGCGTTGCGGCCGGCGAACCAACTGAATGCTTCAATCCGACCGCCGTCGTCATCCGCGCCGAGGCATTATCACGCAAGCCCGGACATATTGGCGCGGTGGCGTTTAGCCGAACAGGAGATCCGGCCACCGGCGACTTCGGCGATGCGAAGATAATCAAGAAATTCGGCGAAGTGCCGGACGATCTCAGTACCTTGTAGGAGCGCAGGCTAGTGGCAGACGACGAAGAAACAGCGACGGCGCGCTACATCGCCAGCAATGTGTCCACTCAGTTGACGCTGAAAACACTGTTCGAGATCATTGCCACGATGGCGGACGATCCGGATAAATATCGTTCGGATGTCAGGAAGAAGTTGCTTGAGCTCGCGGACACCATGCCATTGGCCCCGATGCCCGCGACGCGAGAAAAGAAGGTCCGTGGCTTTGTCAAAGAGACCGTCGGCAATCTGCTGATCAACCAGCAACTAGTCATCGATCATCGCTTCGCATGAAGATTCCTAGCCTTCTCGGCATGCGGCAGAAGAAAGGCTGCAAGAGCCTCGACAACATCGACCAGAGGGCCGGGATTTACGGCAACTTCCTCCACAAACCCATTCCATTGCTGCTGTTTCGTCGGGTCGCTGGCGAAGGCTAATGTAAGCCCGTCGGGTCGTTCGGTTGGGATTTCGGTCTTTCGCCGCGCGAACGTCGCGGCGATGGCTTGTGCGAGCCGACCATCTTTGAAGTCGCAGGTTTGCGCCAATATCCAGATATCATAAAAATCCTTCAGTCGACTGTTGGCAAGGCCCAACGCCACCATCGCCTGAAACTTCTCGGCGATCACGGTCTCATAGGGGTAGGCCCTCAGGTTCGGCGCCGGCTGATCCAACAACACCGGTAGCTCGATGTCGTTCAGACCTGGCTCGGTCGCGTCGCCATAGCCGATGTCGATGACGACCCTTACGCGCGCGCCATCGACCGTTGCATAGGTTTTCAGCCGCAGCCCGCTATACCCGGATTCATCGCGGACGCGATCGACAACAAGCCCATCGACATCAAAGACAACGGCATCGTCGGCCTTGACGGCGCAAATCTCGCGAAAAATCTTGAGCGTAAGTTCCGGGTCGCTATCGCCAAATCCGAGCAGATCGAGATCCCGCGTTGGGCGGTGCGGATCGTCAAGCCAGTGCCGCATCAGCATGGCACCTTTCAGGGCGAACCTTTCACGATGCTTGCTTGTGCTGAGACGATAGAGGAATCGTTCGAGCGTATAACGTATGAGCAGGAGCTCGAAAGGCTGATTGCGTTGCTTCGCAAGATTGAGCAGACGCGCGCGGACCGAGACGCCGATGTTTTGAACCGGCTTACGCATCTACCGTGAGCGCCTCCAGGCGGGGCTGGACGACTTTCTCCCAAATACCAGCTTCGACCGCAAACTTTGCAATCTCGGCGGGCGTCGCCTTGCGAAGCCTGAGTGCTTCTTTCATGCCTTGCGTGGCAAGCGCAAAGCCGGTCGAAGAGTTGTAGAAAGCTTTTTGGCGCCCGGCGCTCTTGAAGAGATCAACGACGGTTTTTGCCGGCGAGTAAATGGCAACAGGGACGCTCTCAATGGTATGGTGCTCAATTCCCTTGTCGAAGACTTTGGGTCCGAAGCGCGCAATCTCAATTCGTGGCTGCGTGACCTTTGGGCGCCACTCACGGGGACCAATCGCGACCCAAACGAACGGAGGAATGCGGTCGGTAAGCTCATGAAAGGCGAGCGCTGAATCGTGACAGATGACGCCGTTGGGTACGAGCTTCGCGGCCACGGCCAGCGAATGATTGGCATCAAGCGGCGCGTCGGGCAGTTGATAGAGTCCGCGACTTAGCTGATTGAGGAGACCCTTCTGCTCCATGCGTGAGACGGTGGCAGCCGTGATACCCTCTTTGATGAATTCAGACAGGCGCGCCATTCCGCGCGCTCGCAGGAGCGTGGTCACGCGATCTTCCTGACGTGTGGGTCCCGTTTCCATGACACCATATATGATATAAAACCTTGCAAATGTCCAGAATTTTTTCAATGTTATGTATCAACAAATCCGGGCGAAATATTTCTTATAAGCCATTCAAAAGACAACATAATTTAGGTATGATGCCGACAGGCCGCTTGTCGTGGTCGAAGCGCTTCCGCTCCCAGATTCAGCTATGGGCGTTTGGTTAGGCCCGCCCGTCAGAACCGACCGGGATAGCCGGCCTTTTCCCACTTCGCCTCGATATCGTCGGCAACACACTGGGGCTCCGGAACAGGATTGCCTGTAGCATCGGGGCCGAAGTATTGCTTGAAGTCGCAGTGCTTTTCGAGATTGTCCGGACGATACGCGGCGATCCGGTCGAACAGCAGGACCGGATCGCCGGTTGGTAGCTACGGCAGGCCCTGGTTGATTGTTCCTCACCAGTGAAACGCCCTCCCCCAAAATTCAGCTGACCTCAGTGCCATTTGGCCTATCATACTGTAGCTTTGAATTGGCCGGCCGCTCATCGAATGTGCGCTTTGCGCAACAGCGGACATTTTTGAGAATGCCATTACCGACCACGCAACGCATCCATCAAGCGTGCTATCAATATATTCAACTGGTCCGCATCGCCGGCGCCAGCGTAGACATAGCGATCCGGCCGCACAATGACAGCGCTGACCTGACACGCTCTGATCCAATTGGAAAATATCCCGTCGGTTTCGACGAAGGTCGAGATGCCGCCTCGCGTAGAGCTCTCCCCGGCGCCAGCGATAACCACGCGTTCACCGCCAAGCTGCTGCCAGCACAAC
>Ga0137418_10004544_pt1 | contig 12728 bp, 11 predicted proteins | sample CZODoug3_1_2_16f_FD_122242 | JGI IMG/M metagenome (GOLD analysis project Ga0137418, IMG submission 122242) | Vadose zone soil fungal communities from Angelo Coast Range Reserve, California, USA - CZODoug3_1_2_16fungal (Hybrid Assembly) | ecosystem: Environmental > Terrestrial > Soil > Vadose...
TTCTACGATCGCTCGGCCTTGATCGAGCGCGCCGTCGCCACGCTAAGACGGTCGCTCATCGAAGAGGCAGTCGTGGTCACGCTCGTGAACCTCCTCTTCCTGCTTCATCTGCGATCCGTCCTGATCGTCACGATCCCGATCCCGCTCGCCGTCTTGATCGCTTTTCTCTTCATGCGCTACCTCGGGATCACCTCCAATATCATGTCGCTCGCCGGCATTGCCATCGCCATCGGCGTGCTCGTGGACGCGGCCATCGTCGTGACCGAGAATGCGTTCCGCTTCATCGAGAAGCGGGGGGTGAACCCGCGTGACCGCACCGCCGTCGCAGCCACTGTGCTCGACGCCACCCGCCTCGTGGGCCGCCCCATCTTCTTCTCGATGGCCATCATCGTGCTGGCCTTCATCCCGGTCTTCGCCCTCACGGGCCAGGAGGGCAAGCTCTTCCATCCGCTCGCTTTCACCAAGACGTTCTCCATGGTCGGCGCAACGCTTCTCTCCGTGACGCTCGTCCCGGTGCTCTGCAGCCTGCTCATCGGGGGAAGGATCCGCGGTGAGGAGAGCAACCCGATCATGCGGCCGCTCGTCTGGCTGTACCGGCCGGTCCTGGACTTCGCGCTGCGCCACCGGGCCGTCACGCTCGGAATCGCCGTCGTCACGGTGGCGGGCGCCCTGGCGCTTGTCCCGCGCATCGGCAAGGAGTTCATGCCTCCGCTGAACGAGGGCGATCTGATGTTCATGCCGGTGACGGACCCCGCGATCTCGCTCACGCAGGCCATCGAGATCGTCAAGACGCAGAACGCCGCCATCGGCAAGTTCCCGGAAGTCGCCTCGGTGGTCGCGAAGATCGCGCGCGCCGATACGTCGACGGACCCGGCGCCGGTGAACATGACCGAGACCATCGTGAGCCTCAAGCCCGAGACCGCATGGCGGCCGGGCATGACGCGCGAGAAGCTCATCGGCGAGATGGACGCCGCGACGACGCTGCCGGGTGTGTCGAACATCTGGACCCAGCCGATCATCAACCGCATCAACATGCTCACGACCGGGATCCGCTCGGAGGTCGGCGTGAAGGTGTTCGGCAACGACCTCCAGGTCCTCCAGGAGCGAGCGGCGGCGGTCGCGGACGCCCTGCGGAACATTCAGGGAGCGGCGGACGTGTACGCGGAGCAGGTGACCGGCGCGCCGTACCTCGACATCCGCGTCAACCGGCAAGCCGCGGCGCGCTACGGGATCACGGTGGGAGCGATCCAGGACGTGATCGAGACCGCCGTCGGCGAGTCCAACCTCACGGTGACCATCGAAGGCCGTCAGCGCTTCCCGGTGCGCGTGCGGTATGCCCCCGAGTACCGCGCGAACGCTCAGGCGCTCGGAAGCGTTCTCGTCACGGCGCCCAACGGGACGCCGGTCCCGCTCGGCCAGTTCGCCGAGATCAGCCAGGTGTCGGGGCCGGCCATGATTTCGAGCGAGAACGGGTTGCTCGTCGTCACGGTGCTCCTCAACGTGCGCGGCCGGGACGTCGGCAGCTTCGTCGATGAGGCCCGGCAGGTGATCGTGCGAACGGTCCAGCTCCCCCAGGGCTCCTACGTCGAATGGAGCGGTCAGTATGAGAACGAGACCCGGGCGCGCCAGCGGCTGCAGATCGTCATCCCGATCGTCCTGCTGGTGATCTACCTCCTTCTCTACCTGACGTACCGCTCCTTTCTCGACGCCGCGCAGGTGCTTCTCGCGGTGCCGTTCGCGCTCGCCGGGGGCATCTACCTGCTGTACGCGCTCGGCTACAACATGTCGGTGGCGGTCTGGATCGGCTTCATCGCCTTGTTCGGGACGGCCGTCCAGACGGCCGTCGTCATGGTGATCTACCTCGAGGAGGCGGTCGCCCAGAAGCGCGAAGAGCTCGGTGGCCGGCTGACACCGCAGGCGCTTCTGGAGGCGGTGAAGGAAGGGGCGTTGCTGCGACTGCGCCCGAAGGTGATGACGGTCTCGACGATCGTGGCCAGCTTGTTGCCGATCATGTGGAGCCACTCGACCGGCGCCGAAGTCATGAAGCCGCTGGCTACCCCGGTGCTCGGCGGCATGGTGAGCTCGCTCGGCCTCGTGCTCATCGTGACGCCCGTCATCTTCTACTGGCTGAGGGAACGAGACCTGCGGCGCGTGGAGGCCGAGGGGCTACGCAATCTGACAACACACAACGAGGAGGAGGCACGAGCATGATGCGACTGATGGCGACTCTCACTGTGGTAGCAGCCCTGGTCGTGGTGACGGCAGCGCACGTCTCGGCTGCCGAGCTGAAGCCCATTCACACGCAGAAAACCAAGGACGTGGTCGTGACCCTGGCGAGCGAGTCGGGACAGTGGAAGCAAGGGAAGAACGAATTCGTCCTCGAGCTCACCTCGGACAAGGACAAGCAGCCGGTGGACGCCGGCAAGGTGACCTTGAACACGAGCATGACGATGACCGGGATGGCCCCGATGATCGCCGGGGCGACGCTATCGCCGGACAAGACGCCGGGTCGCTATCTCGGAACGATCACGTTTCCGGACGGCGGGACCCGACAGGTTACCGTCACGTGGGACGGGCCCGCCGGCAAGGGCTCCACGAAGTTCTCCGTCTCCGTGCGGTAGGCGTGGCGATGCGTCGCGCCGTGACGGTAATAGCGCTCTTGACGATCGGTCTCGTCGCGGTCGTGCCCGGGCCCGCGGTGGGTCAACCGATTGGGGAGCTGACGGTGGACGAGCTCGTCGGCCGTGCGCTCACGGACAACCCCGACCTCATGGCGGCGAGGATCGAGGTGGAGGCGGCGGCGGCCCGAGTGCAGCAGGCGGGACTCCGGCCCAACCCCACGCTCGAGCTGGGGGGCCAGAAGGCGATCAGCCCGGACAACAATCTGAACGTCGGCCTGTCGTTGCCGCTCGACCTCAACGGTCGCAAGGCTGGCCGCGTGGGGGTCGCCGAACGAGAGTTGGACGCCCGGCGCCGGCAGGTCGCCGATCGCGAGCGCCGTCTGCGCGCCGATGTCCGCATGAAGGCCGGCGAGGTCCTGGCGACGCAGCGGAGCCTGCGGGTGATCGATGACCTGCTGCAAGTCAATCGGGACGGGCTCGCGCTCGTGGAGAAACGAGTACGCGCGGGCGCGGCCCCAGCGCTGGAGGAGAGCCTGCAGGTGGTCGAGGTCAACCGGCTCGACGCGAGCCGTCAGCTTGCCCAGAGCCGCGTCGAGATCGCGACGCTGCAGCTCAAGGCGCTCGCCGGCATGGCCCCGCAAGCGCCGCTCGTCGTGAAGGGCGACCTGGCGCCCCCGCCGTCGCCCCTCAGCCAGACCGAGGCCATGCGGCGCTCGATCAGCGAGCGACCCGACCTGGCGGCGGCGCGGGCAGACGTGGCCATGGCGGCCGCGATGGTAAAGAAAGAGCAGGCCGAGGGGCGCTGGGACGCCAGCATCAACGTCGGCTATCAGCGGCAGGACTTCGGCTTCAATTTGAATGGTCTGACGGCGAGCGGTCAGACCCGGCCCATCCAGGACGTCTTCCACTACTTTGGCGGCGGCGTCAGCATCACGCTGCCCGTGCGCAACGGCAACGAAGGAAACATCGCCGCGGCGATCGCGGCCGAACGCGCCGCCGCGCGCCGCGTCGAATTCGCGGTGTTGACGGTCCAACAGGAGGTGGCCGCCGCGTTCACGCAGTACGACGCCGCGCAGCGGTCGCTCCAGCTCTACGAGCGGGGCGTCCGCGACGTGGCGGGCCGCAATCTGGCGGTCGTACGGCAAGCCTATCAGCTGGGCCGGGGCTCGCTGCTCGACGTCGTCGCCGAGCAGCGGCGATACATCGAGATCGAGAACGGCTACACCGACGCGCTGAAGCAGGTCTACGACGCGGCGGTCGATATCGAGCGCGCGGTCGGCGTCGCCGGCCGCTGAACGAGGGACGAGCGATGCGACGGCGCCTCTGGCAAGGTCTGATCGGTATCGCGTTGATCGCCGCCGGTCTCGTGAGCGGTGTTGTCTGGAGCGAGCGGCGCGGTGCGCAGAAGCAGACGGCTTCGAGCCCGTCGGCGCCGACCGGTGCAATGCCCGCCATGCCGGGGATGCCGGCGAAGGCCGCAGCGCCCTCGAGCGACGACGCGGTCGAGGTGTCGTTGACCCCCGAGGCGATCGAGCGAGCCGGAATCAAGACCGCTGTCGTCGGGGCGCAAAGCACGGCGTCGGGAATCACCGTGCCCGGCACGGTGACCACGAACGCCTACCGTGATACCAAGGTCAACTCCCTGGTCGGCGGCGTCGTGAGGGCGGTGTCCGCCGACCTCGGCGCTATCGTCAGCCGCGGCCAGCCACTCGCCGTGGTCTTCAGCGCCGAGCTGGCCGACGCGCAGGTGAAGTACGTGTCGATGCAGGCCATGCTGGAAGCCGATCACCAGAAGCTCATCCGCACCGAGAAGCTCGTCGCCCTCGGCGCCGCGAGCCGCCAGGAGCTCGAGGAAGTGACGGCGACCCATGCCGGCCACGCGACGGAAGTCGCGGCGGCTCGACAGCGACTGCTCTTGCTCGGCCTCTCACCGGACCAGGTTGCCGCCCTCACCGATGCCTCCCACGTCGTCTCGGATGTCGTCGTCCGCGCGCCTGCCGATGGTGTGGTCATCACGCGGAGCGTGAATCCGGGTCAGGTGGTGGGCGCGGCCCAGGAGCTCTTCGTCGTCACCGACCTGCGCACCGTCTGGGTGATCGGCGATCTCTACGAGAGAGATTTCGCGAGCGTCAGCGTCGGATCGCCGGCGACCATCGCGATCCCGGCCCGGCCGAAGGCCGTCTTGAGCGGGCGGGTCTCGTACATCGATCCACGCGTGGATCAGGCGACCCGGACGGCGAAGGTGCGAGTCGAAGTGCCGAATCGGGACATGGAGCTTCGGCTCGGCATGTACGTGACGCTCGACTTTCGTACCGGCGCCGGAGAGCGGAGCATCGTCGTGCCGCGTGAGGCGGTTCAGGCGGTCGGTGAACGCAGCGTCGTCTATGTTCCGGTCGAGGGTGACGAGGGACGTTTTGCGGAGCGCCCCGTGAAGCTCGGTGCCGCGGTAGGGGAGTTGGTGCAGGTGCTCGAGGGTGTGAAGGCCGGCGAGCGCGTCGTCACCACCGGCAGCTTCTTCTTGCGGGGAGAGGCGGCGCGCAGCCGATCGGGCGGATAGCGGGCAACCCCTCACATCAGCCACCGTGCCAGTCACATGAGCCGATTGCCGCGCGCGGCCGCGCGCTCGAAGGGACCGGCGAGAAAGGCGTCGAGCCCGAAGGAGCGGCCGGCCCCGGTCAGGAGGAAGACGGCGGGGAGCATGATGAGCATCGTGTAGGTCCAGCCCCACTCGTGCGGGACGTTCAGGATCCCGATGGTGATGTTGGCGGCCATCCCGAGCGCGACGAATGACCCGAGCCGCGTGAAGAGGCCCAGAATCAGCGTGACGGCGATGAAGGTCTCGGTGATCAGCGTCATCCATCCGAAGAACGTCCAGTGCGGGATCATGACGTTGACGAGGAAATCCTTGTAGGCCGCCACCGTCGGGAACTGGATCTCCTGCTGGACCCAGTACCAGAGCCCGCCGCCGGAGCGGCGCCCGAAGTCATCGGAAGGAACCTTCCACTTCGACTGCTGCCACCACAGCACCCCATAGAGGACACGCGCCAGTGCGAGCGGCCAGAGCGGCGCGGTCGCCCGCAGCCAGCCGGCGCGGCCGCGCCCGGGCTGGGGGAGGTCCGACGAGCTCTCGGTCTTGCCGGTCATAAAATCCTCCTCACGCGTAGCGATCGGCGCCCCCTTCGTGGGAAGATTCCACGCCGGCGCGCGCGAATGGTCGTCACGCGCCGACCAGGAGGCTCACTCGCGCTCTCATTCTTTTCCGCCCGCCTTCCGCGTCCGTAAGTATCGCCTGCTTTCGATCGGAATGGCGGCGCCGGTCGCGGGCCTCGGCCTCGTGGCGAGCATCGTGGCGCTCGCGCGATTGCCCAATCTGGTCGTGGTCGCGGGGAGCTTCCTCGTGATCTACGCGCTGGCGTTCGCCTGCTACGCCGCGGGAGCGTGGGCGGTCGGGCGCGCCAGCGGTGCGCCACGAGTGATGCTGGGGCTCGTGCTCGGCGTCGCCTTCGGGTCGAGGCTCGCGCTCCTACCCACCCTGCCCACGCTCTCGACCGACGCCTATCGCTACGTCTGGGACGCTCGAGTGGCGCGCGCTGGGTTGAGCCCCTACGTCTATGCACCGACGGCGCCCGAGGTCAGCGGTCTCCGCGACCAGGACGTCTATCCCCGCCTCAACCACCCGACGTGGCGCACGATCTACCCACCCGGAGCTCAAGCCTTCTTCCGCGCCGTCGACGCGCTCGCCCCTGACAGCGTGCGCGCGATGAAGGTCGGCGTCGCGCTCGCGGAGCTGGTGGCTCTCGGCCTCATGCTCCTGCTCGTGAGGCGGCTCGGCCTGCCGAGCTCACGGGTCGTCGTCTACGCCTGGAACCCGCTCGTGCTCGTCGAGGTGTGGGGCAGCGGCCACCTCGACGGGCTCGTGCTACCGACGATCGTGGGCGCGACGCTCGCCGCGGTCACACGCCGACCACGGTGGGTCGCGGTGCTGCTCGCGGTGGGAACGCTCGTCAAGCTGTATCCCGTCCTGTTGGCGCCGTTGCTGCTCGGGGCCGCGCTCGCGCCGAAGGGCGAAGAGACGAAGCCGGCGACCCGCGCCTCGCTGGCGGCACTGGCAACGCGCTGGATCGTGCCGGCGGCGATCTTCGTCGCGATTCTGGCGATGGGTTACGCGCCGCAGGCCGGCCGGGGACCCGATGCGTTCGGATCGCTGCCGCGCTACGTGAGCGAGGAGTATTTCAATCGCGGGCTCGTGCGGAGCGTCGTCGACCACTGGGCGCTGACGCTCGGCGCGGTGCTGGTCTGGGCCGCGTGGGCCACCTGGTGGCGCGACGGCGCGTCGCTGGCCACGCGCGCCCGGCGGCTGGCCGGCGGCGTCACCGTGCTCGGGCCGAACGTCTTTCCCTGGTACGCGGTCTGGGTCGTGCCGTTTCTCGCCCTCGCCCCATCACCGAGCTGGATCAGCTTCACCGGCACGGTGATGCTCGCCTATACCTTCTTCCTGGCGACGCCGTGGACGATTCCGGCGTGGGCGCGTGCGGTCGAGTTCGCACCGGTGGGGCTGGCCGTGTTGGGGTGGGTGCGGGCTCGCCGGACCGCGAAGCGGGCCTCCGATCCACGTGTCTCGACCGCACGGGATTTGACAAGCTCGTGACACATCGAGCCCGGGGCCGGTGATACCATTCCGGACAGCGACAGCCGTGGTGCTCGTAACTCGTGAGGAGCGGGCATGGAATTCAGTGTCGGGATCGGTCTCACGAACGCATGCGATCTGGCGTGTGCCCATTGCTATCGCGATACGGCCCGGATCGACCAGCTGACGCTCCACCAGGTGGCGAGGGTGTGCGACGCATTGCCGGTGCGCTCGATCAATCTCGGCACCGGTGAGAACGGGCTCCATCCGGACTACGACGCGATCGTCGACGCGCTCGCGACCCGCGGCGTCAAGCTCTCGCTGACCTCGAACGGCTTCACGCTCGATCGGTCCTCGGACGACACTCTCCAGAAGTTCCGCGAGGTCGAGGTGTCGATCGACTTTCCGACCGAGCGCGAACAGGATGCGTTCCGGGGCCCCGGGAACTGGAAGCGTGTCATGGCCGCGATCGCTCGCGCGCGGCGGCTCGGCGTCACGGTCACGGTGCTCACGGTGATGATGAAGCCCAACTACCGGCGGCTCGGCGAGATCGCGCGGCTCGCCTTCGAGGCGGGCGCGAACTATCGCGTCAACGTCTACCAGCCCGTCAAGACCGACGCCTTCACGCTCGCCTACGAGGAATTCTGGGACGGCTTTCGGCGCCTGCTCGCCGAGACCCGGCTCGTGAGTACGAGTGAGCCCATCCTCAACGCCATGCTGGGCGCGCCCTTCGCGGGCGGCTCGGGGTGCGGACGGCAGACCGTGCGGGTCACGCCGCGCGGCGACGTCGTGCCGTGTGTCTACTGGAACCGGTCGGATCTCCGCCTCGACGACCTGCCGCGCGCCGGGAGCGAGGGCGTGCTCGCGTCCCCGCAGTTCGTCCGGGTGCGCCAGGTGCCGGTCGCGTGTCGCGGCTGCGCCTTCGTGTCCACCTGCCATGGCGGCTGCGCGGCGCGGCGTGAGCTGGCCGGCGGCGTAGAGGAACCCGATCCGTACTGCCCGCTCGTGCGCGGCAAAACGGTGACGCTCGACTGGACGCGCGCCGACTCGCGCGAGCTCCTCAAGACCGGCAGCGCCTGCACGAGCGTGTTCGGGCCCGCCTGAGACGGCGATGACCGGGTCGGGCTCGACCGTGAAGTCCTGTCTCGTCATTCCCGCCCTGAACGAGGCCGCCGTCATCGGCGACGTGGTTCGCCGGGTGCCCGCCGGAGTCGTAGCCGAAGTCCTCGTGGTCGACAACGGCTCGACCGACGACACCGGCGCGGTGGCCGCGCGCGCCGGTTCTCGGGTCGTCGTCGAGCCTCGTCGCGGCTACGGAGCGGCGTGCTGGGCGGGGGTAGAGGCCCTGATGCCGGACACGACCATCGTTGCCTTCCTCGACGGCGACGGCAGCCAGCGCCCCGAGGAGCTGCCTCGCGTGCTCGCGCCCGTCCTGGCGGGCGAGGCCGACCTCGTCCTGGGCGCGCGGAGGATGACCGGGACGCACCCGATTCACGCTTCGGTGGGCACGCGCCTGGTGGCCGCGCTCGTCGCGTGGCGATTCGGTGTCCGCCTCAGGGACCTCGGACCGTACCGCGCCATCCGCGTCGACCTCCTCCGCCATCTGGGCATGCGCGACCGCGCCTTCGGGTGGCCGGTCGAGATGGTCGTCAAGGCGGCCGCGCTCGGCGCGCGCATCGTCGAGGTCGACGTCACGCACGCGTCGCGCCAGGGCGGCCGCTCGAAGGTCTCCGGTACGGTGCGCGGGAGCGTGAAGGCCGGGTACGCGTTCGTCACGACCGCGCTGCGCGCGGCGCGCGAGGTGTCGTGATGGCCTCGGCGCGGCCGGCGCGGCCGCCGCTGCCCCGATCGCTCTACCTCGAGACGACGAGTCGCTGCAACTCCCTCTGCGAGACGTGCATCCTCACGTTCGGCGGGCGCGAGCCCCAGAAGGATCTCGGGTGGGACGAATTTCGGCGCGTGGTCGATCAGTTTCCCGCGCTCGACCGCGTGCTCCTGCACGGCATCGGCGAGCCGCTGCTCAACCGCGAGCTGCCGCGCATGGTCGGCCACCTCAAGGCGCGCGGCGCGACCGTCCTTTTCAACTCGAACGTGATCACCCTCGGGGCCCCTCAGGGACGCGCGTTGATCGAGGCCGGGCTAGACGAGCTTCGAGTGTCGCTCGATGCCACCACGCCGGCGACTTACGCGCGGGTGCGTGGCGTCGACGCTTTCGCGCGCGTCGTCGGCAACCTGGAAGCGTTCGCCGCGCTCCGCGGCGAGCTCGCGCGGCCGGCACCGCGGGTGTCGCTCTGGTTCACGGCTCTGCGCGACAACATCGAGGAGATTCCGGGCCTGGTGCCGCTCGCGACGAGGGCCGGAGCGGAGGCCATTCACCTCCAGCGGCTCGTCTACAACGGGCTTGGGCTCGCCACCGCCGAGCAGTCGCTCTACGGCCGGGTCCACGCCCGCGAGGCGGCGCTGCTCGAGGCCACGCGGATTGCCGCCCGCGCGGCCGGCGTCGAGTTCTCGGCCTCGGGCGCCACCGAGCCGGAGGTGAGCCTGACGCCCGACGACGCCGCGCGGCCATGGAGCGCGTGCCGGCGGCCGTGGACGCTCGTGTACGTCACCGTCCACGGCAACGTGCTGCCCTGCTGTATCGCGCCGTGGATCACGGAGGACTACCACGGCATCGTGCTCGGCAACCTCTTCGAGCGTCCGCTCGCCGACGTCTGGTGGGGCGAGCGCTACGTCGGATTCCGGGAGGCGATCCAGACGGACACGCCGCCCGAGCCGTGCCGCGGCTGCGGTGTGAAGTGGAGCCTCTAGCGAGCGCCGATGCGCGACTGGCGCGCGGGCGCGCGCCGGCCGTCGCCGTGATGGTCAAGGTGCCGGGAGCGACCCCGGTGAAGTCGCGGCTCCATCCCGCGCTCACGCCCGACCGCGCGACGGAGCTGTACCGCTGCTTCCTGCTCGACCGTCTCGATGCGCTGGCGAAGGTTCCGGACATCGAGCCGGTGGTCGCGTTCACCCCGGCCGACGCCGCCCATGAGTTGGCCGCGCTCGTGCCCACCGGGTTTCGCTGCATCGCCCAGCGCGGCCCGGACCTCGGCGCCCGGCTCGACACGGTGCTCGCGTCACTGCTCGCCGACGGGCACCGGGGCGCGATCGCGATCGACAGCGACAGCCCCACGTTGCCGATGGGCTACGTGGCCGAAGCCGCGCGCGTGCTCGGCTCGGGCTCCGCAGACGTCGTCGTCGGACCCTGCGATGACGGCGGTTACTACCTCGTCGGGCTCGCCGCGCCCCGCCCGACGCTCTTCGAGCGGATCCCCTGGAGCACGTCGGACGTCCTGCCGCTCACGCTGAAGCGCGCCGAGGATCTCCGGCTGAGTCTCCATCTCCTGCCGCCGTGGTTCGACGTCGACACGGAGGCCGATCTGCGGCGGCTGCACGCGGAGATGGGATCGGACGGCGGGCCGCCGCGTACGCTCGCGTTCGTCCGGCAGCTCTTCGGTTGAGCTGGCGCCGTCGCCTCGCCGCCGGGCTCCTGGCGGCCGCGCTCGGATTCCTGTCCCGCAGCGCCGCGCCCGATCCGCTCCGGTTTCCGAAGCCCGATCGGCCGGTGGCGCGCATCATCTCGCCGGCGTATTCCACCGAGGAAGCCCGCGATCGACATGGCGAGGCCGAGCGAGTGATGGATCGCCTCGCCGTGAAGGCGGGGCTGCGCGTGGCCGATCTGGGCGCGGGTGACGGGTACTACACGGTGCGGCTGGCGCGGCGACTGGGCGCGGGCGCGACGGTGTACGCCGAGGACGTGGAGGCCCGCTATCTCGAGCGGCTGCGCGCGAGGCTCGCGCGCGACGGGATCGCGGGGGTCACGCTCGTTCACGGGACGGCGGGTGACCCCAAACTTCCAGACGCGTCCATCGATCTCGTGATCCTGTCGCACATGTACCACGAGATCGAGAACCCGTACGAGTTCCTGTTCCGGCTGCGCCCGGCTCTCGCTCCAGGGGCGCGGGTTGCCATCATCGACCTCGACAAGCCGACGCGCGAGCACGGCACGCCGCCCTCGTTGCTACGCTGCGAGCTCGCGGCCGTCGGCTACCGCGAGGTCGATGTGGTGTCCCTGGCGCCGGCCGACGGCTACCTGGCCGTGTTCGTTCCTCCCGCGACCCTGCCGGCGCCCGAGGCGATCCGGTCGTGCCGACAATGAGACCAAAGTCCGGTTTGCTTGACATGGCGCCGGGCCCTACCTACTCTGGACCGCGATGAACCACGGTCGCGTCTCGTCCTGGGTGCTCGTCGGCCTCGCGATCTTCGTCGTGCTCGGCCACATCTGCGCCGCGCCATTTCATGCCCACGCCGGGTCGGTGACGACACACGGCGAGGACCATCAGGAGGGTGGCAGTGACGAGGCCGCCCACGCCGGGTCATGTGAGGCGCTTCGCGCTGACTTCGGTGTGCATATCCCGGCGCTCCTGCCGACCGGCATTGTCCTTCCGGCGGTCCGCGACCCGGAGATCGATCACGCAAAGCCCGCGCAAGTAGCAGCGCCCACGAGCTCGCCACCGCTCTTCCTGCTCCACGCCGCGCTGCTGATCTAGTCCGCTCCTCCGCGCTCGGCTCGTCGCCCTTCACGGGGAGAAGTCCCATCTTGTTCGCGCGGGGGAGTCCCTATGCTCAGGCGCTCGATCGTCGTCGTGGCGCTGCTCGCCACGGCGGCTGGATTCGCCACGGTTGTTCTATACGGGCAGGTGCCGCCGGCTGCCGCGGTCCCGGCCTTCGCGCGCCAGTACGACCTGCAATGCAACGCCTGTCACACCCGCCCGCCGCGGCTGAACCGCTTCGGCGAGCAGTTTCACATGATGGGCTTTCAGATCCCCAGCGCGTCTCGTCCCGACGGCCTGCTGGGGAGCTTGAAGGAGGACGGCCCGGCCAAGACGCTCATCGATAGCCTCGCGCTCCGTGTCGTCGGCGGGCTCTTCGAGTACTCCGAATCGCCGCGCGAGACGGAGACCAGGCTCGAGCCGCCTCACGAGGTCGAGTTCTTCATCGCGCGGCCGATCACGCCCAGCCTCAGCCTCTACGCGGAGCTCGAGTACCAGCCGAACGGTATCGCGTTCTCGCGCGTCCGCGGCTTCTACGACAGCGCCCACACGTTCGGCCTCGGCAAGGAAGCCTTCTTCATGTGGAACCTGGGCGCCCTCTTCGGCGCCCTCGGCGCGCCGACGATGGAGATGGGCGGCCAGACCATGGTCGGCCGGCACGGCGGCTTCACGATGCACGGCCCGATGCTGATGGCCGGCAAGGTCGACCCCAACACCAACTTCTCGTACTCGACGAACCGCCAGATGCTGCTCGACACCGAGCTCGAGTTCGAGCGGGAGCCCGGCGAGGACCGGAGCGAGATCCACCGGCTCCCGATCGTCCCGTACGCCTTCGCGTCGAAGTTCTTCGGCCTGTTCAAGAGCCGCCGAGAGCGCGAGCCGCAGCTC
>Ga0137418_10004546_pt1 | contig 12726 bp, 10 predicted proteins | sample CZODoug3_1_2_16f_FD_122242 | JGI IMG/M metagenome (GOLD analysis project Ga0137418, IMG submission 122242) | Vadose zone soil fungal communities from Angelo Coast Range Reserve, California, USA - CZODoug3_1_2_16fungal (Hybrid Assembly) | ecosystem: Environmental > Terrestrial > Soil > Vadose...
GCAGCCACAGGAGAAGAAGAGCAGCGGATAGTAACAAAGAGCACCTCAGTGTCGCAGGCCGTGGTGAAGATGCGGAGAGCAGCGACAAGGGAAGCTTAGCTGTACCAGGGTACAGGTGTCACTGGCCCATTGGTCACGTTTTGGATGGTACTTTGGGTCGGTTATAGGACGTTAATGGAGGAGTTACTCCCCCTCCCCCCTGTTTTTGGAAAGTGAGTGATTTTGCAGGGGGTTAAAGTTGTTTGTTTTGTGTGAGTTTAAAACTCATAGAAAAGGAAAGGGTTAGGTGGAGGCTAGCTTGGGGTGGGGGAGTTGTCTTCGAGCAACAGCGGATCAGCGTTGGGGGATTTATTGGCGATACGGGACGCGACGATACATTTCCTTGTGGGGATTATGCAATGGCAGTATCTCCGCGTCAAGTAACAGTACGGTAACGGATGAGGCACATTGGGATTGGGTATCGGATGCGGAAGCGCGGGCCGTCCTGCCAGGGGGCGAGCGGAAGGCGGCGTAACCCTTCGTGATCCTCAGGGCGAGAAGCCGCCGCTACTACGGCGAAGAGGGCACGATTTATCGTGCCCCTACAGATGGTGCGGGATGCATAGGCAAATGAGGGTTGCTCGAACGAAGAGTGGGCCCGGCGAGCCCGGCCCCTACAAGGGGAGAGCGGGAAAATTGGCAGGGCCCTTCGACGGACTCCGGGCAAACCCTTCGAGAGTCTCAGGGCTAGGAAGAACTGCTATAATCGCGCGCAATTGGTGGGTGGCGGACGAAGCGAGGTGATATGGCGGGAATGGAATCGTCTTCGGCGAAGCGGGCGCGGATACCGATGAAGGGGCCGCAGGCTCCGCGGTTCATTGTGATTGAGGGACCCTTGCGGGTAGGCAAGACGACGCTGGCGCGGATCCTGGCGGAGCGGCTGCACGCGCGGCGGATTTACGATTGCGAGGACAATCCGTTTCTGGCGGAGTTTTATGCGGAGAAGCCGGGGGCGGCGCTGCGGGCGCAGATGTATTTCCTGATGGAGCGGCAGAAGCGGATCCGCGAAGGGCTGGCGGGGGATGCGCCTGGCCCGGTGATCAGCGATTTCCTGATGGAGAAGGACCGGATTTTCGCGAATCTGAATTTGGATGACAAAGAGTTGAAATTATACGAGCGATATTACGAGATGCTGACGGCGGAGATACCCGAGCCGGACCTGGTGATTTATCTGCAGGCGAAGCCGGAAGTGCTGCGGGCGCGGATTGCGAAGAAGAAGGCGGCGGAGGAGAAGCAGATTGCGCCGGAGTATGTGGAAGAGGTGGCGCGGGCGTACGAGCATTTCTTTTTCCGGTATGAGGCGGCGGATTTGCTGGTGGTGGATACGTCGGAGATTGATTTTGTGGAGCGCAGCGAGGATTTACAGCAGTTGCTGAAGAGATTGCAGGAGCCGGTGAAGGGGACGCAGTATTATTTGCCGCTGGGGGGCGATTAGGGGAGCGTAGCTCGTGACAGGTGTGCCGTGACCCAAAGAGAAGAGCTTAACGCTGAGGCACAGAGGGCGCAGAGAAGAGAGAGCGCGGCACAATTCAAAACCCTTATCTTGAAAACCGCGCTTCGGCTACGCTCAGGGCGAGCACAGTGCGGCACCCACCTTTAAGCAAGTACGAAATCAAAACCAAGGAGAGCAGCCATGGAATTGTGGACACGACGGAAGTTTTTTGTGAGTTCGGTGGTGGGCGGGGCATTGGCTGGGGCGGGGCGGTTGGTTGGGAAGACGCTAGGATTGGAAGAGGGCACGATTTATCGTGCTTCTACCGTTGGGGGGTCAGCGGGTGCGGCGGCGGGAGGGACACGGCCGGTGATGATTTCTTCGGCGAATGGGGTGAATGCGCTGGGGCGCGGGATGGAAATTTTGAAAGGCGGCGGAGACACGTTGGATGCGGCGGTGGCTGCGGTGACGATTGTCGAAGATGACCCGAACGACGATTCGGTAGGGTATGGCGGACTGCCGAATGAAGAGGGCGTGGTGGAGTTGGACGCTAGCGTGATGCATGGGCCTACGCGGCGGGCGGGGAGCGTGGCGAGCGTGCAGAAGATCAAGAATGTGGCGCGGCTGGCGAAGACGGTGATGGAGCGGACGAATCACGTGATGATCGTGGGCGATGGCGCGCGGCGATTTGGAGTGGCGGAAGGGTTTGAGGAGATGAACCTGCTGACGGAGCACTCGCGGAAGATCTGGCTGGGGTGGAAGGCGAAGACGAGCTTCAACTGGAGGCCGGGGATTGACAGCCCGGAGTGGAAGGAGCACATGGCGCGGTTGTTTGACGGGGATGCGGAGAAGATTGCGTATGCGGAGCAACGGATCGCGCATCCGATTACGGGGACGATTAATTGCCTGGCGGTGAATGCGAAGGGAGAAGTTAGCGGGACGACTACGACTTCGGGATTGTCCTGGAAAATTCCTGGGCGCGTTGGGGATTCGCCGATTATTGGGGCCGGATTGTATGTGGATGGAGATGTGGGCGGGGCGGGATCTACGGGAAAAGGCGAGGAGAACATCAAGATTTCGGGCGGGCATACGATTGTGGAGATGATGCGGAAGGGGATGAAGCCTGTGGACGCGTGCCTGGAGGCGCTGGGGCGGGTGGCGCGGAATTACAACGGGGACAAGAAAAAGCTGGCGACGTTTCATTTGTATTATTACGCGGTGAATAAGGATGGGGAGTTTGGGTCGGCGTCGCTTTGGAAGAACGGGTATGAGTCGGGGAAAGTGGCGAAGTTTGCGGTGTGCGATGCGACGGGGAGCCGGTTGGAGACGTGTCGGGCGTTTTTTGATGAGGTGGGGGGAGATCAGTAGGAGGGGTAGCCAGTGGAGAGGGCCGGGTGGTTGCGAAGATTCGCGGCAGGCATTCGGAGCGGGAGACGGAGAGGATCTGTCGCCCCTCCGGGGCTTGTGTAGTTTGGGCTTTGCGCTCCCAGTGCTTACGCACTGGGCTAACGTCTGCCGCGCCTCCGGCGCTGGGGATGGGACACGGGTAGAGAGTGCTGTAAGGTCAAATTTGTTGAGAGGGATCAGCCGTAAAAGCGGGAGCTTTGCTCCCGCACTCAAAAGGTGGATATGGAACGGGCTAATGTTTTGATTGTTGGGGGCGGGGTGGTGGGGTGCGCGGTGGCGGAGGCGCTTTCGCGGCGGTGGGCGGATGTTTTTCTGGTGGAGAAGAATCCGAAGTTTGGGATGGCCACCAGTTCGCGGAATAGCGGGGTGATTCATTCGGGGATTTATTACCCGAAAAATTCGTGGAAGGCGAAACTTTGCGTGGCGGGAAACCGGTTGACGAAGGAGTTTTGCGTGCGGCATAACGTGCCGCACCGGACTACGGGGAAGCTGGTGGTAGCTAAGGATGCTGGCGAGGAAGCGGAGTTGCTGGCGCTGAAGAAAAAGGGCGAAGAGAATGGCGTCACGGGATTGCGGCTGATTGATGCGGCGGAGATTCGCAGGCAGGAGCCGCATGTGAAGGGACATGCTGCGCTGGAAGTGCCGTCGACGGGGATTTGTTCGGCGGAGGAGTTGGTGCATGCGTTTGCAAGGGTGGCGGAGGGGCAGGGCGCGAACCTGGTGAAGCGCGCGACGGTGGTGAGGTTATCGCCGCAGAAAGATTCGGTGCGGGTGACGCTGCGGATTGGGGATGAGGAGCAATCGGAGGAAGAGACGATTGAGGCGCGGTGCGTGGTGAACTCGGCGGGATTGTATGCGGATGAAGTGGCGGGGATGCTGGGGCCGCGGCCGTGGAAGATTTATCCGGTGCGCGGGGAGTATTGCGAGATTCGCGGGGCGCGGGCGGATTTGATACGGAATTTGGTGTACCCGCTGCCGCATCACGATCAGTTGACGCTGGGAGTGCATTTCACGAAGACGCTTTGGGGAACGACGCTGGTAGGACCGACAGCGACGTATGTGGAGGGAAAAGAGAATTACGAGCGCGGGCGGATGGCGGTGGCCGAGTTTGCGGAGGACGCGAAGACGATGCTGCCGGAGATTGAGGAGCGGGATTTGCAGTTGGGATACAGCGGGTTGCGGCCGAAACTGAAAGCGCAGGGAGAAAAAGGGATTGCGGATTTTGTTATTGAGGCGGATCGCGAAGTGCCGCGGGTGATTCAGTTGGTGGGGATTGAGTCACCGGGGTTGACGGCGGCGCCGGCGATTGCGGGGAGGGTGGGGGAGTTGGTGGGGGAGGTGATGGGATAGTCTTTTATGGTTGGCGTTACGGGATGCAAAGGGCGCGGCGAATTTTCCTTTTGTAGAAGTATTTTAGGTTGAGGTCCTTCGGGCATCCTTGTCGGATGGCCTCAGGATGACAACGCGCAGGCTTAATGGCGTACGGTTGAAGTTGGTTGTTGGGTTGAGTGCGTAAAAGCGGAGGCTTCGCCTCCGCACTCAAAAAAATTTATTCGACGATGAGGCGGAGGAATTTCTTTTTGCCGGCGCGGAGGAGGAATTGGGCTGGCTTGGTTAGGTCGAGGTCTGCGCGGGGGTCGTCTATGCGGGATTCGTTTAGTTCGACACCACCTTGTTTGATGAGGCGCTCGGCTTCGCTTTTGGACGGTGCGAGTTTTAATTCGACCAGGAGAGCGATTAGCTTTTTTGGCGGGCCTACGGGAATTTTTTGGACAGGCACGTCGGTGGGAGATTGGCGGTCGCGGAAGACGCGCTGGAAATTGTCGGCGGCTTTGCGGGCGGGATCGGAGCCGTGGAAGCCGGAGACGATTTCTTCGGCGAGGCGCATCTTGGCGTCCATGGGATGGAGGGCGCCGGAGGAGACTTCGTGCTTGAGCGCGGCGATTTGCTGCGGGGTGCGGTCGGTGGTGAGTTCGTAGTAGGTCCACATGAGGTCGTCGGGAATGGACATGATTTTGCCGAACATGTCGGCGGGAGGTTCGGTGATGCCGATGTAGTTGCCGAGGCTCTTGGACATTTTGCGCTGGCCGTCGAGGCCGACGAGGATGGGCATGGTGAGAATGGCCTGGCCGGGAAGGCCGTATTCACGCTGGATTTCGCGGTGAACGAGGAGATTGAATTTTTGTTCGGTGGCGCCTAGCTCGACGTCGGATTTGAGTTCGACGGCGTCGAGCGCGGTCAGCAGTGGGTAGAGAAGCTCGTGGATGGCCATGGAAGAAGGCCTCTTGACGTTTGGTCTGCCGCTTTCCGTCCCGGATGTCGTTTCCTCGGAGGACTTAAATAATTGGGCCTTCCAACCGCCGGAAAGGCGCTCGCGAAAATCCTCTCGTTCCAGCATTCGAGCCAGCGAGTACCTGGCGGTCAGACGAATGATGTCGTAACTACTAAGTTTGCCGAGCCACTCGCTGTTGTAGCGGACTTCGGTTTTTGCGGGATCGAGGATTTTGAAAACCTGGGCGAGATAGGTTTTGGCGTTGGCGTCCACCTGTTCGCGGGTGAGCGGCGGGCGGGTTTCGGAAACGCCGGTGGGGTCGCCAATCATGGCGGAAAAATCGCCGATTAGGAAGATGGCGGTGTGGCCCATATCCTGGAAGTGTTTTAATTTTCGGAGGACGACGGTGTGGCCCAGGTGGAGGTCGGGGGCGGTGGGATCTACGCCGAGGTAGACGCGGAGTGGCGTGCCGGATTTTAGGGATTTTTCGAGGCTGGCGCGGAGCTCGGGTTCGGGGATTATTTCGGCTGCGCCTTTTTTTAGGTAGGCGAGTTGTTCATCGACGGGTTTGAAGGTGGTGGGTGACATTTTTGGATTGTGGAAGACCTTCCTAGTTTACTTTGGGTGGTGCATTTTTGGTTGAGGTCCTTCACGTCCCGATCGGAATCGGGACGCTCAGGATGACAGGTCGCCTAAATGCGACAAAGTGCAGCTGGGCCACCTGAAGGTGGCCGCTACGCGGTTTGGATTACGCGACGGCCGGCGATTTTGTAGTTCCCTTCCAGGATGATTTTTACGGCTTGGGTGTAGATGCGATGTTCCTCTTTCAGGATGCGCTCGGAAAGGGTGTGCTCGTCGTCGGAATCGAGGACGGGGACGACGGCTTGCAGGATGATGGGGCCGGCGTCGAGATTTTCGTCGACGAAGTGGACGGTGCATCCGGCGAACTTGACGCCGTAGTCGAGGGCCTGCTTTTGCGATTCGAGGCCGGGGAAGGACGGCAAGAGCGACGGGTGAATATTGAGGATGCGCTGGGGAAAGGCGGCTACGAAGAAGGGGGAGAGAAGGCGCATGTAGCCGGCGAGGCAGACGAGATCAACTTTGTATTCGTGGAGTACGGCGGCGACCTGGCGGTCGTAGGCTTCGCGTTCGAGGCCTTTGGAGGGGATGGCGCGAGAGGGAATGTTGCGGGCGGCGGCGCGTTCGAGGCCGGGGGCGCCGGGCTTGTTGCTAACTACGATGGAGATTTCGGCGTTAGGGATGCGGCCGGCGGAGACACTATCGGCGAGGGCTTCGAAGTTGGAGCCGCGACCGCTTAGGAGGACGCCGATGCGCTTGGCCATGAAGAAAAAACTTAACACACCTGCGTAGGACGGCCAAATGCGGTAATCAGCAATCAGAAAGAAGGAAGAGGGGACCTAACGCAGAGGTCGCTGAGAAGAGAACCCCAAGAGCACAGCCAGGAATGGCTGTGCCACAGGGAGGCGGAGCAAGACGGGGATTGGTGCTTGTGGTGGATTTGGGTGGTTGGGCTTAGTGCTCAAAAGCGGCAGCTGAGCTGCCGCACTCCAAATTAGGAGAATTGGGCGAAGGTGATGAAGTGGCCGGCGGGGTCTTTTACGCCGATTTCTTTTGCGCCGTAGAAGGTGGTGCGCTCGGGGAGGTAGACTTCGGCGCCTTTGACGGCGGATTTGATGGCGTCGAGATTTTCGACTTCGAGATAGAGGAAGGTGGGACCTTTGCGGACGGCGGCGGAGATGGAGGGGAGATCATGTTCGGCGCTGGCGTAGGTTTGGTACATGATTTCGGCGGTGCCGCTTTGGAGAGAAATGAAGGCGAGCTTGTTGCCTTCGGGAACTTCGATGGTTTTAGTGAAGCCGAGTTTGTCCAGCCAGAACGGGAGAACAGGTTCGATTTCTTTTACGAAGAGGACTGGAGTGATTTTTTTGACCATGGGGATTTTCTCCTTTCGTATATGGACGCGAGCCAAGGGATAAAGGCGTTGAACGGAGCCGCGAACCGGGGTAAAGTTTGAACTGACCAGTGGCGAAAGTAAAGCGAATATTGAAAGGAGGATTTATGCAAGCGCAGCGGCGATTGCAGGATTTGATTTCGGTGGGGCCGGCGATGTTGCGGGATTTTGAGATGTTGGGGATTCGGTCGGTGAAGGAGCTGGCGAAGCAGGAGCCGAAGAAGATGTATGGGAAGTTGCAGAAGTTGACGGGGCGGCATCAGGATATTTGCGTGTTGGATACGTTTGAGGCGGCGGTGGCGCAGGCGCGGAATTCGCGGTTGGCGGCGGAGAAGTGTGAGTGGTGGTGGTGGAGCCGGAAGAGGAAGAAGAGTGAAGCGAAGCGGTAGAGATTGGGGCGTTTTTGATCGTGCGGGTGGAGAGGCTTTGTGCGTAAAAGCGGGAGCTTTGCTCCCGCACTCAAAATTAAAGGCTCAGGGCGCCGGAATAGATTAGGCGGGCTTTGCCGGTGTCGCCGCGTTCGATGCGGCCGATGCGGAAGAATTTTTCGCGGCGGCGCTTTAGGTCAGCTTCGGCTTCCTTCACGTGGTCTGAGGGAACGATGACGATCATGCCCACACCCATGTTGAAAGATTGCAGGAGTTCGTCGGTGTCGATTTCGCCTAGCTTCGCTAGATATTTGAAGATGGAGGGAATTGGCCAGGCGTCGAGATCGATGATGGCTTTTACGCCGCTGGGAAGGACGCGAGGGAGATTGCCGGGGATGCCGCCGCCGGTGATATGGGCGAGGGCAGAGATCCAGCCTTTGTTGAGAAGATTTTTCACCGCGGGCGCGTAACAGAGATGCGGCTTGAGGAGTTCGGCGCCGATTTTGTTGCCGACTTCGGCTACGTACGTGTCGGGTTTCAGTTTGGCGACTTCGAAGGCGAGTTTGCGGGCGAGGGAGTAGCCGTTGGTGTGCAGGCCGGCGGAGGGAAGCGCCAAGAGCGTGTCGCCGGGCTTTACGTTTTTACCAGTGAGAATATTTTTGCGTTCGACGATTCCGACGATAAAGCCAGCTAGATCATATTCGCCGAGAGAATAAAAGCCGGGCATTTCGGCGGTTTCGCCGCCGATGAGGGCGCAGCCTGCTTTGCGGCAGGCGCGGCTCATGCCGTCGACGAGCTGCTCGATGACGTCGGGTTCGAGCTTGCCCATGGCGAGGTAGTCGAGGAAGAAAAGCGGCTCGGCGCCCTGGACGAGAATGTCGTTAACGCAATGATTTACGAGATCGCCGCCGACGGTGGAGTGAACTCCCATGGCCATGGCGATTTTGAGCTTGGTGCCGACGCCATCGGCGCTGGAGACGAGGACAGGTTCCTTGAATTTTTTGTGATCGAGGGAGAAGAGCCCGCCGAATCCACCGATGCCGCCGAGGACGGCGGGCGTGAAGGTGCGGCTGGCCAGATGACGAATGCGCTGCTTGGCGTCATCGGCTACGGCGATATTGACTCCGGCATCCGCGTATTTCATGGTGAGGCGCCTCAACAATTCGATGCGTGACGCTGGAACTGGCGGTGCGGCTTGCCGGGTCAAAACCTGCGGGTCTGTGGGTGGCCGCGAGGTAAAGGAACACGACAAAGGTCACACTGTGGGCAGAACGTAAAACCTGCTTACGGTTCGATCGGCAAAGCTTTCTTCAGGGGCTAAAGCCCATTCGTCTCGGGGCTTTACGACGGCGCTGAAGCCCCGGCCTCCTGAAGAAAAAGCGCCCGCTTCGGAAAGCGGCCGCTACAACACCAAGAGTTTAAAACACATGGAACAGCCTGCGCCAGCGGACGGTGCCGGGATGAATCAGGGCGTTGCCGTAGGCTAGGAACCGGGCGCCGATATCACCGTTCCAAGCGTCGCGCGGCGCGTCCAACGACATATAAATGAGCACCGGCGTACCGAGAATATCATTGCGAGGCACGCAGCCCCAATAGCGGGAATCGAGGGAATTCTCGCGATTGTCGCCCATGACGAAGTAGCAGTCTTTCGGAACGGTGAACGGCAGGCCGGTAAACGGGGCGATTAGCTGCGATCGGCCGGGGGGCTCGCTGCGGCCGATGGTGTAATTTTCGACGAGTTTCTTACCATTGATCCAGACGGCGCCGTCGTGGACGTCGACCGTTTCACCGGGGAGGCCGATGACGCGCTTGACGTAATCGGGCTGCGCGGGATCGAACGGCGGCTTGAAGATGACAATCTGCTGGCGCCTTGGCTCGCGCCAGAGAGGAATGTGGAGATTGGTGAAAGGAATTCCGGCGTCGTAGCCGACGCGGCTCATGATTAGGTGGTCGCCAATGAGCAGCGTGTTTTCCATGGAGCCGGAAGGAATGACGCGGGCCTGGCCGAGCGTGCCGTTGATGAGCATGAAGGCGAGGATGACCCAGAACCAGGCGATAATTTCGCTTTTGACCTTGGCGCTCATGGAGGCGTCGGCTTCTTTTGCGGAAGCGCCGTTTTTGAGTTTCACTTTGATTGCGTCAGCTTTCACGATTCACCTTAATTCGCCAAATGGGCCACCTGAAGGTGGCCGCTACGGGCCCTAGCTTTCATGTTCCACGGTTACTGCCTCGGTCGTCTTTCCGTTTGAAGAGCTTTCACGAACTTCGAGTTGCACGAGGTCCGTTGGATAGTTGCCTGTATAGCAAGACGTACAGAATTTGCCTTCGTTATCGTTCACGGACTGCTTGAGACCGCCGAGAGAGAGGTAGCCGAGAGAATCGGCCCCGAGGTATTTGCGGATTTCTTCAGGCGAGTTGGAGGAAGCGATTAGCTCTTCTTTCGTGGGCGTGTCCACGCCGTAATAGCAGGGAGAAATCGTGGGCGGGCAGCTGATGCGCATGTGAACTTCTTTGGCGCCGGCTTCGCGCATCATGCGAACGAGCTTGCGGCTGGTGGTGCCGCGGACGATGGAATCGTCGACGAGGACGACACGCTTTCCGGCGACGAGTTCGCGGACGGGATTGAGCTTCAGTTTGACGCCGAAATTGCGGATGGCTTGCGACGGCTCGATGAAGGTGCGGCCGATGTAGTGATTGCGTATGAGGCCCATGCGGAATGGAATGCCGGATTCGAGCGAGAAGCCGATGGCGGCGGGGACGCCGGAGTCTGGAATGGGGACGACCATGTCGGCTTCGACGGGATGCTCCTGCGCGAGGAGGCGGCCGAGCATTTCGCGGGAGTTGGTGACGGAGCGGCCGAAGATGATGCTGTCGGGACGCGAAAAATAGACGTGCTCGAAGATGCAGTATTGGTGCGGCTTCGGCGGGCTGAAGCGGATGGATTCGATGCCGGAGCGGGAGATGCGGACCATTTCGCCGGGTTCGACTTCGCGGATGTAGGTGGCGTCGAGAAGATCGAAGGCGCAGGTTTCAGAGGCGACGACCCAAGCATCCTGGCCTTCCGGAGACGGAAGTTTGCCGAGAACGAGAGGACGGAAGCCGCGGGGATCGCGGACGGCGTAGAGTTCGTCTTGCGTGAGGACGAGGAGCGAGTAGGCGCCTTCGACCTGATTGAGGGCGTCGCCGAGCGCGCCGGAGAGATTGCGGGCTTGCGAGCGGGCGATGAGATGGACGATGACTTCGGTGTCGCTGTTGGTCTGGAAGATGGAGCCGCGATGCTCGAGCTTGCGGCGCCAGTCGGCGGCGTTGGTGAGATTGCCATTGTGGCCGACGGCGATTTTGCCCTTGTTGCAATCGATCATGATGGGCTGGGCGTTGAGAATGGCTTTGTCGCCGGCGGTGGAATAGCGGGTGTGGCCGATGGCGCTGGAGCCGGGGAGTTTCGCGAGGACGCTGGGGATGAAGATTTCCTCGACTTCGCCCATGGCGCGGTGGACGTGGAGGTCGGTGCCATCGCTGGCGACGATGCCGGCGGATTCCTGGCCGCGATGCTGGAGGGCGTAGAGGCCGAGGTAGGCGAGGTTGGCGGCTTCGGGATGGCCGAAGACGCCGAAGACACCACACTCGTCGTGGAAGTGATCGTCGGCGAAAGCGAGCTTTTGCTTCATTGAACCTTTAACGTGCGCTGCAAAGAGTTGGCCCAGGCGTCGTAGAGGGCCGACACGTCGGACTGGACCACTATATGCCCCTTATATTCGATGCGGAGAGAGTTGTCACGGGTGACTTTGCCGATTTCGTGAGCGCCCACACCGTATTGTCTCGCAGTGGCGCGTAGGGCGGCAAGTTTTGTTGGGGATACGGAGACTATGGCGCGGGCGCCGGATTCTCCGAAGAGGGCGTATTCGGCGGAGGCGTTTTCGGGGAGGGTTACGGTTGCCCCAAGAGCGGGCCGAGCAAGCTCGGCCCCTACAGAGGCGAAGCACGATTCGGCTATGGTTACGGCTGGGCCGCCGTCGCTGACGTCGTGAGCGGATTCGATCGTGCCTGCGGCGGCGAGGGCTACGAGGCAATCGATTAGCCATTTTTCGGCGCCGAGTTCGATGGCTGGTGGTTCGCCTGCGACTATGCCTGCGATTGTTTTGGAATATTCGGAGGAGGAGAATTCGCGGCGGCGGGCGGAAGGCGCAGTGGTGTGCTGCCCGGCTCCGGAAGAGTTGGCGCCGTTGAGGAGGACGATGATGTCGCCTTCGTTGCGGAAGGCGATTTTTAGGACTTTGGAGGCGTCGTCGAGAATGCCGAGGATGCCGATTACGGGCGTGGGGTAGATGGATTTGCCGAGGGTTTCGTTGTAGAAGCTGACGTTGCCGCCGGTGATGGGTGTGCCGAGAGCGGTGCAGGCTTCGCCGAGGCCGTCGATGGCTTGGGAGAACTGCCACATCACTTCGGGCTTTTCGGGGCTGCCGAAATTGAGGCAGTTGGTGGCGGCTATGGGACGCGCGCCGGAAGCGGCAACGTTGCGGGCGGCTTCGGCGACGGCGTGCATGGCGCCGACTTTGGGATTGAGGAAGCACCAGCGGCCGTTGCCGTCGGTGGAGAGAGCTAGGGCGCGAAGGACGCCATTCTTTTCAGATTCCTTGATGCGGACTACGGCGGCATCGCTGGCGCCGGGACCGGCGAGGGTGTTGGTGCGGACGCTGGTGTCGTATTGCTCGGTGATCCAGCGTTTCGAAGCGATGGTGGGAGAGGCGAGAAGTTTCTTGAAATTGGCGGTGAGGTCGGTTTTTTCGGGAGCGAAGGGGAACCAGTCTTTTTCGGATTCGGCGCGCGGGGCGGGACTGGACATCGGGCGATTGTAGACGGGACCTTCTTCGGCGAGGGGATGCGCGGGAATTTGCGCGACGATTTTGCCGTGATCCTTTACGACGAGCAGGCCGCCGGTTGTTACTTCGCCGACGACGGTGGAATCGAGGCCCCACTTTTTGAAGACGTCGAGAACTTCGTGCTCGCGGCCCTTTTCGGCGACGAGGAGCATGCGCTCCTGGGATTCGCTGAGCATGATTTCGTAAGGGCTCATGCCGGTTTCGCGCTGGGGAACCTTGGCGAGATCGATTTCGATGCCGGTGCCGCCGCGGGAGGCCATTTCGCAGGTGGAGCAGGTTAGGCCGGCGGCGCCCATGTCCTGGATGGCGACGATGGCGCCGGTTTTCATGGCTTCGAGGCAGGCTTCGAGAAGAAG
>Ga0137418_10004547_pt1 | contig 12723 bp, 9 predicted proteins | sample CZODoug3_1_2_16f_FD_122242 | JGI IMG/M metagenome (GOLD analysis project Ga0137418, IMG submission 122242) | Vadose zone soil fungal communities from Angelo Coast Range Reserve, California, USA - CZODoug3_1_2_16fungal (Hybrid Assembly) | ecosystem: Environmental > Terrestrial > Soil > Vadose...
CACACAGCAAGCGAAATGCCGTCACGAGCAGATCGCGCGGACGCAATCCGTGCATCGTGTGCGTCAGGGCGCGATAGATCTCGACCGTCACCGGGCTTCGAAGGCCTTGCAAGCCTCCGGCATAGGCGGCGAGGTCGGACCCGATCTGTCCCAGTGTGAAAGTCAGAGAGTAAAGACGCTGGTCGCTCTTGAACAGACTGACGGTCAGCTCGCCTTCATGCTCAAAAAGCAAAAAACTGTGGAGTCGAATCTGGGTCGCGTCTCCGAGGTCGGCGAGGATGATCGAGGCGAGAGGAGGGAAGCGCAGAATGCCAAGCCGGCCGTCGAGCAGTTTGTAGTGACCGCTGATCGCGTCGAGCTTCGCCTGGTTGTCCTTCATCTTGATGTCGTAGAGGCGCGCCTTCAGCACCTTCATCGCGGAATCGCGGTTGCGGTGCTGGGACCGCTCGTTCTGGCACGACACCACGAGCCCGGTGGGCAGGTGCGTGATGCGGACGGCGGAGTCGGTCACATTGACGTGCTGGCCGCCCGCGCCGCTCGAGCGGTACGTGTCGATGCGCAGGTCCTTGTCTTCGACCTGGATGTCCACGTCCTCGGGCAGCTCCGGCCACACGTAGAGCGAGGCGAACGACGTGTGCCGCCGCGCGGCCTGGTCGAACGGCGAGATGCGGACGAGCCGGTGGACGCCCGCCTCCGCCGCCAGCAGGCCATACGCGTACTCGCCGCTGATCATGAGCGTCGCGCTTTTGAGGCCCGCTTCTTCGCCGGGCTGATAGTCGATCATCTCGCGCTTGAATCCGCGGCGCTCCGTCCAGCGCATATACATCCGCAGCAGCATCTCGGCCCAGTCCTGCGACTCGGTGCCGCCCGCGCCGGGATGGATCGTCATGATCGCATTCCTGCGATCGTGCTCGCCGCCGAGCATCTTCTTGATCTCGCCGGCCTGCACTTCCTGGTCGAGTGCCTCGACCGCCTGCGCGAACTCGGCGTCGACCGGCTCGCCGGCGTCGGCCCACTCGATCAGAACGGCGAGGTCGTCGCTCTTCTTCTTGAGCGACACGATGAGGTCGCGATCCTGCTCGAGGCGCCGGCGGCGCTGCATGATCTGCTGCGCCTCGGCCTGGTCTTTCCAGAAATCGGGCGCGGCGGCCTTGGTTTCCAGGCGGGTCAGCTCCTCGTCGGGGCGGGCGGCTTCAAAGATAGCTCCGCAGATCCGCAGCGCGCTTGCTAAGGTCGTCGTAGCGGCGCATCAACTCGTCGACAGTCGGCATCCGTCTATTTTACACGCCGTCTCACGACGAGCAGCAGCGCCGTCATGACGACCGACGCATACGGCAGGACGTCGCCATGCCGCGCGTAGAAGGTGGAGGTCCGGAGAAAGCGCGCCTCGCCGACGAGCACGGCCGGCTGATAAATCGACGTCCTTTCGAGCACGCGGCCATAGGGATCGACGATGCCGCTGACGCCGGTGTTGGCGGAGCGGACCAGATACCGCCCTTCTTCGATCGCCCGCATCGACGCCTGCTCGAAATGCTGGTAGGGCGCGGAGGTCAGGCCGAACCAGGCGTCGTTCGTGATCGTCGTCAGCAACTCGCTGCCGGCGGCGACGGACCGGCGCACGAGGTCCGGGTACACCACTTCGTAACAGATCGACGTGCTGATCGGATGGCCGTCGATCGGCAGCAGGACGGTGCTCTCCCCGGCGGAAAAGTCTGACACCGCCTCGACGAGCGGCGCGGCGAAGAAGAACACCCGTTTCGCCGGCACGTACTCGCCAAAGGGGACCAGATGCATCTTGCGGTAAGCGGCGCCCGTCGTCCCATCGGCGCGAACCAGAAAGGCAGAGTTGTAGTACCTGGCGGGCAGACCGCCGGCGACACGCTCCATCTGGTCGCTGCCGAACAGAATCGGCACGCGTGCCTGGCGCGCGAGCGTCCGGATCCTCCCGGCCGAGACCGGATCCTCCTCGAAACGGAACGGCGTGGCCGATTCGGGCCAGATCACGAACTCGGCGCCCTCACGGATCGCCTGTCGCGTCATGCGCAGGTAGTTGTCGAAGATCACGCTCCCGCGGGCCGGGTCGCTCCGTTCCCCGAGCGAGACGTTCCCCTGGATCAGACCCACGCGGATCGCCTCGCCCGCGCGCGACCACTCGCTCGCAGCGGCCCGGCGGCTTCCCCACGCCGCAAGGGCCATGAGGATCGCAGAGGTGACGACGAGAGGGCCGAACCGCTCGGCTCTCTTGAAGCGCGGCCGCCCTACGTATTCGGTTCCGGTGAGGCGGGGCCCTGCGTGCGTGGGGCCGGAGGGTGCGTCGCCGGAGCGCAGATAGGACACCGCTTTGGCGGAACCGGTACCCGCCGCGACAACCGCCAGCGCCGCGCTCACCGACGCCACCAGCATCGACACGCCGTACACGCCGAACAGGCTGGCCAGCTGCGCAATCGGGAGCACCGGCGTCTGGCTGTATCCGAGCAGCACCCACGGGAAGCCGGTGAAGAGGTGCGTGCGCCCGAGCTCGGTCGCCACCCACACGAGCGGCGCCGCCATCAGCGTCTGCTGACCGAGCGCCATCACCACGCGCCGCACGACCAGCGCGAAAATCGCCGGAAACAACGCGAGGTACGCGACGAGCGCGGCGTTCACGAGCACGGCGACCCAGAGCTGCAGGTCGCCGTACATCACCATGACGCGCGTGATCCAGTAGAGCGTTCCGGTGAAATAGATGACGCCCGTGATCAGGCCAAGCACGAACGCGCGGCGCAGCGGACGGGATCTCGGATTCGGGCTTCGGGATTCGCCGCCGGCAAGCGCGACGAGCAGAGGCGCGAGCGCGATCCAGCCGACGGCAGGATGGCCGTATTTCGGAAAGCTGAGCGCGAGGAGCACGCCGGACGCAATCGCGCGCGCGTAATCGAGTGAACGCGAGGGCAAATCGCGTTCAGTGTACTACCGCTTCTTTCATGTCATACCGGAGCCAGCCACCGCGTCAGGAAGCCCCGGATCCGAGGTTCATCATCCACAAACAGCGCCGAGCTCACCGGGACTGCCCCGCGCGCGGGGGCTGTGGCGCCGCGTTGATGCCGCCCGTCATCAGGAGCGCAACGGCCTCGAGCAGCCCCTTGACGGTGAACGGCTTGTCGAGAAAGGCTTCACCTTCCCAGATCAGCGACCGCGCATTGAGCAGCCGGTCGACGTTGCCGGTGACATAGAGGACCTTGAGATTCGGACGCGCAGCGTGGATGCGACCCACCATCTCCTCGCCCGATATCTCCGGCATGTCGAGGTCGGCGATGATCAGATCCGGGACGACGCCGTCTTCGAGCATCGCGAAAGCCTCCAGGCCGCCGGCGGCTTCCATCGCGCGATACCCACCCTCCTGAAGGATGCGCATCTCCATCTGCCGGATCGGCGCTTCGTCGTCGACGACGAGCACGAGCGGTGGATCGGTCTTCGACATCTGGGTCATACTCCGAGGATCGTCACCGGATACGCGCGGCCAACTCGCCCATCATCGCCATCGCGTCACGGGCGGCCTTCTGAATCTCCATCAGATCTGCCCGCCGACGGTCGTCGGCCGGACAGTCGGCGACCAGCAGCTCGCTGAATCCGACGATGATGCAGAGGTGGTTCTTCAGCCGATGGATCACGTCGGATTCTTTCGTCGGTTCAGGCTCGGACATCATTCTGTTTCCTAGACTACATCCCGTGCGTCCGGCGCGGCAGCCGGTGAACGCGGACAAGGAGTGCAAAGCGCATCCGCGATCAGCACGATCAGGCCCGCGAAGAACAGCCGGAACACGCCAGACACCTGGCGATCCGCCGCCGCGAGCCGAGCGTCAGACCGCATGACCATGCTCTTCCCGCTCGGCGGCCGGCAGCAACTCGTCGATCATCCGAATGACTTGGACGACGTCGAGCGGCTTGGTGAGATACGCGACCGCCCCCGATGCCATCAGCCGGCGCGCCTGCGCCGGCGTCGCGTCGGCGCTCAACACCGCCACCGGAATCTGCTTCAGGAGTGCGTCCTGCGAGAGGAGGCGCAAGACATCCTCACCCGACATGTCCGGCAGATGCAGATCGAGGAAGATCAGATCGGGCCGCTCTGCTCCGGCCCTCCGCAGCCCGTCCCCTCCGGTCGCAGCGTGCAGCAGCCGAACGCCGGGCCGGCGCTCGAGCACCCGCTCCATCAGGCGCACGTTCGATCGGTTGTCTTCGATGTACAGAACGGTACCTCTTGTGTCTGCATGCGCGGTTGCGACGGCGCGCGCGCTGCCCGACTTCGCGTCGACACGCGGCTGCGGGGCGGCGGTCAGCGCGAGCTCCACCCAGAAGGTCGAGCCGCGATCGGCTTCACTGGAGACGTCCAGCGTGCCGCCCATCGCCTCGGCGAGGCCTCGCGACAGAGCGAGCCCGAGGCCGGTGCCCTCGACCGCCGTGTGCTCGGCACCGAGCCGCTCGAACGGCTGAAAGAGCAGCGCGAGCTTCTCGGGTGAGATCCCGGCGCCGGTGTCGGAGACCGAAATCCGCATCCGCGCGCCCACCCGCTCGAAGCCGACCGTCACCCGGCCGCCCGTCCGGTTGTATTTCACGGCGTTCGACAGCAGGTTCAACAGAATCTGGTTGAGCCGCTGTCGATCGGCGAGGACCACGACCTCGTCGCCCCCAGGCTTCTCGACGATCAGCGAAATCCCACGCTGCCCGGCCAGTGGCCGGACGAGATCCATGGCGAGCTCCACGATCTCGAACGCATGGACCGGTTCCGCCGAGAAGGAGAGGTGGCCGGCTTCAATGCGCGAGATATCGAGAACTTCGTTGATCAACGCCAGCAGGTGCGCGCCTCCGCGCAGAATGTGCGCGACGCTCTCCTTCGCCTTCTCGTCGGGACTGTCGAGCTCGAGCAACTGCGCGAAGCCCAGAATCGCGTTGAGCGGCGTGCGCAGGTCATGGCTCATGCGGGACAGGAACTCGCTTTTCGCGCGGTTCGCCCGCTCGGCCTCGAGCCGCGCCATCTTCAGCTCATCATCGGTTTTCTTGCGCTCGGTAATATCGATCGATACCGCGCACAAGGCGTACGGCCGGCCGTCGGGATTCAGCAGCGGAAATTTGATCGAATGGTAGGTGTGCGGGAGACCGTCGTGGAGGAAGATCTCCTCGACCTCCAGGCCGCGATTCGTCTCGAGCACCCGCCGGTCGTTCTCGCGGTAGGCCGCGGCGAGCGGCGCCGCAAACAGCTCGTCGACCGTCCGGCCGGTGATGGCGTCGCCCGCCACGCCCGTCACGCGTTCGAACTCCCGATTGGACAGCAGGAAACGGCCTGACATGTCCTTCAACGAAACGGCGGCTGGGCTGTGATCGAGGATGGCCTGCAGCCGGCGCTCGGATTCGGCGCGCGCGTCCTCCGCCTGCTTGCGGTCCGAAATGTCGAGGCAGTACCTCAGAATCGACGTCGGACGCATGTCCGCGTCGTACTCGATGCGCATCAGGCTGAAGTACCAGCGATAGCCATCGTCAATGCCGCGCAGCCGGTACTCCTGCTCAATCTGCACGGCGTGGGACGCGAGCGCGGCACGCACGCCGTCCGAAACGCGATCGCGATCGTCGGGGTGGATGTGATGCGCCCAGAAATCCGACTGCATGATCTCCTGGGCCGAGCACCCCAGCAGCCAGCCGACGTTCGGGCTGGCATAGATGACGTCGAAAGTCACGGGGTCGAGCCGGAAGATCACCGAGGGGCTCGCCGCGATCAGATCCTCCAGAAAACTCTTCGCGTCGCGCAGCTCAATCTCGCGCGCCGCCAGCGCGTGGTTTGCGCGGGCCAGCTCCATGGTGCGCTGGACGACGCGCTGCTCGAGCTCCGCGTTGAGCCGGCGGATCTCGCTTTCCGCTCGCCGGCGCACGGCCCGCTCGGCGGCCTCGGCCAGAGCGCGTCGCACCGCCGACGGCAGCCGCGCCATCTGGTCTTTCAGGACATAGTCGGTCGCGCCATCCTTCACTCGTGCGATGGCGAGCTCCTCCCCGATGCTGCCCGACAAGAAAATGAACGGAAGGTCGGGCCGGGCACGCGCCGCGAGGACCTGGGCCGACATGCCGTCGAACGAGGGCAGGTGATAGTCGGCCAGGATGACGTCGAATCGATCTGCCCCGAGCGCGGCTTCAAACGCGGGGCGATTGTCGACGCGCACGATCTCAGCCGCCACGCCGTCGGCGCCGAGCGTCGCCTCGACCAGCGCCGCATCGTGCGGGTTGTCCTCAAGGTGGAGAATCTTCAGCACGCTCATGCGCGGGAGTGAGCGGCCGGCGGCGTCTCGTTGACGACGGCCCAGAAGCCGCCGAGCAGCTTGACGGCTTCGATGAACTCGTGAAAGTCGACCGGCTTGACGACGTAGGCGTTGACCCCCAGGTCGTAGGTGCGGACGAGATCCTGTTCTTCGCGCGAAGACGTCAGCACGACCACTGGAATCGTTCTCAGGGCCACATCCGATTTGACCTGCCGCAGCACCTCGATGCCGTCGACCTTGGGCATCTTGAGATCCAGCAGCAGGAGCGCCGGGTTGTGGCCGGCCCGATCGACGAACTTGTTGCGCTTGTAGAGATAATCGAGCGCCTCCGCGCCGTCGCGCACGACGACGATCTCGTTGACCACGTGGTTCTCGCGCAACGCCGTCATCGTCAGCTCGACGTCGTTCGCGTTGTCTTCGGCCAGCACGATGCGTTTCACGTCAGCGATCACGGGTGGCGCCTCCTGTGGGTAGCGAGAAAAAGAACGTGGCGCCGCCGTCGACGACGCCTTCGGCCCAGACCCTGCCGCCGTGGCGCTGCACGATGCGGCGGACGTTGGCGAGCCCGATGCCGGTGCCCTCGAAGTCGTCCGAGCTGTGGAGGCGCTGGAAGACCCCGAACAGCTTGTGGGCGTACTCCATGTCGAACCCGGCGCCGTTGTCGCGGACATGGACCACTGTTTCGCCCGCCACGTGGCCGTTCGCGCCGACCTCGATTTCCGCGGGCGCGCGTCCGGCCGTGTACTTCACGGCGTTCGACAACAGATTCACGAGGACGAGGCGGAGCATCGCGGGATCGCCCACGACGTCGGGCAGCGGGTGGATGTTCCAGACGATCGCGCGATCGGGTGCGGTCCCCTGCAGTTCCTGCAGCGCATCGCGCACGAGCGCGTCGAGGCTGACCCGCTGCCATCGCAGCGCCGATCGGCCCATACGCGAAAAGGCGAGCAGGTCGTCGATGAGACGCCCCATGCGGCCGGCGGCGTCGACGATGGTCTGCAGGTGCCGCGTCTCGGGGTCCTTCAGCCGCTCGCGCGTCGACTGCTGGAGCAGCGACGCGAATCCGGTGACGTGCCGCAGCGGGGCCCGCAAGTCGTGTGATACCGAATAGCTGAACGCCTCGAGCTCCTGGTTGGCCGCCGCCAGTTCCGCGGCGCGCTGCTCCAGTTCGACCGCGGCACGCTTCTGCTCGGTCACGTCGCGAGCTGCGGCATAGATCAGACCGCGCTCCGGCGCCGCCACCGCCGACCAACTGAGCCACCGGTAGGTACCGTCCTTCGCGCGGTACCGATTCTCGAAGCTCACCGTCATGCCGCCCGCCGCGAGCTTCGCCGTTTCCGATGCGGTCGCCGCGCGCTCATCGGGGTGCACGAACTCCAGGAACGGCGTCGACGTCAGTTCGGCGGGCGTCCATCCGAGCGTGCGCTCCCACGCCCGGTTCACGCGTCTGAAACGACCGTCCGCTCCCGCAATGCCCATGAGGTCGAGCGACAGCGAGAAGAATCGATCGAGCTCCTCGCGGGTTTCGTTGATCTCCCCGATGCGCTGTTCGAGCTGAGCCGCCGCCTCCGCGAGCCGCGCCGTTCGCTGCTGAACCCGTTCCTCGAGCTCCCGCTGCACGACATGAACCCGCGTCGCCATGGTATTGAATGCGGTGCCCAGTCGTCCGATCTCGTCCCGTCGCGCGATCTCCACCCGTTCCGCCTGCTTCCCGGCGGCGATCGCCTCGGCCGCGTCGGTCAGCTCGTGCAACGGAGTGGTAATGCGCGCGCTGAGCGTCCGCGCGAGGACGGCTGACGCGACGACGAAGCAGAGCCCGAAGATCAGCATGCGCGCCAGAAAGGTGCGGGCGGGTGCGACGATGAGATTGAGCGGGAATTCGATCCAAATCGCCCACGGCGTGCCCCGAATCAGCGAGCTGGCGCCGAGGCGGCGCTGGCCGTCGATCGCGCGGTACTCCGCCACACTGGTTCGGTGCAGGTCGATGGGAGGCGCAGGAATGACCTTCGACAGGTTCGTCCAGACGTCGCCGCTCTGGTTGCCAATCGCGACAACGGCCCCCGCCCCGACCAGCCGGCTGATGACCTCCGAGCCGGACGCCGACGACGACAAACGACGGGAGAACACGTAACCGAGTCGCCGCGCGCTGGGCGATGCGTCCGGCTGGCCCGCCGCATCAACCGGCACTTCGGCCACGGCATCCCAGAAAACGACGCCGTGTGATGCCTGGAACGCATTCACCGCCGCGTCGGACCGCAGCCGCGCGGCAGGCAGTTCGGGGGGTGTCGCGCCATTTGCCGCGGGCGGGCCCTCAACGGTCAGCAATCGCTGCCCCGCGGGATCCCATAACTCCACCGCCGGCTGGCCCGGCGTCGCCAGGGCAAGGAGCCGTTGGCGTGCAGCCGCTGAAGCGCTGTCGCTGGGCTGCTGCAGGAAGTCGCGGACCGCCGAACTTCGCGCCGCGCGTTCGAGGTCGCCAAGGCGCTGTTGAGTCGATTGCGCCAGCAGATTCGCCAGTTGATCGGCGGCGCCCTGCGCGCGGGCGCCTCCAGCCTGCAGAAGCGCGCTCTCGACCTGCCGATAGGCCACCCACAAAAACGTGGCGAGCACGATCGTGATGAGGGCCGACATGATGACTGGCAGTCGCAGTCGCAACGAATGCCAGGCCGGCAGGCTGATGCGCTCGGACTGCGGCGGAGGCCGCTCCTCAGCAACCGCCCTCGCTGGATCGAGTAGTTCGACGTTCATACCGATGGAGGTGCTGGCCCGGCGGCGCCATGGCGCATGACATCGAACAAGGCGACAATCGCCCTGAGCTGCGCCGCCAAGGGAATCGCGCGAGCCGGCAGCCCAACAATGAGCGCCAATGCGTCCGCTGCTACGTTGGCGCCATTTCTCCAACCTCTTCCGTTAGCCGACTCGCTGTGACCCAACGGACTCTCAAATATGTTCTTCGCAAGTATCGGCACTTCAGCCATCCTTGTGTGTCGGTGAAGGTCCTACACGAACCCTGCAAGCGGACGACAAGCCTGTCCGCAGATCGCGTCGGTGTTCGTTCTATAAGAATCGTCCCATTGCGATCGCTGTCGGTATACTCGTCACGCGCATGACCGATCGCGCGAGCCCTTCACTCCCGAGATCCGGCGAGTTCGTCGGGGTCGCGAACGCCGCGCCGGTGATGATGTGGCTGTCTCGAGATGATGGATGGCGCACGTTCTTCAACAAGAAGTGGCTCGAGTTCACCGGCCGGAAGACGGCCGATGAGCTCGGCGACGGATGGGCGGCGGGTGTCCACCAGGACGATCGCGCCGCGTGCCTGGACGCCTACGCCAGGGCGGTGGATATCGGCCAGCCGATTCAGATCGAATACCGACTGCGCCGGGCGGATGGAGAGTTTCGAGACGTGGTCGACCGCGCCGCGCCGCAAGTCGACGGCGAGGGCCACGCGATCGGGTTTGTCGGGTGCTGCATCGACATCACCGACCGCAAGATGGCGACGGCGGCGCTGCGAGCGAGCGAGACCCGCTTCAGGCTGCTGGCCGAGAACGCGAGCGACATGGTTTATCGCTATCGTGTCCACCCGACATTCGGCGCTGATTACGTCAGCCCCGCGGTGACGGCGATGACAGGCCGAACACCGGAAGAGTATGCCGCGGATCCGGACCTGTCCATCGAAGCCATTCACCCTGACGACCGCGACAAAGCGTTGGCGATGCACGGTGATCCGGCACGCTTTCGAGATCCGGTCGTTCTCCGCTGGGTGCATCGCGACGGGCGGATCGTCTGGGTCGAGCATCACAATACGCCTGTCTACGACGACGAAGGTGCACTCATCGCGATAGAGGGGATCGGTCGCGACATCACGCCGCGTCTGGCCATTGAAACGCGCCTGCGCGAATCGGAAAGCCAGCTGCGCCGGCTCGCCGCCAGCATCGAACAGGCGCGCGAGCACGAACGGACGCTCATCGCCCGCGAGTTGCACGACGAGCTCGGCCAGTCGCTCACGGCGATCAAGCTGGACATGGCGCGAGCGACGCGAGCGCTCATGAAGCAGCAGATCCAGGCCGAGGCGATCGACGGGCTGCAGTCGATCGTCGGCGAGGTCGAGGTCGCCACGGAAACGGTGCGCCGGCTTGCGACGTCGCTGCGGCCGCCGGCACTCGATCACCTCGGTCTCGTGGCTGCGATCGAGCTCGAAGCGGGCGCGCTCGCCCGGCGGACAGGCCTCCGGTGCCGAGTCGTCGGCAACCGGCGCGTGACCCGGCTCGATCCGGCGCACACGACGGCCGTCTTCCGAATCGTCCAAGCGGCGCTCACGAACGCCGTCCGGCACGCGACCGCGAGCGCGATCCGCATTTCCATCAACGGCACGTCACGCTCGACTTCGGTGACGGTGCAGGACAACGGCCGCGGCATCAGCGACGAGCAGGCCGCGGACCCGGCCGCCATCGGCATTGTCGGCATGCGCGAGCGCGCGGAATTGATCGGTGCGTGCCTGACCGTGACCTCGAAGCCAGGGAAGGGCACGACGGTCTCGATGTTGATTCGGTCGGCGCGGGCCGAGGCCGCGGACATGCGGCAGACGTGACCCGCATTCTGCTCGTCGACGATCATCCGGTTGTCCGCCAGGGCATCCGTCAAATCCTCACGGACGGGCTGCAACTCGTACAGGTGGGAGAGGCCGGCGACGTCGCGGGCGCTCGGGCCACGCTTCGCGCCGACGCCTGGGACATCGTCGTCCTCGACGTGACGCTCCCGGACGCGAGCGGGCTCGACCTCCTGAAGGAGATCCGCCGCGAGCGGCCGGCGCTTCCCGTTCTCGTGTTGAGCATGCATCCCGCCGCCCATTTTGCATGGCGCGTGCTCGCCGCCGGGGCGACAGAATACTTGACGAAAGACACCGCGCCGACCGAGCTCGTGGAGGCCATCGAACGGATCCGTGGGAGCCGCGGCCTGCCGGGCGAACGCCCGCTCGGATGGCCTGACAGGATCCCCGTCGGCGGCGCCGCGCACGATGGGTTGTCGGATCGCGAGTATCAGGTGCTCCGGATGCTCGGTTCGGGGCGCACGGTGTCTGAGATCGCCGCGTCGCTGGGGCTCAGCGTGAAGACCGTGAGCACGTATCGGGCGCGCGTGCTGGAAAAGCTGCAGATGCGCAGCAATGCCGAACTGATGCGCTATGCGATCGAGAATGGGCTGACCGATTCGTAAGCGCGGAAGGCGGGAAACGACGCGTCAGCGCGTGACCCAGGGCTTGAACTGCTCTTCTTTTTGCAGCCTGGCGGCGATCGTCTCGGCCTCGCGGCGCGTAGGGAACTTGCCGACGCGCACGCGATACACCGACGGCGTGCCGTCCGTCGGCGACGGTCTCGCAGAGCATCTCGCCGAGGAGGGCGATGGCGTCGTTCGGGTGCTCGTCGGAGGCAATCACGAGCTCTCTTCGGCATATCGGAGTGGGATACCTTTTGCAGCTCCTTCGTTGGATCAGAATATGTTTTCTTCGGGCTTGGCGCACGAAACCGCAGGCTTCGTTTTACTCGGGCTGGGTGTCTATTCGTTCCCTTATGCTCTTCCACAGATGCGTGTCGTGACGGGCATCCCTGGGTCGTTGGGATATCTCTTCTCTACGATCGGCTTTGTCTCGACCATCTTCATCGCGACCACGACAACCGTCCTCCGCAGGCCTATGGGGGGCATTGCAAACGACCTGACTGTCGGATATCCTCTGACCATCATCTGCCTCTTGGTTGGACTTGCTTTGATTTCCGAAAGGATCATCGCCGGCAGAAGACAAGGAAGATTCCTTTCCCCTGAATAAGGCGAGCGTAGTCGCGGTCCTAAGAATGGTTGATACCGCGGAAGGAAGAGTGGAATTTATAATCCGACCCGCGGGGTCACGCTCGTTGTGGAGAAAGACAGACTCGACCCCTGGGGAGAGACGTTCATCGGGAACTACGAGCGCCTCCACAAGGAGTTCGGCATCGAGCGCATCGACTCCGTGCTCCCGAGGTTCAAGAGGCCAAGCCTCCACCTCCGGCGAGGGATCGACTTTGGCCACCGTGACCTCGGGAGGGTCCTCGACGCCGTCGACAACGACAAGCCCTTCGTCATCCGCTTCGGCTGGACCAACGGCGGCGGCCACATCATGGACGGCATGGGCTACGAGATCTGGAACGGCTACGACTACGTCAGCTACATGAACCCGTGGCCGGGCGAAGGGAACTCGGAGGACTTGTTTTCCTGGATGGTCTCGGCCTCGGACCATCGGTGGACGCACACGCTGCGCGTGCGCTGACGGCCTTGCGGTGCCAGGCACGGTGCCAGGCACGGTGCCAGGCACGGTGCCAGGCACGGTGCCTGGCACGGTGCCTGGCACTGCCCCGCGCATCAGAACGACGTCGTCAGCGACACCCGGAAGGTCCGCGGCTCGACCGGGTGGAAG
>Ga0137418_10004548_pt1 | contig 12721 bp, 16 predicted proteins | sample CZODoug3_1_2_16f_FD_122242 | JGI IMG/M metagenome (GOLD analysis project Ga0137418, IMG submission 122242) | Vadose zone soil fungal communities from Angelo Coast Range Reserve, California, USA - CZODoug3_1_2_16fungal (Hybrid Assembly) | ecosystem: Environmental > Terrestrial > Soil > Vadose...
GCTACGGCATCTTCGTGGGCCTTGCCCCAGATCCCAGTCCGCGCATCTATGAGGGAAACTGGGCTTGGGACCTCGGGTTCATAGCTCTCACGCCTGAATTCCTGTCTTATCAAGGCGAAGAATCAAGGTTCAGCCTGCGGCGCGAGGATATTTCCTCAATACGTCTAGGCTCCGGCCCGGTCGGATGGTTCAACACCCCGGCTGTATGTATCGCTTTGAGGGATTCCGCTGGTCGAGAGTCCGTGTTCAATCTGCGCCCTCTGCGTGCCAGCTCCATGGTTGAAATGGCCATAAACACACGCCAATTGGCAGACGACCTTCAAAATTGGCAGGCTCTCCGGCCACCTGCTTCGAATCCGATTCTAGTTTCTGGCGGATCAGCTGGGCAAAACATGGGCGTCCCGGAGTTTGGCCAGGTAACTTCTATGCCTCCGCAAGCCCTCGCGCACGGCAAATATCTTGTTCGAGATTTTTTCCTTAACTCCATTCTTGCGGTGGGCGCAATTCTGATCTGCGGGCTGGGTTTTCCGCTGGTTGACGATCTTTTCCGTTCCCCTGATTCGGTGGAACTCCATGCGTCCTATGGCGGTCTCTACGTTCTTCTCGTCGTCTGGTTTGTCCGTGTTTTTGTGTTGGTGCCCTACTGGCGTACGCGAGAATTCTCTCGCACGCGAAACAACCTCGACCGCGGCAGAGACTTCCCGTTAAGCTGCATGAGATGATCTGAATCTGCACCGCGCGAAAATCTGGCGTTTACTTGCAGCTATCCTAAGAAACACCCGCAAAAACACATATAATCGAATCGCATGATCCCTGCTTCGTATAAGGCCAAAAAGAAGTTCATGGAGCTTGCCATCACGGAGGCCAAACGTGCCGGCGACCGGGGCGACTATCCCATTGGCGCAGTCATTACGCGCATCAGCGGCAGAACCGAGACCATCATCGCCAGCGCAGGCAACCGGGTAAAAACTTCGGGATCCAGCATCAAACATGTCGAACTGGAAATGCTCAAGTATGTTTGCAGCGGTTATGGCCGCTACCTTCCCGACTTTGTCCTTTATTCCACGCATGAGCCCTGTGCCATGTGCGCCGGGGCTTGCGTGTGGTCCAAAATTGGCGCGGTCGTTTACGGAGTTTCGCAGGAAGACATTGACGCTTACGGCCGCAAGCACGGAAACGAAGTGTATAAATGGCGGGCATGCCTGATCTCCTGCCAGTTTGTTTTCAAGAAGGGCAATCACCATATCCCGGTGATCGGCAGTTTTCTCCGCAATGAATGCCAAAAACTGTTCAGCTACAGGGTTACGTAGCGCCCCGCCCGCGCTGCGGTCCTCAGGACAGTTCTGTGCTGTTCCTAATCACTCGCGATTGACGAACGCGAAAATTGGTCCCCATGTTAAAAATTAAAATGAATCCCATCGCGCCCCGCCAAGTTTTCTTCCCGTCCGAGAAACTCCACTGGGCCGCTTCTCTTAGCGTGACGGCGCGGTTTCCAGTGGTTGCACGTCGCGCTCAACCTTCGCGGCGATTTCATCTTCGGCAACTTCCAGGTCGTAGCGCGATTGGAGATTCATCCAAAACGTAGGGCTGTTCTTGAAGTAACGCGCGAAGCGGAGGGCCGAGTCGGCAGTGACGCTGCGGCGTTCGGCAACAATCTCCGCGATCCGCGTCACGGGGACTCGCAAATCCATTGCCATCTTGTTCATGCTCAGGCCGAGGGGCTTCATGAACTCCTCACGGAGAATCTCTCCCGGATGCACAGGCTTCAGTTTCTTGGCCATCTTGTCCTCCTAGTGGTAATCCACGATTTCGGCTTCATAGGCGTGTCCATCCCGCCAATCGAAACAAATTCGCCACTGGTCGTTAATGCGGATGCTGTACTGGCCCTTCCGGTCTCCCTTCAATCGCTCCAGTTGGTTTCCGGGCAGGGTCGAAAGCGACCGGAGATCCTCGGCCGCATCAAGCATATCCAGTTTGCGAAGAGCCTGGCGCTCGATAGCCTTAAACCGACGCACCGGTTCACGGCGGAAGAGGCGCTCAGTCTCGGCGCAACGGAAAGACCGGATCACAGACAAAAAGTATACCGTTTTACGTTAAACGTCAAACGGGTGAGGCGGCGATGCTTCTGTTCATTCGATATCCGCACATACCAAGTAGACCGGCCAGTCCCCCCATTGCGCGCCAATCAATATTGGATTCAGGCGGTCCTTAACTTCATTTGGGGGTTTCGACTGCAATCCTCTATAATCTAAAGTTTATTCACCACCTCAGGAGATATCTGGAATGGCTGGCGTATTTGGCAATGAGAAAACCGGCAAGCGAGTTCTGTTCGGCGTCGTTATCGCGTTTATAGCGCTCAGCATGCTGCTGTACCTTGTGCCGCAGGGCACCAACACCACCGAGGGCTCAACCGACGTGCTGGCCAAAGTGGGCGACCAGACCGTCACGATGGGAGAAGTGCGCCAGCAGCTCGACGAAATCCGCCGCCGGAACCCTATCCCCAAGCCCCTCGAAGGCCTCTATGCCAGAAACATCCTGAACCAGCTCGTCTTTCAAAAGGAAATTGAGTTTGAGGCCAAGAAGCTGGGCATCGCTGTCAGCGACCAGGAACGCGCAGACCGCATCAAGCAATATGTCCCGACGGCCTTCAACGGCGACACGTTTGTGGGCATGGACGCTTATGCCCGCGAAGTCCAGTCTAGATTTCAGCTGACCGTGCCGGTTTTCGAAGACCTCGTGAAGCAAGGCCTGGTGGAAGAAAAATTCCGCAAGCTGATTACCGACGGGATCAGCGCCAGCCCCGCGGAAATTCAGCAAGAGTTCAAGTCCCAGAACGAAAAAGTGAAGCTGGATTATGTGCTCATCAAGCCCGAGGACCTGGAGTCCAAGATCACGCCGACCGAAAGCGACATCAAGGCCTATTACGAGCAGAACAAGGCCAAGTTCCAGATTCCGGAAAAGCGCGTAATCCGCTACGCCCTGCTCGACCTCACCCAGCTCCGCCAGAACACCGTGGTTACCGACGACGAGCTGAAAGTGGTCTATCAGCAGAATATTCAGCAGTTTCAGGTGCCGAATCGTGTTCACGCGGAGCATATTTTGCTGATGACCGTGGGCGGCAAGACCGACGCGGAAGTCGCCGAAATCAAGAAAAAGGCCGAAGACATTCTGGCGCAAGCCAAAAAGAAGGGCGCGAACTTCGAGGATCTCGCCAAGAAATATTCGGAAGACCCCGGCTCGAAAGCCAAGGGCGGCGACCTGGGCTGGGTGTTGCAGGGCCAGACCGTGCCGGAGTTCGAAAAGGCCGCGTTCAGCCTGAACAAGGGCGAGATTTCCGACCTCATCAAAACCCAGTACGGATTTCACATCATCAAGGTCCTGGACAAAGAAACCGCCCACACCAAGACTTTCGACGAAGTGAAGGACACGCTCCGGCCCAATTACCTGTTGAACAAGGTCGACCAGGAAGCGTCAAAGACCGCGGATCAGATCTCCGCCGATATTCGCCAGTCCAACAAGGCCACCCTCGACCAACTGGCCCAGAAATATCACCTGACCATCGCGGAGACCCACCCGGTAGGCCCTGGCGAGCCGGTTCTGGAACTGGGCAACGGCCAGGAGGTGAAGGACGAGATTTTCCACCTTCGCCAGGGCGACTTGAGCCTCCCGCTGCGAACTGACCGCGGTTATGTCGTTCTGTCCCTGCGCCAGTCACTGCCCGCGCATCAGGGCACACTTGACGAAGTTCGGGATAAGGTCGTCGCCGCGCTAAAGCAGCAGAAGTCCAGCGAACTTGCTCAATCGAAGGCCAATGAGCTGGAGAAGAGACTGAAGGCGGGCGAAAAGTTTGCCGCCACCGCTAAAGCAATCGGACTTGACCCGAAGACGAGCGATCTTTTCGCCCGGAACGGCTCGATAGCAAACCTCGGTAGCGGAAAGCAGCTCGGCCCGGCGTTCTCCTTGAAAGTTGGGCAAGTCGGGCCGCCTCTCAATCTAGGCTCCAACTGGGCGGTCTATCAGGTTGTCGAGCACCAGAACGCGAATCCCGCGGATTTCGAGAAGCAGAAGAAGGAAATCACCGATACTCTGCTCAAACAGAAAAGGGAATTGGCGTTCAGCGCCTTTCAAACCTCCCTGAATGACCGCCTGAAGCAGGAAGGCAAGCTGAAGCTTTACCCCGAGAAAATGGCTGCGTTTGGAGACTTTGGAAGCTCGAAAAACTTCCCTATCTCACAGTAAATAAAGACGTTAAACTTTAACGACACACCCTCTTGCCCTGTCAGGTTCCGCCGGGTAACCTATTCCTGTCCGAATAAGCTGGTTCTCACAGTGCAGTTTACTCTGCAGACGACCATCAGCTTGATCGGCAATGCAATCGGGGCCGCAGCATACCCTCTCAAAAAAGGTTGAATTCCATGGCAGGACGTACTTCTCAGTCTCGCAACGACTATCGCTGCAGCATTGAAAAAAACCAGAACGGCAAGTATTGCATTCGGATGCGAGTGCAGTACCCGCGCCACGGCTGGTCCTTGGGCGTATATTTTCTGGCCTCCTCGTTTGACCGGGCAATGAAGAAACTCGGGGAGTCGCTGCATTTCCTGCAGCGCAACGAGGAAAAGCTGTGGTTCTGGGGTGTGGACCGCGCCGAAGACATGGGCTTTTCGGCTGAATTCCTGAAAGACGCCGGCTTGGAGCTTGATCGCCGCAATGAATTTCCCCGAAAGGCCGCGATCCTTTCACTTGAGCCAGAGCGCGATGCCCCTGCATCCGCCCTCGGGTTTGTCCGTAGAGGGTTGGCTGAATCCGTGGAGACCAGCGGCCGCGTTCAGCTCGCGGGCGACTAAGAGAAGCCACGTATTCCACTTCAGTCGCTTCCTGAAAGCCACACCTATAGTTTTGAAATCAAGCCGGATACTGCTGCGTGGCCCGTTAGGAATTCGTCCCGGAACCACGTCCTCCGGCATCTGGTTTAATCCCTTCTTGACTTCGTGTTTTTTCTCGCACATCATCTCCCCCAATTACAACCGGAAGAACTGCGCTGCGATTGTTTGTACTCCTCTGTCACCCACCCAAGGCACGCGAAATACCTGTGCCAGGCAGAGGGCCTGAATCGCGGCCGGCGAAAGGAATTCAACGAAAATGAATCGAATACGAAGCCGGTTTCACGTCTCGCTGCTTGTTGCGTTTCTGATTGTGCTTGCGACCCTCACCCTTCGGCCGGCCTCGGCGGCGCAGGCGGCGCAGACCACGCCTACAACGGACCAGAGTGATACCACCGCGGCAAAGTCGAAGAAGAAGAAAAAGACCGCTCCGGCGGATGACACCGCGGCGGCGGATTCCTCCAACACCAAGAAAACCACGAAGAGCAAAAAGGCTGACACCGCCGATGCCCCGGCCGCTGAAGGTAGTTCGACCGCAAAGAAACCCTCCAAGTCCAAGAAATCGGATGCCGCGGAGGCCTCTGCGGCATCCGACGCGACCACCGCGAAGAAGTCTTCGAAATCAAAGAAGACTGACGCAACAGCCGAGGCCTCAACGAGCGCTGATTCGTCCGCTGCGAAGAAGTCGTCGAAGACAAAGAAGTCTGATGCGTCCGCTGACACTACATCGGCAGCGAGTGGCAGTTCGACAACGGCAAAATCCCGGAAGAGCAAGAAATCAGAGACGGCGGATACCGCGCCAGCGGCGAGCGAAATGAGTGCCACGACCGCGAACAAATCCTCGAAGTCAAAGAAGACGGTGGCGGAAGACGCTTCAGCTCCTGCGGCCACGGCACCACCCGCAGAGCCGGCTCCGGCGGCGAAATCCGCGCCCGCCGCAGCGCCCGCCTCAACTCCAGCCGCAAAGCCTGTTTCCACTCCAGCTGCTGCTCCGGTTGCTCCTGCGCCCGCAGCATCTCCGGCGCCTGCGGCGAAGCCTGCCGCCACACCGGCAGTCCAACAAACTGCGCCGGCAAATGGCAATGGCATGGTGTGGGTGAACACGGACTCCGGGATTTATCACAAGCCGGGGAGCCGCTATTACGGCAAGACCAAGCAGGGCAAATATATGTCGGAGGCGGACGCCGTCAAGGCCGGTTATCGCGCTGCCGAGAAAAATTAGATTCCCGCTCCCCGGAACGCACTCAAACCTAAAGGAGAAAGCGAAATGAGAAAAAATATCAGTCGCATCGTGATGTTGGCGCTTTTACTCATGCTGGGTGTCGGGATCGTTGTGTCGCAACCTCAGACCCCAAGTACAAGCATGCCGTCGGCGAAATCCGCAGCCACCTCTCTCTTGGACATCAACAGCGCCACGAAAGATCAGCTGGATGCTCTACCGGGAATCGGGGAGGCGTATTCGAAAAAGATCATTGCCGGCCGCCCCTACGCCAAGAAGACCGATTTGGTGAAGAAGAAGATTATTCCCCAGGCGACGTACGACAAGATCAAAGACCTGATCATCGCCAAGCAGAAGTAGTAGCCTGGCCCGGAGTCCGTTCAACAATGATTTTGGTAGCGCCGGCATCCTGCCGGCCAGCGTGCTTGCCGTGCGCCATTTTCTGATTCTTACCGAACGATCACTTCGCCGCGCCCAACCATCTGGTCGTTCAGCCAAAGCCGGTATTTGAAGCTGCCTGGCTTCGTTCCGGCGATCGTTGGCCCGCTCATCAGCCGCATCCCCGCGGGCACCTGGAAAACGTTTGAGGAAAAAGGGCAGCGGTTGGCGTCGAATTCCACGCGCAGGTTGCCCGCATCGGAAAGCCAGCTGACCTGATCCCCCTGATCGAGGACCACGGCTTGCGGAATCAAGCCAACCAGTACGGGACGTTCAGCCATGCGGTTTAATGCTCCTTTGTGAGTGTTCCAAAGGGACGATAGCACATCCCCTTCGTTTGTTCCTACTTGGCGGTGTCACTCATCATTCCGAACGAGCCGGCCGTGTGACGTCTCGTCACACCTGTACTTAAGCTGTCCTTGACCCTCCTATGCACGGCCCGTAAACTGAAAGTGTAGTTTTTGGCGCTGAGCTCGCTCGACTCTTGCGCGCCTGAACCACATTCGCGGGCATTTCCGCGCAGGAGTAGAGTTGCATGGCCTCTATTGCAAGACCTTTGTCTATCCCGCTCCCCAATGGGGCGCGTCTCCACCTGATTTCCCTGGTTCCGTTCGGACTTATCCACGTTGCTGCGCTGGGCGTCTTTTTCCTGCCTTTTAAGTGGTCGTATCTCATCACCGCTTTCGTGCTTTTTGAAGTGCGCATGTTCTTCGTCACCGCCGGCTATCATCGCTATTTTTCTCATCGCTCCTTCAAAACCAGCCGCTGGTTTCAGTTTGTGATTGCCTGGATGGCCATGTCGTCCACCCAAAAGGGCGTTCTCTGGTGGGCGGCGCACCATCGCCACCATCACCGGTATTCCGATCTGGAGGAGGACCTGCACTCGCCGACCCTCTTCGGCTTCTGGTGGTCGCACATCGGCTGGATTCTTTCCGACCGCTACAACGACACCCGCTTCGACTACATCGGCGACTTCGCCAAGTTTCCGGAGCTTCGCTGGCTGAACAAGTACCACATGCTCCCGCCAACCGTTCTTGCCGTAACCCTGTGGCTCATCGGTTCCTGGCCGCTCCTAATCTGGGGCTTTTTCCTCAGCACCGTCTTCCTCTGGCACGGCACGTTCACCATCAATTCGCTCTCGCACATTTTCGGCAATCGCCGCTTCCCGACCGCCGACACCAGCAAGAACAACTGGCTGCTCGCCCTGGTCACCCTCGGCGAAGGCTGGCACAACAATCATCACTACTTCATGGCCTCCGCCCGCCAGGGTTTTTATTGGTGGGAAATCGATCTCACCTTTTACGCCTTGAAAGTCCTCTCCTGGTTCCGCCTCGTCCGCGAACTCCGCCGCGTCCCCGACCACGTCCTCGCCGAAGGCCAGGCCTTCGACGCCTCCGCCGCCTAGGCACGCGGCCGAGCCCCAATTCATTTGCCTTCCAAATTGCACAACAACGCGCAGCTTGGTTTTCCACCCTCGCTTGAGTACCCTTATCCTTTAACTTATGCGCTGATTCTTACGAGCCATTGGATTGGGGATCGACTTCACGCAAGGGTCGCATGATCATGACCGCCGAGGCCGACAGCGAACGCTTCCAGAGCGGCGCGAACAAGTATGCCGTCTACCTAGAGACGCCCGAGGGCCGGTTGCGCACCGACTTGGCCTTTGCCAACCTGCAGGATTTTCTTCCTCCCCAGCCCAAACCGTCGTTGTGTGCACTTGATCTCGGGGGCGGAACGGGAGCGACGGCGATTCGCCTGGCGCAACTTGGTATTCACGTGACGCTGCTGGATTCCTCTCCAGCGATGCTGGATATCGCGAAGCGCGCCGCACGCGAAGCGGGAGTTACGGACAAGGTCCTACTGCAACACGGCGACGCTACCCAATTGGCGAACTTGTTCCGCACGCGATCGTTCGATGTAATTCTTTGCCACAACTTCCTGGAATATTGCAACGACCCGGGCGCTGTGTTGTGCGCTGCGGCTCGCGCCTTGCGGGATTCATCGGCGATATTGTCCGTTCTCGTCCGTAACCAGGCAGGTGAAGTGTTCAAGGCAGCTATCCAGGCGGGAGATTTGGCTGCTGCGCAAAATGGCCTCACCGCCGAGTGGGGACAAGAAGCCCTTTACGGAGGCAGGGTGCGACTATTCACCCCGGATAGCTTGCGATCCATGCTGTCAGAGGCTTCGCTGGCGACGATTGCCGTGCGAGGCGTACGCGTCCTTGCGGACTATCTACCGCCGCGGGTTTCTCGCAGCGCTGACTACGAACGGATTTTTGAGCTGGAGCGGAAACTGGCTTGCCGGCCAGAGTATGCGGCAGTCTCCCGCTACACTCACTGCCTGGCACGTTGCTTGAGTTCGCTGGCGGAGGACGGTGCGTGACCAATATCCCTGTCCAAGTTTCGGCCACCGCATCCAACGCGAAGGCGACTGATGTCAGGATTGCGCTCGGCCTCGGGCTCACCAACGAATGTAACCTCTCCTGCGCCTTCTGCTACCGCGATCCAACCCGCAGTGATCGACTCTCTCTGGACCAGGTGAAGTCCGTCATGGAACGCCTGCCGATCCGTTCGGCGAATCTGGGCACCGGTGAGAACGGCATGCATCCGGACTTTAAACCGATTCTGGCGTACCTGCGTCAACAACCCATCAAGCTTACGATCACTTCCAACGGCCATAGTGTTGCTGTGTTGGAAGACAACGAGCTCCGCGCCTTTCACGATATTGAATTTTCTCTCGATTATCCGACGCAAGCGGAACAGGATGCGCAGCGCGGCAACGGCAATTGGGAGCTGATCCACCGCCAAGCAGAACGCTGCGTAAGGCTCGGCGTGCCTGTAACCATCATCGCGGTCATGATGAAGGCGAACTACTTGCGTCTGGCGGAGGTCGCGCGAGTAGCCAAACGGTTTGACGCTCCCCTGCGCGTGAACGTGTACCAGTCCGTGCGCTCCGACATCTACGCGTTGTCCTATGCAGAGTATTGGGATGGCTTCCGGCGTCTTTTTGCGGAAACGGACGTGATCGCGATCGGCGAGCCGCTGGTTCGAGCGATGGCGGGCCTCCCGCCGCTCCAGGGAGGATGTGGCGTAAGCACCGTGAGGGTTACGCCGCGCGCCACAACGCAGCCTTGCGTTTATTGGCCCGGCTCCGGAGAGCCGCTGTCCGAGTTAATTTCGTCAGGGTCCGGGATTCTGAACTCTGCCCCTTTTGAGCAGGCCCGTACACTTCCAGAAGCGTGCCAGCCCTGCGAGTTTCGAGACACATGCCATGGAGGATGCGCCGGACGGCGGCGCTTGCAAGGGGCACTCCCCCAGCCGGATTTCTATTGCCCCATCATTCGGGGAGAGCGCCCACGGCTCGAAATCCGCATGGCCGCAAATCGCGATCTCCCCAAATTCGGCAGCTCCTGTACCACGGTTGTGATTGCGCGATAGCCTGGTTCCTAAGGAACAGCAGCGTCACTTAGCCGGAGTCGCGTCCATCCACTTGTCCGACCCCGCCAGCTTCACGGCCACATTCGTAAAGTAAATCCGCGCCGGCTTGCCGTCCGCCGTTCCACGATGGTCGGTTGAAAACAGCAGTGGGCCAGCCTTCTCGTAGCCTGCCCATGTCGTTGTGACGTTGCTCGGTTTTTTCGGGCCGCCGCGCAGGTAGACGAACTGCACGACTCGGCCTTCCGGCCCGACGTAAAGATTCCAGGTATCTCCCGGCGTGTAGCCGCCAACCTCCGCCCCATATTTCACCGACACGAGTGTTGCCGTGCCTTTTCCGATGGGCAATTTTTGTTTCTCCGTCACGGTCACGGTGGCGCTGGTGTCCCAGTAAACATGGAAGGGGAAGATCGCCCAATAATTGTCGTTCATGAAGGCCGGGTCAACATCATCTTTCACGTTGGCAGGCGCGCTGCTGATCTGATTCCGGTTGTAGCTGACCTTCACCGGCTTGCCGTCCTTGTCTTTTGATTCATACGTGACTGCGCCGGTCTTGGGCTCCCACGTCCAGGTCCGCGCTAGATTCACTTTCAAGGCCGGAAGCTCCAGGTTGAACGTATAGCGGAGCGCTTCTATCTGCCCATACGAATCAAGGCCATAAGTCTTGGCAAGCTGTTCGACTATGGCTGGGCGCGTCTGCGCCCGCGAAGTGCCCGCAAACAGCAGCACCCCCAGCAATAGACAAGGGATCGTCATGTAAAGGCGCAACTTGGTCATGAATTTCCTCCTCAGTGAGTGAAACGGGTGTCGCTTGGATGAAGCACAAAGGTCTCTGGATGCAGTCCATTATAGGTGGCGCAGTTGCCTTCGCTACACCCCGTCCGCTGACCATTGTAGTCCTGCCGATCATCAGCGAGTCAAGCAAGATGGCGCGGGTCCCGTACAGTCTGTGCGAAGGTGTGAGTCTCAAAGGCCCCCCGGACCCTAACCGAGTTGCGCGACTTCTTGCTGCCATTCGCCGAACCAGCCTGCTGTCCTTGGAGCCTTCGCGGGCGCGAGCCGCAATTCCCGTGCCAGCAGAATCAAGTCGTTTGCGATGTCGATGTCATAGAAGGGTTCCGTGAAGCCGGTTGAGAGTTCCAGGTCCTTCGTGCGCGTCAGCAATCTGTCCAGCGCACTCCTTGTTCCCATACCATCGCTCTCGAACAGCGTCGGGTGAACGGCCTTGGCGCCAACCAGATAGTAGCCTCCATCGTGCGTTGGCCCGACAACCACGTCATGCGTGGCGAGTATTTCAAACGCGCTGTCCAGAACCGATGGAGCGAGGTGCGGACTGTCGCTGTTGAACGCGATCACCTGCTGCTGGCCGGCGGCAGTGAAATGTTGAAAGACAGAGTAGAGTCCTGCTGCGAGACCTTCGCCTTTTTGCGCTACTACCTTCACTCTATTGCCTATTAGCTGCGCCAATTCCTCCTGATCCGCCTCAGGACACATCACCGCAACCTCCACGCTCGTCAATGACGTTGCCAACGCGACGGTGTCCTCTAAAAGGCAGCGATACAGCGCTGTCACTGCGGCAGAAGGAAGGCTCTCCGTGAGACGCGTCTTGACCTTGCCGGGCTTTGGCGCCTTCGCCATTATGACTAACGTGCGGTTCGGGCGAGAAAGCCGCACAGTAGTCTGGCTTGCGGATTCCATGGGAGGTTGGTCCATCGGGACTTACGCCGGTCGCGGCGTTCCCGCCCTTCGACGTCGAAAAGAATACCCCAGGATCCGGCTCAGGATGAACCACGCCGCTCCTATCGTGCCCTTCATCGTCCCGCTAATTTTGGACTTTCCAATCCGCGGGTGGTAGCTCACAGGCACTTCCACGATCCGAAATCCCGCGATGGCCCCTTTCACGATCATTTCCACCGCCCAGCCGTAGGTAGTCTCTTCCAGGGCGAGCGAGCGCAACACCTCTGCGCGCCCGGCGCGGAACGGCCCGAGGTCGCTCACCTTCACGCCGTACAAAAGCCTGATCAACCCGGCGGCGAGGCGATTGCCGAAGGATTGGTGCCACGGCAGCGCACCGGGGTTGCTTTTGCCGCCGAGGCGCGAACCGAGCGTAATGTCCGCGCGCCCCTCGATGATCGGAGCCAGCAGAATCGGCAGCTCCGCGGGGCGGTCGCTGTAGTCTCCGTCGAGGAAAACGACCACGTCGGGATTTTGCGTATTCGCGAGCCCCGTCAAGCAAGCTCGCCCGTATCCGCGGCGAGGTTCGTGCAGGACGCGGGCTCCCATCTTTGCGGCGATCTCGGCGGTCCCGTCGGTGGAATTGCTGTCTACAACCAGGACCTCCGTGACCAGTTCGGCTGGGAGGTCAGCCAAGACGCGGCCGATGGACTGCGCTTCATTGTGCGTGGGAATCACCACCGACACTCGCATTTAATCTTTCCTCAACTCACCACCATAGGGAGGACGGCCAGCGCCGTGCCAGCAACGCGTCAATTCCCCAGGCACGGCCTGCGCGTCCCACCACCAGCCCAAGCGATGCAAGAACCGGCACCAGCAATTCCCAGATCCACGACGTGCCCAACTCAGATATCCAAAGACTGCCCAGGTACAGAAACGCTGCCAGCGCGACCGGCCGCGTCAGCAGACCAACGACCAGCAGGATCCCGAGCGATATCTCGGCAACCGCCTGCAGAGGAGCCGCCATCGCCGCGTGGCTCGCCATCAAACCCATGATTGCCTTCCAGGCGGCCGGC
>Ga0137418_10004549_pt1 | contig 12719 bp, 12 predicted proteins | sample CZODoug3_1_2_16f_FD_122242 | JGI IMG/M metagenome (GOLD analysis project Ga0137418, IMG submission 122242) | Vadose zone soil fungal communities from Angelo Coast Range Reserve, California, USA - CZODoug3_1_2_16fungal (Hybrid Assembly) | ecosystem: Environmental > Terrestrial > Soil > Vadose...
TTCACCCGCATGCTGCCCGGCGCGAGCGCGGCGAAGACGGCCTGCATGAGGTTCGCGAGCGCGCTGATGGGCGCCCAGTTGGTCTCGCCCAGGACGCGCGTGCCGACCAGCATCAGCGCGACCGAGAGGGCGAGCGAGACGAGCGTGAGCCACACCGGGAAGTCGAGCGAGTAGTGCTGCACCACGCAGAGGGCCACGGTGAGCACCGCCACCCCGACGGCGACGTACTTGAGCGGGAACTCTTCGCGTCCGGCGACGAGCTCGTTGGCCCGCAGAGAAGTGAAGCTGCGCACGATCAGCTTCCACTTCAGCGCCAGCGCAGTGAGGCCCCCGGCCACCATCAGGCCGGTGGCGGGCCACATCACCCAGCGGAGCACCAGCGCGTACGTCTGGTCGGGAACGATGTGCCGCGCGGTCAGCGCCGGCGGCGCGATCACCCAGGCGATGATCATGCCCAGGCCCATCGAGAGGGCGATGCGGGACCCGACCAGCAGGCCGGAGCCGAACGAGAGCAGGCTCACCTCGGTGCCCATCCGCAGCGCCGCGCCGTGGGCGCCGAGCGGGATCTCGCCCGGGATGAAGGGAAGGAGCTGCCGCGCTTTTCCGAAGAGCGCGGCCTCGAGGTGGAAGTCGCGGAAGAACGCGACCAGGGCGGAGAGGCCCAACCCCCAGCCGAGCGCGCGCACCCGCGCCCGCGCCTGCGTGCGGTCCAGGTCGAGCACCAGCATGGTCTCGCCCGCGGCGGTCCCGTCGGGGAACGGCAGGTCCTAGTCGTCGATGTAGTGGCGGCGCAGGGGGACGGCGAGCAGCACGCCGAGCAGGCCCGCCACCGACAGCCAGCCGAAGATCTGCAGAGACGAGAGATGGACGGAGAAGCCCAGCTCGGGCCGGGCATTGAGCATGTCCATGGCGGCCAGCACCACGCACATGAACCCGGCCTCGCCGGCGGCCGTGCCCGCCGTCTGGACCAGGTTGTTCTCCCAGCGCGTGCCGCGGATCCCGGTGAACAAGCCGATGGCAGCCAGCGCGAGGTACCCGAAGAAAGCGCTCACCACCGAGATGTTGGGGCCGTAGCCGATCTTGAGGACCACGTAGGGGTACGAGCCGCCGACGATGACCGCTACCACCATGGCGGTCGCCACCGCGCGGAAGGTCAGCTCGCGCCTGTGGGCCTGCGGCGCGCCGGGCGCGGGGCCAACGGACGGCTCGCGCGGCGCGGGGTGGCTGACCGCGATCTCGGGCGCGGGGAGATCGTCCGCGCCGGCCTTGGGGACCTCGTCACGCTTGACGTCGCGCATCGGGGCGGCTCCTCATCCTTCGCCCAGGATGGACACCAGAATTCGGTCGAGCTCGGCGTGGCTGTGGTAGCGGATCTCGACGGTGCCCGCGCCGTCCCGGTCGCGCAGCGCGACCTTCGTGCCGAGCTTGCGCTGCAGCTTCTCGACCACGTGCCGGAGCTGCACGCTGCCCTCGCGCCCGCGCTCCTGCCGGATCACCTTCTTGCCCTTGAGGCGCTGGACAAGCTGCTCCACCTCGCGCACCGAGAGGGCCTCGTGCATCACCTTCTCCGCCGCGCGGCGCAGGTCGGTCTCGTCGCCGAGCGCGAGCAGCGCGCGGGCGTGGCCCATGCTGAGGGCCCCGGACGACATCGCCAGCTTGATCGACTCGGGGAGACGGAGCAGGCGGAGCGCGTTCGCCACCGTCGACCGGTCCTTGCCTACCCTCTGGGCCAGCTCCTCCTGGGTGAGGCCGTGGTCCTCGATGAGCCGCTGGTAGGCCTGTGCCTCCTCGATGGCGTTCAGGTCCTCGCGCTGGATGTTCTCGATCAGCGCCAGCTCGAACGCCTGCGGCTCGGAGACGTCGCGGACGATGCAGGGCAGCTCCCGCAGTCCGGCGCGCTGGGCGGCGCGCCACCGCCGCTCGCCCGCCACGATGGCGTACCCCTCACCCTCGCGGCGCACCAGCAGCGGCTGCAGGATCCCGTTGGCCCGGATCGACTCGGACAGCTCGAGGATGTGCAGCTCGTCGAAGTACCGGCGGGGCTGGGCGCGGTTGGGCTCGATTTGCTCGATGCCCAGCAGGATGACGCCCTTGCGCTCCGCCGCCGAACCCCCCGGGATCAGAGCGCCCAGCCCGCGGCCCAGCGCCGGCCTCTTCGTCGCCTTCTCCATCCGTTCTCGCTCCTGCAAGGACCGTCTACCGGCGCGCGCGCTGCTGCTCGTCGGCCTCGGCGCCCGGATGGCGCCGCTTGAGCAGCTCTTCGGCGAGCGCGAGGTAGCTCTGCGCTCCCTTCGACTCGATGTCATAGAGGAGGGCCGGCCGGCCGTGGCTGGGCGCCTCCGAGAGCCGGACGTTGCGCGGGATGATGGTCGAGTAGACCTGGCCCGGCAGGTTGGCCTGCACGTCGTCCATCACCTGTCTCGCCAGGTTGTTCCGCGCGTCGAACATGGTGAGGACCACGCCTTCGAGCCCCAGCTCGCGGTTGAAGCTGCCGCGGACCAGCTCGAGGGTACGCAGCAGCGAGCCGAGCCCTTCCAGCGCGTAGTACTCGCACTGGAGCGGCACCAGCACGCGGTCAGCCGCCACCAGCGCGTTGAGCGTGAGCAGGCCCAGCGAGGGCGGGCAATCGATCAGCACGAAGTCGTAGTCGCCGCGGACGGGCTCGAGCGCGCGCCGGAGCCGGGTCTCCCGCTCGCCGGCCGAGACCAGCTCCAGCTCCGCCCCGACCAGGTCCGGATCGGAAGGCAGGAGCGAGAGCCTCTCGATGCCGGTGGGACGGATCGCCGCCCGGATGGGCCCCTCGCCGAGGAGCGCGTGGTAGAGGGAGGCTCCGTCCGACGAGTCGCGCGCCACGCCGACGCCGCTCGTGGCGTTGCCCTGCGGATCGAGGTCGACCAGCAGCACGCGGCGCTCGGAAATCGCCAGCGATGCAGCCAGGTTGACCGCCGTAGTGGTCTTCCCCACGCCGCCCTTCTGGTTTGCGATCGCCAGGACGAGCGCCATGTCCCCTTTCACCGTACGGCCGGTTGTTCGCGGCAGTATCACGCGCCTCCGCCACCGCGCAAGGTTGCGTTCCACGTGGAACGCGCCGCGGGGGACGCGCGGTCCCGCGGCCCCGGCGCGCGGCCCCTCGGGAGGAGACCCGCGATCGTCCCCCGCGCTTTCGACGAGGAGTTCCTGCCGGAAGAATGACTGAAGGATCAACGCGGAGGCGCGGAGGATCTGGTTCGAGCGCGCGGTTGCACAGACTTCCACCTGAAGCCCCCCGCGGCTCCGCGCCTCCGCGTTCGTCTTTTGGCCGGGCGTGCCCTGCAGCGCGGCCCGGTCAGGACTTGCGCTGGAAGACGGCGAGCCGGCGTTCGGCGCGGGAGAAAGGAAGCCGGTACCCGAGCTCCCGCTGCAGGACGAGGTCGCCCTGCTTCTCGGGGACCGGGTCCGAGGGTCCGAGCATGCAGAAGGCGAGCCCGCCCGGGAGCACGTACGGCTCGGCCAGCGCGAGCCAGGCTCGCGGCTCGGCCACCGCCCGGGACACCGCCGAGTGGACGCGGGGAAGGTGCTCCCCGGCCGGATGCCCCTGGAGCCGGACGGCGACCGCGCGCACCCCGGGAAGCCGGAGCTCCGCCAGCACGGTTTTGAGGAACGCCACCTTCTTCTGCACCGAGTCGACCAACACCACTTCCAGATCGGGGCGGGCGATGCGCAGGGGCAGTCCCGGGAAGCCGGCCCCCGTCCCGGCGTCCAGCAGGGTGCCGGCGGGAACCAGCGGAGCGAGCGCGAGGGAGTCGATCACGTGCTTCTCCACCACCTCGGCCGGATCGGTGATGGAAGTGAGGTTGATCGATCGGTTCCAGCGCAGCAGCAGGTCGACGTGCCGCGAGAGCAAGGCCACCTGCTCGCGATCGAGCCGGAGCCCGATCGCCGCGGCGCCCTCTTCGAGCAAACGGAGGTGCTGGGGTTCCACGCTCCTCGCCAACAGATCGGCCCCGCGTTCTCCTTCCCGAGCGGGTCCGCCGGCCGGAGACCGGCGCGAGGGGGTGTTCGCGTGGCCGGGCGGGTTCGCGCCGGCGCGCGGGCCGCCCCTCCCGGACGCCGGACGCCGGTCCTTCACGTTCCTGCTCCCGCCGGAGCGCCGCGCCTGGTGCACGCGCGCCGGCGTCGCTGTTGCACGTGGAACGTCCGCATCGCACCTCCCGACGCGGTCGGGCGGACCGCATCAGCTGCCGCGCCGGCCGTGCCCGCGGATGGCCTCCTCGACCTCTTCGGCGTGCTCGACGAGGTAGCTGTCCACCTGCTCATCGGTCAGCCCGAGATCGCGCAGGATCCCGCCGTACAGCGCCTTCGTCTTGTCCAGGTCGTCGCCCGCGCGCCGGCGCAGCAGAGCCTTGAGGACTGCCGCTCCGAGAAGCGGATTGCGGCGCGGCTTCCCTGGTCTGGCCTTCGCGCTCATGCGCGCCGGGGAGTGACCGCCAGGGTCTGGCTGCCCGCGGGAGGTGGGCGCATGTTCCTGCGCAGCCACATCTGCTGCAGGATGGAGAGGACGTTGTTGACGAAGATGTAGAGAGTGAGCCCGGAGGGCAGGTTGAGCATGAGAAAGGAGAAGAACACGCTCATCGCGTAGCCCATGTACTTCTGCTGCGGGTTGGACATGGGCGTGGGCGTGAGGATCTGCGTCAGCACCATCGTGATCCCCATCGCGACCGGCAGGACGTAGTAGGGGTCCTTGGCGGTGAGATCGTCCAGCCAACCGGGGATGAACACCGAGTTGTACAGCTCCACCGAGACCTGCAGCGTGGTGTAGAGCGCGAGCCAGATGGGCATCTGGATGATCATGGGCAGGCAGCTGCCCATGGGATTCACCCCGTGCTCCTTGAAGAGCTTCATCTGCTCGAGGTTCTGCCGCTGCTGGTCGCCCGCGTACTTCTTCTTGAGCTCCTCGATCTGCGGCTGGAGCTTCTGCATCTCCTGCATGCTCTTCATCGACTTGTGCTGCAGCGGGAAGGTCAGCACCTTCACCGTCACGGTGAGCAGGATGATGGCGATGCCCCAGTTGTGGAGGGGCACGACGCGGTAGAAGAACTTCATCACCGCCAGCAGCACGTTGGCGATGACGGACCAGAAGCCGAGGTCGACCGAATCCTTCAGCACGGCGGCCACCGCGCCCAGCTCGTCCGTGTCCTTGGGGCCGGCATAGATCACGAAGGGCGCCGCGGCCGTGCCCCCCGGCGCGACCGAGACGGGTACGGTGAGCGTCGCCAGCAGCGCCCCGTCGGGCTTCGCCTCGACGTGGCAGGTCGCCGTGGACTCCGGCGGCGGCACCACCGCGCGGATGAAGTACTGCTCGTCGATCCCCGCGAAGGCAGCCGGACCCGGCCCGTCCCAGGCCGAGTGCTTGTCGCCGACGGCGAGGCGCTCGAGCTTGCCGCCCGCCTTGCAGATCGGTCGCGCCGGAGTGTTGCTATGGCCGGTGAAGAACCCGCCGGTCGGGGCCTCGCCATGGCCGGTGGAGATGACCGCGAGCTGCCCCGAGAGCTGCGTCTCGGATCGCACCTCGACGCCGTAATCCAGCCGGTAGAGCCGCGGATCGAGGGTGAACGTCTTGAGGACCGTCACGCCGCCCGCGACGGCCCGGAAGACCGCGGAGCGCTCGTCATGCCGGACCAACTCGTATCCGGCGTCCGCGGGGACCAGCTCGGCGCCTGCGCCGTCGCGCAGGGAAGTGGAGAGGGGCAGCGGCAGCCCGGGATGCGGCTCGACGAGGTCCACCTGGCTGACCTCGGACGATCCCCGCTTGCGGCGCTGGAACTTCTCGCCCTTGAGCTGGACCGACTGGAGCGCCGCACCCTCGGAGGTAACCACCACGTGCAGCCTGTCCGAGTCGAGCGAGACGGTCCGGGCGGGCGGGCGCGGCGCCGGTGTTCCACGTGGAGCTCCGACGCCGGGCGCGCCCGGAGCCGGAGCCGAGGGGGGAGGAGTGGCCGGCGCGGCGCCGGGCGACGGCTGCCCGGCGGCCGGTGGCGTGGCGGGCCGCTGCTGCTGCTTCGGCTGGAAGACCAGGCTCCAGACGAGTGCCACGGCCATGCAAAGGACCACGGTGAGAAGGAGGCGCTGGTTCGAATCTTTCATCGGGTCACTCGTTGGGGGCGGGGCGGACGCGCACCGGGGGGACGGGATCGGGCCCCCCGGGCGCCCAGGGGTGGCAGCGCAGCAGGCGGCGGGCACCGAGCCAGGCGCCTCGGAACGGGCCGTGGACGGTGATGGCTTCCACCGCGTACTGCGAGCAGCTCGGGTGATACCGGCAGGCCGGCGGGAGGGCGGGGGAGACCAGGTGCCGGTAGATCCACAGCAGCGCGAGCAGCGGCCAGGCGAGGACGTCTCCCCGGCGTGGAGCAAAACGGAGGGCGGGCGTCGCGAGCGCCGGGTGCGTACGCTGGCTCGGGCCGGCAAGCGGAGCAGCGTGCGGACGCTGGCTCGGACCGGCAAGCGGAGCAGCCTCCGCCGGCGCGGTCCACGGCCGGATCGGGAGACGTTCCACGTGGAACACGACGGTGGGCGCGCTGGACGCTCCGTCGACGACCCCGCAAGCCTCGGCGCGCGCGCCGGGCGTGGAGACCGCGGCGGTCCTCGCCAGGACGATCACGGCTGGTTCCCCCGGTCGGCTTCGATGCGGCTGCCGGCGCGGCGAACCCACGCGCGCAGCTCGGCCACGCTGGCGCCGGTGGCCGAGGAGCGGGCCACCAGCACCAGGTCGACGGCGGGCAGTTGGTGCAGCTCGTGGCGGATCGCCTCACGCAGACGCCGCTTCACCCGGTTCCGGACCACTGCCTCTCCCACCTTGGACGACACCGCGATTCCAACCCGCGCGGCGGACCGCGCCATTCCCGGCCGGGTCGGCTCGGCGGGACGGGCGACCCATCTCGCGGCCAGCGGCCCGTCCACGAACCCTCGGCCGTGCTGCTTGAGAGCTGCAAATTCGCCGCGCCGCAGCAGGCGCGCGGACTTTGGGAAGCAAAACGTGCGGCGATCGGCCGGGGGCATCGCGGCCCGGCTACTTCTTCGGCGCGCTCACCACGAGCCGCTTCCGGCCCTTGGCGCGGCGGCGCTTCAGCACGGTGCGGCCCTGCTTGGTGCTCATCCGCTTGCGGAACCCGTGCTCGCGATTGCGGCGGATCTTGCTCGGCTGGTACGTGCGCTTCACGGCCACTGCCTCCACGCGGTGCGCGAAAAGCGCGGCAAGTAAGCACGGCCGGCGCAGGGTGTCAAGGAACGCCGGAGCGCCGCACGCCTCGCCGGCTCTGCTCCGCGCAACCGTCCGGGGCTCGTGCTCGGGAGCGTGATGACGGGACGGCGCGCCGCGCGTCGGCTCCCCTGGCCGGCGACCAACGGGCGAAACGTTCTCGTCGCGAGGGCGGCCGGACAGTGTCACCAGTGCGACACGACGCCTCGACGCCTCGGCGTGTCGATGCGACGGCGTCCTCGCCTGCGGCGAGCCCATTCCGCCCACACCGGACGGCGTGAGAAGGGTGCCCGGACCGGGGGGAGGGTGGGCGATCCAGCGTAGATCCCACCACTTCCGCGATCCCGCTTGATCCGCTTCGGACGGCGGTGCTAGGGTCCGCCTCCGCTCCAGGAAGTTGCGATCGGCGGCGGACATCCGAGAGGGCGACTCACGGTGCGACGGAACCCGCAGGGCGGGTCCCGTAAGCACTCGTATTTCTTGAGTCTTCAACGCGGGGACTTTCGATGTCGGGCTCCTTGTCCACAGCTGTGAACAAGCCTGTGGACGGTCTATTCGACGATGCGGCGGAGAAGGCGGCCGTCGGCCTCTGGACGCGCGCGATCGAGCGCCTCAAGGCCCGCCTCTCCCGGCACACCTTCCAGACCTACTTCGAGCCGATCAAGCCGGTCTCGCTGTACGCCGGCGAGCTGACGCTCGCTCACTCGAGCAAGTTCATGATCGACTGGGTGCGCGACAACCTGCTCGACGTGCTGCTGCAGGACCTCGAGGCCCAGCACGGCGCCAGGTGCACGGTGAAGTTCGTGGTGCGCGAGCGGCCGGGCACCGAGACCGAGGGCGAGGCGCCCTCGCCGGCGCAGCAGCAGCGAACGGAGATCACCGCCAACGTGGCGACCACCTCGCCCGGCATCCCCGTCCGCCCGCCGACCTTGAACACCAAGTACACCTTCGATTCGTTCGTCGTGGGTCCGTCGAATCAGTTCGCCGTGGCCGCCTGCACGGCCGTCGCGAACGCGCCCGGCAAGGCCTACAACCCGCTCTTCCTGTACGGCGGCGTCGGACTGGGGAAGACCCACCTGGTGCACGCGGTCGGCAACCATGCGCTCAAGGCGAATCCCAACTGCCACGTGCTCTACCTCTCGAGCGAGGCATTCACCAACGACCTGATCCACGCGCTCGAGCAGCACAAGATGCCCGAGTTCCGCGCCCGCTACCGCGAGAAGTGCGACATCCTCCTGCTCGACGACATCCAGTTCCTGGGCAACAAGAAGCAGACGATGGAGGAGTTCTTCCACACCTTCAACGCCCTCCACGAGGCGGGGAAGCAGATCTTCGTCACCAGCGACAAGCTGCCCAACGAGATCGAGGGCTTCGAGGAACGCCTCCGCTCCCGCTTCCAGTGGGGCCTGATCGCGGACATCCAGCCCCCCGAGGTGGAGACCCGGGTGGCGATCCTCAAGAAGAAGGCCGCCACCGACAACATCCACCTCCCCGACGACGTCGCGCTCTTCCTCGGTTCCCACATCCGCAGCAACGTCCGCGAATTGGAGGGATCGCTCATCCGGCTCGCCGCGTTCGCCTCGCTCACCAAGTCGTCGATCACGGTCGACCTGGCCAAGGACGTGCTCAAGACGGTTCTGGTAGTGCGCGGCGACAAACCCGACGTGGAGCAGATCATCCGGTTGGCCGGGGAGCAGATGCAGGTGAGGCCGCAGGACATCAAGGGCGAGCGCCGGCAGCAAGGTATCGCCCGCGCCCGCCAGGTGGCGATGTACCTGACGCGCCGGATCACCGGGCTGAGCTACCCGGCGATCGGCGAGAAATTCGGTGGCAAGGACCACTCCACCGTCATCAATGCCGAGCAGCGGATCGAGCAACTCATGCGCGAGGATCCCGAGCTGCGAGCTACCGTCGAGTCGCTGCTGCGGCGGTTGAACGGGTAGCCACGTCACGCGCCACCATCAGCAGCTCCGAGGGACCAGTCGCGGCCGCGGAGAATGCGTGGAACTAGAGGACCGGCTCCAGCCTGTGCGAAACGCTGCGGAAAAGGGCCCTGGGAGCGTGTTGACCCCGCACAGCCCGGTTGCTACACAGGCCGCTCACAGATCGGCCCGGCCGCCGTCCCCAGGAGCTTCCTCAACGATGTCCCGGGGCTGGCCCCGCGGCCCACAAGATCACAGGCTCTACGTCGAAGACGAGATTCTCTAGTTCCTGATCAGAAAGGTCACACACGATGGAGCTACAGATCGGGATCGACGAGTTCTCCCGCGCTCTCTACCGAGCCCAGGGCATCGTGGAGAAGAAGAGCACGATGCCGATCCTAGCCAGCGTGCTGCTCGAGGCCACCCAGGGGGAGGGAGGCGGGCGATTGCGGGTCTCGGCGTTCGATCTGGAGATCGGCGTGACCGGCACGCACCCGGCCGAGGTGCACAAGCCGGGTGGGGTGGCACTCAAGCACAAGGAGCTCTACGACATCGTCCGCACGTTGCCGGAGAAGACCTGCGTGCTGCGCCGAGAGGCGAACAACCGGGTCAAGATCACCAGCGGAGCGGCCGAGTTCAACATCGTCGGCCAGCCGGCGGAAGACTACCCGCCGTTCCCCCGCGCCGAGAAGGTTCAATTCGTCACGGTCGAGCCGCAGCAGCTCCTGGAGATGATCGAGAAGACCCAGTTCGCCATTTCGGCCGACGAGACCCGGCACAACCTCAACGGCGTCTTCTTCGAGACCGCGCAGGGCAACGTGCGGATGGTGGCGACCGACGGGCACCGGCTCGCGCTCATCGAGCGTCCCGCACCGGGCAACTTCAACATGAAGAAGGGCGTGATCGTGCCTCGCAAGGGCCTCTTCGAGCTGCGCAGGCTCCTGGGGGAGGAGAGCACCGGCCCCTGCGAGCTGGGGTTCACCGAGAGCTCGGGTGTGTTCCGCCGGGGCGATCTCACCATGGTGATGCGCCTCATCGACGGCGTGTTTCCCGACTACATGCAGGTGATCCCCAAGGAGGCGGACCGCACGGTGACGGTCGATCGCCCGCGCCTGCTCGACACGCTCAAGCGCATGAGCATCCTCTCCAGCGACCGGTCCACGAATGCGGTCAAGTTCGAGCTGCAGAAGGACATGCTGCGGGTGACGAGCCAGAACCCGGACCTGGGCGACGCCAAGGAGGAGATCCCCGTCGCCTACGCCGGGACGCCGCTCCAGATCGGCTTCAACGCCCGTTACCTGATGGACGTGCTCAGCGTGGTCGAGGCGCCGCAGATGAACGTCGAGTTGTGCGACGAGCTGTCCCCCGGCGTGCTCAAGCCGATCGGCGAGGCGGGAGCGGTGACGCGCTACACCGCGGTCATCATGCCGATGCGGATCTGATGTTCCACGTGGAACCCGCCGCGCGGGCGCTTTTGCTCGGTGCGTTCCTCTCGGCGGCGGTGCCGGCACGGACGGATGCAGGGCAGACCAGTCCCGCGGGGATCACGGCCCCTCCGACATCGCCACCTCCGTCGAAGGGGCCGGCCCGGAAGCGACGGATCTCGAAGGCTCCTGCGTCGCAGAAGAGCGCCGCGGGAACGCCTGCGAAGTCCAAGAGGGACCCGCGCATCGCCGGCATCGGGCGCAGCTGCACGCGGCGCGCGGACTGCCGCTCGGGGGCCCAGATCTGTCTCCGGCAGCACGACCAGCGCGGCAAACCCTTCCCGCGAGGCGTCTGCGCGTTGCCTTGCGCCGGCCTCGAACAGGGCCTCACCAAGACACGCCCGGGGTTCCCCGCCAGGGACCCGCAAACCACCGAGAAGATCCTCAAGGTGCCACCGCCGCCGCGATGCCCTCCGCACTACCAGTGCAGGAGCAAGGGTGGAGACATCCCGGTGGACCTGTGCGTGAGGGGGTAGCCGCTGCGGCTGCTGCGCGTCGAGACGACTGACTTCCGCAACCTGGCGCGGCAGGCGGTGGAGCTTTCTCCGCACACCACCGTGCTGGCGGGGGCGAACGGGCAGGGCAAGACCAACTTCCTCGAGGCTTGCTACCTGCTCTGCACCCTGCGCCCGCTGCGGGCGCAGCGGCTCGCGGAGCTCGTGCGATTCGGGGCCGGGCAGGCCGCCGTCGCAGGACGGTTCGAGCTGCCCGGGGGAGCGCGCCAGGTCGAGGTCACGATCGCCGACGGGCGGCGGGCAGCTCGAGTGGACGGCAAGCCGGTGCGCGATCCCGACGAACTGTTCGGCGGGTTGGCGGTGGTCGCCTTCACGCCGGACGACCTGGCGCTGGTGAAGGGGGGGCCGGAAGGCAGGCGGCGCCTGCTCGACCGGGCCGTCCAGAACCGGCACCCTGCCCACCTGGCCGACGCGCGCGACTACCTCCGGGCGCTCCGTTCGCGCAACCAGCTGCTGCGGCAAGGAGCGGCTCCGGCCCTGCACGAGGCGTTCGAGGACCCGCTGGCGAGGATCGGGGCGCGGCTGCGGCTGCGGCGCGAGAGGCTTCTCGAGGAGCTGCGCGGGCACGCGGTTCGGGCGTTCGCCGAGGTGGCGCGCGGGGAGGAGCCGCTGCAGCTCGCCTACCAGGCCGCGGGACGCGACTCGGACGAGCTCGGTGCGGGGTTGCACGGCGAGGAGGAGCTGGCCGGGCGGCTGATCGCTGCCTTCCACCGGCGCCTTCCGCGCGACCGGGAGCGCGGCTACACCAGCGTGGGGCCGCACGCCGACGATCTCTCCCTCTCTCTCGGCGAAAGGCCCGCGCGCCTCTACGCCAGCCAGGGGCAGGCGCGCGCCGTGGTGCTGGCCTTCAAGATCGGCGAGATCGAAAACCTGCGGAGCGTCCACGGCCGGGCTCCGTTGCTCCTCTTGGACGACGTGTCGAGCGAGCTCGATCCGCAGCGCAATGCCTATCTGATGCGGTACCTCGGGGAGCTGCAGGGACAGGTGGTGCTGACGACCACCGACCCCCACCTGGTGGCCGCCGCGGCGGGCAGTGGGCCGCAGGCCGCGCCGGCAGTTTTCCACGCCGTCCGGCAGGGGCGGATCGACCGGTCCGAGTCACCGTAAAACCGCTTTATTTTTAGGCCCTTGCAGGCGTCCGTTCGCCTTGACGCTGCGCGATCTCGCGTGATACTTCCAAGCCTACCCTCGCGGCGTCTACGCGCCCGTTCCAGCGGCGCCCAAGACCCCCCGAATTCCGAGGTGGATGGTTGGAAACAGCTCGTGAGAAGCGGACCGCGGAGCCGCGCGGCCCCGCCAACGGCGCGTCCGCAGGCGGCGAATACTCGGCCGACAGCATCAAGGTCCTCGAGGGCCTCGAGGCGGTGCGCAAGCGCCCGCACATGTACATCCGCGGCACCGGCACCGAGGGATTGCACCACCTCGTGTACGAGGTGGTCGACAACTCGGTGGACGAGGCGCTCGCCGGGCATGCGACGACGATCAAGCTGATCATCCACGCGAACGGCTCGCTGTCCGTCGAGGACGACGGCCGCGGCATCCCGGTGGGACCGCACCCGACCGA
>Ga0137418_10004550_pt1 | contig 12718 bp, 11 predicted proteins | sample CZODoug3_1_2_16f_FD_122242 | JGI IMG/M metagenome (GOLD analysis project Ga0137418, IMG submission 122242) | Vadose zone soil fungal communities from Angelo Coast Range Reserve, California, USA - CZODoug3_1_2_16fungal (Hybrid Assembly) | ecosystem: Environmental > Terrestrial > Soil > Vadose...
TGGCCAAGCAGAAGTCGAAAGCCTGAGCAGATGGCGAAGAAGCGAACCGGCTCGGATAAACCCTCTCCCGCATCGCGGGAGAGGGGGGACCCCTCGCGCCAGCGAGGGGTGGGTGAGGGTCGGGCGGCAACCTCGCTGCAATCACCCTCACCCGGCTCGCCACGCTCGCCACCCTCTCCCGCCGTGCGGGAGAGGGAAGCAACCACCCGCTGCGGCTATGTCGCGCTGATCGGCGCGCCGAATGCCGGCAAATCGACGCTGTTGAACCAGCTCGTCGGGCATAAGCTGGCGATCGTCACGCCGAAGGTGCAGACGACGCGGACCCGGCTGTTGGGGATCGCGATCGAGGGCCAGGCTCAGCTTATCTTCGTCGACACGCCGGGGATTTTCGCGCCGCGCCGGCGGCTCGACCGGGCGATGGTGGCGGCCGCTTGGGCCGGCGCGGCCGATGCCGATGCGACGGTGCTGCTGGTCGATGCCGCGCGCGCGGCGCAGCGCGGCATCGATCATGACACGAAGGGGATCGTCGAGCGGCTCGCGGCGAACAAGCGCCGCGCGATCCTCGCGCTGAACAAGGTCGATCTGGTGCGCCGCGACACCCTGCTCGGCCTTGCCGACGAGCTGTTCCGCAGCGGCGTCTTCGAGCACGTCTTCATGGTATCGGCGCTGACCGGCGACGGGGTCGAGGATCTGAAGCACCACCTCGCGATGACCGTGCCGTTCGGGCCATGGCTCTTCCCGGCCGATCAATTGTCCGATGCGCCGGAGCGCTGGCTCGCCGCCGAGGTGACCCGCGAGCAGGTCTTCTTGCAACTCCATGACGAGCTGCCCTATGCCGCGACGGTCGAGACCGAATCCTGGCAGGAGCGCCCGGACGGCAGCGCGCGGATCGAGCAGGTGATTTACGTCCAGCGAACCAGCCAGCGCGCGATCGTGCTCGGCGAAGGCGGGCGGCGCATCAAGGCGATCGGGGCGCGGGCCCGCGCCGAGCTCGAACAGATGCTCGACCGCCGTATCCACCTGTTCCTGTTCGTCAAGGTGCGGGAAAACTGGGGCGACGATCCCAATCGCTATCGTGAAATGGGGCTTGAGTTCCCGAAGGAATAGGCTGGCAGCCCGGATGACCGTTCCCAAACACGTGATGTGGTTTCAGATTTTACTGTATCTGTCGCTGGTGCTTGACGCGGTGTCGGTCGCGTTCCAGGATCGCACGCCTACCGCGTCCATCACGGAGACCACGATCCTGGCCGCCAATGTGATCGCGGCCTGCATGATCCTGCTGTTCATGTACCTGGTCTGGCTCGCCGCGCATCAGCGCAAGAACTGGCCGCGCTGGGTTCTGACCGCGGCGCTGGCATTCTCGGTGCTCTCGCTGCTGCAGGTGATCGGCGACAGCGGCTTGCAGCTCGACAGCGCCATCGAGGTGGTTTCCTGCGCCCTGACGGCCGCCGGGCTGTATTTTTCCTTCACCGGCGACGCCCGGGGCTGGTTCAACGCTTAGCAATTGCAGCATCGTCATTCCGGGGCGACGCGAAAGCATCGAACCCGGGTCCGCGCCAAGCGGCGCGTCCCGGAATGACTGCGAATTTCCACGGAATCCTGTACACTCCCACCCATGGAATGGACCGACGAAGGCATCGTGCTGGGGGTGCGGCGGCATGGCGAATCCAGCGCCATCGTCGAACTCCTGACGCGCGGCCATGGCCGCCACCTTGGCCTGGTGCGCGGCGGTTCCGGTTCGCGGATGCGCCCGCTGCTGCAGCCCGGCAACAGCGTGCGTGCGGTGTGGCGGGCGCGGCTCGACGAGCATCTCGGCTATTATGCGATCGAGGGAACCCGGCTGCGCGCGGCCACCGTGCTGGCGTCCTCGCACGCCGTCTATGGCGTGACCCATCTGGCCTCGCTGGCGCGGCTGTTGCCGGAGCGCGATCCGCACGAAGACATCTACGAGATGCTGGAGCGCACCCTGGATGACTTCGACGACATCGGCGAGGCCGCCATTCATCTCGTGAAATTCGAACTGGCGATGCTGGCCGAGCTCGGCTTCGGGCTCGACCTGGAAACCTGCGCCGCGACCGGCGGGACCTCCGATCTGATCTACGTGTCGCCGAAATCCGGCGGCGCGGTGTCGCGGCAGGCCGGCGATCCCTGGCGCGACCGGCTGCTGCGGCTGCCACCGTTCTTGCGCGCCAGCGGCGGCGGCCCGAACGGCTGGTCGGATCAGGACCTGCAGGACGGCTTCCGGCTGACCGGATTGTTCCTGCTGCGCCATGTGCTGGAACCGCGCGGACAGGGCCATTCCGACGCCCGCGACGGTTTTATCAATGCGGTGACCAGGCATCGGGCCAGTGTGGTGGTGCCTTAAAACGCCCGCCGCCGAGGCCGCGGCCCGGTGCAAGGGTGCTAGCAAGGGTGCTACCGGCGCCCAGATCGAAGCTGCCGGCATTGCCTCAGAGACGCTGCTCGCCAGGCCCTGAATTAGGGCGGTTTTTGGCGTCATCCGACCCGGCCCAACCTTAATCGGTAAGGTTAAACCACGGACGGAATTGCAGGAATCGGTGGTCTTACTATCGTCATCTGATGGCCGAAAAAATTGTCTACGATATCTATAGCGGAACAGCCGATCGAACTTTGCGCCTGGCCACTTTGCCCGGCGCCGGGTTGCCCGCGCATCTAAAGCGTAAGGATTGGACCCTTATGCGGAAAGGCAAATCGCCGGTCCATTCGGACGCGGATCGGGACATTGGCGTGCACGGTTATTGCTTTTTTCAGGTCGTCGAAAGCCGATAGCGACCTGGGACGAAACAGGGGCTGGGAAATTTCTCCAGAAAGCAGATGGGATCAATGAATTTATCGACTGGAAAGCCTGGGCCAGGGCAAACGCAGCCTTCGGCTCGGGGCACGACCATGACCGACGAAGACCTCACAGTGATGCACAGTCTACTTGCGAAATACCATCGCAATCTCGCCATGGAAGCGACGCTCGACGTCGTGCAGCATTATCATGCCGATCTCGCGCAGCGGTTGGCGGATGAGGCTGCGCAGATACCAAGGCGCACGACGATCCTGGAACGCCTTCATGAACGCGAACAACAGGAAAAACAGAAGCTGGAGTTGTCGACAGCCGGCGTACCCGGCAAGAACCCCGGATAAGCCTGCGCGGAAGGCAATGCCGCCGTCACCTTGAGATCGCGAGACCTCCCGATCTGACCACGTGTCGCCGAAGTCCGGCGGCGGTGTCGCGGCCGGGCTGGCGCGACCGGCCGGCGGAGGCCTTTTTTTGCACTAACGCCACCGGGCTAAAAGAACATTCCGTGAAAGGGGTGTTCTACCAGTGGAACACGCTAGGATAGCGCGAATCTGCTAAACTGCGGCCATGAGCGAGTCGACCCCCTACAACTACAGATGCCCAAACTTGGAATGTCTGGCCGAATACGTTGCCGTACAGCGGACGGACCCTATTCTGCGCAAGCCGAAGTGCATCGAATGCGCGACGCCGTTCCTTGCCATGGAGAAGGGTCGCTATATCCAATATGAGGCCGCGTGGCCGGTAACGCTGGCACTGCCAGACGTGGCTTGATGGACTGGGGCTGATGATCGATCCCAAGCCCAAGCTGATCGAGGTCCTCGGCAACGTGCAAGAATACCTTGATCTGGCGGCGAGCACCAAGGATCGCGGCGAGCGCGAGTTCTACCAACGTATCGCAGAGTTGTACCTCAAGATCGCTCAGGAGCTTGAGGCCATGATGGGCGGGTAAGGCGCATGGCCAGCCGCATCGTGCGGCAAACGGCCCTAGCATTCGCCAATTCAAACCTGGCTGAGCTTACGACCTGGTTGGAATCGATGTTCTTAAATTTTGCCCACTTTCGCAGTCCAGGCGGTCTGTAAGTCGTGTCCGCGCGCCATCGATCGAAGACTGACGAATCAATGCGCAGGGGAATGCCGCCGTCTCGTTGAGATCGCGATACCCCCGCCCCGGCTGGCGCAACAATATTGCCAGGCTGATTCGCGGCTTGCCCGATTCACCGTCAGCGTTTAACTCCTCCCCATGGGAAAACGACTGATTCCACCGGAGCCGGCGGAAATTCACGAGGTGATGCTGCGTGATGCGCTCGAGGAGCGCTACCTCGCTTACGCGCTCTCGACCATCATGCACCGCGCGCTGCCGGACGCCCGTGACGGGCTGAAGCCGGTGCATCGCCGTATCCTCTACGGTATGCGGCTGTTGCGGCTGGACCCCGGCACGCCGTTCAAGAAATCCGCCAAAATCGTCGGCGACGTGATGGGCTCGTTCCATCCGCATGGCGACCAGTCGATCTACGACGCGCTGGTGCGGCTGGCGCAGGATTTCGCTTCGCGCTATCCGCTGGTCGACGGCCAGGGCAATTTCGGCAATATCGACGGCGATAATCCGGCCGCCTACCGCTACACCGAAGCGCGCATGACCGAGGTCGCGCGGCTGCTGCTCGAAGGCATCGACGAGGACGGCGTCGAATTCCGCCCCAATTACGACGGCCAGTCGAAAGAGCCGGTGGTTCTGCCCGGCGGATTTCCGAACCTGCTCGCCAACGGCTCGCAGGGCATCGCGGTCGGCATGGCGACCTCGATCCCGCCGCACAACGCGGCCGAGCTTTGCGATGCGGCGCTGCACCTGATCGACAAGCCCGAGGCGAAGTCGAAGACGCTGCTGAAGTGGGTGAAGGGTCCGGATTTCCCGACCGGCGGCATCATCGTCGATTCCAAGGAAAGCATCGCCGAAGCCTATATGACCGGGCGCGGCTCGTTCCGCACCCGCGCCAGATGGAGCCAGGAAGAAGGTGCGCGCGGCACCTGGGTCATTGTCATCACCGAGATTCCGTGGCTGGTGCAGAAATCTCGGCTGGTCGAGAAGATCGCCGAACTGCTCAACGACAAAAAGCTGCCGCTGGTCGGCGACGTCAGGGACGAGTCCGCCGAAGACATTCGGCTCGTGATCGAGCCGAAATCCCGCGCGGTCGATCCGGAATTGCTGATGGAATCGCTGTTCCGGCTGACCGAGCTGGAAAGCCGGATATCGCTGAACCTCAACGTGCTGGTGAAAGGCCGCATCCCCAAGGTGCTCGGCCTCGCCGAATGCCTGCGCGAATGGCTGGACCATTTGCGCGACGTGCTGCTGCGCCGCTCCAACTATCGCAAGCAACAGATCGAGCATCGGCTCGAAGTGCTCGGCGGCTTTCTGATCGCCTATCTGAACATCGACAAGGTGATCAAGATCATCCGCACCGAGGACGAGCCGAAGCCGGCGCTGATCAAGGCGTTCAAGCTCACGGAGATCCAGGCCGAGGCCATCCTCAACATGCGCCTGCGCAATCTGCGCAAGCTCGAGGAATTCGAGATCCGCACCGAGGACAAGAATCTTCGCGCCGAGTTGAAAGGCATCAAGTCGCTGCTCGGCTCGGAGACCGAGCAATGGTCCAAGGTCGGCGAGCAGGTACGGAAAGTTCGCGACCTGTTCGGGCCGAAGACGCTGCTCGGCAAGCGCCGCACCACCTTCGCCGACGCGCCGGAGCACGATCTCGCCGCGATCGAGGAAGCATTCGTCGAGCGCGAGCCGGTCACGGTGGTCGTTTCCGACAAGGGCTGGGTGCGTACGCTGAAGGGCCATGTCGCCGATCTCTCGGGCCTGACCTTCAAGACCGACGACCAGCTCGGCTCAGCCTTCTTCGCGGAGACCACGTCAAAACTGTTGCTGTTCGCCACCAACGGAAGATTCTATTCGCTCGATGTCGCCAAGCTGCCGGGCGGCCGCGGCCATGGCGAACCGATCCGGATGTTCATCGACATGGAGCAGGATGCCGCGATCGTGTCGCTGTTCGTCAACACCGGCGGCCGCAAGTTCCTGGTCGCAAGCCATGAGGGCCAGGGCTTTGTCGTCAGCGAGGACGATTGCGTCGGCAACACCCGCAAGGGCAAGCAGGTGCTGAACGTCGAGATGCCGAATGAAGCCCGCGCGATCGCGACCGTCACCGGCGACACCGTTGCCGTCATCGGCACCAACCACAAGATGGTGCTGTTCCCGCTCGATCAGGTGCCTGAAATGGCGCGCGGCCGCGGCGTGCGGCTGCAGAAGTACACCAGTGCCGGGTTGTCGGATGTCGCCACGTTCGATTCCAAGGCCGGCCTGACCTGGAAGGATTCGGCGGGCCGTGAGCAGAGCATGAGCTGGAAGGAATTGGCCGACTGGCGCGGCAACCGCGCCGACGCCGGCCGCCTCGCGCATGGCTTGCCGAAGTCGAACAAGTTCCTGCGCGGCGTGGAGTAGGGCGTAATAGTATCCGCCTTGCAGCAGGCCTATGATCGCGGCGGTCGAAACCAAACGACCCCGCAGCGATTATCGTAAGCGCCATGGCTCATCAGCACGATCATCACGACCATTCTCACGCCCACGGTCATGCCGGGCACAGCCACGCGCCGGACAATTTCGGCTTTGCGTTTGCCGTGGGCGTTGCGCTCAATACGGTTTTCATCGCCGCGGAGCTCATTTTCGGCTACGCCGCGAACTCGCTGGCGCTGATATCCGACGCCGTTCATAATTTCTCCGACGTGATCGCGCTGCTGCTGGCGTGGGGTGCTGCGGAGCTTGCGCGCAAACGGCCGACGCAACAGCATACCTACGGCTATCGGCGAGCCTCCATATTGGCGGCTCTCATCAATGCCGGTCTTCTTCTGATCGCGGTCGGCGGCATAGCGGTCGAGGCCATCAACCGGATTCAGGAGCCAGCGGCGGTCTCGGGCTGGACCGTCGTTCTGGTAGCGACCCTGGGCATCGTCGTCAACGGCGGGACCGCGCTACTGTTCATGCGCGGCCGCCACGGCGATCTGAATATCCGCGGCGCGTACCTGCACATGGCGGCGGACGCCGGGGTTTCCTTTGGCGTGGTTGTCGCCGCAGGCGTGATCATGTTGACGGGATGGCAATGGGTCGATCCGGCGATCAGCCTGTGCATCGCCGCCGTCGTGCTGGCGAGCGGGTGGGGTCTCGCGCGGGACAGCGTCAATCTGGCGCTGGACGGCGTGCCGAAAGGCATCGAACTCGCCGAAGTGAAAGACTATCTCAGCCAGCTCAACGGCGTGACCGAAGTGCATGACCTTCACATCTGGGCCATGGGCACCAACGAAACCGCACTCACGGCGCATCTGGTTCGTCCAGGCGGCTACGACGATCCGTTTCTCCACGGTGTCTGTGAGGAGCTGTCACACCGTTTCAACATTCAGCATGCGACACTTCAGGTCGAAGCGGGCAGCGATGTGTGCAAACTTGCGCCGTCGGAGGTGGTTTAGCGAGGGCGCGTTACGTACGCGGCAACCCGTCCGAGCAGCAGACTCGGAAAATCCCCTTTGACTGCGATTATCGCCTGGTCGATGCTCGCCGAAAATCCGGGAGGCGACCTTGCGCGAAACAGGATGGCGGCGGCTGACTTTGGCGATCGGCATTGCGCTCGCGCTTTCTCCAGCCGCGCTCTACGCGCAATCCATTCCCGGCGCACTCCCTGAATCGACGGGTGCGCTGGTGCGCGGCGATTGGCCTGCTTACGCCGGGACCTATGCGGCGGCCCGCTATTCGCCATTGGCCCAGATCGACCGCAGCAACGCCAAGGATCTGCACGTCGCCTGGCGCTGGAAATCGCCGGACATGGCGATCAAGGCGGCCAATCCAAAAGTCGGTCCCAGCCGCGCCAATGAATCGACGCCGCTGATGGTCGGCGGGGTGCTCTACACCTCTACATCGCTGTCGCAGGTCGCCGCCATCGATGCCTTCACCGGCGAAACCAGATGGGTGTTCGATCCCAAGATCTACGAAAATGGCCTTGGAATTCCCGCCAACGACGGCTGGCTGCATCGCGGCGTCGCCTATTGGCGCAGTGGCGACGACGAGCGCATCGTGATGCTCACGGCATTTGCGCAGATGATCGCGCTGGATGCCAAGACCGGAAAGCCGGTGCCGACGTTCGGGACCGATGGCCGGATCGATCTCGCGCAGGGCCTGCGGCGGCCGGTCGACCGTGATTATTACACCATGAGCTCGCCACCGGTGATCGTGCGCGGCGTCATCGTGGTCGGCTCGTCGGTGATGGACTGGTGGGGGCATCGGCCGTCGCCGCCGGGCGATGTGCGCGGCTTCGATGTCGTCACCGGCCGCCTGCTCTGGACCTTCCACACCGTGGCGCAAGAAGGCGAGCCCGGCGTCGAGACCTGGGAGAAAGAGTCCTGGACCGAAGCCGGCAATGCCAACGTCTGGGCGCCGATGAGCGCCGACGAGGAGCTTGGTTACGTTTACCTGCCGGTGAGCACGCCGACCAACGACTATTACGGCGGCCATCGCCCCGGCGACGGCCTCTATGGCGACAGTCTGGTCTGTCTCGACGCGGCAACCGGCAAGAAGGTCTGGCACTATCAGCTGGTTCACCATGGATTGTGGGACTACGACACGCCGGCCGCGCCGAACCTGATCGACATCACCGTCGGTGGAAAGGCCATCAAGGCGGTCGCGCAAGTCACAAAACAGGCCTTCGTCTATGTGTTCGATCGGGTGACCGGCGAGCCGGTGTGGCCGATCAAGGAGCAGCCGGTGCCGGCCTCCAATGTGCCGGGCGAGCGCGCGTCGAAGACGCAGCCGTTCCCCACCAAGCCCGCGCCGATCGATATTCAGGGCTTGCGCGATGAGGATTTGATCGATCTCACGCCGGAGCTTCGCAAGGAAGCGATCGATATCGTCGCCGAATACGATCATGGCCCGCTGTTCACGCCGCCGTCGCAGCGTGGCACGATTCAGGTACCCGGTGTCGGCGGCGGCGGCAATTGGGCTGGTGCTGCGATCGATCCGGAGACCGGCATGTTCTATGTCGGGACCTACCGGGTGCCGTTCGTCGTCACTCTTCGCAAGCCCGGGGCCGGCGAGTCGTCGTACGATTTCATCGGTGAATTCCGCTATCTGTCGGGGCCGCGCGGGTTGCCGTTGCTCAAGCCGCCGTTCGGCAGCATCGTTGCCATCGACATGAACACCGGCGACCACCGTTGGCGCATCCCTGTCGGGCGCGGCGAGCTTCTTCCTGTATTCCAGCGCCTTGGCGTCCGCGAACGTCTGGGATTTTTGGCCCGCAGCTGGGCGTTGGTGACCAAGACAGTCCTGATCGTCGTGCAATCGGGATATTTCGGCGCGCCACGATTGCCGCCCGGCGGCACCCGCCGGATCAACGATCTCAACAATTTCGATCCGCATTTATGGGTCTACGACAAGGCCAGCGGCGAAATGCTGGCCGAGGTCGCGCTGCCGGCCAACGCGACCGGGGCGCCGATCACCTATATGGCCGGCGGCAAGCAGTTCATCGTATTCCCCGTCGGCGGTGGCCCCCTGGTCGAGGAGATGATCGCGGTTGCGCTTTGAGCGGCGTTGTTTTCTGCCGCGACGGCGCGAGATTCAAATCATTCCCGCCAGCCGCAACAACACGCCCGCGGCGCACGACCCGCCCAACACCGTCAGCATGCCCAGTTTGAAACGGAAGATCGCGGTCGCAGCCGCGATCGCCAAAACCAGCGCCGGAAAATCGACGCTCGATAGCACCGGCATGTCGAACGACAGCCCGAACGATCGAACCGGCGAGGTTTCCCGGAACACAGTGTGCAGCGCGAACCAGATCGACAGATTGAGGATCACGCCGACGACGGCGGCGGTTATCGCCGTCAGCGCGCCGGCTAATCCCTTGTTGCCGCGCAGGGTCTCGACGAACGGCGCGCCCAGAAAGATCCAGAGAAAGCAGGGCGTGAAGGTGACCCAGGTCGCCAGCAAACCGCCGAGCGTGGCCGCCAGCATCGGCGACAGCGTGCCGGGGTCGCGATAGGCGGCCATGAAGCCGACGAACTGCAGCACCATGATCAGCGGGCCCGGCGTGGTCTCGGCCATCCCCAATCCGTCCAGCATTTCGCGTGGGCCCACCCAGTGATAATGCTCGACCGCCTGCTGCGCGACATAGGCCAGCACCGCATAGGCGCCGCCGAACGTCACCATCGCCATCTTGCTGAAGAACAATGCGATCTGGCTGAACACATTGGCCTCGCCGAATGCGATCAGGAGCGCTGCGACCGGCACCAGCCACAGCAGCAGCCAGATCGCGCTTACTCTTAACGCGCGCGGAACGCTGGGGCGGATGTGGTCCGGCAGTTCGTCGCCGAGCATGCTGTCGACAGCCGCCGTGTTCTTGCCGCCGCCGTGCGGAACGGCCGCAAATTCCGGCCGTCCGCTTCTGGCGCCGAAATATCCGATCACGCCGGCTGAAATGATGATGATCGGGAAGGGGACATTGAAAAAGAAGATGGCGATGAAGGCTATGGCCGCGAGCGCGATCATGATCCGGTTGCGCAGCGCGCGGCTGCCGACACGCACCACGGCCTGGATCACGATGGCCAGCACCGCCGCCTTCAGTCCGAAAAACAGCGCCTCGATGACCCCGACATTGCCGAAGGCGGCGTAGATGTAGCTCAAGCCCATGATGGCGATGACGCCGGGCAGAATGAACAGGCCGCCGGCCATGATGCCGCCGGCGGTGCGGTGCAGCAGCCAGCCGATATAGGTCGCAAGCTGCTGCGCCTCCGGGCCGGGCAGCAGCATGCAGTAGTTGAGCGCGTGCAGAAAACGGCTTTCGGAAATCCAGTTCTTTTCCTCCACCAGAATGCGGTGCATCACCGCGATCTGCCCGGCCGGGCCGCCGAAGCTGAGCAGGGCGACCCGCAGCCAGACCCGAAAGGCTTCACCGAAGCTGATGCCGTGGCCGGCACCCGCTTCGGTGGTGGTTTCGTCAGCAGTAATATCGATCACGGCTTCGCCTTGTTGGTGGGCCAGTTATGGGTTTCGCCGGTGGCATCCCGGCACCAGCGATAGAACGCATCGTACAGCGTGATCCCGGCCTCGAGTTGTTCGAGATCGTCATCGTACATCCGCGACAGGCCCAGTGAAGCCGCGAGCAGCCCGGGCGCTTCCGGCGACAGATCGAGCCGCCCGGTATCGGCCGCCCTCACCATCGTCGCCAGCCGCAGCAATGGCGGCGTCGCCAGGCCGAACTCCTCGACCATCACGTCGAAAGTACAGAGTTCGCCGCGATGGCTCCAGAACACGTTCTCGATATCGAAGGGAACGGCATTGAAACGCTCGCCGACCGCGACAACCTCGGCCGGCGCCACGAACAGAAACACCGCGTTCGGATCGATGAACCTTCTGATCAGCCAGGGGCAGGCGATGCGGTCGATCTTCGGCCGCGCGCGGGTTACCCAGACGGTGCGGCCCTGCGCATCGCGCGCGGGCAGTTTTGACGCTGGCACCAAAGGCAGGTTGGCGGCCTTCCAGCCCTCGAAGCCGCCCTCCAGCGTCTCGGCCGACGCGTGGAGGTGCCGCAGCCACGCCGCGGTGCCCTGGGCAAGCTTCTGGCCGCGCAGGCAGGTGACGATGGCGGACCGGCCCGCATAATGTTCGCCCCAACGGGCGACGTCCTCGTGGTTATGCCTGACGGCGCCCGGGATCAGCCGCGGATCGGCGGCAAAATCCTCGTTCGTGCGTACGTCGATCAGGGCAGGCGCGTTTGCCGTACCGATCAACCGTGACAATTTTTCAGGGGATATCGTGGTGTAAGATGACATCGATGCGTCCTCGCAAGATCAACGGGACGCGATACTTGGGCATGTCGCCTCGTGGGGGGATCGCAGAACCCCCATGGCCGCATTACAGCGAATGTGAAGCGGACTGTCAATGCGTTCGGCTTTGGCCACCGCTCGGGATTCCGGTCGCCTCGTTGTGATAGTATTCGCCTGCCAGGCGGCCTAAGTGCTGTGCGGCCATGCCAGCGCCGATTTTACGGATCATGCTGGCGCGTTGCGGAACCGGGAATGCGGAGATCGCCCGATGCACACAGATTCTATCGATCAATGGACGCATGAGCACGTCTTCCTCGGCGAGAAGCACGAGCACAATGAGCGTCGCACCTGGTTCATCGTCGCGCTGACCGCGGTCATGATGATCGGGGAGATCGCGGCTGGAACGCTGTTCGGCTCGATGGCTCTGTTGGCCGATGGCTGGCACATGGCGACGCATGCGGTGGCGCTCGGCATCGCCGGCGCGGCCTATCTGTTCGCCCGCCGGCAGGCGCGCAGTTCCCGTTTCGCGTTCGGAACCGGCAAATTCGGCGATCTTGCCGGCTTCACCAGCGCCATAGTCCTGGCGATGATCGCGGTCTTGATCGGATTCGAATCGGTGACCCGCATTTTGTCCCCGATCCCGATTCATTTCGCCGAAGCGATTCCAATCGCCTGCCTCGGTTTGGCGGTTAACATCGCAAGCGCCTGGCTTTTGAGCGGTGGAGGCCATCACCATGGCCACAGTCACGGTGGACATGGCGAGCACGACGAAGCTCACCTGATTGCAACGCCTTCGGGCGATCTTATCCTGGAAGCGTATGAGGACGGGGTGCCGCCGCGCTTTCGCCTGCGCACCGCGGCCGGACCCGCACCTTCCGCGGAAACCTCTCTCATCACAACCGTGCGCGCCGACGGCGCCAAACAGGAATTTGCTCTGCGCGCGCGCGGCGAGTTTCTGGAGTCAATCGCTGAGATTCCCGAGCCGCACGCCTTCAGCGCGATAATCACGATTGGCCCAAAAACCTACACGACCGTGTTCGAGGAACATGATCACGG
>Ga0137418_10004551_pt1 | contig 12713 bp, 17 predicted proteins | sample CZODoug3_1_2_16f_FD_122242 | JGI IMG/M metagenome (GOLD analysis project Ga0137418, IMG submission 122242) | Vadose zone soil fungal communities from Angelo Coast Range Reserve, California, USA - CZODoug3_1_2_16fungal (Hybrid Assembly) | ecosystem: Environmental > Terrestrial > Soil > Vadose...
TCGAGACGCTCGCGTCGCTCGCTCCTCAGCATGAGGTTGTTGTGTTTCAACAAGTTAGACCTCATCCTGAGGAGGCCGCGAAGTGGCCGTCTCGAAGGATGGGCTGCAATACCGATTTGTGATTCCAGGTACTAGAGCCTTTTCGGTTCTGATTGAATCAGAACCGAGGCTCTATCTCCTTATTTGACGCGTTTTCTTCACGCGAACCGGATTCCACTTCGCTCGAAAACGCTCTAACAGGAAACAGGCTGACGGCGTTCTCCCGCGGGACCGGCCAATCGCCCATCCGGCTTTTGACGTTACAACGAACCCATCAAGCGGATCGCGGAGTTCAATGGCGCGTCTTGGTGCCTCGCACGAAGGCGACCTTGGCCGCCTGATGCTTGTCCCAAAGTTCAAGCCAGCGCTTTTCTCCCGAGCGATGCCACTCATCTTTCGAGATATGCGGAAACGGACCGGTCTCGTTGATATGCCGTTCGAGACGATCGAATTCCAACGTCTCCTCCAAAGTGAGGCCAATCAGGATGCGATTGCCGCCGGCATCCACCAGGAAATTTTCATCGTCGTCGATCATGGCAGCATGCTGAGCACAAACCGGACACAGATCAACGCATTTTGGATCTTAACCTAACCGATCGGGGTTACCGCATCGGCGCATGCGGCTGCTGTCACCGACATCAGGTGTCCGGCCCGAGCGAACGTGGCGGCGCATAGCGGAGCGCGGGTAGTCCGCCGCCAAAGGGCGGGCCGCAAGTTTTTTTACGAATGTGAAATGGATCACATATGGCCGCGAAATCCCGGGGCATTATGCACCCTACCGGGCGGCGCGAGCCGATTTTAATGTCCGGGGCTGGCAAGGCCGTTAGCGGTATACTGCGCCGACGGCCTTGTTCTTTTCTTGCCCGCCGTATCCCCGACCTCCCCCCAAGCAAGCTGCCGTGATACCAGCCGCATCCTCGCAGGCTGGTGATTTGCGTTCCGCAGCAATTGCTTGCTGAATGCGGCTCTCACCTAACGTTCGGCGGCGTCCACTTTCGGGTGCGAGATTCGGCTTCAAGAAACCCCTGGAAATCCATGATTCCAGCGCGGTTCTTGCTCCGGAAGCTCTTCTGGACGGACTTGCCGCACGGATAAGGGGAATTTCTGAACCACCACACGCGCTAGAGGAATCGATCATGAGTGCCGAACCCATGCAGACGTCCGATGTCATCGGACTGACAAAAGTCGCGCCGTTTTCGCGCCGCGGCTTCATGACCGCCACCGCCGCCGTAACGGCCGGCTATACACTGGCCGCCGGGCCGGTGCGGGCCGATGTCATCAAGACCGGCACCGACGGCCTCACCGCAGGTGAAGCAAAAATAAGAGTGGCCGATGGCGAGATGCCCGGCTATTTCGCGCGGCCGAATGGCGTCAGCAACCCGCCGGTCGTGCTGGTGGCGATGGAGGTTTTCGGCCTGCACGAATACATCAGGGATGTGACACGGCGCCTTGCCAAGCTCGGCGCATTCGCCGTCGCGCCGGATTATTATTTCCGCAAAGGCGATCTCACCAAGATTACCGATTTTCCGCAGCTGCTGCCGCTTGTGAATTCCAAGCCGGATGCCGAACTGCTGTCCGATCTGGACGGCACCGTTGCCTGGGCCAAATCGCAGGGCGGCGACACCGGCCGGCTCGGCATCATCGGATTCTGCCGCGGCGGACGGACGGTCTGGGAATATTCCGCCCACTCTGGCGCGCTAAAGGCGGGCGTCGCGTTTTATGGCCCGCCGGTCGATCCGCCGAATCCACTTTGGCCGAAGAGCCCGACCCAGCTTGCCCCTGAGATGAAGGCGCCGGTGCTGGGCCTCTACGGCGAGGCTGATACCGGCATTCCCGTGGCTCAGGTCGAGGCGCTGAAGGCCGCGCTGGCGGAGGCAAAGAAACTTGCCGAATTCAAGATCTATCCGGGCGCACCGCACGGCTTCCACGCCGACTATCGTGCAAGCTACCGCAAGGAAGCCGCCGACGATGCCTGGAGCCAGATGCAAGGCTGGCTCAAGAAATACAAAGTGCTGGGCTAAGGCACGATGTCTGCAACGGCGCGTGGCCTCGCACCATGCGCTGTCGTTTTTTCTCAGGCGGTAAGAAAATGCCGGTCAGCCTATCCGAACCGATCGCTGTTGCGACGCTGTTTGGACATTTGCTCGATCTCCCAGAGCATCCACACAAACGCGATGCCCAAGCCGACGACGACGCCCAAAAACAGCAACGTCAGGGCCGGAGCTGTGAGCATGGTGAACATCCATAAATCAAAGCAAACGCCGTACCAGCGCGTGGCAAGAAAGCGGCCTCGGTGCAGAATACACCAAGGCCGCTGGAATTATCCCGCCGTTCTCAACTTTATTTGACTGGACCGGCGCTCCTTCCACCCGTCAAAGGGCGGCGGCGGGATCAGTTACAAACCTGGACAGGACGGAGACGCCAGCCGTAGGGCGTATGCACGCGCCGCTGCACCACGTAGCAATCGCCGTTGTCGTAGTAGGTGTCGTCATAGGAATAATCCGGATAACCATAATAGTCGTCGTAATATCCGTAGGGTCCGTAGCCTAGCCCGACGCCAAAGGCGCCTATCCCAAATCCGCGACCATGGTGGAATCCATGATGGAAGCGGCCGCCGTGGAAATTACCGCCCTGGAAACCACCGGGTGCGAACGCATTAGCCGCCATGGGGCTGCCGCGAACCGCTGCTGCGCCAGCCGTTCCAACCGCCGCGGAGCGGAAGCCGCCGCCTCCGAGACCGCCTCCCATCCCGCCGCTACGGAAGGCGGCGCCGCCACCCATTCCGCCACCACCGTGGAAACCGCCTCCACCGCCGCCGTGGAAACCGCCACCGCCGCCAAACCCGCCACCGTGGCCGCCGCCACCGCCACCCCCTCCAAAGCCGCCGCGAGCCGAGGCGCCGGTCGGCGCCAAAATGGCAACCGAAGCGGCTGCCAATAAAGCTATGATCGTTTTGCGCAACATGATTTTACTCCGTACGATTGATTGCTCCCAGCCGCCAACCCATGCAGCGGGAGATAGTTGCTGCTTCAGAGGAAGTTGATAGCGCGCGGCAATACTCTCGCTAAATTCTTCTTTGGACTTGCAGCGTTCCAAGACACTCCCACGTGAGATCGCCGTGCGAAGTGTTTTTCCGTTTGAGATTTAACGACAGCGTGTATCACTGGTTCCGCGCCGGAACGATTTCTGTCTTTCGTCATTGAACCAGCACCGTTGCGACGCAGGGGGATGGGCCGGTCGTGCGCAAATTAATCGCCTTCGATGACGACACTTTCGACAAGCTGAAGCAGCTTTCCCGTGATCGAATGGCGACCGTCCAGGAACTGGCGGATGAAGCCTTCGCCGACCTGCTCAAAAAGCACGGCATACCCGTCGACCTGAAGGATGCGCTGCGCAAGAGCGCATCGCTTCCGAAGACGGCGGCGCCCAAGAACGCAAGATCGAGCCCATCGAGGAAACCCAAATCATGACGACCGATCCAGATCCATTCGAGGAAGGCCAGCGCGCCGCCCAAGGTAAACCACCGTGCCGAGAAACATCAGCGTCATCTGGGGTACCGTCATCATCGTGGTCATGGCTTGGTCCAGGCAACTCACTCACTTCAGGTCCTGCGCAATGCATGGGAGCCTATGGCGCGTATTGCGCCTCCCCGTTGCCGAACGACCAGTTTTCCTTCTTCACCTCGACAAGACTGATGAACACGTCCTGCGGCCGGAGATTCAAATGTTGATGCAATCCCGTCGCCACGGCCTTGTAGAAGGCGCGCTTCTGATCGACCGTTCGGCCCTCGTTCAGCGTCAACTGAATAATCACGCAGTCCTTTGATCGCTGGATTCCGAGATAATTGGGATCGACGATAAAATCGTCCCCCGGGTGCTCGGTGATGATCTGAAAACGATCGTCCTTCGGAGCCTTCAAGGTCTCGAGCATCGCCTGGTAGACGACCTCCCCGATCGTCTTGCGATAGTCCGCCGATTTTCCGGTGGCGAGATCGATGCGAGCAAGTGGCATTGGGAATTTCCTTTCATACCGTGAGTACCGCGCCATGGCGCGTCAGTTCCGCGTGCAGACGTCGCGGCGTCTGCCGCCATATCAGACTGCCAGCAGCCGGCTTTCCTGTGTTCGGCCGTCATATCCCCAGGCGTTTGCCGGCACTTCGTTGACGACGATGTAGGTCGCGGGATTGAGTTCGGAACCAAGGACGCCGGTGAGAAGTCCCATGGCTTTCTCGATGAAGCGCGCCTTCTGCTCGGGCGAATTGGTGCCGGCGGTGATCGTCGCCTCGACGTGAACCGCAACCTTCACCGCAGTGCCACCGATCGCCCAGTCGGCCGTCGCCGGCTGCTCCACCAGCACGCTGGTGAGATCAGCCCGTTTGCCGAGAACGGAAGCCATCAGCTGCGTGATCTCCGTGTGGAGAAGCGCGACCTGCTTCGGCGTTAGCGTCGGTCCTGAGACTGTCATTCGAACGAAAGGCATGGGGCGCTCCCAAAGCTGGCGATGGATGGTCCGTTGCCGGCAATATGGGTTCTTCCCATGAAGAAGAAAAACAAATATATATGATGGTATGGTTCAGAAAAAACGAACTGTTGTCACAACCAATCTGGATATCGACTTCCTCCGCACGCTGGCGAGCGCGGAAGATCTCGGCGGCATGAACCGCGCGGCTGAACGCGTCGGCCGGTCCCAATCGGCGGTCAGCCAGCAAATGCGCAAGCTGGAAGAGAAGGTCGGGCAACGCCTGTTCCGCAAGCAGGGTCGCGGCCTGGTGCTGACCGAGCCGGGGGAGCTGCTGCTCAAATATGCCCGCCGAATATTGGCGCTCAACGACGAAGCGATTGCCGCGTTACATGGTTCCGGTCTCGAAGGCGTGGTGCGCTTCGGCTTGCCGAGCGACTTTGCCGAAACCTGGCTGCCGGCGGCGCTCGGACAATTCAAGCGAGCTCACCCGCTGATCCGCGTTGACGCGAGTGTCGACCGAAACGCCGTACTGTTCGAACGCCTGGAAAAGGGCCAACTCGATCTGGCGATGTTCTTTAGCGACGGTCAGCATCAAGGCGCAGAACGGCTGGCGACCCTGCCCATGGTATGGATCGGAAATGCGGAACGTGCCTGGGATCCGACCGAGCCGGTTCCGCTGGTGCTGTTCGAAGCGCCCTGTGTTTTCCGGAAAGCGGGTATTGCAGCGCTTGATGCCGCCGGAATCCCTTGGCGGATCGCATTTACGAGTCCCAGTCTGGCGGGTCTTTGGGCGGCGGTCGAGGCGGGCCTTGGGATAAGTCCGCGAACCACGGCGCACTTGCCGAGTTGGCTCAGGGTCCTGGGCAAGCCCTACAAGCTTCCGAAACTGCCTTCGGTCGATCTGTCGCTTGACGATCGCGGCCGGCCGCTCACGCCGGCGGCGATGCGCCTGAAGGCGATTTTGACCGAGACAGTTCCGGCGGGCCTGTCCGAATTTCGGCGCACGCCACCTTCGGTACAGCATCGAGGATCGAGCGCGTCGTAGAATTCTCTCCGCGTCGCGGCGCCCGCGACTGATCGTGGTTGAGCGTCAGCCGACCTTCTTCAGGCCTTTTTTGAATCGCGGCCCGTTGATGGCATAGAATTTCGCGGCACTTCCCATCGCCGCGACTTGCGCCGGCTCGAGTGTGCGGATCACCCGCGCCGGCGCGCCGATGATCAAGGAGTGCTCGGGAAACTGTTTGCCTTCGGTGATCACCGATCCCGCGCCGACGATGCTGCCGCGACCGATCCGTGCACCGTTCATGACGATCGAGCCCATCCCGACCAGCGCGCCATCCTCGAGGATGCAGCCATGCAGGATGACGTTATGACCGACCGTGCAGTTTTTTCCGATCGTCAGCGGGAAACCCATGTCGGTGTGACAGGTCGAGTTGTCCTGCACATTGGAGCCTTCACCAATCTCGATCCACTCATTGTCGCCGCGCAACACCGCGCCGAACCACACGCTTGCCGAATTGTGCAAACGGACCTTGCCGATCACCGTGGCGGTGTCGGCGATAAAATAGTTTCCGTCACTGGGGAGTTCGGGCGCCTGCCCGTCCAATTCGTAGATCGCCATGCGTCATTGATCTCCTGTTCGCGGAGAACCTTGGCATAGCCGTACCGTTCAGGCCAGCACTCCGGCGGCGCGCAGCGTCATCACGAAAAACGTCCCGGACATCAGGCTCCAGAACCCCGCCAGGATGGTCGCCATCATGACGAATTGAAAGCGACGGCGCTCGATCTTCGCACCGCGCAGCGTATTACGCATGATGATGAAGGGCGCGGCAAAAACCAGGAACGGCACGGCTGCGAAAGTCATCGGCGCCACCCCCGCCTGCAGCAGCCCAAAACCCGCGGGCCGCTGCACCATTGCCTGATATCCACTGGCGAGCGCGCCGGCCAGTGCAAAGCCGATGCAAAGGGAGAACAGGGAATTCAACGCTTCAGGCGACATCGCAAGGTCTTCCGGTACACTGGAACTTGCCTTGCTTCGCAAAATTGGATGTCCGCCGCCACACTATCCTTAAGGAAAGGTTAACAGCGGTGGCGGGAACCGCGGCTTGCACATGGCTGGCGCGGTATCCGTTGCGTGAAATGGTGCGGAAATTCGATGACGCATGGCATATTCGGGGGTGATTCGGCGCCAGTGCTTCGATTCCGAAGTTCGCCTTTGGACGTCCCTCACGATGCTTCGCTCATGACATTCCTTTCGACCGCCCAGCAGATCGCGCGCAGTTCGAGCCAGGATCCCCGCGGCCACATCATTGCGATCACGCTGGCGGGCGCTGTCACCGCCGGCGCGATGGCCCTGATCGCCTATTTGCTGTGGCCGACCTGGGGGCCGGATGCTTCAAGCAGTCCGGCGCGGTTGCCGGTCAGCATCGGCGCGACACTCTTTAATGTGCCGACGGCGGCCATTCGGATGAAAATTCAACGCCACTCCGGGCAGCAGGAACGCATCGATCTCAGCTTCGCTTTTCCCTCGCTCGAGGCTTCCGATGCACCGAAGCACGTCAGCGCGGATACCGTGGAAGAAACCGCCCAGCCGATCGACCGGATCTTCCTGTCGATATCGGCGCATCATGACACGCTGGCGCCGGATGCCCGCGTGCGCACCATCTATCCGCGCTACCTGGAGCAGGCATCGATGCCCGGACAGGACGGATTGACCATGCGCGCATTTCGGGACGGCACGCCTTACGGCAATGAGGATCTGTTCCTTGCCAACACACCTGGTCTCAGCGCGCGCTGCTCGCGCGACGCTGCTACCCCCGGAATGTGCCTGAGCGAGCGCCGCATCGACGGGGCCGATCTGACGTTTCGCTTTCCCCGCAGCTGGCTCGCGCAATGGCGCGACGTGGCCAATGCGATGGACCGCTTGACGCTGCAATTGCATGGGCCGCAGGGATGACGTTGGCGTGTGCGGGCTAAGCCTCAGCCCTGCTCAACCAGATCCTCCTCGAGGATCGCCATCTGGAATTGGAATGAGCGATCGTCGTCTTCATCGTCAACGAACAGCACGCCGACGAATTCCTCGCCGATATAGACTTCGGCTGAATCGTCCTTTTTCGGCCGCGGCACCACGCGAATCTTCTGATTGCCGAACAGGCGCTTGAGATAGGCGTCGAGTTTCCTGACTTCCTGAACGTCCACGGCAATCTCCAATACGATTTAGGTTTCGGCAAGTTTTTAGGACGAGACGAAGCGAACTGCTAGCCGTATCTGCACAAATCACAAACGCGATTCAAGCGGTTAGTTCATACCTTACGCGTATTCTGATCGCAAAAATCCATAGTTGCGGAATACGCGCTGGAAAATCAAAGCCCGATGGCGTTGATCATCTGATCCATGGTGCGGGATGGCTCGGCGCAGCCGGCCTCGCCGACGATCTTGGCGGGAACCCCTGCCACGGTCACATTGTGAGGCACAGCCTTCACCACCACGGAACCGGCGGCGATACGGGCGCAATGGCCGATCTCGATATTGCCGAGAATTTTCGCGCCGGCCCCGATCAATACGCCGTGGCGGATCTTGGGATGGCGATCCTCGTTCTCCTTGCCGGTGCCGCCAAGTGTGACCCCATGCAGGATCGAGACGTCGTCTTCGATCACAGCGGTCTCACCGACCACGAACCCGGTGGCATGATCGAGGAAGATACCTCGGCCGATTATTGCTGCGGGATTGATATCGGTCTGGAATACCGCCGAGGAGCGGCTCTGCAGATAATACGCAAAATCCTTGCGGCCTTTTTGATGGAGCCAGTGCGCCAGACGGTGGGTCTGGAGGGCGTGGAAACCCTTGAAGTAGAGCAGCGGGTCGATGAAACGCGAGGTCGCGGGATCGCGGTCGTACACCGCCACCATGTCGGCGCGGAAGGCATTGCCGAGATCGGGCTCGTCGCGCAGGGCTTCGTCAAAGGCCTGGCGGATCAAGTCGCCCGACAGCGCCGAATGGTCGAGACGCTCGGCGATGCGATGCACCACTGAGTCCTCCAGCCGTTCGTGATGCAGCACGGTGGAATAGATAAAAGAAGCCAGCTCGGGCTCGCGGCGAACGATGTCTTCCGCCTCGCCGCGCACGCGATCCCAGATCGGATCGAGCGCCGCTAATTTCGCACCCTGCGGATTGATCTGATGCATTGCCATGTGCTGCTCTCGCAAATTCAATTGTTTCGCCGGGCATTATAGCACGACGGACGGACGGCTGTCCTAGCGCGACTTTGTCAAAAATGAACCGCGGCCTTGGCTTTAAATGCGCGCTAAAACGTTGAAGTCGCACACTTTAATCACGTCAGCCGAAACCCACCTTGGCCCAAATCATCGGCTCAAAGTGGTCGGGAATTCCAGGAAATCAAGCCAGCGATCACGGGCGGCGGGACAAAAATTCCAGCACACCCTCTTTGTAGACCTTGTCGCCAACGGCCCGCATGTGGTCGCGGTTGGGAATATCGAGCACCTGCGCGCCCGGGATAATTTTACCCAAGGCTGCGGCTGAGCCCGCGATCTCGTCTGACGTGCCGACGGCGATCAGCACCGGCACGGTGATCCCGGCGGCCTCGTCCCTGGTCATCAGTCGCCGCGAGCCGCGCAGGCACGCCGCCAGCGCCCGGCGGTCGGAGCGGGTCTGGTCCGCGAAGGCGCGGAACGTCCGCCCCACCGGATCGGTCACTTCATCGAGCGAGGACGCCTCCAGGGCGACCGCGACGCTTTCACCTGGGCCGCCGCCCTCGATCAAGCCCATCCCGATGCCGCCGAAAATCGCCGAACGAAGCCGCTGCGGCTGGCTTCGCGCCAGCCAGGCCGTCATCCGCCCGCCAAGCGAATAGCCCATGATGTCGGCGCGCTCGATGTTCAGATGATCCATCAGCGCACTGACGTCGCCGGCCATCGTGCCGATGTGATACTGTTCGGCATCGTAGAGCTTGGCGGAATCGCCATGGCCGCGATTGTCGAGCGCGATGACGCGGCGGCCGTGTTTCTTCAGTTCTGAAACCCAGGTCGGATACACCCAGTTCACATTCTTGCTCGACGCAAAGCCGTGCACCAGCAGGATAGGATCGCCCTCGCCTTCGTCGAGGTAGGCAATCTCAACTGCGCCGTTATGAAAACTCGGCATCGGTTAATCCGTATTTTTGGGAGAGGGATCGGCGATGGAAGGTCGCAAGCTTAGCCGTGCGCGACCGCGCCCGCCAGGGACGGCTCAGACGGCAAAGCCGCAGCCGCCATTTGCTTTCTTAGCCGCCGTGCCTTCTTGCGAAGCAGCCAAGACATGGTCAGGCGTTCGGTGGTGGCTTTGATCGATGACAGCAGGCCGAACAGGGCCAGCAGCGCGCTGAACACCCACAGCGTGAGATCGAACGCACCGGCCGCCAGCAGCAATGCGCCGCGGCCGAGCACCTTCAGGATCGCCCGGGTCTGGCTGCCCTTGGACTCCGCGAGCCGCGCCGCCCGTGCGACATCCTTCGGGCCCTCCGCGATTTTCAACGTTTCCTGCGCGGCGCGAATCCCCGCCTTCTCACTGACGCGTCCGACGTCCTTGGCGAGGCGGACCAGCGCGCCGGCCTTCTCGGCGCGAAACGCCGCTCTTATCGCTGACATGGTCTGCGCCGGCCGCATCACCGAGCCGGACGCGACCGCATGTTGCAGCATCGGCGCGTCGACCATCTCGCGCGCGGAGCGGCCGGCCCATCGCGTGAGCCCCTTGCCCAGCCGGCCCACCTTGCGGGCATCCTTGACCAGGGTGAGACCGGCGCGTACCGGCGCGACGCCTCCGACGGAGACATAGGTCGCCGCCGTCACCACAAGGCCCACAGCGGCGAGACCCAGCACCAGCCGATCGGTGTCCTCGCCCATCGCCATATGCTTGCCTTCGCGCACCACGTCCCTGATGTCGCCGAACACGAACAGATCGCCGGCGACCGTGCCCGACAGGCTCGCGACATCGTCGGCGTTTCCGGTGACGAGCCCGGTGGCAAAGCGTTTTGCAAAATGCGATGACGAATTTTCCTCGACGATGGCCGCAGCCACCCGCCGCGACAACTCGTCGTTGACAGGAATGTTCTTTTCCCTGGCAAGATCGACAAAGCCGTTGGCGAGGTCGGCGTCTTCAGCGGCAAGTGCCGTCTCGATATTCTGCTCGATCACGGCCTGATTATTCCGCAGGGCAGCATTAAGCTGAACGTCGGAAAGTGCGGCCGGGTCGTCTTGTGCCGCCAGAATGGCACCAGCGTCGCGCGCACGCGGCCACAGCAATGCGCACGCGATCGCGCACACCGCCACGCCAGCCACTGCCGATCCGAGCCGCCATCGATTCATGCCGGGAACCCTGATGTTTTCGCTTCCCTCAAGATGGTGTGCCGCTTTTAAGACACAACCGCCCCGACGAAAGAAGGGCTTTCTCTCGACGACAATATTGTGTCGAATTTGCATGAGCAAATGAGCGCTCGGGGGCTCTGGGAATCACCAACACCCGCCACTATGGTTCACCGCACTTCGACCCTGCGGCACATATCTGATTGCGTCCGCCTCCATTGCTACCCAAGGTGAATACAATGTCCGATCATGTCGTTCCGCACTTCCACAACGATGCCGGCGTTTCCGTCATCGAGATCGGCTCGCAGGAATTCATGTGTGTGGGCGCCAATCCGCCGTTCGATCATCCGCATGTTTTCCTCGATCTCGGCAACGACAACGAGATCATCTGCCCCTATTGCTCGACCCTGTATCGGTACGCCGCCGACCTCAAGGCCGGCGAAGCCCGGCCGCCCGAATGCGTGCTGAAAGACAAGGTCGCCTGACCGGCCGGGTGGCCGCTTCACGCACGATCGTCGTCGCGGGTGCCGGAATCGGGGGATTGACGGCGTCGCTTGCGTTGGCGGGACAAGGCTTTCGCGTCGTCGTTCTCGAAAAAGCCGAGCGCCTCGAGGAAGCTGGCGCCGGCCTGCAGCTCTCACCCAACGCCAGCCGCGTGCTGATCGACCTCGGCTTGCAACCCCGGCTCGCCGCACGCGCCGTCACGCCCCACGCCATCAGCATCATGAGCGCGCAAGGCGGCGGCGAGATCGCCCGCCTGCCGCTCGGCGAGGCCGCCACGTTGCGCGCCGGCGCGCCCTATTGGGTGATGCATCGCGCCGACCTGCAAGCGGCGCTGCAAGCCCAGGTCAACGACCATCCCGACATCGAATTGCGGCTCGGCTGCCAGTTCGAAGACGTCGTGCCCCACGCCAAGGGACTGACCGTGGTCCAGCGCAACGGCACGACGCGACAGCAGGTGGCGGCGGTGGCGCTGGTCGGCGCCGATGGAATCTGGTCCGCGGTCCGGCATCACCTGTTTCCGCAGGTACAACCGCAATTCTCCGGCCTGATCGCCTGGCGCGGAACGATCGACGCCTCGCAGCTACCGCGCGAATATGCTTCGTGCCGGGTCCAGCTCTGGATGGGACCGGAGGCGCATCTTGTGGCTTATCCGATATCCGGCGCGCGACAGATCAACGTCGTCGCGGTGGTGCCGGGAACCTGGAACAGGCCGGGCTGGAGCGCGCCCGGCGAGACATGCGAGATCAAGAACGCGTTCGCCTCATCGAGGTGGCCGGGAACCGCCCGGATGATGATCGGCGCGGTCGATGACTGGCGGAAATGGGCGCTGTTCACGATGCCCGATGGCGGCGAATGGGCCGATGGTGCCATCGCACTGTTGGGAGATGCCGCGCACGCCATGCTTCCGTTTGCGGCGCAAGGCGCGGGAATGGCGATCGAGGACGCGGCAGTGCTGGCAAAATGTCTCAACCAGGGTGTTGGAGAAACCGCCGCCGGCATCCCGGCCGCGCTCAAACACTATGCGCGGCTGCGCCGCGCGCGCGTCGCTCGGGTGCAGCGCGCCGCGCGGCAATCGGGGCGCATCTATCACCTCACGGGCCCCGCGGCCTACGCACGCGACCTCGCGATCAAGGCGATGGGCGCAAAGCGCGTGCTGGCGCGACAGGACTGGATTTACGACTGGCGGGCGTGAGCCGGGCTCGCGAGAATGCGCGATCGTCGTCTGTTTGGGCCTCGAGCGGGATGACTTTTCTTCGAATCGTCATTCCGCTCTATCTTTTTGTTTGAGCATGATCTCCGGGCAAACGCTTCGCGTTTGTCCCGAGGGAAAACCGGTGCCCACTTTTCCGGATC
>Ga0137418_10004552_pt1 | contig 12711 bp, 6 predicted proteins | sample CZODoug3_1_2_16f_FD_122242 | JGI IMG/M metagenome (GOLD analysis project Ga0137418, IMG submission 122242) | Vadose zone soil fungal communities from Angelo Coast Range Reserve, California, USA - CZODoug3_1_2_16fungal (Hybrid Assembly) | ecosystem: Environmental > Terrestrial > Soil > Vadose...
CATTCATCTTGGACACGGTGAGAATAGCTTCATCCAGAACATCCAGCCATAATCCACCGTTGAGCAGATCATGTCCTCGTTGATCTTTGGTCAGCCTCACGTGCCAATGAGTGCCATTTGGAGCAGGACGCAGATGGCCATTCTGATCGGTTAGCTCCGCATCCTTCGTGTACCTTTCCATGACCCTGGCCACCCCGTCCTTCGTGCTGCAGCAACCCATGCGACAATGCGTTTCGGGGCGCACTATCTCCATTGCCGCACCATAGGTGCCGAGCTTTTCAAATTGGACATCGCTGAATTTTTCCACTGGAGTAGTCCCCACCACGTCTTCTGCCCACCGTTGGTTGTTTTTTAGTTCGTCATTGCCCAAAAGCTCCTCGATCTTCAGTTTCAACTTTTCGAACTCTCCCACATTGCCCTCGGTAATGGCTTCGCGGACAGCGATCTCGAGATCTGCACCTCTTTTGCCTTCCAAATAGTTCGCTATTCTGGACACTTCCTCGAAACTATAACCCGCGGGGACAATGGCCAAGGACATGCTGTTCGGTGATTCCGAAACGGCGAATGACGCCTCGTCTCCGGACACCTTAATCTCGGTTTCGCTTATCTTAAATGCGCTAGCGAGCTTCTTGAGCAGTTCGCCTTGCGCAGTGGCGCCACCGCCGGCTCCAAACGTACTACTTACCGAAATACGAGTGCGACCGTGGTAAACCCGCTGTGTCAGGACAAAGCCTTTCGTCTTTCCACTGAGCAGATCGCCTATGATTCGGCAGTCAGGATCCCTCACATTTGGAGCCTGAAGTGTCACCATATCAACTTCGTCTTTGGCCAGCGGAGAGATGCTTATAAGACCAGTCCGCGCAAACTTAACATTTCCCTGTGCCTCAATCTCGGCTATTTTCTTGTGAATCAGCTCGCCTCCAATCTTCAAATCGCCTGAGAGCGAGATAGCTGTACCTTCGTTGTAGTCTTGTAGCGCCGTATACTTGCCGACCCTGACATTTGGGTAGCAGAGATGATGATTGAGGTACTTGGTCTTGTTTTTGAGAGTTATGACATCACCGGGAAAAACTGGATTGAGATCAGACGCAGGCATTGCGTGATATCTCGATAGAAATATTTTTGTCATCGCGGCTCGATCCTGGGAGTTCTCGGCGCCTTGGGTCTCTGGAGCAAGCCCCACGAACCACGTGATCATCAGAACAGAAATTAAGAAATTCGTTAGAGTCGAGGCCATTGCCGAGCCCCCCTCTACAAGGATTTGTGGCTGCCAATTTTAACGCCAGCCGTCAATCTGCCTCTAGAGGAACCTTGTTTCTTCCCGGACTCAAATTCTGATTTGAACTGCATCGTCCCTCAGAACCATAAGGCTGCCCCGATTCGTAGGGTTACTCCTCAGATCGCCTTGGGCCCAATTAAACCACGATTGCGTCGCCAATTATGCGTTGCTGGATTCGATTGGCCCTGGTCGCGGGCTAGAGGCATCATGTCGATCGGCAGCCGAATTGTTAAACACCTATCCGATCGGATAGACAGCGTGACTTCTATAGAAGTTCGCAGTTCGGGTTTCCTTCCCGAAAGCCCAGCTATACCCTTAAGAGTGTTCAACCTGGAATGTTCTAAGATCTCGTCTATTCTGACACCTCAAATGCACTGTGCGCTGGCTAGTGAAGTCGGAACACGGTTTTGGAACCAGGTGCATCGAGCTTGGTGATATGACTGTACTGGGTGAATGGTTCGCGCGGATGTGAAAAGGATGCATTATGGAAGTTTTCAAACTTGCATTCGAGACAACGATCGTTGGCATTTCGGCATTTCTGTGGTTAGGAATTGCGGTTGACCTCATATCACCTACCCTCTTGCCCGCATGAGGTCTACTCTGGATGGATGAAGACACTTACACACCAGCCATTCGGTACTCAATCAATTGGAGCAGGAGCGAACCCGTCTCACGTCTCAACTTGAAGGTCTCAACGACGCAATCTCAGCTTTGAACGGAACGGGCAACAAGCGAACTGCGGCAGTGCGGGCAAGGAAGGGCGCCGGACAACGCGCTCGTTGGGCACGACAATCAGCAATGCCCCGGAATCCTTATCTTTCTGGCCAATCTTCCAGCGTCGCCCCAGTTGATAATCAGCAGAGGCATAGTAACCGAAAGACTTCTGGGTCGTGGGCAGTTGCTGCCGGTCGCTCCAGATAAACTCACTGCGCGCCACAAACGAATGGTAGATGGACCGGCGCAAAGGCTTCCAGCGCAGCGTGGCATCGACCCCGTAAAGATGGGTCAGAAAATCTGAGCCAACGTCATTGTGCCCGCGCGCATATGAGACTCCCAGATCCAGATTCGTGGATTCGTTAATGTCCCGATAGCCCCGCAGATGAGCCACCGTGCTCACGTCGCTGCGCTGCGACGACTTGAATACATCGCCCGCATCCCCGCGGAACAGTTGGCCAGTGGCCTCAAGAAAAATTCCTTTTGGGGCCGGAAGAATGCGCTGGATGGAGAACCCGGCGTCGTCGATGCCATCCTCGCCCGCCACCAGATTATTGCTAACCAGGGGACGCTCCACCCAGGGCAGAACATGATTATGCATGGTGTTGACCTTGCCGAAAGCGGACCGCATCTTTCCCACCTTGGCCACGAAACCCGCCGGCAGCGCGGTAAACGTAATGTAGCCCTCTTCCAGGTTGACGCCTTCTTCCCCGAAAGAGACGAAAAAGTCTCCGCGGGCGTAAGGATCAATGATCGACTGGAAGCCCACCTCGGATTCGTGCATTTGGAACGCGGGGATCGGTTGGAGCGATACGGTGTTCTGTTGTGAGTTGCCTCCCAACGCACCGATGAAATCGCCGATAACACTGATGTCTGGATTCAGAGCTTTCGCCGCGGATCCGCCTGCGCCACCCAAGGACGGCCCCTGTTCAGCGCTCGCAAGCGCCGCGGCCTGTGTTTGAGGCGCACCTTGGGGAGCTGCAGTCTGGCCCGGCCCGGTCGCTTCCGCAGGCGCTGGAGTGGGAGCGCCCTGTGCCGACGCGGGCTGAGCCTGAGTCGCCTTGAGCATGCGGACTTGGCCCTCCAACGCGATCACCCGATCCTCAAGTTCGCGCATGTGCTGCTCGATCGCCGATGAGTCTGGCGCGGCCGACTGGGTTTGCTGAGCGAGAACTGGAAATGCGAACCCGCAAACGACTAGAACGAATAGACACTTCTTTCTCATCGCTTTACTCCTCGATCGAATTGCGGTGATGCCACGCCTATTTGCGCCTCGAGACAGGCGGCAGAAAAAACTCTGAAGCCAAGCCTGTCATTCTGGAACTTGCGTCGTCTTGAGGGGGTGCGGCTGTCGCGCGGGCCGTAGGGGTATCTCACGTCCGTCCCGGCCACAGCGGCTGAGCTGCGGAGCGAGCAGTCCGACGAGTTGTTCCGCACGCTGGTCAAGGGCAGGAGAAATCGGAGGAATTCGAACAAACGGTGGCTCGCGAAGACATCCGCGCCCGGGGCGCGCGCTACCCGCAAAGTAGGACATCCAAGGCCGCGCGAGGCTCGTCTGCCGGCGGGTGGATTGCCGCGCCAGGCCCTTCGTCCCGCTGATTGAATCGATACTCTGACGATGCGAAAGCTCCGTGCCCCAACCAGACCGGCCCGTGCGCTCGACCGGCCTGCGCCCTTCGCTTCCCTCTTGCATGCAGAAATCGGGTCTTACGGCTGTCTCATTTTCAGCGCGAAGTGCACCGATTCTACCATCGGATCTTTCGGAGTCTGCAAATCGCTCGCGAGCAACCGAGTCAGTAGTCCAAATCCTCACAGTAAGCCGCAAAGCGGCAAAAGAACGGGCTCGAGAACCCGGGCCAGTGATCCCGCAGCATCGGGATTAGCGTTCGTCCTCCCCGGAACTCACCGGGCTGCCCTCCGCCGGAATCGCAACCGGCGGGATGCCACGGTCCATAGCAAGTTTCTGGAATGCCGCCACATCGCTCTTCTGAAGATCGGCCCACTTGGCGATAGCCTCATCGGTCTGCTTCTTTAGTTCATCGAACCGTTGCAGCGCAGCTTCCGTCGGACCACAGTCGCACCCCGCCGACACGATCATTGCCAAAAACGCCCACTGCCCATCGAGTTCCGGATGGTAAGCAAGCGAATCCTCGTTGGCGCTGATGCGCAGGTTGGTCAGAGATTCGCGCACAGACACCAGTTTCGCCGTCAAACTGTCTGCCGACGAAGTAACGCTTCTGGCGTTGTCGTCGGCCGGCAGCCGCCGTTTCGTCTCGGCGGTCTGGTTGCGCACATCTTCAATCTGGTTCACGGCGGTGTAGACGCGATCGAGCTGCTCCCGTACCTGCAGCAGCAGGTTGACCTGCTTCTCGAGATCAGCCTGCGATACGTGCACGCGCGGATCCAGTTTCAACTCGAGTGGGACGGTCTGGCTCTTGCCGGCCACGGTCAGGCGCACTTGATACTTCCCGGGCAAAGCCACGGGCCCCTGCGCGCCCGAGTTGTATTCCCACAGGTGGTAACCCGGCACACGGTTGGCTTCCTGGTAGCGCAGATCCCAAAGGAAGCGGTTCAGCCCGGCCTCCACTTTGATTTCCTTCTCCGGCGTCTTGTCGTCCGGATCCGGCGGTTCGTCAGGCACCTGAGTTTTCAGGCTCGAATACTTCCGAATGACCTGACCCTGACCATCGAGGATCTCGATCAAAGTCTCACCCTTCGGAATTCCCTTCACGAAGAAATCGATCACCGCTCCCGCCGGTGGATTCTGCCCAGTTAACACCGGCTTCTTTGGACGATCTTCCCCTCCCGGATTTTGCATGCGATATGCCACCTGCGGCGTGTAGAGGTGGACGTCTTTCCTCGCAATATCGTCGGTAAACTGACGCACCGGGGTCAGATCATCCAGAATCCAGAACGAACGCCCGTGTGTAGCAACCACAAGGTCGTCGTTCTTCACGATCAAGTCATGAATGGGGACGCGAGGAAGGTTGAGTTGGAGCGGTCGCCAATCGGCTCCGTCATTGAACGAGACGAAGACGCCCATCTCAGTGCCCGCGTACAGCAGCCCGCGCTTCTTGGGATCTTCACGCACCGCGCGCACAAATGTCGTGTCGGGAATCCCCTTCACAATCGTCGCCCAGCTCTTGCCGTAGTCGCTGGTCTTATAGATGTGCGGATGCAGGTCGTCATTTTGATGGCGATCGATCGCAACGTAGGCGGTCCCGGCGTCGAATGGCGAGGCGTCGATCTGGCTGACCCGGCTCCACTCCGGCAGGTCCTTGGGAGTGACGTTGCTCCAGTTCTTGCCGGCGTCTCGGGTGATCTGAATCAGCCCATCATCCGTTCCCGCCCAGATCACGCCCTTGCTCAATGGAGACTCGGCTAAGGCAAAAATCGTGTCGTAGTACTCGGTCCCGCTGTCGTCGATGGTGATCGACCCTCCGGAGGGCTGTTGCTTGCTCTTGTCGTTCCTCGTAAGGTCTGGACTGATCGCCTCCCAGTGCACGCCGCCGTCGGTAGTTTTGAAGAGCCGCTCGCCCGCGTGGTAAAGCGTTTCCGGATCATGCGGCGAGATCATCACCGGTGATGTCCACTGGAAGCGATGTTCGAGAGGCGCAGCGCCTCCTGCATCGGAGAGACGAGTCTGGTTCGTGATGTTTCGCAACTGCCCATTGTGCTTGTCGTAGCGAGTGATTAGTCCTTCGTAGTCGGCTGCGTACACGATGTTGGGATCGGGAGGATAAGGCGCGATGTAGCCAGCCTCGCCACCGCCCACTGGATACCAGTCGGGCCGGTCAATCACGCCTTCATCACTGCGACTCGCAATGCCCACTGTGCTGTTGTCCTGCTGCGCGCCGTAGATGTAATACGGCGTACGGTTGTCGGCGATCACATGGTAGAACTGCGCGGTGGGCTGGTTGTCCTGACGCGACCAAGTCTTTCCGCCATCGAGCGTCACCGAAACGCCGCCGTCATTCGAGGCGATCATCCGGTTGGTGTTCCTCGGGTCAATCCACAGCCCGTGATGATCCCCGTGCGGAATTTTGACCTTGTTGAAGCTGCGCCCGCCGTCCGTCGAGCGATAGGCGTCTACATCCATCACGTACACTGTCTCGGCATCTTGCGGGTCCGCGATGACGTGCATGTAATACCACGGCCGTTGAATCAGGCTGTGGCTGGCGTTGACAAGTTGCCAGGTGTCGCCGCCATCGTCGGAGCGATACAGACCGCCTTCGCTAGCCTGGATCAGCGCGTACACCCGTTCCGAGTTCGCCGCCACGGAGACGCCAATGCGTCCATACGGCCCTTTCGGCAGACCCTTATCCTCCAGACGCTTCCACGTGGTGCCGCCATCGTTGGAACGATAAAGTCCGCTGCCCGGACCGCCACTCGAAAGGCTCCAAGGCGTCCGTCGGGCTTCCCACAGCGACGCGAGCAGCACATTGGAATTGCGCGAGTCGAAGGCCACATCGATGCCGCCCGTGTTGTCGTCCTTGTAAAGAACTTTCTCCCACGTCTTGCCGCCGTCCAGCGTGCGGAAGATTCCGCGCTCGGAATTAGGACCGAAGGGATGACCGAGAGCGGCCACAAAAGCAATGTCAGGATTCTTCGGGTTGACGATCACCTTGCCGATCGCGCGCGAGTCGCGCAGCCCGGTGTTCTTCCAGGTCTTGCCCCCGTCCAGCGTCTTGTAAACGCCGTCGCCGTGCGAGATATTGCCGCGCAAACAGGCTTCCCCGGTGCCCACGTAGACGATGTTCGGATCCGACGGCGAAACCGCCAGGCTGCCGATCGCGGAAGTACCCTCTTTGTCGAACACCGACGTCCACGTTAGCGCGCCGTCAGTCGACTTCCAGACACCTCCGCCAGTCGCGCCAAGGTAATACGTGGTTGGATCGCCCGGTATCCCAGACGCGGTCAGTGAGCGCCCCCCCCGAAACGGGCCCACGATTCGATATTTCATCCCCTTAAACATAGGGTCTTCATTCTTCTCAGGTTCGGCGGTTTCCGTCTTCGGAGTGGCCTGTGCGGCCGGCGAGGCAACCTGTTTCTCAGGTGAGGTTTTCTGAGCGGGGACAACGGCGGGGAAAAACAGACTAAAGACGAAAAGCGAGCAGGCTGACGCGCCTGCACACCGAGTCTTGGTCACCATTTTGGATGTGCTCTCCAGGGAAAGTTTTAATCGGGTCATGGTATCGCGTACGACGTTGGACAAAAAGAGATGTGTTGAGTGAGCGCCGCAAGTTTCGATCCGGCATGACTGCGAGACACATCCGCAAAACTCGACAAGCTCTTCTCCAAGTCCAAGGTACACGGGGAACACGAGAGCCAGTCAGCGCTAGTTGTCACTTCTTCCCCTCGAGCAACTTGCGCGCCTCTGCGAGTTCCTTGGCTTTTGCGTCGTCCACTTTGGGATAAGCCAGATTCAAGTCTTCCAGCGTGTCCACGATGGCGGCCGCCACTGCGATCCGCGTGAACCACTTGTTGTCTGCCGGAATCACGTGCCACGGCGCCTCCGGAGTAGCCGTGTGACGGATCAAATCTTCGTAGGCCGTCATGTAATCATTCCAATAGGCGCGTTCGCGAATATCGGCGGCGGAAAACTTCCAGTTCTTCTTGGAGTCGTCCAGGCGCGCCAAGAGTCGCCGCTTCTGCTCTTTCTTCGACACATTCAGGAAGAACTTCCGAATCAGAATTCCATTCCGGGTGAGGTAGCGCTCAAAAGCGCGTATGTCTTGGAAGCGCTCCTTCCAAATATCCTTCGTGACCAGTGGTGGAGGAATTCTCTCCGCCCTTAAGAGCTCGGGATGCACCCGCACCACCAGCACTTCTTCGTAGTACGACCGATTAAAGATCCCGATGCGGCCCCGCTCGGGAACGCACTTCATGGTGCGCCACAGGTAGTCGTGATCGAGTTCCTCCGACGACGGCGCCTTGAAGGAATACACCTGGCACCCCTGGGGGTTAACACCCGACATGACATGCTTGATGGCGCCGTCTTTCCCGGCTGCGTCCATGGCCTGGAAAATCAGCAGGAGCGCCCAGTGGTCGTCGGCGTAGAGCTTGTCCTGCAGATCCGCGAGTTTTGCGACTCCCTCCGTCAGTAACTTTTCTGCTTCCTCCTTCGACTGAACACCCGCGGTATGCCCCGGATCGTGATCGCGCAAGCGAAAGTGCTTGCCATGCTCGACCCGGTACGGCTTCACAAGTTTTCCCGACGTCACTTTCATGCATCTCCTGCTGGCTCCCGACCCAACCCGCGGCCGAAGCAAAAGACCAAAAAGTCTACACCGTCAAAGCCGCTGGCATCCAATGGGAAAGCCCAGGTAATAGCGAAGATCACACGGACAGTCGGAAAGTCCTGTAGTCGGAGATCCAGGTCAGTTCACGAAGACCTGACGTCTCGATTGTTTATTCTGTCCTGTGAGGACAGTGGTGGGCCGCCAGAGGATATCGGATGGGCCCTACCGTGGCTTGAAGTGATACACAACGTCCTGCTTCGAAGGAATCGGCACGCCGTCGCGCGTAGCCGGACGAAAGCGCCAATTTTCCAGGGCGGCCAACACCTTGGCGTCGATCGCCGGGCCGAGGCTCTGCACAATCGCCGTGCTCACAATGTTTCCACCTTCGTCGATCGTGATCTCCACAACCACATTGCCTTCGACACCCCCGCGCAGGTCATCGGCACTGACCAGCGGCTCGAACGTAACTGCCGGCAGAGCTGCTCGAATCTCGTGACCTGCGGAAGGGCCATCCGACAAAGATCCATAAGCAGAACCCGCCGAAAGCACTGGATTCGCCGCTGCGGCTGATGCCGTCTCGGCGTTGTCGGTGGTCTCTGGGTTCGGAGTAGTACGTTTCGAGGCGACCTGAGCTTTCTGTGACTTCTTCCAGGTGAGTCGTTTCCCGGAAGTGGATTCCGCTGAGGCTTGGCTTGAGGACTTGGCCTCGGCATCCGATCCAGTCGCCCAATACAGGTGGGTAATCGCAGTGCCGTTTGCCCCGCCCAGCATCGACGATGGCGCCACGAACACCGGCGAACGCCCGCGCAACAGTGCCGTCACGAGCAGAACGTGAATCGCCAGGGAGACCAGCCAGGCCGCCCGCGGACGCCGGCCCTCGCTCGGAAGGCCGCGAGTGAACAAGGTTGAGGTCTCCTGCGACATATCTAGATTGGACGTCCCAAGTTGCAAACCGTTGCGCCTGAACAAGAAAACATTTACCGATCCGCGACTGGCTCAGCAACCCATCCACCGGATCGTAACACGCGATTTCGGCGCGAATCCCCTCCTTCGCAAGGTTGCCAGTCGCATCAGGCTACGCCGGGCCAACGCTCCCGGCGTTTTCCTGATTGGCGTAATCGTTTTTCAAGGTAGCGATAACTCCATTTTTCATTACGCGCTGAAGGCGGCAATGCTATGCAGTAGTCGGATCCCCAGGAGCCACATCAATGCCCGTTATGTCCGTCGCAACTATCCTCCCGTCATTTCCAACTTGTTCATTTCAAATCTTCAACCCAATTTCCGATTCACGCATAAACCTGGTTTATGTCCGCCATAGATTTAATTTTTAAGAATAATACTGATGAAGCTTAGAAGAACTATGCGTTGGACTGCGATTCGACGGCTTCGACACTGTTCGCTCGCAGTCGAGCAAGTTCGATCACACGAAAACTAACCACAGCTTCAAGGGAGAAGGCGTGATTTCAAACACGAGGATTCGTTCGCGTGTAACCGTGGCCGGGATCATGATGGCTTTTACGTGCGCTCCGATATCGCGAGCGCAGACGCAATCCGACACAGTGCCGCAGGCTCCATCTACGAACCTGGCGCAGCGTGTGCAAGATCTTGAAAAAGAGCTGAAGGATCTGCGCGGTGAACTTGCCGCGATGAAGCAAAGTCGAGCCAGCGGACCACGTCCGATTGCCGAAGTAGCCTCGACCATGCCTTCGCTTCCCGCGAGCGCTCCCGAACCTCTCGTGCAGGATGCAGCACCGGCGGCAGCCGCGCCCGTCCCTGCTCCTGAAAAATTCCCCCTTTCCGGTCTGCTGGGACCAACAACGCTCAGCGGGTTCGTGGACACCTACTACAGCTACAACTCGAATCAACCCGCCAATCGCATCAACCAGTATCAGAACTTCGAAATCAACTCCGGCCAGTTTGGTTTAAACATGATCGAACTGGTCGCCGACAAGGCGCCCGACGCCACCGCCAGCCGGCTGGGATATCACATCGCGCTCGGCTTCGGCCAGGCAGTGAATCAGGTGAACGCCACGGAAATCGGACCGGGCGGCACGGAATTGAATTTTGATCAGTATCTGAAAGAAGGCTATCTCGAATATCTCGCGCCCGTAGGTAAGGGCCTGCAAATAAACTTCGGCAAGTTCGTAACGCCGGCCGGTGCCGAAGTCATCGAAAGCAAGGACAACTGGAACTACTCGCGGGGCCTTCTCTTCGCATGGGCGATCCCATACTTCCACTTTGGCATGAGTGCCAAATACGCCTTCAACAACAAGTATGCGCTGACCGCCTATCTGGTGAACGGCTGGAATAACAGCGTCGACAACAACAGCGGGAAAACCACCGGCTTCAGCTTTGCCTGGACTCCCAACAAGAAGGTCAGCCTGATCGAGACCTATCTAGTAGGACCGGAAGCTTCCAACTTCAACGGAACGTTCCGCCATCTGTCGGACACAGTGCTCACTTACTCACCAACCGCCAAGCTGTCGCTCATGGCGAACTATGACTACGGCCAAGACCACTTTGTGGACAGCATCGCGGTGCCGCCCATCACGGGCCCCCTGGCCCGTTGGAGCGGGATCGCCGGCTACATCAAGTACGCCTTCAACGACAAATGGACTTTCGCCACGCGCGGCGAGTACTTCGACGACCATGACGGCTTCGAAACCGGTGCCACGCAGCACCTGAGCGAATTTACGGCTACGCTCCAGCGCACCCTTGCCAAGAGCATCATCAGCCGTCTGGAATACGCCGCGACACGTCGAATCAGGACACGTTCCCGTTCCGCACGGCATTGTTCAAAGACAGCCAGAATACGGTTACGGGGGGCGTGATCTACGCATTCAGCGGCGCTGACGCCAAGTAAACCGGCGGGACAACATCAGTCGCGTGGCGGAGAAGGAAATCGAAGCCTGCGGCGTAAGCCGCAGGCTTCGACTTGGACCAGAGTCACGTGGCGACGAAAAAGCAGTTACAGACACAACTCAATCAGTCATGCGGACATGTACTTCTGGCACCAAGCTCTGACGTTGCATCGTAATTCGATGCCCTAGCTATTTCGACATCCCGCGATCAGCTTGCTACTCTGGCATTACTCACAAACAACTCAGAAAGGATTTGCGATGTTCTTGCTTGGCATTCTCTTTCTCGGCCTCTGGATTGCCGGAGAAGCAACGGCCAACACGCTTGGCGGTTTCATTCACGTTTTGCTGGTGTTGTCCTTCATGGTAATTCTCAGCCAGATGATTCGCGGTCGCCGCGGCAGTCGACTCGCGGAGCTGAGTAGCGCGCCTGAACCAATCGACAGTCGCAAGTAACCGAGTTCCAGCTCAGAGATTTCCGCCCCGCGTGACTCGGAACGGCGAAGCGTCCACACGCACAAGGGGGACGGGAACCCGCGGTTCTGTCGCGATCGGCTCAGTTTCACCGGTGTCTGCCACTCGAAGCAGCCTCTCGCGCGAACTATCCGCCACTCGGAATCCCGTGTGCGGCCGACAGTTCCCGTCATACCTTGTACAATGCGAGGGAACCGTGTCGCGCGCGGGTGGCGAAATTGGCAGACGCACGGGACTTAAAACCTACAAACAGAATCTAGGTTCGCTGTACATGTATGAATATAATAGACTTATCGACAAGATGCCCTAAAGAGCACAGCTTACACATTCATTACACATTTTCGGGTCCTCGCGCCGCTTCGAACGAGCAACGAAAATGCCAGAACAACACACCATCGTTGGCGGCAAGGTTCACGTCTACAAGCGTCCAAACAGCAGCCTCTGGCAGTGCTCAAGCTATTTCACGGGCAAGAATCGACGCACCAGCACCAAAGAAGAGAGCCTCTCCAAAGCCCAGGAAATCGCCGAGAACTGGTACCTACAGCTTTGTGGAAAACTCCGCGCTGGAGAGATCAAAAGCGAAAAGTCCTTTCGCGAGGTTTCGGAGCAGTATCTGCGCGAGTACGACATCATCACGCAGGGACAACGCAACAAGCAATACGTGAATGGCCAGCACTGGCGGTCCAGCGTTCACTTGGTCCCATTTTTTGGGGAACCTGCGCATCTCAGAGATCACCGCAGGAAAGATCCAGGAATACCGAATTCACAGACACCAAGAGGCAATTGCGAAACGCGGCAAGCCACCAGGCCACAGCACCATCCATCAGGAAATCGTCACGCTGCGCCAGACGCTGAAAACAGCTCTGCGCCACGGATGGCTCGACCGACTCCCCGATTTCTCTGAACCGTACCGGTCATCACCCAAAATCTCCCACCGTGCGTGGTTCTCGCCAGAGGAATACAAAAAACTCTACGAAGCGACACGAAAGCGCGCGCAGGAGCCAAAGAAGAAGGGCTTCAACTGGGAAGCGGAACAGCTGCACGACTTTGTGCTATTCGCCGTCAATACAGGATTGCGGCCCGACGAGGCATGGTGCCTTCAGTTCCGGGATGTCACGATCGTTGACGACGAGGATTTGGGTAA
>Ga0137418_10004554_pt1 | contig 12707 bp, 14 predicted proteins | sample CZODoug3_1_2_16f_FD_122242 | JGI IMG/M metagenome (GOLD analysis project Ga0137418, IMG submission 122242) | Vadose zone soil fungal communities from Angelo Coast Range Reserve, California, USA - CZODoug3_1_2_16fungal (Hybrid Assembly) | ecosystem: Environmental > Terrestrial > Soil > Vadose...
GGATGGCGAGAGGGAAGACCCACAGTAAACGTGGAAAAACTCGATGTGCTTCATTTGGTAGAGAAAGTTGAGGATGTAAATCCGATGTGCGGCAAGTGTGGAGGTCGATGTGAATCCATGGGACGGGGACAAGGGCTTAGATGTAAGAAATGTGGACAACGCATTGAAACAGCTTCAAAGATCCAAGTTCGACAGCAGAGGCAGCTTCAACAAACCGTCTACATTCCTCCGCCGAGAGCTCGTCGGCATCTGACAATGCCGGATTCGAGGCCCAGAAACCTTTTCCAGCATATTTCGCGAGTAGAGGAATTTCAGCTACGCGCCGAAGATTACAATTAAAGACTTTAAAACCAGTCGAAGCTCGGTTCGTCTTGTGTAGCGGGGTGGGGTAGATTCTCCTCGGAGAAGCTTATCCAGGTTTAACCCGCAGGGCTCATAACCCTGAGATTGATCGAAGCTCTCGATCCTCAAGCGGTGGTTCGAAGGGCCCGAGTGGGACCCGAAACTCCACCCCCCGCTACCAATTTCGACTATTACAGATTCGCTACTAGGGTCCTGTCATCTTCTGCGCATGAAGAACGGGAGTCAATGTGATCTGCCTGTTCCCAGTGAAAACGATGTGAGCAGCGCCAGAGATCACGATGCTCGAACTCGTCTGAGCCTTAACCTCGAGGGCGGGCTGAACAGGAATCTTCAGCTCGCTACTCGGAACTTTCACCGTTTGAAGACCACTAATTCCTTGAACGGCCGCTGTTGCGCTGGCAACATGTAGCGTCACCATCGTCACATTCTCAGCGGGGACTTTCGCTGATGAGATCAGCGTTGACACGGTAAACGGCCTTAACACATCGAATGTGAATTTCGTATTTGATGTCACAGCACCGCTGTTGTCGCTCCTATCGATTGATACAGAGTCGATCGTGACGTTCAAGCTCAAGAGCGTCACTGTTGGCCTACCGGAAACATGCGCGCTCACAGACTGGGGCGGGCCGCCAGTAATCGTTGGCTGTCCATTTATATCTGTTTGTATATTTGACAGGTACACGGAGACGGTTCCGTCCTTCGGAAGTACTGGAGTTGCCTGGAACACAGCAATCATGGATGAGGCTAACAGGAGACCTATGACAGCGAAATAGAGCATTCTCCTTGTTGCCCGGTCCATTTTTCAGTTCACCTTAAGGGATGCGTCACCGACAATTAACTCAACGATTTTGAACAGTCGTTCTACTGGCTTAGGCGACTCTTAGGGCCTCTGCCTCCAAGTTTTGATCGCTTCGAACCAGAAGATCGCGGAACCCAGTCCGCCGAAGAACAGCCCGAAGAAGGCGAAGAAGTCCACCGTTGCGATGTTAAGGGCGTAGTAGATGGTTAGCGCTGTGAAAAGAACCGCGTAGAGAGAGAATCGGGGAACGAAGAACTGCCCCGGCAGTTTCATGAATTGCTTGAGAACGTCGACCTTGATCTCCTTGAGGAGCCGGTATTCTCCAGACTCCTTCGAGACAAGTCCGAGATCTTTGAGCTTGTCGAGATGATAGAGGGCGAGTGTAGGACTGGAAAAGTTTAGCGCTCTCTGAACCTCGCGAACGCCTACCGTCTGTTTGTTCGCGTTCATTACATACCAGTATACCCTGAGCGTGTTTCCCTTGAGCTCACTCGCGGCTTTGTCTGATTCTGCCTGCTCTTGCAAGTTCAAGGAATCGGTTCGCCTAGAATGCATGTCTCGTGCGGGTTTGTTCTAAATAAGTGTAGGCAACTCAAGTGGAGCTCAGTGTGGAGCTTAAACCAAAGCTTGCTCGCGAAGAGCCTTGACGAAATTTGAAGGCTGTTTTGTTTCGCGAGTTCGGCGGTCCAGAGAAACTGCACTATGAGGATGTTGCAGAGCCAAAGATCAACGAAACAGAAACCCTGATCCGTGTAAGAGCTTGTGCGCTAAACCACCTCGATATCTGGGCGAGGCAAGGAACAAGAGGTGAAAGAGTTCCCATGCCTCACATTTCAGGTTGCGACATTTCGGGTGAAGTTGCGCGAGTTGGAAGTCTGGTCAAAAACCACAGGGCCGGCGACAAGGTCTTGGTCGCGCCTGGGATCAGTGATGGAACTTGCGAACACTGCGCGACAGGCTGGGATAGTCTCTGCGAATCTTACAAGATCATTGGCTACGAAACGCAGGGAGGCTACGCAGAGTATGCAGCTGTCCCTTCAGAGAATGTTCTACCGATTCCTAATAAACTGAGTTTTGAGGAAGCCGCCTCTGTCCCCCTCGTCTTTTTGACAGCCTGGCATATGCTAACGACTAGAGCACGTCTCAGCGCTGGAGAAACGGTTCTGGTTTGGGCAGCCGGAAGTGGAGTGGGAAGCGCCGCGATCCAAGTCGCAAAAGCCCTAGGTGCGAAAGTCATCGCCACCGCAGGGAATGACGAGAAACTTGAAAAAGCTAAGAAACTTGGCGCCGACTGGGTCATAAACCATCATACCCAAGACGTTCCAGCCGAAGTCAAACGAGTCACGAACGGCCAAAAAGTGAACGTTGTCTTCGACCACATCGGTCAAGCTACTTGGGAGAAGAGCATGCGCTCGATGGCTCCTGCGGGTCGGCTAGTAAATTGTGGAGTTACAAGTGGTGGGAAGGCTGAGATCGACATACGCTACATCTTCGTCCGACAGTTTTCGCTGATGGGATCTTTCATGGGGGGGCGAGGGGAATTGCTGAAGGTTTTGACGTTCTTCGAAGATGGCCGGCTCAAGCCTGTTGTCGATTCAGTCTTTGCCCTATCTGACGCGGCGAAGGCCCAGTCTAGGATGGAAAGAAGCGAACATTTTGGCAAGATAGTTCTGAAGATCTAGAATTGCACCTGTCCGAGCCGAATTTTCGCGTGGGTCTCAGTGACGAGGCTTATTCTGGGACTGAGTCGGCAATTAGTTTTCCGTTAACCACTTTAACGAACAGGTATCGATTGTCCCGGAAGATTATCGTAAGCTCGTTCTCGCCTTCTGTGACAGTCAAGACGTCTTGTCCAATTATCCCATCATATTTTGCCAATTCAGATCGCTTTCCGTGATTTTCTTGGCGCAGATTTCTTTCTTAAATCTTTGACGATTTATCGCACGTCAACTTTGACAACAGGGGTCTTACCCGTTGCCTCTCCTCTCTCAGTGAACACATGCTTGCCCCATTTCGCGTGAACCTTCGCCTCGAGAGTGTGATGCCCTTTACCCAGTTTTGACGCGGGCAATTCGAAGCTTCGGGTAACATCAAATAGCATTGTCCGGGCTTCCTCCTCGGTTTTCGGGTATAGTATGGTTTCGAATTCAGTTGCGACCGTTGCCCAGACGCGGTACGGCAGTTCGGGGTTTCTGGTCCAGAAGAACACTCCGCGTCGGACAAACTTCTCGCGTTTGAGTTCGGCCCCCGGCAAGACCTTGGCGCGCTGTTTGGAGAGGTCAACTCTGTAGGCCATTCGGAGCCCGAGGTCGTGCTCGTCGTAGGCCTTCTCCCAGAGAGGTCTGACGAAGTTGAGCCTGATGCCACCCTTGAGTTTGAAGCCAACCGTGAACGCGAGGTTATCGTCTAGTTTCGCAAGTTGAGGCGAGGCTGTTATGGTCAAGTCCTGGATGCTGGCCCACTGCTCGCCCTTCACTCTCTCTAAGGATGATTGCAAACCTTCAACCTTCCCGGTCTAGCCCGTCCGGTGCCTATCGAGGATAGAAAAAGGTCTTTGGTTGGAAAGGGGGTTTAGGTGCCCGTTATGGGCTCGATGTGGACGCTGCTGCATCCGCAACCGTCAGCGTGCTTTCCTCTTCGGAGCGATCCTCTGTAGAGTCGTGCTTCGAGTTTCTCGCCGTTCTTCTTCTCCCACTCGTCCACTGTGATACCGTACTTCTTCTGTATCCTGTCTCGGTACCATTCAGGTATGACGTTGAACGAGCAGAATGGAATGATTCTCATGTCAGGGGTCAAGTAGTGAATGTCGCAGCGCTGTAGTCTCTCCTCGTCCTGGTTGTATTTGTCTTGGAAGTGCATCATTCCGAGGAACATGCTCTTGACGTGGAACTGTCCCACTGCGCTGTAGTCGTGCTTGAGCAAGGCTCCAACCAGCAGCTTCGCTAGGTTGAGTCCTGCGGGCTGTTTGTCTTTCTCGATGAAGCTGTTGAGCTTGCTGATGAACTTGGCCGCAACGAGGTACTTGTTACTGCCTGAGTTGAGCTCGTCGGTCTTCTCGTCGAGGTATTCGAAGAGGCCTTTGAGGTCGACGAAGCTGGTTATGGGTACGAGTGATTTGGTGTTCTTGTCTTCGAACACGTAGGTTCCTGCGCCGCATGCGAAGTGGATGGATAGCTCGTATTGGGGCCTCTTGGTGAAGGCTTCTACGAAGTGAGTTACTGGTGAGCAGCTTGGGACTGGGAACCATGCATCTCTCGGGATCTCGCCGTTGGTCTGTTCCTCGATCCTCTCTATGCAATCGGGTATGGTAATTCGGTACTTTTCACGCTCTTGTTTCTTCATTCTTCCCGTGAGGGAGACTGGTTGGTAGCTGATGGCTCTGACAATGTCGATGTTGCGCTGTGCGAATCGGAGAATTCCGCCGAGTTCGTGGTCATTTATCGATTTAATGACTGTTGGGACGAGTACGACTCCTAGGTTGGCTTTGCGGCAGCTCTCGATGGTGTAGGGTGCTTCCCAGTGGTTCTTGGGATTGGTCCTGGGGCTGACTCCGTCGAAGCTCATGTAGAGGTTGCTTAGACCTGAGTCTCTGAGCTCCATTGCGAGGTTAGGGTTGAGTGCTAGGTTGATGCCGTTGGTGTTGAGTTGGATGTGGTCAACTCCTTCTTCCTTGATGGCCTTGACGATCTCGGGGAGTTCGGGTCGTAGGGTGGGCTCTCCACCGGTAATCTGGAGACTGTTTCCTGGAACGGGTCTCTCAGCCTTTAGCGCACGGACCATTTCACGGACCTGATCCATGCTGGGCTCGTAAACGTAGGCTCCTTCCAGACCCTTCTTCACGTAGAAGAAGCAGTACCAGCAAGTAAGGTCACATCGATTGGTTACTATGATGTTGGCTAGTCCAGTGTGACTAAGATGATTTGAGCATAAACCACAGTTAGCGGGGCATGCGCAACTCTCGATTGGGACATTCGGAGCATGGGTTCCCTTTCCGTCGCTCCAGTAGGTTGCGAACTTCTGATACATGTCGTAAGATCCAAAGTAGAGCTCCTCAGTTTCACCGTGTTCTGGGCAGGTTTTGGTCATGAAGACCTTGCCCTCTCTTGCGAAGACGGTGCTTGGTAGAATACGGTTGCATTCTGGACAGATGCTCTGGGTTCGGCGAATGAATTGTCCTATCTGTTTAGGCTGAGGCAGTAGTGCCTCTGGTAATTCGATTTCAAGCAGTGCCATTCATACCACTCTGAGTAGTGAATACGCAAGGTCGCATGGATATTAAGCCTTCTGGCACTAATCCGAAGGTGAAATAGGGTAACAGCAAAGGGGGTTGTGCCATGCCTGTACCCGGATCCCTAAGGAAGATGCCCATTGACAAGGGTCAAATCGCTGAACTCCTCTCACGCCAGTTCAACCTACCGACCGAAGAGACCCGAGCCTACCTTAAGCTCCTTGATACCTCGGACCTAACCCTAGAACAACTGGCCAAGGAACTCAACCTCACCCAAGAGGGAACGGGAGCGCTCGTGACCAGCATGATTGAGAGGGGGCTAATAATTGAGGCAACGGGGATCCCTAAGAGGTTCGCTCCTCTGCATCCTCGGATGACTTTGACGAACATCTTCAAGATCTATGAGCAGCAACTGGTCCAGTCGCTCCGGGACCGTAGAGCTACAGTCGACCGAGTAGTCAATCTTCTGATCCCAGTCTATGAAGAACGGAAACTGAACGGCGGAAAGACGACGGGTTAGCTGGTCTGTTCCGGCGGTTGCTGCGGCAACGGGTTGGAGCTGTAACGTTTCTTGTCCTTGGGGGTATCAAGAATATCTGCGAAAGGTTCACTATCGTCTTCCTTCTCCTTCTCCGCTTCTGCAGATTGGGCGCCGACAGCTTCCATCGGGGCCTCCACTTTCGGCGCAGATTCCTGGGCTATGGACTGCGACTGCTCCGTCCCGCCGAGTTGGGCTTCAGACACAGGCTCGTTAACCGGCATGGATGACTGAGGAGTCTCCATTGGCACTTCACTCTTCAGGGTCTCAGGTGGAGCTAGCTGCTCTTCTTCGACATCCGCCTCTTCGGTGGGCGCACTGAATGTCTCTCTCTCGCGAGGGATGATTGCACGAGCGTCCTTGACGCCGTAGAATCTGTCTGTGAAGTATGAATACACATCTATCGCTTGTGCTGCGGGATGAGCCGGAAAGTCGTCCTTTAGATTGCATAAGGCGCAGAGGACTGTGGCATGCCCCGTATCCTTAGCGATGGTAACTCTGACCGCTTCTTCTCCGCATCGAGGGCAGACAAACACCGTGGGGAGTTTCTTCTTGACGATGCGGATTACTCGTCGTCTTCTTCTCCCCAATGGCTAGAACTCTACAAGCTTGACGGTCAGGATTCAATATTTACCTTTGGTTTGAGACGCCTGACTTTGCTATCTCTCTGCTCAAGTGGGCTAGAGCTGAAATAAGCAATCGCTACCCTATTCCCACTCTTATCGGCGAAAAGTCATGGCTCAGCTCAGGCAAGTCCCTCGAGAGATTCACAAGCACATTCGAGCCCGAAGCTACATTGGTGGGTCCGCCCTCGGAGTCTCGGATGGACTTGTGACGAATCTTGCCTTTCTGAGCGGGTTCGCAGCGATCGAGTCCGATATTCATCTAGTCCGGATCGCCGGAGCCGCCTCCATCTTGGCAGGAGCGATTAGCATGTTCTTCAGTGGCATCCTTGCGGGGCGCTCCGAGTACGAACTCTTCCAAGCTGACAAGAAACGCGAAGCGAGCGAAATTGAACAAGAGCCCGAGGAGGAGAAGGGAGAGTTGAGAGACTTCTACATCGCGAAAGGCTTGACTCCGGAAGAAGCCGAGAAGATCGTCGGACGAATCGCCTCAAACAAGGAAAAGTTTCTCGAAGACATTCTGATGCACGAACTCCGCATTCACCAGACGAAACTGTCAAATCCGATCAAAATGGGAGGGGTTATCGGACTATCCTTCTTGGTCGGCGCACTAATACCTCTAGTGCCATTCCTCCTAATCCAAACAGCTACCGTCGCATTGGGGGTCTCAGCTCTCATATCGCCATTGTTCCTTTTCACGGTGGGTGCCTGGAAGGGACGTGTCGTTGGACGGAAACTGTGGAGGAGCGGGCTGGAGACCCTCCTCATAGGCGCAGCTGCTGCGGGAATTCTCTACCTAATTGGTGGAGCGATCGGATTTTTCTAGATTCACTGCTAGTCCGGGAATTGTTTCCCGTCGATCCATATACTTCCGGAGAACCTCGGGTATCTGAATTGTCCCGTCAGGTTTCTGGTAATTCTCAAGGATCGCAACTATCGCGCGTTCGGTCGCGACTAGAGTACTGTTGAGGGTGTGCAAGTAGATGGTTGGCTCGTTAGGCTTCTCCCTGTAGCGAATCCTGGACCTTACTGCTTGGTAGGTTGTGCAGTTACTGCATGACGCCATTTCCCTGTACTTTCCCTGTCCCGGTAGCCATGCTTCAAGATCGTATTTTTTCGCGGCCACCGTTCCCAAGTCACCCGTACAAACGTTCACGACCCTGTAAGGCATCTTTAGGCTCTGCCAGAACTCCTCTAGGTTCCGCAGCAATTCTTCATGCAGACTCCAAGAGTCTTCGGGCCGTGAGTAGATGAACTGCTCAACCTTCTCGAACTGGTGGACCCGGAATATTCCCTTTGTGTCCCGTCCGTGGGCTCCCGCCTCCTTCCTAAAACAAGGACTCAGGCCGGCATAGTGAAGTGGAAGCTTTGCCCCATCAATAATCTCGTCCATATGAAAGGCCAACAGTGCATGCTCTGCAGTCGCCAAAAGGTACAGATCTTCACCTTCAACTTTGTAAATCACATCTTCAAAATCAGCCAGCGCAACCGCACCGGCGACGACGTTCTTGTGCAGAAGGTACGGTGGCTGAAAGAGTTGGAACCGTTTGCCAGAGATGAAGTCTAGGCCGTAATGCATGAGTGCAATATTCAGCCGGACGAGATCATCTCGTAGATAGTAGAATCGTGCGCCAGCTACTTGTCCCGCTTTCTCAATATCGATTAGACCATGTTTCAGGCCTAGATCGATATGGTCGAGCGGTTTGAAGTGGAGACTCGGAATCGTCCCCCATTTTTTCACTTCCACATTATCGTTTTCGTCTTTGCCGATTGGGACTGACTCATGTACTAGGTTTGGAAGGTTGAGGAGAATCTGGTTGGCTTGCTGTTTGTAATCGTCAACTCTCGCTTCGATCGCTTTGATCTGATCAGGAATCGCTTCAGCCTCTTTCAAAAGGGCTGAGACATCTTGGCCTTTCTTCCTCGCGGCTGCAATACTTTGCGTGATCTCGTTCCTTCTCTTCCTGAGACGATCCACTCCGGCCTGTTCTCTTCGCCAATCTGCGTCTAACTGTAACAGTCTGTCTAGCTCGCTGATCTTTTCAGGCATGCCTCTGTGGCGGAGATTCTCCCTAACTTTATTCGGGGATTCTCTCACCAGTCGAATGTCCAGCACGCCTATCGCTTCAGACCCTCTGGTTTCTGGATGGGTAGAAAAAGAGATTTTTCCCGAAAAGGAATCCTCGTTTTAAGCCAAGACTTTTCTACGTCAGAGCCGACAGCGACTCTGTCTTGCAGACCCACCGGCACGATGTCGTTTACTACGGCGTCGTCAACCTCATCGACAACAACTACGTCATGGGTGCTGTCGACGTCTGGCGCTGTCGCGACTGCGACCAGCTCTTCTGCGAAGACAAAAGGTACGGTATGACTGACCTCGCCCCCGAGGTGGGTTTACCGAAGATCGAGCCGAACACCCACTGGGCTGCTCTCATCTGTACTCGAGACAAGGGCTCCAACTGGACACTGACCCAGGTGAAGCCTGGAATGACCATTGCACATTCTTGCACGCCTGACACGAAGGTCGAATTGACAGTGGGGCCAGGTTATGATCTCGAGGCAGGACCTGCAAGTGGAATTGGAAAGCATCGGATCATCGTTATTGAAAAATTCGTGAACTCTGCCGTCGACGTCCAAACCGGCCAGAAACATACTACCACGACCAACGCTTACCAAGCTCTGGGAAAACCGTTCAGCTTTACACCCCCCCTTTCGGCTACAACTATTGCGCCCTCGAAATACAACATTCTCAATCTCGCATCACTTCTGTTTCTCGCTACAACGGTTTGGAGTGTAGTTCTCGCTGTGTCAGGTAGCGGATTCCCCGTGTCACTTGCAACGGAACTGAGAATATTATTCGCGCTAGTCGCCGCCGGGGCCTTGGTCAGCACCTACATGCTCTCCAAGAGAAGGCTCTGGAGTCCTCTGTTGGGACTTGGAGCTGCAGCAGTCGGCCTGATCGTCTACGCGGACGCTAAGATCGGGCCCGGTTTCGGCGTCGCCGACTACGTGCTCTCCCTGCTTCTCCTAGCTGACATCGCCGCCGGATGGTTGGCCCGTGAGAGGATCAAAGGGCTGATCGAGAAACAGTGGCACCCGCTCGATATGCCTGCTTACGGGTGATAACTTGAGCAAGACAACAAACCCGTTCCGACGGGAAGAAGATCCTACTCTTGAGTATGAGATGGATGTGTTCATCGATCAGATGGACGAAGCGAGCGGTGTCGGAGGCGGAGTCGCCAACTTCCTGACTGGATACACTATTTACAAGGGCGAGAAATATCCTTTCGAGGCCGTCGCATACGGACGTATCGGCGGCCAGAACGTAATGCCAACGTTAACTCCAGACGCGGTGCAGAGACTGGAGACCCTCCATGTCGATATGGAACTCTTCACGGCGAGGCTTCAGCGCAAACTTGTCGAAGGCGAGTTAACGGTTAACATACCTGAAGGAGCCACTCCTCCCGAGTAAGTTGAACCGCTGAGAGTCTGATTCTTAGGATCCTATCGGAACGAGCAGTTCGCCATCATAGTACGCTTTCAGATTGCAATACTCGCACCATGCACCTACGCGGCTGTCAGCCTTGTCGGAATAGTACACGTTTAGTTGGGGCTGACCGCATCTGGGACATGGATAGTTAGGAACCTTCTCCAGAGCGATCTCCCCTGACCATGAGACGGCAGTGGGGACTCATAACCAGGAGACGACTCCAAAACTAAACCCTATTCTCGTCCCGACGAGATCGACCAGGGCATCGGTCGACTCTTTAGAATTTCAATGATCGGAGCGTTCCCCGTTCGGTTTTGCGACCCCGATTCTTGACCGTATTTAAAGCGGCTGTTACTCTGGTCCTTCGGGACGGGTAACAGGTGAGGAATAGGCCGTAACAGACCAGTCACTTTTGACGGTCAAAGCGAATGAGTCAATGCATCGTTGTCTGTCGAGAATGCGGTCAAGAGATACTCGAAGTCGACCGCATTCAACAAACACCTCGCGGGAGAATCATCTGTGACGACTGCGCCCAGGAGAGTTACACAGACATACCGTTGAGTTAGAGATGCTTAGCTTGGAAAACATAATCATACAGATCTTGTACGGACTGATCGCGGTAACGATCTCTTTCTTAGCGATTGTAAACCAAGTAGGCGTCAAGCAGTTGATTCCTCGGATAACCAGTTCTCCCAAACCCCCGGCGGAAAAACATAGAAGGTCTCGGACCTTGTCTAGGATTGAGAGAACCCATGTGAGGTCGCGACCCAAGTCACGCGGAAAGACAACGGTTCATTCTTCGAAGACTAGGAAGGCTCCAAGAAGATTAAGGTCGAAGCTGCGAGGAAGCTCGATAGTACAACTGCTCGGCGTGACGAGCGACCCGCCATCGATCCTTGCGACGGTCCAAGACACTGTTCCTTCGTGTCCGACGTGCGGTCTCCAGGCGCCTCATGACCTAATGATGGAGCATTTTCAGGCAAGCCCTTCGCATGAGCTGGGGACGCCTGAGCCATCACCAACAATAATTAATGGCAGCATCCCGGCAGAGCCGATTCTCGTACTCGCGGCGGAGGAGGATTCGAGAAACTCGATGAGAAACCTCTTGCAGATGCTTGTCCCCCCTCGAGCGTTTGGCCGTCGACATCAAAATAGAACCGTTAATTCGCTCTCCCATGTGATCCGGACGCTTGAAGAGTCGCGGGATGGCGTTGTCCACCCGTTATGATTGTAGGTAAGATTCCTCTATTTGGTCGGAACTTCTAGCGCCATCAGCTTCGGCTCCGGCCGAGCGAAAGCGGAGGAGTGTCTGACATATGCGGATGGGTCTCGCAGCCTCTTTCTTTCACACAGGGTCTCTAGGAACTTTATCGCCTTTCCCGCAGGGTCAAGCTTCTTCATCTCTAGATATCCCGACTCCACCGCACCGTTGAGAATATCCTCTCCTCTAGGAGTACGGGTCAGTACTGTGCTCCAACCGGCCACAGATCCGATAGCCCCAACCGCTATGTCCGCCAGCTCGGCGGAATAGTCAACGCAGATGTTGCATTCCTCTCGGGCCGCGTGAGCAAGAACTTCAACCGGCTCATCTATCGCCAGCCGATCACCCGCATAGACGAGCAACCGGTTCTTTTTGATGTTGACCTTCGTAACTGTTCCAAGATCAATCCCCCTTGTCCCCTGAACATAGTCGACCATCATCTTCTGATAATCGAACACTTTTGAGCAGAATAATCCGAGAGTAAACACAAGATTACGGCCTAGCTTGGGAGCGGCGATCCAGTGAGTATTCATACGCCAGAAACCCTGCAGCTCACAAGGCAGACCAACCAACGCCAGCCGTTCCTCCTGGAAGTTTACCACTGACCGGTTCGGCACAGCAATTTCCGCCATTCCACCAATCTGACCACCAGGCGTGTATTGAGAGCCAGCGTTATCGATTAGTTCTTGTCTAGTGCGAGCTACTTTGGGCGCGGGCTTCCATGGCTCGCGAGATGTGAAGCCTGATACCAGCGCATAGTCGATGATCTTCTTCTCTAGTGCATAGAGCATCAGTGCGCTGACTGCGCCACCATCTTGTGCATGCGCAAGAATTTCCGGATCCTTGGCTCGGACCGAATAAGATCCAATGTGCACTCCGAGAATCGCTTCGTCAGCTGTACGTTCTCTTCCAAAGATCCGCTGTTCGATCTCGGCGACTGGGAGTTCGATCCGGGGACAGCTGTAGTAGCAGACTTGGCAGGCGGCACAGGTCCCGCGCATTATCGGCTCTTCGTTATCGCTGTGGAAGAGAATGTCGATGGGGCAGGATGCGATGCATGCACCGCAGTACATGCATATCCCCTTCTTCACAACCTCTGTGATCAGGTTGCCGAAGATCTTCAGCCTGATTGGGCGAGCTTTCCAGCCTTCTCCCTCCGCACTAGGCTTCAAAGTCTGAGGAGGCGTCGCGACCTGTGTCAAGTCTAATGCTCCTTCTGCTGGACCTGCGAGGCTCCTCTTACACCTTCAACGCTAAAGACATACTTGTCATCCTTCTTCACGGGAGCCTTAGCCAGCCGCTCCGGCGACCATACAAGCCGGTCTCGTGTATACTCGGCGATATCATACTCAACAGTCTCCTCCAACGCAAACTCCGGACAATAATCTGTGCAATTGTGGGCGGT
>Ga0137418_10004555_pt1 | contig 12706 bp, 7 predicted proteins | sample CZODoug3_1_2_16f_FD_122242 | JGI IMG/M metagenome (GOLD analysis project Ga0137418, IMG submission 122242) | Vadose zone soil fungal communities from Angelo Coast Range Reserve, California, USA - CZODoug3_1_2_16fungal (Hybrid Assembly) | ecosystem: Environmental > Terrestrial > Soil > Vadose...
AACGCCGGCCTCGCCCTCGAGGACATCCTGGCCGAGGTCAAGCCTCCCGCGCACCTGAGCGAGCGGCCGTATCTCCAGCCCGTCTACGACGAGCCCGACTACGTCATACGCAACATCTGGCGTCTCTATGGCGGCTGGTGGGATGGTCAACCCGCGCATCTGAAGCCCGCCCGCGAGGCCGAGATCGGCCTCGAAGTGGCCGCGCTCGCGGGGGGAATCGATGCCGTGGTCGCCCGGGCCCGCGCCCTCGCCGCCGAGGGACGGCTCGCCCTGGCCAGTCACCTGATCGACTGGGTGGCCGCGGCGGCGCCCAATAGCTGGGCGGTTCACGACGCCCGCGCCGACATCTATCTCGCCCGCGCGCAAGACTCTGAGGCTCTGATGACGCGTGGTATTTTCTCGGAAGCAGCTCGCGAGTCCGCCATCAAGGCTGGACGCCCCGTCACTCAGCCCGGGGCGGGTCAGCCCTCGATGAAGCCGGCGCCTCCCGGCGATTCGGAAAGGAGGCAGGCCGACGGCCGATAGGGGAAGAAGGCGTGAAGAGTCCCCGACGCCGCCGGCATGCGCGAGGTCGTCCAGGAATGGGGCGTGGGGCTCACGGGCGACATCGGCGCGGGCGGCCATCCATATCGCCGCCGCCTGTCCGAAAGTAGCGGCGGGCTAGTCGTACTTGACGGCGCCGAAGCCGAGATACTTGAAGCCGATCCCCTTGCCCTTGATGACCCCGTTCTTCGTCACCGGGCCTTCGGGCAGCATGCCCACGGCGTTGTCGCCACCGAGGTAGAGCAGGACGTTGCCCCCGTCGAAGAAGAGGAGGTCGCCGGGCTGAGGCTCGCCCTCGGTGGAGAGCGCGAGCTGAGCCTGGAGGACCTTGGCAGTGGCGCCCTCGGGCTTCTCGAGCGCGCCCGCCGTTGCTAAAGCCACGGCGGCGAATCCGGCGGAGTCGAGCCCTTCCTCCTTCTTCCGGCCCCCCCACTTGAACGGCACCTTCTCCTGCTTGAGAGCGAAGGCAGCCATGAGCGCCTCGCGGCGCTTGCCCGTGACCGAGGGCGGCAGCGCGGGGTCCTTGACGTCCTTGCCGGGGAAGGGATTCTGGCGGACCGCCACCACGAGCTGCGCGAGCTCATCGCGCTCGGAGCGCGCGGCGGCGAGCGCCTGCTCGACCTTCGCGGCGTTGGCGGCCGACGCCGCGCTCGACGCCATGAGCCGCGAGTTGTCACGCTGCACGCTGTCCCGCTGCTGCTCGAGCGAGGAAATCTGTTTCCGGGCGTACAGGGCCACGCTCACGGCCAGGATCGCGCACACCACGAGGCCGATGAGCAATCCCAGCGTCAGGCCGCGGCCCCTGGAAGCTTCGACGGGCGCCGGCGGCGGCATCTCCTCTTCGCGCTCGGTCACGGTCTCCGCCTCGAGCCCGCCGGCCTCAGCCGAGCCGGCCGGAAAGCTCCGCCGCCCGCCGGCGGAACTGCGTGATGTTACCGAGCTTGATCTCTTCGTAGCCGCGAATCATGTCCGGCAGGTCGGCGAGGGCGACCGCCGCGTCATGGGAATCGGGCCCGAGCTTCTCGAGAGCACGCTCCACGAGGGCGCGGTACTCGTCTACCAGCGCCCGCTCCTCCCGGCGCACGCGGGCGTAGCCGAAGGGATCGAGGGCGGTGCCGCGAAGCCCCCGCATGGCCCGGAGGGCGCCGAACACCGGACGGAACCACGAGCCGAGCCGGATCTTCTTCGTGAGGCCCAGGGCGCGGAAGAGGGGCGGGTGCAGGTGCCAGTAGTAGCGGATCTCCTGCCCGAAGCGCGCCGAGAGCTCGGCCTCGAGAGATGCGGAGAGGTGCAGGCGTGCCACCTCGTACTCGTCCTTGTAGGCCATGAGCTTGAAGAGATTGCGGGCCACCGCCTCCGAGAGGCCGCTCCGGCCCGGCGTCTTTCGCGCCTCCTCCTCCGCCACGCGCGCGACGACGTCCACGTAGCGCTTCGCATACGCGGCATCCTGGTACGCGATCAGCTCGGGCACGCGCACCTCGAGGAGCCGGCGCAGCTCGCCCTGGGCCCCCGCCGCGTCCACGAGAGCCGCCGCCTCCGCGGAGAGCGCCCGCCGCGTCTCGACCTTGCCCGTCGCTGTCTGCACGGCCGCCTCCACGCGCCGGGCGTCCACTACCGCCATGCGGCCCCAGCGGAAGGCGAGGAGGTTCATGTCCACGCTCACGCCGTTGAGCTGGATGGCGGCCTCGACGGAGCCGGCGGAGATGGGAAGCGCCCCCGCCTGGTAGGCGGCGCCGACCAGGATGAAATTGGTGGCCATGTGGTCGTTGAAGAGCGCCTCGGCCATGCCGAGGGCGTCGACATAGACGTTGGCGTCCTTGCGCGTGACGCGATCGAGGCTCATGAGGGCGCTCGCGAGCTCGGGAAAGTGGACGCTCGTATCGGCGACCATCTGGCCCGTGGGAATCTGGCTGGTCGAGACCACGGCGATGGTACGCCCGCCTTCGGCCTTGTCGAGATTGAGGGGATCGGTGGCCACGAGGAGATCGAAGCCAAGGTAGAGGTCGGCGCCGCCCGCCGAGACCTTGTTGGAGATCTCGATGGGGGAGGAGGCGAGCCGGAGGTCGGACACGACGGGCCCGCCCTTCTGGCTGAGCCCCGTCTGGTCGAGGCCCCGCACGTGACGGCCGTCGAGCATGGCCGCCGTGCCCAGGATCTGGTTGACCGTGACCACGCCCGTGCCCCCGATGCCCATCATGTGCAGGGCGAAGCCGTCGCGGGGGACGCGGAGCTCGGGCTCGGGCAGCTCGGCCTCGAGCGGCGTGAGACGCCGCGGCCGCTTTTTCGGCTCCCCGATGGGCTCCACGGTGAGGAAGGACGGGCAGTCCCCGAGCAGGCACGAGTAGTCCTTGTTGCAGGAGGACTGGTGGATCTGGGTCTTGCGCCCGAACTCCGTCTGCACGGGCTGGACGGAGAGACAGTTGGACTTCCGCCCGCAGTCCCCGCACCCTTCGCAGACGGCCTCGTTGATGAAGACGCGCGTCTGCGGCTCGGCCTGCTTGCCGCGCTTGCGGAGCCGCCGCTTCTCGGCCGCGCACTGCTGGTCGTGGATGAGCGCGGTCACGCCCGCCGTGGCCGCCAGCACGGACTGGGCCTCGAGGATCTGATCCCGGTGCCAGACCTCGCAGTTGCCCGCGAGGGACACGCCCTTGTAGTTCTCCAGATGGTCGGTGGTGATGATGATCCGCTTGACGCCGTCCGCCTCCAGCCGCCGGGTGAGGGCAGGAATGGCCAAGGCGCCCGCCGCGGCCTGTCCTCCCGTCATGGCCACCGCGGAGTTGTAGAGGATCTTGTACGTGATGTTGACGCCGGCGGCGATGGCGTAGTTGATGGCGAGGCTGCCCGAGTGGAAGAGCGTGCCGTCACCGATGTTCTGGAAGAGGTGCGGCGTCTCGGTGAAGGGCGCGATGCCGACCCACTGCGCGCCCTCCGCGCCCATGTGGGTGACGCCGATGATGCCGCGGTCCATGCCCATGGCCATGCCGTGGCAGCCGATGCCCGCCGCGGCCACCGCGCCTTCCGGGACCACGGTGGAGCGATTGTGCGGGCAGCACGAGCAGAAAAAGGCCGTGCGCGTCAGGGTCAGCGACTTGGGCCGGGCCTTGAGCTCGTCGAGGTGACGAATGCGCGCCTCCGCCGACTCCACCCGCACCTTCCGGGCGAGCCGCTTCGCGATGGCGCGCGCGATGATGTCGGGGTCGAGCTCGCCCACGATGGGCACGAGCATCCGCTCCTCTTCGTCCTGCTTGCCCACCACGCGCGGGCGGTCGGGCATGCCGTAGAGGGCATCCTTGGCGAAGGTCTCGATGAAGGAGCGCTTCTCCTCGACGACGAGGATCTCCTCGAGCCCCCGCGCGAACTCGCGCACGATCCGGGGCTCCATGGGAAAGAGCATGGCCATCTTGAGAATGCGGATGCCGTGGCGGCGCAGGGCCTCGTCGTCGAGCCCGAGCTCCCGGAGGGCCTGCCTGACGTCGTAGTAGGTCTTGCCCGTGGTCATGATGCCGAGCCAGGCATCCGGGGTGGAAACCGTGATCCGGTTCAGCTTGTTCTCCCAGGCGTAGCGTCGGGCGAGCTCGAGGCGAGCATGGAAGAGCGTCCGCTCCATGTCGAGGCCGAAGGGCGGGATGAGATTGACGTTGATGTGGTGCTCGAAAGGCCGGCCGTCGAGCTCCACCGTCGGGATGATGGGACTCACTCGCGAGGGACCGACCTCGGCCGTGGTCACCTCGTCGGCGACATTGGTCACGATCTTCATCCCGACCCAGAGGCCGGAGGTCCGCGAGAGCATGAAGCCGTGCAGCCCGAGATCGAGGATCTCCTGCGCGCTCCCCGGGAAGATGGTCGGCATGAGCGCGTCGTAGAGGGCCACCTCGGAGGCGCTCGGCAGCGTGGAGGACTTCGACATCGGGTCGTCGCCGGCCAGCGCGAGGACGCCGCCGTTCTTGCCCACGCCCGCGTAGTTGGCGTGCTTGAAGGCGTCCCCCGTCCGGTCGACGCCCGGGGCCTTGCCGTACCACATCCCGAGCACGCCGTCGTACTTCGGGCGCGGGAAGAGCCCGGCCATCTGGCTGCCGAAGATGGCCGTGGCGCCGAGGTCTTCGTTCAGACCGGACGAGAACACCACGTGATGCGCGTCCAGGAGCTTCCGCTCGCGCTCCAGCGTCTGGTCGAAGCCCCCGAGGGGCGAGCCGCGGTAGCCGGAGATGAAGGTGGCGGTGCGGAGCCCCCGGCGCTGGTCGGCACGATGTTGATCGAGCGGCAGCCGCACCAGCGCCTGGATGCCGGAGAGGAAGACGCGGCCTTCCTCCAGCGTGTACTTGGCGTCCAGGGAAAAGCCTTGAGACGGTGAGGCCATGGGACCCCCTCGTGGGGTGGAGGTTCAGGTCGAGGCACGACTGATGCCGTCGTCATGGTAGGCGAAAAGGTCTCCTGAATCAAACGCTTCCGCGCGCCGATCATCGGAGACACCCAGTGCGCCGAAGGCGCGCGACGACGGTCGGAAGGGGGGCGGAGCCCCCCTCCGAGTTTCTTACGGCAGGGTGGGCTTGACGACGGGCTCGGTGCTCGTGAGCGCGCGCAGGAAGGCGGCGATCTTGCCGATCTCCCGCTCGGTGAGACCGGTCTGCGTCAGCAGCGGGTCCTTGTTCGGATCGGCCTTGCCGCCGCTCGCCATGTAGCGGATCGCCTCCTCCAGGGTCGCCACGCTGCCGTCGTGGAAATAGGGCTGGGAGATGGCCACGGAGCGGAGCGTGGGCGTCTTGAAGGCGCTCGTATCCTTCGCCTCCTTGGTGACATTGAAGCGGCCGGGATCGGGCGTGGCCTTGCCGAACTCGAGCCCGATATTGTGGAAGAGCGAGTCCGTGTAGACGGGCGGCGTGTGGCACACGACGCAGCGCCCCTTGCCCGTGAAGAGCGCGTAGCCCTCGATGGCGTCGGCCGAGACGGCCGAGCGCTGGCCCTTCTCGTAGCGGTCCCAGGGAGAGTCGCCGCTGTTGAGGGTGCGCAGATACGCGGCGAGCGCCATCGGGATATTCGCGGGCGTGGGGGGCCCTCCGAAGACCTTCTGGAACTGCTCGCGGTACCCGGGAACGGCGGCGATGGTCGGGGTGATCTTGGCCACATCGGCGTTCATCTGGACGGCCCAGGCGGCGGCGACCTGGCGCTCCAGCGTCGGGGCGCGGCCGTCCCAGTACCACGTCTTGAGGTAAGCGACGTTGTAGAGCGTGGGGGAATGGCGCGTGTTCCTCACGCCGCCCGGCCGCACCGAGAGCACCTGGCCGTCCGTCCAGCCCTTTTCCCGGACGTGACACGTCTCGCACGAGGCGGAGCCGTCTCCCGAGACGCGCTTGTCGAAGAAGAGCTGCTTCCCAAGGGCGATCTCCTCGGGCGTCGAGAGGTTATCGGCGGGGATGGGTGGGGGTGGAAGCTCGGACACCCGTGGCTCGCTCGGCACGGCCGGCCCGGTCGACGTGGAACAGCCGCCCAGGGTCACGTGGAGAATGGCCAGAGCCAGAGTAGTCCGGAACGGGAGTGACGCCATCGTTTCCTCCTCCTGACGGGTCAGACCCCGTCCCGCGGCACACAATAAGAGGCTAGCCAGAAGCCGTCAAGGGTGGCGGGGCTCGGCCCTCCCTCCCTACGCGGGGCCGGCCTGGCCGGATGCATCCCCCTGGAAGTTGCTCTAAGATGGCGGCGGCAAAGCCGCCGCTCGGAGCAGCACATTCAAGCGCTCGAGGAGAATCGCCCATGGACTTGAACAGCCTGTATATGCTGTCGGCGACGGATGCGGCGCAGTTGATTCGGGACGGCGTGATCTCTTCGGAGCAACTCGTCGAGGCCTGCCTTGACCGAGTCCGAGAAACCGATGGGCGGATCGAGGCGTGGGCGTTTCTCGATCCGGAGCACGCTCTCGGCCAGGCGCGGGCCGCGGACGAACGGCGCCTCGGGGGCGGACCCCTCGGCCCCCTGCATGGCATTCCCGTGGGACTCAAGGACATCATCGACACGTCGGACATGCCGACGGAGAACGGCTCCGTGCTCCATGCCGGTCGCACGCCCTCCCGCGACGCGCCCGTCGTGACCATGCTCCGCGGGGCGGGGGCGGTCATCATGGGCAAGACGGTGACGACGGAGTTCGCGGGCGCCGCCCCCAACAAGACACGAAATCCGCACAATCCCGCGCACACGCCGGGCGGCTCCTCCAGCGGCTCGGCCGCGGCCGTGGCTGCGGGCATGGTGCCGCTCGCCCTCGGGAGCCAGACGGGGGGCTCGACCATCCGGCCGGCCTCCTTCTGCGGCGTCTACGGCTTCAAGCCGACCCATGGCCTGATCCCGCGCCACGGCATGTTCATGATCTCGCGCACGCTCGATCATGTCGGGCTCTTCGCGCGCACGATCGAGGACATCGCGCTCCTCGCGTCGCTCCTCGTGGGCTACGACGAGCGCGATCCGGATACGCGGCCGCGCGCGCGCATTCCCTTCGTGGAGGTGGCGGCCGAGGAGCCTCCGCTGCCGCCCATGTTCGCCTTCGTCAAGACGGCCCGCTGGGATCGCGTGGCCGGCGATGCCCGGGAAGCCTTCGCGGAGCTCACCGAGCGACTGGGCGACCGCGTGGAAGAGATCGAGCTGTCCAGCGGGGTCGAGGCGGCGCTCGACTGGCACCGGACGATCATGGAAGTCGAGCTCGCCGCGAACCTGACCCGCGAGTGGAACGAAGGTCGCGCTCACCTCTCCGCCTCGATCCGGCCACGGATCGAGCGCGGCCGCGCGGCGCGCGCCCTCGACTATCTGGCCGCCCTCGCCCACCTGCCCGAGCTCCACGAGGGATTCGCCGAGCTCTTCTCCCAGCGCTATGACGCCATCCTGACTCCCGCGTCCACCGGCACCGCGCCGGCCGGGCTCGACACCACGGGCGATCCGGCCTTTTGCTCGCTGTGGACCCTCTGCGGGATGCCCGCGATCAGCGTGCCGCTCATGCAGGGCGAGAACGGGCTGCCCCTCGGCCTTCAGATGGTCGGCCCCCGCCACGGCGACGCGCGGCTCCTGCGCACCGCGCGCTGGCTCGTCGCCCACCTCGCGAAGGGCTGATCCTCTTCCGCGCGGTGCCAGCTCATGGGACCGGGGCGCCCGAGGCCTCGGGTCTCGCTCCCGCGCCTTCTGCTACAATGCCGCCCGTTCGCCATGACCGACGGCCCCCTGCCCCTGACCGGCATCCGCGTCCTCGAGCTGGCACAGATCGTGGCCGGCCCCTTCTGCGGCGCGCTCATGGCCGAATTCGGCGCCGAGGTGATCAAGACGGAGCTGCCGGGCAAGGGTGACGATCTCAGGCGGCTCGGACCCACCGAGGACGGCCTCAACTACTGGTACGCCGTCGACAACCGCGGCAAGAAGGTCGTGACGCTCGACCTCCGCACGAAGAAGGGGCAGGACCTCGTGCGCCGCCTGGTCCCACTCTGCGACGTCGTGATCGAGAATTTCCGGCCGGGGGTGCTGGAAGCCTGGGGGCTCGGCTGGGAAGATCTCCGCAAGCTCCGCCCGTCGCTGATCATGGCGCGCATCACGGCTTTCGGCCAAACGGGGCCGTTGCGCAACGGACCGGGCTTTGCTGCGATCGCCTCCGCCTTCGGCGGCACGTGGTATCTCAACGGTCCCGCGGACCGGCCACCGTCGCGGCCCACACCGGTCTATCCCGACTACCTGACCGGCCTCTTCACGGCCTTCGGCGTCATGGCCGCCCTTCGCCATCGCGACAACACCGGCGAAGGGCAGTGGATCGATGCCGCGCTCTACGAGTCGGCCTTCCGCATCCTGGAATACACGCCCACCTTCTACGGCCGTCAGGGCGTGGTGCGCGAGCGCGGCGGCATCCAGCATTCCGGCTGGCCGGGCGGCGCGTTCGCCACCTCTGACAAGCGCTGGATCGTCTTCACCACGCCGGCCCAGCACCTCTTCGAGCGGCTCTGTGCCATGCTCGGGCAGCCGGATCTGCCCAAGGACCCGCGCTTCGCGAGCCACGAGGGGCGCGCCTCCCACATGGGCGAGCTGCTCGCCCTCGTCGAGACCTGGTTCAAGGCGCGCCGCTTCGACGAGGCGGTGGACGGGCTCAAGCGCCACGACATCCCTCACTCCCCGATCATGAGCATGGCCGACATCTTCGCCGACCCGCACTACCGGGCGCGGCAGACCATCATCGAGGTGCCGTCGAAGGTGGGCCCCCTCGCGCAGCCCGCGGTCATCCCGCGACTCTCCGCCACCCCCGGCCGCGTCACGCACGCGGGACCGCCCCTCGGTCAACACACCGACGAGGTCCTCGAGGGCCTTCTCGCCATGTCGCCCGCGGAGATCGCGGCGCTGAGGGCCGCGCGCGTGGTGTGACGCCGGCGGTCAGAGCAGTCGGGGCCGCGAGCCCGCCGCGAGGAACGAGGCGTAGGAGAACTGGGGCGACCACCGGTCGCTCGCGATGCCGTCCAGCCGATCCAGGACGATCTCGCCGAGGATCGAGCCGAACTTGAACCCGTGGCCGGATCCCGCGGTGGCGAGAAACACGCCTGGCCGCTGTGGGTGGAAATCGAGGAGGAAGTCATTGCTCGTGGAGAGGTTGTACATGCAGCTATCGGAGCTGACCCGGTAGTCCTTCGGATCGAGGCCGAACCAGCTCCGGAGGAACTCGGTGGCGGCTTCGCCAAAACCTGACGGGGTCGTCCGGCGGTCGAAGTCGGGATCGTCGATGGGATCGGTGACGAGGTGCCGGGCCAGCTTGAGGCCCACGCGGCCCGGCTCGGCGGGGAAGCCATAGAAGCCCGTGTCGGCGGCCGAGTAGGGCACGAAGGCGGGTCGGCAGAACGGCGCGGACACGCCCTCCAGATACATGATGCCCTGCTGGCACTGCCAGAGGGCGCGCCCCAGCTCGGGAAAGAGCCGATTCGACCAGCCGCCCGTGGCCACCACGATCTGTGGCGCGCGGTACGTCGCGTCGCCCGCGCGCACCTCGACGCCCCCACCGCTCGATTCGATGCCCGCCTCCCGCTCGGTGACGAACTGGACGGCCGCTTTTTCGGCGAGGGCCCGAAGGGCCGCCACGCAGTCCGTGGCGCGCAGGAAGCCCGCCTCTTCCTCGAAGAGTGCGCGCTTCCCCGGGCGGAACTGTGGGAACTCCCGCCTGAGGTCGGCGGCCTCGAGCCAGCGGACCTTGGCGCCGGCGCGCCGGGCATTCCGCTCGAGATCCTCGAGGTACGCATCCGCTCCGCCGTCGCTCACGTTCAGGTTGCCCACGGCGACGTAGAGCTCGCGGCCCGTCTCGGCCTCGATGCGCCGCCAGCCCGCCATGGCCTCGAGGGCCAGGCGCGTGTAGTGGGCGTCGAGGTAGGTCGAGCGGATCTTGCGCGAGGGGCCGTAGGAAGCGGCGATCGGATTCGGCACGGGGGCTCGATCCACCACGAGCGTGCGGCGGCGACGGCGCGCGGCCGCGAGCGCGGTGCTGAGCCCGAAGACGCCTCCGCCGACCACGATGAGATCGAAGCTCTGGGAAGTCATGGATCGCTCTGGCGAATGCCGGCCATCGTGCCAGATCGGTCCCTCACGGTCAATCAGCCGCGCTTGCCTTTGGCGGAAGGTCTGGCTACCATCGCGTGCACATGAGGATCGACGGCCTCGACATCTACTGGGCGAAGCTTCCGCTTGCCTTCAACTTTCGCACGTCCTACGGCGACCAGCTCTACACGGAGACCATGCTCGTGCGCATGGAGAGCGAGGGGCAGTACGCGTGGGGCGAGAGCTGTCCCCCCTACCTTCCTGCGTACTCCGCGGAGCACACCACGGCTACCTTCCACACCCTCCGCGAGCTGATGGCCCCGCGCATCATCGGCCAGGAGATCGCCTCCGCCCAGGACCTCCTGGATCGTCTTGCCTTCATCAAGGGCAACCAGTTCGCCCGGGCCGCCCTCGAGATCACGTGGTGGGTGCTGGACGCCAAGCGGCGCGGGCTGCCCCTGCACCGCGCACTCGGCGGCTCCCGCGATCGTGTCGCCGTGGGGGCGGACTTCGGGGTCCAGGACTCCCTCGATCTCCTGATGGAGAAGATCCAGGGGGCCATCGACGCGGGCTTCCCGCGCATCAAGCTGAAGTTCCGGCCGGGCTGGGATCTCCACATGGTCGAGGCCGTCCGCTCCACCTTCCCCGATTTCACCTTCCACATCGACTGCAACGCAGCCTACACGCCGGCGGATACCGAGCTCTTTCGGAAGCTCGATCGATACCACTTGGCCATGATCGAGCAGCCCCTCGCCGACGACGGGATGAGCCTCATCAACCACGCCGACCTGCAGAAGCGCATCGAGACGCCCGTGTGCCTCGACGAGAGCGCGCTCAGCCTGGCCCATGTCCAGGCGGCCATCCGTCTCGGCAGCTGCAGGGTCGTCAACATCAAGATGGCCCGCGTGGGCGGCCTGACGGCATCGAGGGACATCCAGGCCCTCTGCGCCGAGCACGGAATCCCCTGCTGGATCGGCGGCATGCTCGAGAGCGCCATCGGCGGCGCCATCTGCGCCGAGCTCGCCACCCTCCCCAACTTCACCTATCCGGGCGACATCTTCCCCTCGTCGTACTTCTACAAGAACGACATCGGCAAGCCCGAGATCGTCCTGAGCGGCCGCGGCGAGGTCGCCACCTCGCGCGTGCCGGGCATCGCCCAGGAGCCCGATCCTGATCTGCTCAAGCAATGGACAGCGGAGCACGCCTCCTTCCGCGCGTAGCCTTGCCTTGCACGCACATGGCCCGAGGAGGCTCTACAGCATGAAGACTACGGTAGGGCTCGCCGCGATCGTGGCTGTCCTGGCGCTGACGGTGCCCACGACATGGTCACAGCAAGGGATCGACCCATCGGACCGGATCGGAAAGGTGAGCTTCCCGGTCTCGTGCAAGCCGGCGGTGCAGAAGGCCTTCGATCAGGCGGTGGCGATCCTGCACTCCTTCTGGTACCTGGAGTCCGCGAAGGCCTTCACGGCCGTCACCCAGGCCGACCCCGAGTGCGCCATCGCCTACTGGGGCATCGCCATGAGCCAGTGGTACCAGATCTGGTCTCCTCCGAGCCCCGCCGCCCTCAAGCGAGGCGTCGAGGCGATGGAGAAGGCCAAGACCGTGGGAAACCCCACGCCGCGCGAGCGCGACTACATCGCGGCCGCGGACGCCTTCTTCCGGGACGCGGATCGCCTCGACCACCGCACGCGCGCCGCCGCCTACGAGAAGGCGATGGAGCTCGTGTTCACCCGCTATCCTCAGGATCGGGAGGCGCAGGCCTTCTACGCTCTCGCCCTCCAGGCCACCGCCGATCCCCACGACCGCACGTACGCCAAGCAGAAGCGATCCGCGGAGATCGCTGAGAAGATCTTCGCGGCCCAGCCGGATCATCCCGGCGCCGCGCACTACATCATCCACGCCTACGACTACCCAGCCCTCGCGCAGCGGGGGCTGCCCGCGGCGGGGCGCTACGCGAAGTTCGCCCCCTCGGTGCCGCATGCGCTCCACATGCCGTCGCACACGTACGTGCTCCTCGGCATGTGGCCCGAGACCATCCAGAGCAACATCGCCGCCGCCGCGGCGGAGAAGGCCCGCGGCAATCCCGATGACCGCATGCACGCGCTCGACTACCTCGTCTACGCGTATCTCCAGCAGGCCCAAGATGGTGACGCCAAGCGCGTCGTCGACGACGCGCGCGGCATCGTGAGCGACCTCGCGGCCAAGCAGTACGACTCGGGGCGGCCCACCGCGCACTTCGCCATGGCCGCCATCGAGGCGCGCTGGACCATGGAGCGAGGGCGCTGGACGGAGGCCGCGGCCATCGAGCCTCGGCCGAACCGCTTTCCCCACACCGAGTCCATGATCTACTTCGCGCGCGCGATCGGAGCCGCCCGCAGCGGTCAGGCAGCGCAGGCCCGGGGCGACGTCGAGAAGCTCGCGACGCTCCGGGACGCGTTGAAGGATCCCTACTGGGCCGAGCAGGTCGAGATCCAACGACGCGCGGCCTCGGCCTGGGTGGCGCGCGCGGAAGGCCAGAACGAGGCGGCGCTCGGGCTCGCGCGATCCGCGGCTGAGACCGAGGACGCCACCGAGAAGCACAACATCACGCCGGGGCCGATCGTCACCGCCCGCGAGCTCCTCGGCGACA
>Ga0137418_10004556_pt1 | contig 12703 bp, 9 predicted proteins | sample CZODoug3_1_2_16f_FD_122242 | JGI IMG/M metagenome (GOLD analysis project Ga0137418, IMG submission 122242) | Vadose zone soil fungal communities from Angelo Coast Range Reserve, California, USA - CZODoug3_1_2_16fungal (Hybrid Assembly) | ecosystem: Environmental > Terrestrial > Soil > Vadose...
CTCAACTCCCCCAACTACGCCGCCGCCAAAGTCTTGCGCGGTACCAGAAACAGTTACCTGAGAACCCGCAGTTACCGTGGTTCCGGGCGCGGGCGACGTGATGGTGGATGTGGGTGGGGTAGTATCCGTGGAAGCAGTCGCTGACGCCAGATTGCTTTGCAGGTTGGCTGGCTGAACTTTCATGTCTGCAAGCAGGTTTACCATTGCCTGCTGCACATCGGGATCGGCAGGCGAGCCAGTGAACCCAGCATGATCGGAGTCCACGGCCACCCACCAATCTATCGTGCCGGCTCCGAAAACCAAGGCTCCGCTCGGAGCCCGGTACAAGGTCAAGTGGTGCGTTTCAGTGCCATTCGCAAAGTAGTATCCAGCGGAAGGGGAGAAGTAGAGATACTGTGACACCGCCACAGTAGTGGTCGAGAGCCGTATGAGACCCGCAGGCCTGAACCCGTTGTCGACGTCCTCATCAGACTCATACCCAAGCGTACTCTGCGGAAGAGTGGCAACCTGGCCTGGCCCGAGTGTCGCAATGCTAGTGTTCCGCCAGAAACGCATTCTGCCATCAGCTTGAGGCACAGTGATCGCATTGTCTTGAGGCGCGCTCACCTCGGAAGCCGTGCCAGTCAATGCGTTTTCCGGTCGGCCTCCATCGGAGGGAGGGCTGAACCGCGCGTCCCTCCAAAAGCCCGTCCAGATAGGGGGGTCAGCGGGATCGATTGCGGCATTTGCTGACGTTTCTTTATAGCAGACTAGTGTTCGGTACGGCGTATTGCTGCCATCTATACTTGGTTCCCAGCGGGTCTTCCAGAAGACTTCGTTGCCGCTAAAAAATGCCAGATTCACGCCGGCGGCCCGGGCAGCCTCCACGTTGGCGCGCTGCGCGCCCGACCAGTATTCGTCATGCCCAACAGACATGAAGATTCTGTGCTGGGTGACCAGCGCACCGTTACGATCCGTATCTATGCCAGTGGAATAAGTGACATCGTACGCGTTCGCCTCCAGCCAATGAAGTATCGGATATTCCCGGTAGAAAAAATCCAAGTGTGTTGACGCGCCGACCGGTGGTTTAACTGGCCGGTTGTAACTCACTTTGTAAGCGCGCCCGACCGGGTTTCCCGTATAAAAGCTGTTTCCGCCGTAGTCGTTGTAGGCCTGCCAGGTTGGATCGGACGTTTGCACCAGAATGTCGGAATGGCTGGAATCATTGCGCACGACAAAAATTATGGCACCCACCTCGCCGGTATCCAGCCGTACGAGTCTGGCAAAATAGACTCCTGACGTGGCCGTGCTCGGTACAATCCAGGACGCTGAAACCCCCCAGCTGCCGCAGTCTACCAGGCCAGTCGAACTGTCTGTCAGGCAGGATGGTTGAATTTGCGGCAGAGGCACCGAGGGCGAGACGGAAGTTATGAATCTTCCGTCGTTTCCCTGATAGAAACCCATACGATAGATATCGATACGGTATGAGGTAGCAGGTGTGGAGATTTTGAAGTTTATGGTTTGGCCCACGTTCACGCTGATGTCAGTTGTGAAACCCTGAATATTCGATGAGCCTGCCCCATCAACGTACCACTGACTGGCGGGAGTGCCTGGCAGACAATTCTCTGCCTCGATAGGGTTTTTGGGTGCAGTGCACGTGGCCAGCGCAACCGGGGGCAAAACGCCAACGACGAGGAATGCGAGCAGAAGAGTCGCTAGGGCGGGCAGGTATCGGAGCGCTGGCGTCATGGCTGAGTCCTTTCGTATACAAAGCGCAAAGAAAAAGAAGATGTTCCCGGACAAGAAGGCTGCGATCCCGCGAGTCTTAAGTGGAGGCGAGTACGAATTACGAAAACTCCTTGCCACACGGTCGTTCATGGCTTGCATCCTTGCACTCCCAGGACGAAGCGTTCCGAAATTGGCCGTATCACACTCTGAAGTTCGCATTACTCGGTGAACTATTGCCTCGGTTGGAGTCGCCGAGAATAACTATAGCTGAGGTGAGAACACCCAACACTTTCGTGCTGACGCGCACAAGCAAACTGCTAGGAATGGCCTAGCTTCTGAGTTTCCCGGATCTTTGGCCACCGAAGCACAACCACCTTACCTCGTCCGAGGGGACGAGTCTGAAGGACACGGAGCAATTGAAGATCGGCTAGGCCGCCGAGATCCCCTTTCAGTGCTCTCCCCACAGGGGGAAGGTTAAGTCAAGCGGTTCTTTTTGCTATCGGCGGGAAGCTGATTCTGGCGTCAGACCTTCCGTTCTAGGAATGTCTCCTATCGTCCTACAAGAACTACAAGGGAGACGCTTGCCCTGAGTCGCAGGTGTCGATGCTCGCGTTGAAAGGAAAAACCTGAAGCGGATTTCAGGGATCGCACTAACTTTTACCCGGTCTTTACCCGATTGCCTAGCGGTGGGAATCCGCTTCATTGTGCAGGGAGGAGTAGTATGGGCACGAGCCGAATTTCCGGACCGCAGGCCCAGGCTGCCAAACCTGCCCGGACTCAGCCCGGAGAAGCAATCCTTCGTCTCTATCCCGAGATCCTCAGAGGCCTGCCTTTGGGAGTGGTGGTCTTGCACCTCGAAAACCCTCAAGACGTCAAGAGTTTCAGAATCATTGACCTTAACCCCGCCGCGGCTCACATCACCGGATCAACACTGGAAAGCCTCCGCGGCAGGAGTCTGGCCGAATTCCCAAAGCTCTTGAAGACGCCGTTCCTCGGTCGGTGCCTCGATGCATTGCATGCCCGAGAGCCAAGAGACCTGGGAGAGATTTCCTACGGGGACGAGTTAATTTGCCAGGGGATCTATTCTGTCCAGGTCTTTCCTCTGTCTGGAAATTTCATGGGTGTTGCTTTCGAGAATGTTACACAGCGCAAGCTTGCAGAACAGGCTCTGCGTGAAACCGACGAACGCTTCCGTTTGCTCATCGAAGGGGTGAAGGAGTACGCCATTTTCCGCTTGGACCCGCTGGGCCACGTAGTCAGCTGGAATGCTGGCGCCGAGCGCCTGAAAGGCTACCGCGCAGAGGAAATTATCGGGAAACATTTCTCCGTGCTTTATCCTCGAGAAGATGTGATGAGTGGCAAGCCTCAACGGATACTGGTGGAAGCAGCTCAACGAGGACAGAGCGAGGACGAGGGATGGAGAATCCGCAAAGACGGCTCGCGTTTCTGGGCAAACGTCGTCATCACGGCGCTGCGGGGCCCCAAGGGAAATCTACATGGGTTCGCCAAGCTCACCCGGGACATGACAGAAAGGCGCGATAAAGAGGAGACATTGACAAAGGCTAAAGAACTACTGGAGCTCGGTGTTGAACAAAGGACAGCCGTCCTCATTCGAGTGAACGAGCAGTTGCGAGCCGAGATTGCCGAACGTGAACAAGTCGAGGAACAACTCAAGATCTCGCTCGATCAACTCCGTGCTCTCGCGGGCCGTCTCCAGAGCGTGCGAGAAGAGGAGCGCACCTCAATAGCGCGAGAAATCCATGATGAGCTCGGCCAGGCCTGTACGGCGATCAAAATGGACCTCGCCCTCATAGGCCGCAAGACTACCAGGACACAGAGTCAGCTCCGAGCTAAAGTCGAATCGGCTACCCAGGTCGTGGATAACATGATCGTTACTCTGCGTAAAATCGCCTCGGAGCTCAGGCCGAGAGCGCTTGACGACCTGGGCCTGACCGCCGCGCTGGAATGGCAAGCTCAGGAGTTCGAAAGCCGTACCGGGATTTGCTGTCGCGTCATCCTGTCGCAGGAACCGACGGGCCTCGATTCGGAGCGGTCTACCGCGATCTTCCGCATCTTTCAGGAATCCTTAACCAATGTTGCGCGCCACGCCCACGCCACGCGCGTCGAGGCGCGCTTGGAAAGAGAAGCGGACCAACTCCTATTCCAGGTTCACGACAACGGCAGGGGATTTGATCCTGAGGAAGCCAAGGCGCGCATGTCTCTTGGCCTGGTTGGAATGCAAGAGCGTGCGCTCCTGCTCAACGGGGAGCTCAGGGTTGAAGGAGTTCCAGGCGCCGGAACAACCATCGCTCTGCGGATTGCGCTGCCACCCTCGACGTCGCCCAAATAAGGACACGAGATGAGAGTTCTGATTGCTGACGACCATGCCGTCTTTCGCCGGGGGCTCAGGGAGACTCTAGCTGAAGCGTTTTCCAAATTGACCTTCGGGGAGGCGAAAACAGCGCAGGAGACGGTCGAGTGTGTGAGGCGCCAAGACTGGGAGATCGTCATCCTAGACATTAGCATGCCTGGGAAAAGCGGGCTAGACATCCTAGATGACGTGAAGCGATTGCGCCCAAAGCTACCCGTTCTCTTCCTGAGCATGCACCCCGAAGAGCAATATGCCAGGCGGGCGCTCAAAGCCGGCGCGGCCGGTTACCTGACCAAAGAGAGCGTGCCGGATGAGCTGAAAACGGCAGTCCGGCGAGTGGTGGCCGGGAGCCGGTACGTCAGCGCGACTCTAGCCGAGAGGCTGGCCTGCGACTTGAGGGAAGGAGCGGATACGCCCGTTCACGAACTGTTGTCAGGTCGCGAGTTTCAAGTATTGCGGATGATCGCTTCGGGCAAGACGGTCAAGGAGATTGCAGGAGAGATCTCTCTCAGCGTGAAGACGGTCAGTACCTATCGTGCGCGCATCCTTGAAAAGACAGGTATGAAAACCACCGCTGAGCTGATTCGCTACGCGCTTCAAACCCAGTTGGTGGACTAGTGACGATGGATTACACTGCGACAGGACCGGCGGGCATTCTTAAATTCCGCTGCCTTACGCCCGTGACTCACCGTGTGGGACGCGCGCGGTCACAGGCAGTTCACTCTGTCCTACAAGAAAATACTATTTCCACCGGATGTATTTCCGCGCCGATTTGTCATTCTATAGAAATGCCCGGACCATCCGCGAGCAGAAAGAAAATGAAGATCTTTATCGCAGATGACTCTTCACTGTTCGTCGAGCGTCTGACCGAGCTCCTGAGGGACGTCCCGGGCGTCGAGGTTGCTGGACAGGCAGGCGACGTGTCGGAATCGGTTCGCTGCATCCAGCTAATGAAACCGGACGCCGTGATCCTCGATCTCCAAATGCCCGGAGGCTCTGGTCTCGACGTTCTCCGTGCGATTCGTCCAGACCATCCCGGCCTCTACGTATTGATTTGCACGAACTATCCTTATCCCCAGTATCGCGATGAATGCCTCTCCGCTGGCGCAAATTATTTCCTCGACAAATCCGCGGAATTCGAAAAGATCCCTGCCCTTCTGCATCAATTTCTGAGAAATAGGGCAAAGTCCGCTCCTGCAGCTTCCTGAGGATGACTCATAGCCATTGGCGAATTGCTCGTCTCTTTTTCGGTGCGCTTCCCTGTCTAAAGAGATCCTAGTGCCGCCGGCCCAGTGATTCTTCGGAAGTAGTGATAAAAGAGGGACGCACATTCATTCCTCCAATGGGGCTCGTACCGGAACCAGGGTTTTCCCCGATACGGTTTTACTGATTTGTACTACATCGAATGCCTTTTCTTACCTGATAGCGTATTCCAGAAGGCGGTGCTAAATGATTTCTCGTGAACCACGTACATGTGACCAGAGGGCAGAGCTGTGAATAGGTTCATGCCGCCTCGAGATTCGACATCATCTCTTGCTACACAGCCTTGGCCTTCTTTGTGCTCCATCCAGACGTGGTCGCGACACGAGAAGGCAGTCTTGAGGCAACCCCAAGTTCGGGGGCTACCGCTTGCCTCCCCCTCGTCATTGAGATACATCTCTGGAGCGACCGTTGCGAGGTGGGGGAACTGATGGCTTCCTTGCTTAAAGAGACGGCACGAACCACTGGTCGTGGGCGATTCGCATGAGGATTTCGCTTATCTTGCCCGTGTACAATGAGGCGGCAGTACTGCCGCTCCTTATGAGGTCGCTCCGACCTGTCCTCAACCGCCTCAATACTGACTACGAAGTGGTGTTTGTGGATGACGGGAGCCAAGACGGGTCCAGGTCGATACTCCTTGAGCTCGCAGAGCACGACAGACGCGTCAAGGTAATCACTTTTCCGCGTAATTTCGGTCACCAGGCCGCAATCAGCGCGGGCCTCGATTTCGCCGCTGGAGATGCTGTGGTCATCATGGACGCGGACCTGCAGGATCCGCCGGACTTGCTCCCACGCATGGTTGAACTCTTCCAAGAAGGCTACGACGTTGTCTCGCCGCAACGCCAGTCACGTCGGGGAGACAGTTTCTTTAAACGCAGGACCGCAACCCTTTTCTACTGGCTTATGCGCCACATGGTTGATAAGCGCCTTCCCGATGAGGTCGGTGATTTTCGTTTGCTCAGTCGCCGCGCCGTTTCAGCCATACGGCAGTTTCGCGAGCAGCATCGCTTCATGCGCGGTATGGTGGCGTGGCTGGGATTGAAGGAAGCGATTCTTCCATTTGAGCGCCAGCCTCGGGCGGCAGGTGAAACAAAGTATCCATTACGCAAGATGTTGCGTTTCTCCTGGACGGCCATTAGTTCGTTTTCTGCCTTTCCCCTACGTATTTGCACGTTTGTAGGAATGTGCGCAAGCTGCGCGGGGTTGTTATACGTTCTCTATGCGTTGTATGCCGCGTTGTTGCGCAAGACCGTTGTGCCTGGGTGGACCTCTCTTGTGTTCCTGCAATGCCTCTTCTTTGGCGTTACGCTCCTCTCGCTGGGCTTGGTTGGAGACTATATCGCGCGGATTTACGAGGAATCTAAAAACCGACCTCTCTATGTGGTCAGCCAAGCGGCCAATCTCGATACTGGAGCCTACTCGATCGCTCGTGCCGTTATTCTGCCCGAGCATACCCCGAAGCAGCCTATCCTCGCGTTGCGAAGCGAGGCTCAGCGAGCAGTTGATGACACACTAGCGTCAGGATCAAGACTTGGAATGAATATTAAGAGGGCAAATACAGGTTGAGACCGTGTCTTTCGCGATGGGTGGGCATTATCGACGCGTCTCGGCCGGAGGAGCGTGCGAGAAAGCTTCGGGGCGCTGACGGCGATGCAGATGCCCGGACTCTGCTCCCCCCGCTTGAACATCAAGCTTGACCAGCTGCAGTCTGTCGGACGCTGCAACCGAGCATGTCAACAGTGCTGGCAGGCTGTAGCTGAACTAACCGAGTCTGGACGAATGTTCGAGGATGGTAGATTCCTCGAAGAGGAGAAGTTTCTCATATGGCGGAGGAATTCGACTCCTACGCGATCAAGTACGACGCTTTGTTGAGTGATCCGCTCCGGGAGGGTTTCGCCGATACCGAGTTTTTCCACGTGCGTAAGCTCGACCTTTTGTTGGATTTCCTCGGGCGAATGGGAAAACCACCATCCAATCTTGCGTGGCTCGACGTCGGGTGCGGCCAGGGTGAACTCTTACAACTGGGCAAAATGCATTTCGGCCGCGTGGCGGGGTGCGATCCTTCGGCCGGCATGCTGAAGCACTGCCAAAGCGTTGAGGTAAAACTGCAGCCGTCACCTGCGGAGGTCCCGTACGCGGACAACAGCTTCGATCTCGTTACTGCCGTTTGTGTGTATCACCATGTCCCACACACTGAACGGTGCCGGCTGACTTCCCGAATCCAGCGCATTGTCAAGCCCGATGGTTTCTTCGTCATCATTGAGCACAACCCGTACAACCCTGTTACCCAGATCATTGTACGCCGTTGCCCAGTGGATGTGGATGCGCACTTGCTCTCGGCTCGGCTAGCGCGTTACATGCAGGCTGCCGCTGGGCTGCATCCTTGCCGGACCGAATATTTCCTGTGTCTACCAAAACGGCTCTACGCTCGGTTCGGCGCGATCGAGCGGTCGATCTCCTCGCTGCCCCTCGGAGGGCAGTACGCTTCATTTGCGCTCAAACGGTAATACTGTCCAAGAAGTTATCGAGCGAGCACGTGAATCACAAGCGCATGTATCGGAAGACGATCTGATGGTGAGACGCAAGGCGCGGAAGCGGATGGTGCGCGATGGTTCACTGCCGACACGGCTAAGGGCGCCGAACCAGGAGTCGGCACTGGATTTCGCGAACGACGCGGTGGAGAGCGGACCGGCGATCCGCGTGCTAAGCTTCGTGGAGGCTATCACAGCGACTGGCTCGGCTCTTAACGCGGATTCATTTGTTCGCTGCATGTCAAACAACGTATGGTCGTGTGGCGCGATTAGAAACTGGCTGGGCCTTCCACACGAGCTTAACCATGGGAATGCGAATTACTAAACTCCAGGCGGGAAGTATCCAACCTGGTGGCTGGCCTTCGGAGAGTATGCCATGAGAACGGCATGTTTTGCACCCGCTGCAATTGCTCCGTACTCGAAGGCGGTCCGATGTACATCACCAATTTTCAAAAATTAATGTGAAAAGGCTGTCAGGGAGAGACTCCGCTTGCGGCTTCACTCATTTCGCAGATTTTGGTTCGCTGGCCGTGCCGTGCAGGTTGCTGTGATTCTGATCTTCACGGCGGTCACGGGTCGTTCCGCTGCGTTTGCGCAGGCGGATTGCGAGGTCGCGCAGGCAACTTTTGACACGGATATGCAATTTGAGACGCAGCATGCTCCTACGCACCTGCGACTTATGCCCACCAGATATGTTGAACTGCGGCGCGCGGCGCGCGGGTTAAGCTGCTCGGGCGTGCCGCTCGTGGCGTTTGATGGCTTGCGGTATCGGCCGGCCGCGTGGACCGATGATCCCGGTCTTTTTTTCTTCGTGCCAGAACTCGCACGCGCCATCCGCGTTAACTTGGTGACGGCTACAGACGTTTTGTTGATCGGAGTAGTTCTCCTTGCGTCCGGTTTTGGGCTGCTGGGGTTCCTGCGGACGGTAGAAACAAAGCTAGGACGACGAGTCGGCATTTTCGCTTTCGTGTTGTTGACGATCGTAGAGTTGGTTGCCGGCGATGTGTACGTCATGAATGCTGCGGCTGCGATAGCCTGTGTGCCATGGATCCTGTACTTCGTATCACATAAGAGAATCACGGCCGGTATGCTGGTAATGTTCGCCATGACGGGAATGCTGGGTGAAACGGCGACCCTCTTTCGAGCCCATGCAGGAACAGGGCTTCTGTTATTTACGCTAGTGGTCACAGTTGGGCTCTACCAGGTCAAACCTGCCGCGCGGGTTCTGCTGATAACGCTACTCCTGCTCGCCGCTGCCGGCCCGAAGCTGCTGATTCGAGAACTCTATGCCCGGAGGAATGCGTTCCTGGAACACCAACCCAGAGCAATGCTTGAGGCCGGTCAGGGACACCCTTTCTGGCATAGCATTTACATCGGTCTCTCTTACGTGAGGAATTCCGACGTTCCGGAATACCGTGACGAGGTCGCCATCGCGAAGGTGCGGGCTTTGCGACCGGACGCTGCGTATCTTTCGACGGAGTACGAACAGGTGCTGAAGCGGGAAGTCTTCAAACTGGCCAAACGTCGGCCCTTCCTGATCATGGCGAATTTATTCGTTAAGCTGGTGGTCGTTTCTCTTTTCTGCATCTGCGCGGCCAACGTGGGGTTGTACGCAGCCAAAGTAGCCCACAAGCCGACCTGGTTGGATCTGGCATTCTGGCTGGCCACCGCGTTCAATGGGCTGTACGGAATTCTAGTACTTCCAAACCCGAAGTATCTGGTTGGTCTGATTGCATTCGCGGCGCTGTATGGAGTGTATAGCATCGAATATGCCGCCCGACGGCCGGGCTTGCAGAGTCGACTCGGATGGATCGAGAAGCTGGCTTTCATGGGATCTCGTCACGACGCGGTAGTGGGAGAAAAAAGGAACCCCGTATAGGCGAAGCGGGGAGTATTGCGTTTGCGGAATCGACAGCAATGAGCTGAGGAGCGGGCAGACTTGCATAGTTTAATAGCTCTGTAAGTCCCCCGAAGGGGCTTTCTCACTGAAACGTTGAGTACATAGATGTGCTGTAGGTGCTCGTACCTCCTATCGGTACGTAGGTGACAGGCCAGGTACCGAAAGGCTCCGACGTGATCCACGTAGAAGTGGCTCCTCCAGAATCATATCGAAGGTTGTTCGTGTTTGCGGCAAGACCGTTTGTGTTGTAGGCGAGCCAATAGTAGGCGTTTGCTGTAACCGGAACGCTGATTGGGACAGTATTCCAGGCGTCAGGCACGATGGTTTGCGACGCGCTGGACGCAATGAGCGCGCCCGGTGCGCCGTTGTTGTCCGCATAGATGGCAACTTGGAATTGGTTATTTGGGGAGGCGGAGACGGGCGAGGCGACAAAGACGGACATTGAGGTCACCGTGGCGTTCCGGGCGACCATTTGATATCGCGTGGCCGAGACAGAGTTCGACATGGTGGTACCGACGGTTGTGCCTTGGACGGCATATCCGAAAGTGTTGGGCGGTGCCGACGGGGTCACGGTGACGGTGGCGGAGGCCGTCTGGCTGGTATCGGCTTGGCTGATGGCGGTGACTGTAACCGCAGTATTGGAGGTCACTGTCGGAGCGGTGAAGAGCCCTGAGCTGGAGACTGATCCAGCAGTGGCCGACCAGGTGACTGCCGTGTTCGTACTGCCCGTCACGGATGCGGTGAACTGCTGGGTTCCGGTTGAGGCTACCGTGGCCACTGTTGGGGAAATGCTGATGGCGATGCCGGACGGGCCGCATGTGCCAGGAGTGAGATTGCTGCTCAAACCGTTCAAGATATTGCCGGACCCGATATTGCTGCTACCGGATGAGTTAATGGCGACGCCGAGGCCGGTGCCCCCGGTGAACGCGTTGTTGTTGATGCAGCCGTTAGTACCGTAGGAACTAAAACCTATGCCGGAAGAACCCGGACCGCTGATCGTCGCTCCCTTGATATATACATTGGAGCCTTCAACTTCAATGGTAGTTCCTCCGCTGCTGGTTCCCGTATACGTTCCGCCGTTGATCGTCACACCGCTGTCCTGTCCCAAGCGGAGAGCATCGTACGAACTGACATAGAATTGGATGTTTCCGTTGCCGGTCACCGTGCAGTTGTTAAACGTGTTGTACTGGTTGAAGTTGCCGAAACTGTTGATCCCGGCGTTGCCGGTGCCCGTACCTGTTCCCGCGCCGTTGTTAGTTACCACGCAGTTATTATAAGTGTTGTGTGAGGAGTAGTACTCCAGGCTAACGCCGTTGTAGGCTTGCACGCCATTCTTGACCGTCAGAGAATTGAATGTGGTCCAGCGGGTGGATGTTGTTTTGAACGGACGTCCATAAGCTCCGGAGGCATCGATGGTAACATTGGTTAAAATGCCGTTGGCCGATTCAACCATCCCAAATCCGAAGGCGCCGTTATAGAGACATCCGGTCCCCGACGCTCCGGGATTCTCGTTGGAAACCGACATCCCATTCACCGACAAGTTCCCCTGATCTTGAAACCACACGGCATCTCCGCACTGCGCGCTACCGGCTCCGGTGACGGTGATGTTGCTCCACGCGACGTTAAAATGTGCGTGATTTAAGAGCGCTGCACCTTGTACGTTCCTTGCCGTCACACCGCTGATCGTGGAGTCAGCGATTCCAGCGATTGCCAGTCCGTAGACGTTCGATCCGCTTCCGTCGAAGGTGATGTTTTTTACGGTAATGCCGGAGAGCGGGCCCAATATCTTTTGAGCTGTCGCGGCATTCACTGATGGGCTATAGGTGTCGTGCAGCGCCGTGGTTACGGTAACCGTGTTTCCAGAAACCGAGGCGACCTTCAAGACCTCCCCGCGACAACCGGACGGATCGCAGCCGGTGTCTCCGCTCCCGCCGGAAGAATCTTTGCCGCCTTGCTGCAAGCGCAGGTAATCTCCCGCTGCTACGCCTAGATTGGAAACCGTCGTAAAACTCGTAGCCAGTTCGTTGGCGGTGGCGCTCAAGGCGACGGCCGGGCCGTAGTTAGGATTGCCGTTGCCGGAGCCGCCGATGACCATGACGGTGCCGGAGGAGGTGTTGTGGATGACGGCGCAACCAGAACCATCGATGGTGATGTTGGAGACATTGATGGTCAGTTGAGACGTGGTCTTGTACGTGCCGCAAGGGAATAGGAGAGTGGCGCCGCTGGTGAGAGCCCGAATGGCGTTGTTGATGGCCGCGGTGTCATCCGTTGATCCATTACCGGTCGCGCCGTAGACGGTCACGTTGATTATCGTCGTGGCTGCGCCGAAGCCGGACAGGGCGATGATGGCCGGAGAGTTGGTGGCGTTGCTCACCACTGCGACGCTACCGATCAAGCTGCTTGCGGCTGTGGGAGCAAATGCCACATTCAGGGTGACCGATTGATTGGGCGTGAGGGTTGTACCAGCACTGATGCCGCTCGCGCTAAATCCTGTACCGGACACGGTCACACTCGAAATCGTGACATTCGAGTTTCCGTTGTTCGTTAGCGTCACGCCTAAAGAACTGTTGCTACCTATGTTCACAGTTCCAAAACCAAGGCTCGTCGGATTCGCACCCAGCAGGAACGTTGCAGCAACCCCGGTACCGCTCAAGGAGATCGCCAGCGGAGAATTGGGGGCGTTGCTGACCAATGATACGCTGCCTGACACACTGCCGACGACGGCCGGAGCGAACGCTACGTTGAAGTTCGTGCTTTGCCCTGGTGTAAGCGTCAAGGGGAGAGTTAAGCCGCTGATCGAGAAACCGCTTCCAGTGACAGACGCCTGAGAAAGAGTCAAGTTGGCCGTGCCCGAGTCTGTCAGTTTGATGGTCTGCGAGTTGGAGTTCCCCACCACAACATTCGAAAAGCTGACGCTCGCCGGCACAACCGAAA
>Ga0137418_10004557_pt1 | contig 12701 bp, 9 predicted proteins | sample CZODoug3_1_2_16f_FD_122242 | JGI IMG/M metagenome (GOLD analysis project Ga0137418, IMG submission 122242) | Vadose zone soil fungal communities from Angelo Coast Range Reserve, California, USA - CZODoug3_1_2_16fungal (Hybrid Assembly) | ecosystem: Environmental > Terrestrial > Soil > Vadose...
TCCAGTCAGCGCGGGTGTTGGCAATCGTGGCCTGGATCGCCTTGGCGCGTTGCTTCTTATGCGCCCGTTGGGCCAGCGCGAGGGTCTCTTCATGAGCACGGATGAGATTCTCCCGGCTATACACGATGCCGTCAGAGCAGGCAATCTGGTTGGTCAGACCAAGGTCGATGCCCAGGTCCAGATGTCCGACAGGCTCGTGTGCATCAGCGACTTCGCATTGAAGACTGACGTACCAGCGCCCACGGGCATCCTGGGTAAAGCTCCCGGTCTTGATGGTGCCCTCGACTGGGCGCGAGAGCCACACGCGGAAGCGATGGCCGCAGTAGGTGACCGTGTCCTCTTCCAGACGGATGTAGACGGCCTTGAAGGGAATCCATCCGAGCGAGCGCTTCCGACTACGCCACTTCAGCTTGATCTTCTTAAACTGTTTGCGGCGTGTAACATATTCAGTGCAGACCTGTTGTATCGTATCTGCAGACAAGCGCAAGTCCTTGGACGTACCAGACGTCAACTTGTGCAAGTCATACGCAGACAGAAACGTCTTCTCTCGGCGAAACGCCAGCAGCGAGACTGCGTTACAATAGTTCCAGACGCAGTGAATCGCGCCAGCCATCTTGGACAGATGCTTCCGAGACGTGCTGTCTTTGATGCGATACTTCAAGGTCAACACCGACACTTAATGCCGCTCCTTCTGATTCTTGATATATCGGCGCACCGTTGCTTCCGACACATGCCCCCACAGAGCCGATATAGTACGAACGGCTCCACAACGAGGGAAGTTGCGAACGCAGATACCGAAACTCTTGCCGCAAGATGCGCGAGGTGTACCCCTTCAACTGTGCGGCAATCTTTGCCGGTGCCATGCCAGGATCGCTTTCAACGAACAAATGCACATGGTCCGGCATAATCTCCATAGTATGCAGCGTGAGAGACAGCTCTTTCGCCTTCGCAACCAACAACTCTTTCAACCGTGTCTCGACAGGTCCACTCAAGACCTTCTTGCGGTACTTTGGGCAGAAAACGAGGTGATATTTCAGTGAAAATACCGCGTCAGCATTGCGAGCATAGCCTTGATGTTCCATGCCACGATTGTACCAAGTATGTTAGATATAGTCAATATATCTAACATGGGCTGTCTGCCTCTTGGCAGAGGCACAAGGAATTGGCTTGCAGCCAACCTTCCTTTCTCCTGTCAGCTAAAGCAGACAGCCCCCAGGAAGGAATCTCTGTGGAAAAGCGCCGAGCGCTTCGCGCGCTCCCAGCATCCCCCATTAGTAGTCGAGGCGCCAGAGGAAATCCACAGCGGTTTCACCCTGATCGCTGCTACTCCCCCGCACTTTCAGGCGGCGGTTCAGGCTGTATTCAAGCCCAACACTGGTGCCGCCGCTGGTGCCGCTATCCTGCCCGGCCTCGCGCCCCAAGGACAGAAAGAGATCCTGCGTCACATAGCGTCCTACCTTGAAGCTGCCGCTACCCAAACGTGCGCCTGGGCTAACTTCGATGGTGTCAAGCCCGAGCGCCTTGCCGAGGGTTTTTTCCAACTCGCCAGCAATGACACCCCCAGCGAGCTGCTGGGCCGTGTCACCAAGCGAGTTGCGCTCGCTTTTCGTCAGGCGATCCGTAGTTTTGCCCAACACCAGCAAGGAGACAATATCGGCCTGTGGCAGCTCAGGCGTGCTGCTCAAGGCAAGCGTCGGCTGCTGGGCCCGCCCGGTGACGTGGATGGAGACAAGATACTCGGAGACTTTCTGGGTGGCCGTCACATCCAGCATTGGATTGAGTTCCGGGGTCCCAGTAAAGGTCACGCGCCCACTCTCCACAGTAAATCGCTTGCCGTAATAACTGGCAGAGCCACGCACCGTTTCAATGCTGCCGCTCAGGATAAAAGGGGCGCGGAGATCTTTAGTGACACGCATATTGCCACTCAGCTCTATGGCCGTACTCGGGCCCTGGAGCCAGACATTGCGGGGGATATCTATCTGGAGATCGGCACGCACGAACGGCAGCGAGAGGTCGCCCCAGGTGGGCACTGCGGCCGGTCCCTTCCCAGTGCCCAGGGCTTTGGGACCAGGCCCGTAGACGCCCGCAATCGTGAGTTCCCAGGGCTGGACGACTTTTGGTCCGCTCCCAGGGATTTGCTCCAGTCGCAGGCGCGCCTGTGGCACTGTAACGCTCCCGGTGACCGTGACCGCTTGCAGTGTGCCGCGGGCAGTGATGTCTGCTGATACCGCGGCTTCCACGGCGGACGTATGTATGACGGTGAAATTGCGCGCGGACACCGCGATATCGACCTGGCGCAGGGCCAGGTTGGCATGCTCGAACCATCCCGTCACCTGCAGGGGTCCACTGCGCGACGCTAGCTGCAGCCGTTCGATGGTGACGCGGTCACCAGCAAAGACGAGGTGCACCTGCATATCCTGATAGCGCTCACCGGTGGCCGCCAGTTGCAGCACACCGTCGCGCAGGAACAGTTCCCCACGCACTTGCGGCTGCTGTAGCGTCCCAGTCACGTGCAGGTCGAGCGTGAGGAGACCAGCGCTCTGCTGCACGGCTGGACTGAGAGGCCCCAGGAGGTCCAGGTTGACCATGGGCGCCTGGACCTGCACGTCGAGCGCATGTGCGGCATCCAGCCGCATTGTGCTGCGCACCTCGAGGAATGGACGCCCCTGGACCTGCCAGTGCACGTCTGTCTGTAAAGTCGTAGCGCTGAGCCCAACGGTGGCCTGAATGTCGCCGAGCTGCTGCTTCTGCCACTGTATGGCGGTCAGCGCGAGCCGGCCTTGCCCCTGCGGCTGCTGCCAGGTGCCAGCCAGGGTCAGCGCCAGGTCCAGGCGCCCGTCTGGCACAACAAGATCAGGGGCGAAGGCCTGCACCGTGGGCCGTAGTTGCAACTGCTGCACCTGCACCTCGCCCTGCACGACACCCTGTGGATCAAGCGTGCCCTGCAGGTGGACCGCCTGCGGTCCACTGCGCAAGTCGAGACGTTGGATCTGGAGGACGCCTTGAGGACTGCGCACGATCTCAACGGGTGCAGCATTCTCCCACACCAGGTCCTGATGTTGCAGGCGCAGTGTCTTCAAGGTCAGGCGCTGGCCGGTGGCCAGGCTCACATTGCCCACCAGCCGGCTGCGCTGGTAGGGACCCTCGCTCACAGTCACGGTGAAGGCGCCTTGCTGAGCGGCATACGTCCCTTCCACGCTTACGGAACTCGGCGCGAGCGTCGGCCCCTGGATCTTGACCAGTTGGGCGCGCAGTGTGGCCTGTGGCGCAGCGGGTATCTGGGCAGCCGTGAAGGTGGCCTGCAGGCGTTGACCGCTAAGGTCTGCCACACGCCAGGTGCCCAACTGGAGCGTACCACGCGCGCGCAGGGCGGTGAGCGGGCCCTGCACCTCACCGCGAAAGTCCCCGCTCGCCTGCACGGGCACGCCCAGGAGCGGCTGGAGTGAGGCCAGGTTACCCAGAGTCAGGCGGTATTGTAAGGCGGCCTTGCTGGACGTCGCAAGCGTACCGCTGGCGGTCAATTCTGCTATGGTACTGCGCACCTGCAATTGCTCAAGTTGTAGCGCTGTGCCGTTGAGGGTGGCGCGCAGGCGAGCGGTCAGGCCAGGAGCCAGGTTGAACCCCGTCGTCTCTACCGTCGCGTCGAGTGTGCTCTGACGTCGTTCCCCAGTCCATCCCCTCCCCTGGAGTTGGAGCCTGGCCTGGAGAGCGCCTTGCGCTTGCGGCAGCACCTGGGCGAGGGCCAGGCCGTCAATGCGTAGCGCGGCCCGGTAGCGCGGCAGAGGCTCCTGGAGCTGCGCCGACAGGTCTGCGTGGATCTGCGCCCCAGCGTACTGCAGGAGCGCTTCGACCTCGGGCGCCTGTAAGTGGCCGCGCACGGTGAGTGTGCCCTGCATCACAGGAGGAAGCGTAGGCGGCAGAGACAGGGGCTGGCTGGCCAGATGCAGGCGCGGAATGTCGAGACGGAACTGTACCTGCTGCTCGGGCAGTGTGACATGTCCCTGGGCACGCAGCTCAGACTGTAGTTGGCGCACGTGCAGGCGCGTCAGGTCTACACGAGATGGGGTCCACTGCGCAGCGAGCTGCACCTCGGTGCGCGGCATGCCAAAGCCACTGACTTGGAGGTGCAGGTCCTGCAGGGTGACCTGCGGACCATCGGCAGTCCACTGTCCCATGGCTTGTAACACAACATTGTCTACTTGCCATGGTTCTCCTGGGGTGCCGTGGCCGAGCCAGAGTCCGTGCAAAGTGGGAATCTGCAGCGTCAGATCCGGCACCTGTGGGGTCATCTGACGTTGCTCGATGGCCTGCGCCAGTTCGGCCATCGAAGGCGCCGTGATAAACCTGCCGTGCAGGTGTAGGGGGGCACGTATCTGTGCGGCTATCCCCTCGATCCCTAGCTGTTGCAGTTGCGCATTCACCTCAAGGGTGAGCGCGGTGTACGTGCCCTGGAGGTCGACGCTGCCTTGCAGCGTACCAGCCAACCGCGGTGTCGCCGGCTGCCATTGATGCACAATCGCCAGGTCAGGTTCCTGGAGGCGCATGTGGACCTCGAGAGGCGCCTCCAGGAGCCGCTGCGCCAGAGGCATAGCAGTGAGTGCCAGGTCAAAGGGAAGGCGCACGTCCAGCGCGACGATCTCACGGGTTCCCTGGTGCAGACGTCCTGTACTCTGTAATTGGCGCTGCGCATAGGCCAGCGTGTTGTAGAACTGCGTGAAAGGAAGCCGCTGCGACGCTACCGGCTGCACGGTTAGCTCGCTCTCGAAGCGCGGCTCGGCACGCGTGCCGGCAAGCTGCATCTGGAATGTGGCGCGTCCACCTATGACATCTGGCAGGTAGAAGAGTTGTTGCAGATAGGACAGATCAATCCGCGTCGCGTGCAGCTGGATGTCCTGCAACTCCTCGCCATGCACAGCGCCGGAGAGTTCAATGGACTCATCGTCGTGCACCAGGTGTATCTGTGTGAGGTCAAGATGTTGCGGCCCAAAGGCCACCTGGAGTGGAGCCACAGCGTGCCAGGTACGGTCGGGCAGCCGGACCTGGAATTCCTCGATTACCACCTGCTGGCCCACCGCAGCCCGGGTCAGGGTCCCGCGGGCCCGCCCGCCGCTCTTGGCGGACTGGACCACCTCAGTGGCAAACTGTACCTGTCCCTCGGCCCCTTGATAGGTGACGTCCAGGACAACCTGCTCGACTGGCAGGGTCCCCACCCGGGCGTGGCGTACCTGCAGTTGCGCTGTCAGCTGCGGCTGACTGCCGAGTTGGGAGCCTTCGTAGGTCAGGTGCAGGGAGTCGATGGTATGGTCTTGATAGTGCAGGTCACGGACCTCTAGCGTGCCACGCCCATTGAGGGCTGGCCACGTGCCGCTGACCTGTCCCTGCGTCTGCACCTCACCGGCCAGGGCTGTCATGTCTACCAGAGATTGCCACGTGACAAGGTCGGCAGTAAAGGCGTATTGCATATCCACGCTACCAGCCAGATCAAACATGCCGGCTGCTGTCATATGGGCAATGGAGGTATTGAGGTCGAAGCGTTGCACCTGCACCTGCTGGGCTTTGACTTCAAGGTCAATGTACGAAGGGTGCAAGGCAATCTCCCGCAGGCGTGAGGGGCGGAGCTCGAGTTGTATCGTACCATGCCCCTCCTGCGGCGACGTGCCGGCGCCGTCAACGCGGAGTTGCAAGTTGAGATCACTGTGCCAGGCGCCCTGCTGCCGCAGCGCTGCCAGGTTCAGGTTGGCGACATCGAGAGTGCCGCTATACTGCGGTGGCGTAGCGGCCGCATTGAGATGGCCCTGGATAGCTATATGCCCTGAGGTGGAACTGAGCTGACCGTGGAGCTCGACAGCCTCTGGTGGGCCTTCGGCCTTCAGCACCAGGTCAGCCGGGCCTTGCAGGACGTCATTCTGCACCAGGCGACCGATCTCTGTGAGGTCCTGTGACTGGGCGTGCAGGGTCAAACTGGCATCCTGGGCTCCGCCTGGGAGCACGCCATTGGCGACGAGCGTGGCCTGGTCCGTCTGCAAGCGCACATCATCAAGTTGCATAACCTTACCAAGTTTCTGCAAGGCTCCCTGCAGGGCGTGTATTTCCAGATTGGCTGGACTGGCGTGAGCGGTCAACTGCTGCACCCGAAGCCGCAGCTTCTCCTTATCCTGCTGAGCGCTCAAGTGTACCTGGAGACGCTCGAGCTTCTGGACACCTGGAAGGGCAGGGAGCTGCAGCGTCAGCTCGCCATCGCGTATGTACAGGTTTTCAACTTCCAGTGCCAAAGAAGACTCCGTCGCAGTTGGAGTGGCGGGCTGCACTGACGACAGCAGGTCAAGAATATTCAGGCTCCCGTCAGGCTCTTGGGCCAGCGTCAACTGGAGCTGCACCACCTCGATTGTCTGGATCTGCAGGCGTTTGTGGAGCAATGCTTTGAGATCGTAGACCAGACGAAGTTCGGCAATCCGCCCTACGACAGTGCCATGCTGGTCCCGCAGCGTGATGTTCTGCAAGACCGGCGAGCCCAGCAGTGACCCCCGCAGGCCCTCCACTTCTAGTGCACCCTTGAACGACCTGCTCACAAATCTGCTCACGGTCCGCGCCAAACGATCCCGTAAGGGGTCAAGCACCGGATCAAAGGCGGCGGCATGACTCCAAGAACCCATGAGCATGAGCAGTACGAAAGCGCCTTGTACACTCCTGGCTTGCCGCAATACCCTACGTACCATATGCAGTTCTCCCTCTCTAGAGGCCATCATATATTGTAACCGCAAAGTTCGTGCCAGTGTGATGGCCCTGGAGATACCGCTTGTTGCTGCTTTGTACTGCCTTACTCTCGACTATGCTGCCTTCGGAGTCCTAGGAGCAGGAAGGGGCATACCTATCATGCTGAGAGGAATAATAAGACACTCTCTCAATGTGATAGACTCATCCAGAACACTCCTACATATGAAAATTCCTCAAGAGTCCTTATTTTACAATGGGCTAAAAATACCTTGATTTATGGCATGCAATTTGCTCTCGAGAGCCAGAACATGATGTCTAGCCTCTGCGAGGGGGTTAAGCTAGTCACAAGCAAGTTCGCCAGGAGAACCCAGGTATGGCACGCATTCTGGTTTTTGACGCTGAGGTACCCATACGGAACCTGTTACGAGAAGTACTGGAGCTTGAGGGTTATGACGTAGTCGAAGCCGACAACGCCTATGAAGGGCTCAAGCAGTCTCAGGCTGCGCCCACGGACCTGGCGATGCCAGACATCACGTATCTCATTGCCTTTTGATATGACCGAGGTCTCAAAACCTTCCACGTGGCAGAGGAGCCACGTGTGGCACGGACCATAGTCGTTGAAAAGAGTGCGATGTGGTTGAGGCGAACACCAGCTATGCAAGACTCCAGCCGCCTCACGTCACCCTCATCCTCTCCCGGGGGAGAGAGGCTGCCGTAATGCTGCCTTGGATGACTGGATGCTTGGATAGTCTGTGTTCTCAAGAGCAGAGTCTCTATCCATACGGACCTGAGGAGAACGATATATGAAAAAGATCGGAGTGTTGTTAGGAGTCATTGCGCTGCTGAACCTGGTATGTGCAGTGGGATCATTTGCCCAGGACCGAGAGCTCCCCTGGAACTTGATCAGGGGCAATACGTTCATCGGTGCTGATGTGCAGAATCCCCAGGGACAAAACCTGGGCGATATCAAAGATATTGTGATCGACCGCGTCTCCGGGCGCATGGCGTATGCCGTGGTCTCTTTTGGAGGCTTTTTGGGAATGGGGGAAAAGCTGTTTGCAGTGCCATGGGGCGCCTTTTCCCAAAAGGCGGACAAGGATACTTTCGTGCTAGACGTTGACAAAGAGCGACTCAAAAACGCGCCTGGGTTTGACGCGCATAACTGGCCCCAGATGGCGAGCCGGGAGTGGGTGACAAGTCTGTATTCTTACTACAATGTCCCCCCCTATTGGACAGCCACGCCAGGGGCATCCATGGCTATGGCAACAGTCAAGAATGTGGATCCGAACGAGAAAACCATCACGCTGCAGGTTGATGGACGGATGCTGCAAAACCTCCAGGCTGGTGATAGTACCCAGGTGACGATCCGCAAGAACGCAGGTGCTAAGTAAGCTGTGTGGATACTATAGATGAGCACTTGAAGCACCCTCTCCCTCTGGGAGAGGGTGGAGTGAGGGGCCATGCACAGGGGCGCAATACCTGGGGGTCCCTCATGCCCGCTGAAACCCTCTCCCTAGTTCGGCCACTAAATCAGACCACAAGAGATTCATATGAGATGACTCAGAGTTCAAAGTCAGTCAGGTCCCCTTGCGATGTAAGAGTGAGACAACCTGACCCACGCGTTATGCCCTACAGGCGTACTGGCGGTGGCACGCGAGTTTGCGCGGACGGGATGTCGGTTGATCCTCGCCGCCCGTGATGCGCAAGAACTGGTGTGCGCTCGGTGTAAGAGTAGGTGCTGTTCGGCGTGTGGTGCATGAGAGAGACCATAACGCTGCTCGCAATATACTCCGTCTCGGACGTGAGACGCCTTCGGGGCTCTCCTCACTGTAGTGAGGGGAGGACGTCAATCCAGTGGTCGTAGTGGTAGCCTGAAGTTCCGATCCGAAGCTTTCCTCTTTTGGCACTCATGCGTCTGTCAGTCCCGCACACCCATAGCACCGAAAACGCGCGGCTTTCTACCGGCCACTGGCATTACTGCCGCTTGCAACGGACGACACTCAATGTGAGAGCCCCATCTCATAGCGAGAGGGTGACCTCTCAGAGTGAAGGATGAGGCAAAATCTATGCCAGCAACGCAGGGCTGTGATAGCCTGAGCCGTATAGGTCCCAAACACGACCAACGTCCTGGCACCGTGCCATTGCACATGGCATAAGATTTGCTCTCTCTATGACAGGGTCTCCTGAGACGTACGATGCCTACCGCTGGCACGGCGTAAGGCAGTGCCAGCCGGGCTGTAGAGGCCGGGAGATGAAGGGAACCTGTATTGTAGAAAGAGGAGAATATCCATGACCAGCAAACTGAGCAAAACCATCATGTTTGCCCTTGCCGTAGTCTTAGTAGCGGTGCCCCTGGTGCTTGCGCAGCAGTCTGGGTCCTATAGCGATAGACCAGGCACGAGTACTGGGATGAGCGGCTCTGGGACTACCGGGAGCAGCACCACTGAGACGCAGTCACCGTCGATGGGGACTATGGGTGCCCAGAATGCCATTCCCGCCACCGTGGCTGAGGTGAACCATCAGAAGCATACGGTCAAACTGCACATGCAGGGCGGGGAAACGGTCGAGCTAAAGGTGCCCGAGCAGTCATTGGCATCCCTGAGCAAGGGCTATAGTGTGCAAGTGCCTATCCACAAGGCCACAGGGCAGTCGAGTATGCCCAGCACGCCGCCGTCACGGCCAGAGTCTGGCACTGGAACCACAGGGAGCACCGGGACAAGGTCACGGTAGCACCTGAACTGCCTTGAGTAGGAGCGGCAGGGAGCTGCCATGGTCTCTGGTGGTCTCCCTGCCTAGCGCTCTGCCTTGTATGCCTACCCACACCTCTGTTGGTTCGGCCTCTTTTCCGCCCATTACCTGCGGCATGGAATGCACATCCCTGGAGAAAGGAGCAACAGGCATGTCTGCTCAACTCGATAGCCTCATTCGCAAAAGCAAAGACCTCGAAACGCAGCTTGAGCAACTCACTGCGGAGTTGGCGTGCCTGCACGAGGAGATTGTGGAGCGTATGGGAGACAGCCACGAATACTACGGTCATGGCGTGGTCGCCAAGAAATGGGCGCGCGTCCACTGGGAGATCAACAAAGACCTCCTGCTGGATGAACTCTCCCATGAAGCGCTCGACTATTGCAAAGAAGTCGTACTGACCAAAACCAAGCTCGATCAGGCCGTCAAAGCGGGCTATCTCCCGCCGCGCCTGTATGATCGTGCGATGAAACGCGAGCAGCTTGGATGGAACGTGAACCTCAAAGTCCTTGAGCCTCCGAAGAGTACCTCAGACTGGGAGGGAGAGGAGGAGAGGTAAACGCGTCGGAGAGGCAAGGGTAAGGGAGTGCCCAGTGTGGGGCCCCTCACCCCTGCTCTCTCCCTAGAGAGGAGAGGAAGCATGGCCACATGACCTGACACCAGGGCTATCTCTTCCAGAGTAAGCCAAGGAGCATCCCTACCCCTGCGGCGATGAGCACAGATTGCAGCGGCTTGTTACGGATTCTATCCTCAAGTCCCTCTTCAAGCTGGTTCATGGTGTCACGACCCATCTCAGCGAGCTGTGATGCCGATGTGCCTACCTGCTGCATGGCCTCTTGCGTCCCTTCTTTGATCTGGTTTCCCTTCTCCTGAGCCCAATCGCGGACCTGGGCACCCATCTCTTGAGCCCGCTCTTGCACCTGCGTACCTCGTTCATGGATCTGCTCTCGCATATCTGACGAGCGGTCCGCAGTTGGAGTCTTCCCTGGTTCCTGGGTCGTCCCCTGCGTTCTTTCAGCCATAGTTTCTCCTTTGAACCGCCGTACGGTTCAGCCGATGGATATGCCCATACATTTCAACACACGCCCACTCCTCGGAGTAGGACCAGAGCGTTCCCGCACACAGAGATTGCAACTTGTATGCCAGCTTACGGACCACAGTCCAGCAGGTCTGCGACCTCCTCCAGGATCTCGGTAGAGAGGTGCTCGCTGACTGCACCCATGGCCCGAAACGCCTCAGGATCTGGTGGTGCACTGTCATTTTCCGCAGCAAACGCCTGCCAATCTTCCATACTGTTCCAACATGCCAGCGCCATGAATTCTGACCGATCATGGCGGCTACGCATGAGCAAGCTCCCACCGGCACCTATGACTTTTGCCCGAATGGCGGCTGTCCCCTGTGTCCAGGCCTGGATAAACTTTTCCTCTTCCCCCGGTTTTACACGCCACCGATAGATCACTCGCACCATAGTTAGCTTCCCTTACCCTTAGAGTTTTTTGTACTTTGCCTAGCGGTACGCTGCTGAGCCCAGACACCGTCACTTGCACGACACCACTAGGCAACGCGACAGCAATCCTCCACTGGTAGGGCAAGATGTATGCCACTTTTCTGCGTGTCTCTACGCCGGCTTCCTAAGGTGGCCACATATCATAATGATGCACATCAGATCTCATTCTGAGAGGCGATGCCGGCACAGAGTTCCTCTGCATGCGGGACTCTGTTATGCCAGGTTTGGCACGCATCTTGCCCTTACAAAAACGCACAGACGTCTTGCGTCCAACGCGTGCGGGGGTGCACTTATATGCCATCTGAGATCCACAAGTTATCGTTTCTGAACGTCCTGGAGAGCATTGTCCTGGTGATTGCCTCTCTCTATTGGGCCAGAGCGGTCTTTGTACCCCTTGCGCTGGCGCTCATGCTGACTTTTCTGTTACAGCCGATCGTGGCGGCGCTCCACCGGCGGGGTCTTGGTCATACCCCGGCAGCGGTGCTGGTCGTCTTATTACTGGCGCTTCTGATCGGAATCATTGGCTGGGTGGCAGTAACGCAGGTATCGAGCCTGGCATCCGAGCTGCCGCACTATCAGGACAATCTCAAACAAAAGGTCGACGATTTGCAGCAGGCGAGCCAGGGTGGCGTCTTCGGAAAAATCCAGGAAACCGTCGCAGAGCTCAGCAGGAAATTTCAGCAACGCCAATTACCCAGCACGGCGCCACACGAGCCTGTTGAGGTGACGCCCCCGTGGCCCTCACTCATCTCATATGTGCCGTCATTCCTCGGATTTCTCCTGGATGCCAGTCTGGTGCTCATACTGCTTCTGTTCATGCTCATCGCCTATAGGGATTTACGTGATCGCTTGTTCCGTCTGGTTGGCTACGGCCGCGTGACGGTCACCACCAAAGCGCTCGAAGAAGCAGGACAGCGCATCAGCCGCTCGTTGCGCATGCAAGCAATGGTCAATGGCACGTATGGGAGCGCTGTGGGTCTCGGGCTGTTCGTCCTCGGAGTCCCCTATGCCCTCATGTGGGGCCTGTTTGCAGCCATATTACGTTTTATCCCCTATATCGGTCCGGCGGTGGGGGCCTTGATGCCGATTGCCCTCAGCCTGGCAGTCTTTGCCGGCTGGGTGAAGCCCCTCCTGGTTGGCGGGCTCTTTGTGCTCCTGGAAATTGCCACCAACGCGCTGTTGGAGCCGTTGCTCTACAGCCGGGGGGCTGGCGTCTCGCAAGTAGCGATACTGATGTCTATCGCGTTTTGGGCCTGGCTCTGGGGGCCTGTCGGCCTCCTCTTGGCGACGCCACTCACCGTATGCCTTGGCGTACTCGGCAAATATGTTCCTTACCTGAGCTTCCTGGAGGTGCTGCTGAGCGATGAACCGGTGACAGACCTGAACAGCTATTATCAACGACTGGTGGCCCGGGACCAGGACGGCGCCATGGAGATCGTGGAAGAACTGCTGGAGACCCAGACATTACTCGAAGTCTATGAGGACGTGTTGATTCCGGCGCTCTATTATACGAAACAGGATCAACACCGTGGCAACCTGACAGCCGAGGAAACACAGGCTATTTACCAGGCCACACACGAGCTGACTGACGCCCTGAGCACTTCCCAAGCCGCCCTGTCCGCCGATACGGTGCCCAGTACCATCGAGGAGGACACCGCGACGGTCCTCCTACCTAAAGTCCACATTCTAGGGTGTCCAGCCCATGACGAGGCTGACGAGTTGGATGAGGATGGAT
>Ga0137418_10004559_pt1 | contig 12700 bp, 10 predicted proteins | sample CZODoug3_1_2_16f_FD_122242 | JGI IMG/M metagenome (GOLD analysis project Ga0137418, IMG submission 122242) | Vadose zone soil fungal communities from Angelo Coast Range Reserve, California, USA - CZODoug3_1_2_16fungal (Hybrid Assembly) | ecosystem: Environmental > Terrestrial > Soil > Vadose...
TCGACGAGACCGCCGGCCTCATGCGCCAGGACCTGACGGTCGACGCCGTCGACTTCAGCTTCGATGTATCGCCTGGTCGGGGCTGGTCGCTCTCAGGTGGCGGTGGCGGTGCCTGGTTCTCTGACAACAACCGCCGCTACTCGGCCGTCGGTGCCCTGCTCGGCCGCGTTGTCAAAGGGCTCCAGATCGGCCCGTTTGCCCGCGTGATGGGGTATCGCGAGCCCAGGCCGGGCCGCTATTTCACACCAGTCCGCTTCAGTGTGATCGAAGGCCGTGCGGTATACCAGTGGCAGCGAAACCGCTGGGGCGTGCGAGCCGACGGCGGGCTGGGATCGCAACTGGTACAGGCGTTCGGCGTACCCCCGGCCCCGCACCAGACGGAATGGCATGTCGGACTCTCGTTATCACGCGACTGGGGTGTGAACAACGAACTCGCCCTGGTCGGCTCGATCACCAACAGCGGCGCAGCCACGAACGCGGCTCGTGTGACGAGTGAAGGCTTCCGCTATCGCACGCTCGGGCTGCGCTTCCGGCAGGGCTTATGACTCTGGGCGCGCGGCCTCCGTCGCCTCCAGCCGCTCGGCCGCGCCCAGGCCCAGGGCGCGGAGCAGACTGACCGCCCGAGCCTGCTCGCGCGGCGTGAGCCCCGCGACGGCGTGGCGGATCGCGTCGGCGTGCGGCGGGAAGATCCGATGGATCACTCGTCGGCCGGCGGCAGTGAGCGCGAGCAGGACGACGCGGCGGTCGGTTGCGCTGCGCCGTCGCCGCACCAGCCCGCGTTTCACGAGCTTGTCCACGACGTAGGTGGTGCTCGACGACTCGACCAGGATGCGCCGCTGCACGTCGCACACGGGCAGCTCCCCCTTGTGGTACAGCACCTCCAGCACGCCGAACTCGGTGGTCCCCAGCCCGAAGCGGGCGATGCTCGCCCGCGAGTGGCGTTCCACGGCATCGAACGCCCGGGCGAGCACGACGAACAGCCGTAGCGGCACATCCACGCGACTCCGCGCTGCTGGCATATCGCCCCAGGAACCTGGATGCACGGGGAATTGTTCCTCCGGTGTCTCGGACAAAGTATCTCGATTTCGAGATAATTTTTCAACGGAGGTGTCTCCGATGTTTGCGGATCTAGGGTTGTTAGCGCTGCGGCTGACGCTGGGAGCGGTATTCCTGGCACACGGCGCCCAGAAGGCCTTCGGATGGTTTGGCGGCCCGGGGTTCGGCGCTGCTGCGGGCTTCTTCGGAGGCCTGGGGTTGAAGCCGGCACGATTCTGGACGGGGGTGGCGGTGAGCGGTGAGCTTACCGCGGGAGTCCTGTTCCTGCTCGGGCTGTTCACGCCCATCGCGGGCCTCCTGGTGCTGGCCACGATGGTCGTGGCGATCGCGAAGGTGCACGGGCCGAAGGGCTTCTTCGTCCAGGACGGTGGGTATGAGTACAACCTCGTGCTCCTCATCGCGGCCATCGCGGTCGCGGCGACGGGGCCGGGCCGGTTCTCGTTGGATTACGTGCTCGGGCTCACCCGGTAACAAGACCAGCCGTCGTTAGATTCTCTGCGTCGTCATCCGGCCAGGGGATCTGGATAGGCTGGTCCCGAAGCTCTTCACTACGCTCGCGGGTTACACCCGCGAGCAGCTCCTCGCCGATCTGAGCGCGGGGATCATCGTCGGTATCGTGGCGCTCCCGCTCGCCATCGCCTTCGCGATCGCGAGCGGGGTCGGCCCCGAGCGCGGACTCTTTACCGCGATCATCGCCGGATTTCTCATCTCCGCCCTGGGTGGCTCGCGCGTGCAGATCGGCGGGCCCACGGGCGCGTTTGTCGTCATCGTCTACGCGATCGTGCAGCACCACGGCGTGGAGGGTCTCGCCATGGCGACGCTCATGGCGGGCGTCATCCTGGTGGGGTTCGGCCTCGCGCGACTGGGCGGTGCGATCAAGTTCATCCCCTACCCCGTCACCATCGGGTTCACGAGCGGGATCGCCCTGATCATCCTCTCGGGAGAGGTGAAGGACTTCCTCGGGCTCGAGGGCCACGTGCCCGCCGAGTTCCTGGGGCGCTGGCGCATGCTCGCGGCCCATTTCGCCTCCGTGAACCCGTGGGCCGTAGCGGTGTCGCTCGCCACGCTGGCGATCATCGTCTTCTGGCCCCGGCTCAACCGGCGTATCCCCGGGCCATTCGTGGCCCTGATCGTCACCACGGCGGCCGTGCAGCTCCTGCGCCTGCCGGTGGACACGATCGGCAGCCGGTTTGGGGTGATCAACGCGGCCCTCCCGACCCCCTCTCTTCCCGCGGTCACGTTCCACCAGGTCCCCGGGCTCATGGGCGCGGCGTTCACGATCGCACTGCTCGGCGCGGTCGAGTCGCTGCTGTCGGCGGTGGTGGCGGACGGCATGATCGGCGGCCGCCACCGCTCGAACATGGAGCTCGTGGCGCAGGGGATCGCGAACATCGCCTCGCCGCTGTTCGGCGGCATCCCCGCCACCGGTGCCATTGCCCGGACGGCGACGAACGTCAGGAATGGCGGGCGGACGCCTGTCGCCGGGATCACGCATGCGGTTACGCTGCTGCTCATCACGCTGTTCTTCGGCCGCTGGGCCGGGCTGATCCCGATGGCGACGCTGGCGGGGATCCTGGTGGTCGTCGCGTACAGCATGAGCGAGTGGCGCACCTTCCTGGCCGAGTTCCGGGCGCCGAAGAGCGACGTGGCCGTGCTGCTCACGACGTTCCTCCTGACCGTGCTGTGGGACCTGACGGTCGCCATCGAGGTGGGGATGGTGCTCGCGGCGTTCCTGTTCATGCGGCGCATGGCGGAAGTGACGAACATCAGCGTTCTGACGCACGAGCTCAAGGATCCGGTCGACGACTTCGAGCGCGATCCCAATGCGGTGCGGCGGCGCGTGGTGCCGCCGGGCGTGGAGGTCTACGAGATCACCGGACCGTTCTTCTTCGGCGCGGCGGAGACGTTCAAGGAGCGGTTGGGGCGCATCGCGGTGCGGCCCAAGGTGCTGATCTTGCGGATGCGGCACGTCCCGGCGATCGATTCCACGGGGCTGCACGCGCTGCGCGATCTCGTGCGGCGCAGCCGACATGACGGCTCGCTGGTGATCCTCTCCGACGTGCACGCCCAACCGGTGGTCGCGCTCGAGCGGTCGGGTCTCTACGACGAGCTGGGCGAGCAGAATATTCACGGCAACATCGACGACGCGCTGAACCGGGCGCGCGAGCACCTGGGCGTCCCGTCGCTGCCGACGCCCGGGTTCGCGACGCCGACCGTGGCGCGAGAAGGGAAGGAGCCGGCCTAGCGGAAGTACCGGTGCCGGGGCGAGCGTTGGGGAAGGAGGACTCACGAATGGCTTCGCCGATCATCGCCCAAGGCACCGGTTACGTGCTGTTCGCCTACGACGTCGCACACGCGTTCGATCTCGCGGCGGCGGAGCGGCAGCTGGCGAGCGCGACGCAGCGCCAGACGGTCAAGCAGAAGCGGCGCGCGCCGGCGTTCTTCGAGTACGACCCCGCGCCCCTGCGCGTGACCGAGCCGGCGGAGTCGCTCGCCATCGGTCAGCACGTCACGGCGCCTTACGTCGAGTTCGTGCTCTACGACTTCGGCGCCGTATCCGTGAGCTACGCCATCCCCCTCAAGGGCCCACTCACGGGACTCCCGGGGCTCAGCACGGTCCTCTACGGCAACGAGCAGCTACAGGCAGACTCCCGGCGCCGGGTGCAGCAGCTCCTGGAAGCGCTGGGCGACGCCGCGATGCGGTCCCGTCTCGCCGACTTCGTCGAAGATTACGTCGTGTTCCAGATCGAGGCGTTCAGCGAGCCGCTCGAGGCCTCCATGCTGTGGACCGAGCACGCGCAGACGGTGGCCCAGGTGCTGCGCGCCGAGGAACGGCCCCTGTCGCAGCAGGAAGTGAGCGACGCTCTGGCGTCGCGCCTCTCGTTCGGGCCGAACGACGCGACCCTGATCGACACCGACGTCACGCTGCTGTTCGACCCGGAAGGCGAGGACGTGCGGGCGGTGATCGAGTTCGCGAACACCCAGCTGCTCGAGATGCGGTACCTCGACGCGCAGCTCGACGAAGCCCTCGAGCAGGCCTACAGCCTGCTCGGCCGCTCGCCCGGCCTGCGCCGGTTCCTGCCCAGTCCCTATCGGCTGCCGCTCCAGCGGCTCGGACGGCTGCAGCTCGACGCCGCGGTCCTGTTCGAGCAGGTGACGAACGCCCTGAAGCTGATCGGCGAACAGTTTCTCACGCGTGTCTACGGACACGTGTCGCGCCGCTTCCACCTCGCGGAGTGGGACGTGAGCATCACCCGCAAGCTGCAGACGCTCGACGGCATTTACGGGAAGCTGGCGGACCGCGCGGCGACGCAGCGCATGGAGCTGCTCGAGTGGATCATCATCCTGCTGATCGCCGTCTCGATCGTCCTGCCGTTTTTCTCGGGACTCGTCGGGAAGTGAGCTAGTAAGGCCGTTCCCTCATGCGCTCGTCGCGTGGCAGAATCATCGCCCGCACTACCGCCGTGGCGTCCACGGCGATGAGCAACCCCTCCTGCGGCAGCGCTTGTACGCCGATCACCATTCCCGCCGGCGGGTTCCGTTGCGGGAAGAAATCCGGCGCCGCCTGCCGGATGACGTCGAGGTCCTTCGGCGAATAGTTCACGACGTAGATCGTGAGCTTTGCCACGTCGGCGAGGCTCGTCCCCCCGATCCGAAGCACCGTCGCCAGGTTTGCGAACGCCTGCGCGGCCTGGGCGCGCAGGTCGCCGGGACCGACGAGATGGCCGGTGCTGTCGAGCGCGACCTCACCCGAGACATAGAGCGTCGGCCCGATGCGCACGGCATGCGTGAAGCCGGGCAGCGCCGCCAGCGTTCCGGGATTGATATAGCGGGTAGAGACGGGATCGGGCACCTGACGGACGGCGCCAGGGGTCGGAGCGACGCAGGCGGTGAGCAGAGGGATGATGACGACGCTGAACGACGAGTTGCGCATGCGATGCTCCTCAGGAGGTCGGGGGTGGGGACGTTACGTCATTCTGTATACGCCGGGAACGAGTGGGAGTTCAAAGCTGGTTGCGTGTCAGCGCAGGGCAACGCGCAGCGACAGCTGCATCGAGACGTAGCGCCATTGCGCGGTCGTCACGGACTCAGTGGCGACACCTGAATCGTCGGCATCCACCTCGAACCGGAGCTCGCGCCCCGGTGCCAGCGGCACCGCGACGAGCGAATAGAGTCGCAGCGCCCGCCGCCAGGGCCCGAGGGCGGCCCCCTGTTGGGCCACCCGCTGCACGCCTGCGCCAAGATCGAAAGCGAGCACGACCGACCGGGCAGTCTCGATCTCTAGATATGATCCCGCCTCGGCTATCTGGATGAGTCGGGGAGCGAAGTACCCCGCACTGGTAGGCCGGGAGTAGCGGATCTCGTGGATCTGGCCCGACACCTCCAGGCTCGGTGTCACCGCCACTGCCGCCACGCCGGCGAAGGTGGTCCGGTGGTTCACATCGAAGGAACTGCTCAACGCGGCGGTGCGGCCGATGCCCCGGAGTTTGAGGCTTCTCGCGACGGGCAGCTCGACGATCGCGCCGATCTCCGTTCGCACAACCCGGTTCGTCACGAGGAGCGGGCTCGCATCGATCACGTTGCGCCGCGCACGGAGGTCGAGCGCCGGTCCGCCCATCGGATCCCGCCAGCGGACGCGCAGCTGGCCCGTCGGGGTGAGGGTCGCGGCCGCACGGCCGAGAGCGTCAACGCGAGTCGCTCCCCCCTCCGCATCGATCTGCAGCGCGCCCCCGGGCCGGGAGGCGGCACGGACCGTGAGCTCGTCGAGCCCCATGGTGGTCACTCCGTCACCAACCTGCTCGCGGGTCGTCCGCACTCCGAGCCGGGTGGGCCCGGAGGCCCCGAGCTCGACGGTACCACCGAACCTGAGTGTGGTGTTCCCGTCAGAATCGTGGCTGCCGCCGACCACGGGCGTCACGGCGGGCGCGGCCGCCACCTGTGCCGCAGCCAGTTCGTGTCGTACCTCGGCGTCGGTGGGATGGGTGGCGAGCCATGCGCGGTAGGCCGCGATGGCGGCACCCGTTCGGCGCGCCCGCGCCAAGGTCCGCGCGCGCCCTACGACGGCGTCCCGCTCGCCGGGCGCAAGGCGCAGCGCGTCGTCGTAGCGGCGCAGCGCCTCGCCGTAGCGCTTTGTTCGCGCCAGTATGTCCCCCAGCGCCATGTACCCCCATGGGTCCGATGGCTCGAGCGCGACGTAGCGGCGGAACAGCCGCACCGCCAAACGGGGATCATGGCGGTGCAACTGAGCGAGCCGATACGTGGCGTGGGAATTCCATGGGTCGGCGGCGAGCACCGCCGCGTACTCCCGCTCCGCCGCCCGCCTATCTCCCGCAGTGAACGCCGAGTCCGCGCGGCCGAGACGGCCTGTGGCGAGTGTTGCGCCCTGCGCGGCGGCCGGGCGTGCGTGAGCCACGACGACTGCTCCGAGGACGAGTAGCAGGATCCGGCTCCGGCGCTCGCCGGCCGCGACGGCACGTCGCTTCTCGCGCCGGTCGGTGGTGGTCTCGCGCTCCGGCCGCCGGCGGGCCCACAGGCGCAACAACTCGACACCGACAAGCACCACCGCCAGGGTCCCGACGCTGAAGAGGAGTGCCACTGCGGGCAGCAGGTTGCCCGGATGCAGCGGGGCAGCGGCCGGGAGGATGCGACGAGACACGGTGAGCGCGAGGCCCAGGAGCCAGCCCGTCGCCCACACGCCCGCGAGGATCGCCCCCGCGATGGCTGTCGGCGCGACAACCAGCGCCCACCCACGCGATCTGCGGCCCCGCAGCCGTGAATACGCCTCCCACAGCGGCGTCGCGAGCGCGCTGATCAGGTAGAACATCCCCCCGACCCCGGTCCCCGGCAGCCCGGCCGCCATCGTCAGTGCCCCTTCTCGTACACGCGCAACGAGCGACCGAGCAGCAGCTCGGCGCAGACCGCACGCAGAAAGAAGACCGCGTTCACGGTTCGGAGCACGAAAAACGCGGGGATGCTCGCGATCGCACGGCGGATCTCCCGCCGCCGGGCGGCGCCGGCGAGGACTGGGACGAGCACCGCCGGGGCATCGATCACGTACCCGATCAGTATCCAGGGCCGCGCGAGCACGAGCGCGAGGATAGGCAGGACCACCAGGTAGACCGCTGCGGCGATCGTCGCGTCCCAGAACGCCACTGCCACCGCGGAGCGCAGATAGGGCACCGCGAGGAGCCCGCGCCAGTGCAGCTTCACGTTCTGAACGAACCCGTGGGACCAGCGCCGCAGCTGCTTTCCCATCAGGGTAAAGTTGCGAGGCTCGATCGGGTAGCACACGGCTTCCGGCACGAACCGCACTTGATGGCCCGCCTGGTACAGGCTCCAGGTCAGGTCTACATCCTCGGCGAGCGTTCGGTTCGACCAGCCGTCGTGCGCCGCGAGGATGTCGGTCCGGTACATCGAGAAGCAGCCCGACGAGATGAGCGGCTTCCCGTAGTACTCCTGCACCTGCTTGTAGAAGGTGAACGCGAACAGGTACTCGATGTAGCGCCCCCGTTCCCACACGCTCCGCACCCGCTGCGGCACGACGAACCCGCACGCCGCCGCGACGCCCGGGTGGTGGAACGCCGGCAGCAGGCACGCGAGGGCGTCCCGAGCGAGAACCGTGTCGGCGTCGACGGCGACGGTGAGCGGCGTGCGGACGTAGCGGAGCCCGAAATTTTGTGCCCCGGCCTTGGAGCCCGTGTTCGTCGGGGGCCGGACGACCACGGCCCCGAGCGCGCGGGCCACGTTGCCGGTCCCGTCGGTCGAGCAGTCATCCACGACGATGATCGCTGCCGGCGGCGTGGTCTGGGCTTGCAGGCTCTTGATCGTGTCGGCGACGCTGGCGGCTTCGTTGTATGCCGGAATGATCACCGTCACGTCCATGCCGCCTATCGGGCGTAGGAGGGGCCCGGTACGGTCGCGGCTCCATCGGTGCTTCAGGCGCGCTGCGCTAGAAGACAAGATCGCGTCCGCCGTTTCAGGATGAGCGTTGTGTCCGATAGGGGGATCTGCTCGACGCCCTGTGGCTGGGGTGGTGCCCTGCTAAAGAGGCGGCACGGCCGAGCCCGGTAACGCGGGGCAGCCCGCCCTACCGAGATGTTGCACATCGCAACGGTCCTAGAACAGGAACCCCGCGCGGACGTAGATCGCCGTGCGCTCCGGGCTCGCCGCCGCCGCGATCGACAGTGTGTTGTCTCGGCGGTGTTGCCAGGCGAGCCAGAGCCCGCCCCCCGCCGCCGCGTGCCAGCGATGTGACGACTCTCCGGGGATCCAGACCCGCCCGGCGTCCGCCAGGCCCAGAATGCCCAGGTCGCCGAAGGACAGGCGACCGGCCAAGAGGCGCAGCTCGGCGTTCCCATATGCCCCACGCCGCCCGGCGAATCGCTGCTCGGCGTAGCCGCGGACCGTGCTCCCGCCCCCGACGTAGACGAGCTCCTGGAAGGGGACGGATCCGCTCACCGCCGCGCCTCCCGCCCGCAGCGCCAGGGTCGCCGACGACGGGTCGCCTCCCGACAGGTAGGTCGATACCTCCGCCGAGATGCTCCCGAACGGGTGGACGGCGTCCCAGGCGGCCGGATACCACTGTCCGACGACGCTCACATGCACGCCGCGGGCTGGTGCGATCGTGTGGTCGCGCGTGTCGAGCTCGAGCCCCGCGCGCGCGCCGACCTGACCGAAGTCGCCCGCGCCGAAATACGGACCCGTATTCCTGAGGACGGTGCCGGGCTCGCCGGGCGTATGGGCGTATTTCAGAAGGGGCCCCACGGTCAGCCGGAGTCGAGGCGCGAGCGGGATCGCGACGCGCGGACCGATGAAGAGTTGCGTCTGGCCGACGCGGTACACGCTGTCCGGCTGCGAGCCGTCGGTCTCGTTGCCTACGCCGTAGAACCGAACGAGCTCGAGTCCCGACGCGCGCAGTTCGACGTAGAGAATCGTGGGAAGGAGCGGCCGCCGGAACTCACCTGCCACGTCGACGCGATACGTGTTCGCGCCGGTCGCGTAAGCGGCCTCGGCGAGCAGCCGGGTACTTGGCGGCAGCGCGTGGAACCCGTACCGGGTGTGAGCGATCCCGAGGCCGACCAGCAGGCCGATGTCCGGGGAGTAGCTCGCGCCGAACAGGGGCACTGTCTGCGGCTGCCAGGCATCAACGCCCGTTTGCCCGGTAGCTGGCGCCGGTCGCGCCAGCCCCAACGATCCGAGAATCGCGAGCGCGAGCACGCCGCGAATGAATCCAGGCATCAACGAGAACATCCCGCCCCCGGACCCGCAGAGCAAGACTCGCCGCACCTACGCGCGTTACTATTAGGGAAAGGAGCCCTTGCGACCCATGCCCGCCCACCGCGCCATCCTCATCGCCAGCGTGCTACTCCTCACGGCGTCCGTGGCGTTGGCCCACGACCTGTTCCTCAAGCTCGACACCTACTTTCTTGAACCGCGCGCCCGCGTGCGGATCCCGGTCTTGAACGGCACGTTTACCAAGAGCGAAGGCTTCGTGGCGCCGCAGCGCGTCGCGGACATCAGCGTGATCTCTCCCGCCGGGCGAACACGGTTGCCGGCAACAACGGCGTGGAGCCCGGGACCTGACAGCACCAGCCGTCTCAGTCTCGAGCTGGGGGACCCTGGCACCTACGTCGTAGGCGTCTCGACGCGGCCGCGCGAGCTGGCGTTGCCGGCCGAGGCGTTCAACGGCTACCTCGAGGAGGACGGCCTTCCCGACATACTCGAGGCGCGGCGCCGCGGCAACGAGCTCGGCAAGGGCGCGCGCGAGCGGTATTCGAAGCACGTGAAGGCGGTCTTTCAGGTGGGCACGGTTCGGAGCGATGGTTTCGGCGTGGTTCTCGGGTATCCGGCGGAGATCGTGCCGTTGGAGAACCCGTACACGATCGGTCGCGGCACGCCGCTCCGAGTGCGATGCCTGGTGGACGGCCGCCCGGTGGCGGACCAGACGGTGCTGTGGGGCGGGGAGGAGGGGGCTCAGACGCCGGTGCGGCGCAGCACCCGTACGGGCCCTGACGGCGTAGCCGAGGTGACGCTCGATGCGGCAGGAAGGTGGTACGTCAAGTTCGTACACATGGTGCGTGTCACGCAGCGGGGACTCGACTACGAATCCAAGTGGGCCACCCTGACGTTCGAAGTCCGGTAGGCCCGAAGGTAAAAACCGACGTGCACACGCATCACCAGACACCGCCGAGCGGGTCGCCGGGCTCGGATCACTCGGCGCACACCGACATGGTGGCGGACTTCCGCCGCCGCTTCTGGATCTCGCTCGCCCTGACCGTTCCGGTTCTCGCGACGTCGGAAATGCTGGCGCACCTCCTCGGATTGGGCGGGGTCGTAGCGTTCGCCGGCGAGCGCTACGTCGAGTTCGCGTTCGCGTCGGCCGTGTATTTCTACGGCGGCTGGCCGTTCCTCACCGGGCTCGTCGCCGAGCTCCGGAAGCGGCTGCCGGGGATGATGACCCTCGTCGCGCTGGCGATCACGGTCGCCTACGCCTACAGCGCGCTCGTCGTCTTCGGCCTCCCGGGGAGCGTGTTCTTCTGGGAGACGGCGACGCTGGTCGACATCATGCTGCTCGGGCACTGGATCGAGATGCGCTCCGTGCTCGGCGCCTCGCGGGCTCTCGAGCAGCTCGTACGGCTCCTCCCGGTCGAGGCGCATCGTCTCCGCCCCGACGGCTCCATCGAGGAGGTTCCGCTCCACGCCCTGCACCCGGGCGACAGGGTGGTCATCAAGCCCGGAGAGAAGATCCCCACCGACGGCCGCGTCGTCGCGGGTCGCACGAGCGTCAACCAGGCGATGCTCACGGGCGAGTCCCAGCCGGTGGAGAAGGGGGAGGGCGACGAAGTCATCGGCGGCGCGGTGAACGGCGAAGGCTCGATCACCGTCGAAGTCCGACGCACCGGCGCCGACACCTACCTCTCTCAGGTCATCGAGCTGGTGCGCAAAGCGCAGGAGACGCGCTCCCGCACCCAGGATCTCGCGAACCGCGCCGCCCTCTGGCTCACGCTCATTGCCGTCGGCGGCGGGACGCTCACCCTCCTCGCCTGGCTGTCCGCAGGCCGCGATTTCAGCTTCGCGCTGGAGCGCATGGTGACCGTTATGGTGATCACCTGCCCGCACGCCCTCGGCCTCGCCGTGCCGCTCGTCGTCGCGGTATCGACGGCACTGTCGGCGCGGAACGGCCTGCTGATCCGCGACCGCTCGGCGTTCGAGCGGGCGCGCGAACTGGACGCGGTCGTATTCGACAAGACGGGCACTCTGACCGAAGGCCGCTTCGGCGTGACCGACATCGTGCCCCTCGGCGGGCGCACCGAGCACGACGTCCTGCGCCTCGCCGCCGCGCTCGAAAGCCGCTCGGAGCACCCGATCGCCGCCGGGATTGTGCGGGCGGCGACGGACCGCGGGGTGCAGTTCCCGGCTCCCGTCGGGTTCGCCGCCATCCCGGGGAAGGGCGCCCAGGGAACCGTGGACGGGGCGGCGGTCAAGGTCGTGAGCCCTGCCTTCCTCAAGGAGCACGCGCTGACCGTCGCGGACCAGCGAGTCGCGCGGCTGGCCGACCAGGGGAAGACGGTCGTGTACGTGCTCGCCGACGGAAAGGCAATCGGGGCGATCGCGCTGGCCGACATCATCCGTCCGGAGTCGCGCGAAGCGCTTGGCCGGCTCAAGGCGATGGGCATCACGCCGATCATGCTCACGGGGGACTCCGACGCCGTGGCACGGTGGGTCGCGGGCGAGCTGGGGCTGGACGATTACTTCGCCGAGGTGCTGCCGGACCAGAAGGCGGCGAGGATCGAGCAGGTCAAGCAGCGCGGCCTCACGGTCGCGATGGTGGGGGATGGCGTGAACGACGCTCCCGCCCTGGTCGCGGCAGATGTGGGGATCGCAATCGGCGCCGGGACAGATGTGGCGATCGAATCCGCGGATATCGTGCTCGTGCGCTCCGATCCACGCGACGTGGCGACGATCGTTGAACTCGCCCGGGCCACGTATCGCAAGATGGTGCAAAACCTCTGGTGGGCTACGGGCTACAACGCCGTCGCGATCCCCCTCGCGGCGGGCGTACTGGCTCGCGCGGGCATCCTGCTGTCGCCGGCGGTAGGCGCGGTGCTCATGTCGGTATCGACCGTCGTGGTGGCGCTGAACGCCCAGCTGTTGGGACGCGGCGGCAGGCGACGGGTGTATAATTGACGCCATGAAGTCCGGTCACCGTTACTCGGGCCTCGTTCGCGCCTTTGCGGCCGCTCTCGTGCTTACCGTCACAGCCCAGGGTGGCGAGGTCCCGATGTGTGTGTCGCTCCTCGCCGAGGCAGCGGCGCCGTGCGCGATGCACACGCGCGGAGGTCACTCCACTCACGACGGGAGCGTCGCGAGCATCACTGCGGCGCCATCGGGGCACCACGCCTGTCACGCGGATGCCGCGAGTCTCGGTTGCGCAGCCGGCGGCTCTTGCCCGACCGGCGGCACCGCCGCGCCCGTGTGGATCAATGTCCCGATCGTGTCGGGGGCCGCGTCGCGCAGGGTCGCTACGGGACCGAGCTCCGCGCCGATTTCCTACCTCGCTCCACCGCTCGCTCCACCGCCTCAAGCCTAGTCGGCCATTTCAGGTGTGGTGTGTCCGCGCCGCGCATGCGGCGTGCGCTCGACT
>Ga0137418_10004561_pt1 | contig 12696 bp, 9 predicted proteins | sample CZODoug3_1_2_16f_FD_122242 | JGI IMG/M metagenome (GOLD analysis project Ga0137418, IMG submission 122242) | Vadose zone soil fungal communities from Angelo Coast Range Reserve, California, USA - CZODoug3_1_2_16fungal (Hybrid Assembly) | ecosystem: Environmental > Terrestrial > Soil > Vadose...
TGGGGATTGTCAGCGGGATGCTGCCGGCGATCAAGGCGGCGCGACTGGATCCGATTGAAGCGCTGCGTTACGAATGAGGGTCCAGCTTCCGGCGCAAAACATCGGAAATCATGCTGCTCGAATCTTTCTGACTTGTGACTGAGCCGATTCGCATCGTGCCCTATGATCCGGGCTGGCCCGCAATGTTCGAGAGCGCCCGCGAGATTGCCAGGACCTAGTCTTTGAGCAGCTGCCTGGCGATCACCAGCCTCTGGATTTCGCTGGTCCCTTCGCCGATGGTGCACAGCTTTACGTCGCGATAGAACTTTTCTGCAGGGTAATCCTTGATGAAGCCGTAGCCGCCGTGGATCTGAACGCCTTCGTTGGCGCAGCGCACGGCGACTTCGCTGGCATAGAGCTTGGCCATGGAGGATTCGAGGGTGGTCTTCATGCCGGCGTCTTTCATGGCGGCGGCGCGCAGGGTCAGCAGCTTCGCGGCTTCGATCTCGGTGGCCATGTCGGCCAGTTTCCACTGAATGGCCTGGAAGTCGCTGATGGCTCTGCCGAACTGCTTGCGTTCTTTCGAGTATTTCAGCGCGGCCTCGTAGGCGCCTTCGGCCATGCCGAGCGAGAGCGCGGCGATCGAGATGCGGCCGCCGTCAAGGATTCGCATGGCGTCGATAAAGCCGTCGCCTTCCTTGCCGAGCAGATTTTCCCCCGGGACGAAGCAGTCTTCGAAGATGAGTTCGGCGGTATCGCTGGCGCGGAGGCCGAGCTTGTTTTCCTTTTTCCCCGGCCGGAAGCCTTTGGCGCCCTTTTCGACGATGAACGCGGACAGGCCGTGGGTGTGGGCGGCGCGGTCGGTGACCGCGATGACGACCAGCACGTCGGCGTAGTGGCCGTTGGTGCAGAACGTCTTCGTGCCGTTGAGAATCCAGCCGCCTTTTGTTTTCGTGGCGATCATGCGGGCGCTGCCGGCGTCGGAACCGGAGGAAGGCTCGGTCAGTCCCCAGGCGCCCAGGGATTCGCCGGTGGCGAGGCGGGGGATGTATTTCTTCTTCTGCGCCTGGTCGCCGGCGACAAAAATGTGATTGCAGCAAAGCGAGGTGTGAGCGGCGACGATGATGCCCACAGAGCCGTCCACCCGCGACAGCTCTTCGATGGCGGTGACGTACTCGACGTAGCCCATGCCGGCGCCGCTGTACTCGGCCGGGAAGATCGAGCCCAGCAGGCCAAGCTTGCCGATTTCCTTGATGGTGGCGAGCGGAAATTCGGAAGCCTCATCCCAGGTCATGACGTTGGGCAGGATTTCGCGTTGGGCGAATTCGCGGACGCTCTTTTTCAGGTGGAGCTGTTCTTCGTTGAGCTGGAAATCCAAAGTGCCTCCCAGGTCTGACGCGATCTGGTTGTTCGGGGAGCTGCGATGGCCGGTGGTTGCAACCGCAATCGCGGCGGAACCTCTGATTAAACCATGATGGTGCGCGCGGGAAAAGTTACCTTGAGAGCCGCAGGACGAAATCGCTGCCGGCTGCATGGATGGCGGCCTTGGAGGGGATCGCGAGGCCGGGGCCAACCGACCGAACGGTTTGAGGAAACCATGCCGCGGTCGAGGCTGTGGGTTAGATTCGCAATCGCCGAATGGAGACTCGGACCGAGACCCGGATGGAGACGCGGGACTATGGGCTGGTCTTCGGGGCGACCGGTTCGCGGGCAGCCGTGCCCGCGCCTGACGGGACACAGAGGAAGCGTTCGAAGACTTCGTTTGAGACCAGGCGGCCCTTGGCCGTCAGCCGGATGCGATCACCCTACCGATCGATGAGATCGCCTTCTGCGAGTTCGGCGATGGTGGGAACGAGCGCGCTGACGACCAACGTTCCAAATTTGGCGCGAACTGTTCCGAGGTCTATCCCTTCGGCAAGCCGCAAGCCCAGAAAGAAATTTTCTTCGAGGGCGGCCTCCCGGCTCACCTCTGCTCTTTCGAGCGGTGCGCCGGCGACGTATTGATCGAGGGTGGCAGCGGTCCAGAAGCGCACGGCTTCGGGATCGTCGCCTGCCGAGCGCAGCATGGAATGGGCGTCTACGCCGAAGCCGAGGTATGGCTGCCGCGTCCAGTACTTCAGGTTGTGGCGCGAGCTGAATCCGTCACGAGCGAAGTTCGAGATCTCGTATTGCCAAATTCCAGCGGCCTGGAGTTGCGCGCAGGCGGTTTCGTAGAGTTCCGCGGTGAGTTCCTCGTTGGGCACGGAGTGAGCGTGATAGCGGGTGCCGCCGGCGATCAGTTCGCGGCCCAGCCGGGAATCCTGGTCGACTTCGAGCATGTAGACGCTGACGTGGGGAACCCCGAGCGCGATGGCCGAGGCGACCGACGTGCTCCAGCTTTCGGCGGTCTGGTGCGGCAGTCCCGCGATCAGATCGATGTTGATGTTGGAGATTCCGGCGCGCCGGAGGCGCTCGATGTCGTCGAGCACGGTGGATTGCCGGTGCAGGCGGCCGACCGAGGCGGCTTCCTGGTCGACCAGGGATTGCACACCCAGGCTGACCCGATTCACGCCGCACTTCCGGAGAGTATCAAGGACGGGCGGGGTCAGTGTGCCCGGGGCGCACTCCACGGTGACTTCGGTCTCCGGATGCAGGCGAAAATCCTGCTTTACGGCGGCAAAAAGGCGCTCGAGTTGTTGGCACTCCAGTACGGTGGGCGTTCCGCCGCCCAGGTAGACCGAGTCGACCTCGGTTTCGAGCCGGCCACCCATCCGTTCCACCGTCTTTGGCGTAGTATGTATGTCCGCGCAGATGCGGTCGAGGTAGCGCTCGAAGACGGCGCGCGAGAAGACGTCCGAGGCGAAGTTGCAGTAGGTGCACTTCGTGCGGCAGAAGGGAACGGAAAGATAGAGGCCGAGAGGCATCCTGCTTGATTATCCCACTACGGTCCTGCCTACTGGCGTCTTGTGCAACATTTGAGGTCGACGCCACATCGGATTAACACTCGCATGGTTCCTCGTGTCGTGATCACCGGATTGGGCGTGGTCAGCCCGAACGGCATCGGCCAAGATGCCTTCACGCGTGCCATTCTGGCGGGCACGTCGGGAGTGAAACGCATTTCGCGCTTCGATCCCTGCACGTTGCCGGTCAAGATTGCCGGCGAAATCCCGGAGTTCGACGAGCTGGCCTGGGTGGATGCGCGCGAGCGCAAGCATGTGTCCCGGGTCGTGCCACTGGCGGTTGCTGCCTCGGCGGAGGCTCTCGAGAATGCCGGACTGGACGCGCCCAAGATGTCGCTGGCGGAGCAGCGTGAGATCGGCATTATCCTGGGATCCGGAGGCGGGGCGCAGGAATTCTCCGAAGAGCAGTACCGATTGTGGCACTCGGGACACGTGAAGCAGGTCAGCCTGTTCTGTATTCCGAGCGGCACCATGGGGACGATTTCGAGCGAAGTCTCGATGCGGTTCGGATTTCGCGGCTACAGCCACGTGGTAACGGCCGGCTGTACGTCGTCGAGCGACGCTCTGGGATTTGCCTACCAGCACATTCAGGCGGGAGTGCAGCCGATGTTTCTGGTGGGCGGCGTGGATGCGCCGATCACGCCCGGCATCATCAAGGGATATTCGCTGCTGCGGGCCCTGACGCAGTCCTGGAACGACGAGCCGAAGCGGGCGTCAAGGCCGTTCTCGGCAGACCGCGACGGGTTCGTGCTGGCCGAAGGCGCGTGGATGTTTGTGCTGGAAGAGTACGAACATGCACGGGCGCGAGGGGCGCGGATCTGGGCGGAACTTTCCGGCTATGCGGCGACCTGCGAGGCGTTTCACCGAGTGCGCATGAGCGACTCTCCCGAGGAGCCGGCGCGGGCGATTACGCTGGCGCTCGAGGAAGCCAAGCTCACGCCCGACGACATTCAATACGTGAACCTGCACGGGACCTCCACCGAGATGAATGACCGGGTGGAGACGCAAGCGCTCAAGCTGGCGCTGGGAGAGCGGGCCTGGAAGATTCCGATGTCGGGCCTGAAGTCGCAGATCGGGCACGCTCAGGGGGCGTGTGGCGCGGCGGGTGTGGCGGCCACGCTGATCGCGATGCGCGCAGGCCAGATTCCGCCCACCATCAATCTGGAAAGACCCGACCCCCACTGCGATCTGGATTACGTACCGGACGCCGGGCGCAAAGCCATGATCGAGAATGCGATCTGCAACTGCGTAGGGTTTGGGTCGAAGAACTCGGCGCTGGTGCTGCGGCGGATTGCTGCCTAGGGTTCCCCCTTGGCCTTCATTCGCGGGTCCCACTAAAATGCGTGCATTGTGAGGATCGGTTTCTTCGTTTGGGTGGCGGCTCTGGTCCTGGGGACGGTCGTGCCGGTTGCGCGCGCACAGGAGGATCCCGCCGGCACGCCTGCCTACCTGTTGCGACTGGAGCGCATGTATGTGGAGGACAGCGTCTGCGTGCTGGTTCGCAGCGACGGGCAATACCATCTGGAACGCACCGACTGGGATAAGACCGAGGTCTTTGAGGGAGACCTTTCCGACAGTGAACTGCACCGGCTGGAACACTGGGTCGGAGAAAACGAGCTGTTCGATCTCACGCAGGAAAAGATCGTTGCTCCCATTTTCACCGGGCCAAAGGACCAGCTGTCGCTGGGAGTAAACCGTCCCGGCTACTGGCAGAACCTGAACTTTCCTGCCCCCTCGAACTGGCAGCGCTATAGGCAGAGCGTGGTTCCGCTGGTGCAATGGCTCGACGAGTTGCGAAAAAGCAAGCACCGCGTCAAGCTGCGCGAGGAACAGGGCCGCACCAATTGCAAGCCGCCTTTTCGACCGGTGCTGTCGACCCGCTCAGCGCAGAAGAAATCCGAGACCGTGAAGCCTTTCGTCTTTTTTGTGCAAACCACAAGTTTCAAGGGGAAACAGGGGGAGAAGCGCTGCGCGGTGGTTTATCCCGATGGCCGGTACCATCGCGAAACAAAATCCCAGCACAACGGGAGCGACGAGGTTGCGACCGCGGTCTATGAGGGTTCGGTGAAGGCTGACAGCATGCGGGAACTGGGTGCGATTTTGACCAGTCCGGAACTACGGAACCGCCGGGAGCCACAGCTTCCGTGGGGAATGTTCCAGACAGACGGGGAGATCACGGGCCTCACCTTTGCGCAGGAGGGACGGGCGCGGACCACGTTTTTCTGGAAATATGCGCCCATCCCAGGACTGGTCGGTGCCGGACGCGTCGAGGAGAGCGGCATGCAGACGCTCGAACCGCTGCGCGAATGGCTCAAGGCGAATGTGGAGGATGCCGGCATCGCCCCGGCCGCAAACCTGCCGCTGAGCGATTGCGTGCCTCCGCGGGTGCCTTGAGGCGCAAGCTTTTCCATCTTTGCCACCTTCCGGGCCATCTATTACCCTTAAGCCTGCGTTCGGTATGGCCAATCAGGAAGAAGAGGTCCTCGGGAAAGCCTACGACGGCCGCCTCATGCGGCGGTTGCTCAAATACCTCGGTCCCTACAGGTGGCAGGTGACGGTGGCTCTGGTCGCCATCATCTTCAAGTCCGGGCTCGATGTTCTCGGGCCATTCCTGACGAAAATAGCGATCGACAAGTACTTGGCCCATTCGGTCGGGACGCACGCCCTTCTGGACGGGTGGCTGAGTAGGCAGCCGATGCGCGGCATTGCCGAGATCGCCATCCTGTATTTGGGCACGTTGGTCTTGGGCTTCTTCTGCGACTTTCTGCAGACCTACTACATGCAGTGGACCGGGCAGATGGTGATGTTCGATCTGCGCAGCCAGATCTTCCGGCACCTGCAGTACATGCACATCGGCTTTTACGACCGGAATCCGGTGGGGCGGCTGGTAACGCGCGTGACCACCGACGTGGATGCGCTGAACGAAATGTTCACGGCGGGGGTGGTATCGATCTTCGAGGATGTGTTCGTCCTGCTCGGCATCTTGGCCATCATGCTGTGCATGGACTGGAAACTGGCGCTCATCACGTTCGCGGTCCTCCCGCTCATTTTCTGGGCCACGATGATCTTTCGCGTCAAGGTGCGGGACTCGTACCGGCGCATTCGAGTGGCTATTGCGCGCATCAATTCCTACCTGCAGGAAGCGGTGTCGGGCATGCTGGTCCTGCAGCTGTTCAACCGCGAAAAGCGAGCGTTCCGGCAGTTCTCAGACATCAATGCCAGCCACATGGAGGCGTTCAAGGACGCCATCATGGCTTATGCCGTTTACTACCCGGTGGTGGAAATTCTGTCTGCCGTTGCGGTAGCGGCAATTATCTGGTTTGGCGGCAGCGATGTGATCCGGGGGACGGCCACTCTTGGTGTCTTGGTCGCGTTCATGCAGTATGCCCAGCGCTTCTTCCGCCCGATCCAGGATTTGAGCGACAAGTACAACATCCTGCAGGGAGCCATGGCGTCGAGCGAGCGCATTTTCAAGCTGCTTGATACGCCGGTGGACATCGAATCTCCCGCGATTACGAAGAAGCCCGAAGGGCCCGGTAGAATCGAATTCGATCACGTCTGGTTCAGCTACGGTGTGCGGGGCACAGCCGCGGATATCTTGAAAAGTGGAGCGACGGACGTCCCGTCTGTCCAGGCTGATTCGAGCTCAGCTTCCGCAGTGCCCGACTGGGTGCTGCGTGATGTGTCGTTCTCCATTGAACCGGGCGAAACCGCGGCGATTGTGGGACACACGGGAGCGGGGAAGACCACGCTGATCTCGTTGCTGTTGCGCTTTTACGACGTGCAGGAAGGCGCAATCCGCATCGATGGAGTCGACATCAAGGAGATGGATCTAAACGACCTGCGGCGGCGCTTCGGAGTAGTGCTGCAGGACCCCTTCCTGTTCAGCGGCACCGTCGGCGGAAACATCCGCTTGGGCTCGGAATGGATCGCGGACAAAGATGTGGAGAACGCTGCGGAAGAGGTCAATCTCGCCGACTTCATTCGCACGTTGCCAGGAGGTTTCGACGAAGAAGTTCGCGAGCGAGGGTCGACTCTTTCCACTGGGCAAAAGCAGCTGATTTCGTTTGCCCGTGCACTGGCGCATAGTCCGCAGATTTTGATCCTGGACGAAGCGACTTCAAGCGTCGACACCGAAACCGAGTTCAAGGTGCGGGATGCCCTCAGTCGCATGGTGGAAGGCCGCACATCATTGGTAATTGCTCATCGCCTGTCCACCGTCCAACGTGCTGACAAGATCATCGTGATGCACAAAGGCAAAGTCCGCGAGATGGGGACGCATCAGCAACTGCTGGCGCAGCGCGGCGTCTACTACAAGCTGTACCAGTTGCAATACAAAGATCAGGAGATTCCTGCGGCATTGTTGGCTCAGCCCCTGCCTACCGTTAGCGCTGACGACTAGTCCGTTACAATCCCTCCGTGCGAATCCTGATCTCCGCCGGCGAGGCATCAGGTGAAATGTATGGCGCGCAGCTGATCGAAGCTCTTCGGCGCCGCAATGCGTCACTCGAGTTTTTCGGAGTCGGCGGGCCGCGCATGCGCGCGGCCGGCTGCGAAACGGTTGTTGACGCCAAGGACCTGGCGGTCGTCGGCATCACTGAGATACTCAGCCACCTTCCTAAGATCTACGCTTTGTTCGATAACCTGGTCCGAGAAGCCGACCGCCGCCGTGCCGAACTGGCCATCGTGATCGATTCGCCTGCCTTCAACTGGCGCGTCGCCCGGCAGATGAAAAAGCGTGGGATTCCCGTGGTGTATTACGTCGCGCCGCAATTCTGGGCCTGGCGGCAGGAACGCGTGCGGCTGCTGCGCAAGTACGTCACGAAAGCGCTAGTGATCTTTCCGTTCGAGGAGAAGTTCTATCGCGATCGCGGTGTGGACGCGACCTTCGTGGGGCATCCCCTGGCGGAACTTCCCGAGCCGGCGGTTCCGCGCGATGACTACGCTGCCCGGCACAAACTCGATCCCGCCAAGTGCTGGATTACGCTCATGCCCGGCAGTCGCGTGAAGGAAGTCCGCATGAACCTGCCGACCATGCTGGAGGCGGCTATGCAGCTCGGCACAGCCTATGAATTTCTTCTGCCGGTTGCTCCCACGCTCGATCGAGCTTTCCTCGAAGAAAGGACCTCTGGACGCGGCATCACGCTGGTCCCCGAGTCTCTTCCGGCACTCCGGCATTCACGAGCCGGCATCGTCGCCAGCGGTACAGCCACGGTGGAAGCCGCGATGATGGCAACTCCATTCGTTATGGTGTACCGCGTCTCGCCCCTCACGTATGTTCTTGGAAAGCCACGCATCAAGGTTCCGCACTTCGCCATGGTCAATCTCATCGCGGAGGAAGAGATTGTTCCGGAATTAGTGCAGAACGAATTCACCGCCACCAACGTGGTTTCCAAGCTCAAAGAGTTCCTCCCGGACGGATCAGACCGCAATGCGATGTTGAAGGGGTTGGCGAGGGTGAAGGCCTGCCTGCGCGCTCCAGACCCACAAGACGCCCGTTCGGCCGCCGAGCGAGCGGCAGATGCCGTTCTTGCGCTCTTGCCGAGGGATTCCTGAGACCGGAAACTGGACCGGCGTGCGTGCTACGACTCTGCATTAGCCGGCACGTCTGTAGCGAGGCGCTTCGCGCCGACGGGAGGAGACGCCCGTCGCTCCATGAAAACTGCTCGGTGCTCCAAAATAAACCTCCCAAACACTATTCAGCCCTTGTCCCCTCAGCATCTTTTAAGTGAAAATCTTCATCATAGGGTTCAGGATTGAATTCCAGGAGATTGCTTTTGACGCGTTTCCCCCGTCGGCGCTACCGTCCGGCCTCAAAGTTAAGCCTTACCTGCCTGTTGATCTGCCTGGCCTCGTTGCCTGCTTGGTCGGCGGAAAAAACGCGCCTGCGAGTTGACGACTACCAGATCGAGGCCGACCTGAACCCGCATAGCCACAAAATCAGCGCCCAGGCCAAGGTGAAGTTCACCGCCCTTGACGATGTCAGCGTGGCTACTTTTGAGCTGAACAATGGGTTGCGCCTCACCAAGGTGACCGACGCCAATAACAAGACCCTTTCGGCCGAGCGTGTCACGCAAGACTCCAGCGTGCGCATCCCGCTGACGGCGGGCATGACCAAAGATTCCAGCAGCACGCTGACGTTCGAATATGAAGGCGTGCTCGATTCCGCCGACGAGAGCCCGGTGCAGGGATTGAAGCTAGCCTCGATTGGGGACGACACCACTTACCTGCTGTACGCGAGCCGTTGGTTCCCGGTCAATGGATACGGACTGAATCGCTTCACATCGACCATCAGCATCACGATTCCCGCGCACATGGTGGCTATCGGAAGCGGAACCATGACTGTGGCCGACAGCGCCCCTTCCAAGAAAACCCCGGGCTCCCTGGCCGGGAAGACTTACAAGTTCGTGAGCGATCGGCCCAGCTTTCCGGGTACGATCATTGCGGGCGTGTTTCAGGAGACCAAGAGCGACGATGCGGGCGTCGATCTGCACGTCTTTTTTAAGCCCCTGCATCAGAAAGTGGCGGCCGATTACAGCAACGCGGCTCTCAAGGAATTTACCTACTACATCACCGCCTTCGGTCCGCTGCCGTCGCCCACGCTGCGGGTAGTCGAGTTGCCGGACGACACCATTCCCACGGCTTGGGCGCCCGAGATGGCTGCCATGGCCAGTCGCGCCATCACCGAGAAGACGAACTACCGTCTGCTCGCCAACACCATCGCGCACCAATGGTGGGGTTGCTCCGTGTCGCCGTCGTCCAAGGACGATTGGTGGATTACCGACGGCTTCTCTCGCTATGCCGAAGCGATGTATGTGGAGCAGGCCGCCGGCACGATGGGACTGGAAGAAGCGGTGAAAGACATGTCGGTGGGCGCGCTAGCGTATGACACTGTGCCTCTGTCGAGTGCCAATAAACTCGACGTCTTTTCGCCGGAGTTCCAAACGTTAGTGACCGACAAGGGCGCGATGATCCTGCACATGCTGCGCTGGGTCCTGGGAGACGCAAAGTACTACAAAACGATGCGGACGTTTGCCTCGACCTATGCTGGGAAGTCGGCCAGCATCACCGATTTTCAGACTGTTGCGGAGAAGGACTACGGCGATAAGTTGACCTGGTTCTTTACCCAGTGGCTGGATTCGACCGGCGCACCCGAGTTCAAGACCAAGTACACCGTCTACCGCCTAGGCAACAACAAAGGCTTCCGCGTGGTGGGCGAAGTCGCGCAGGACCTCGATTTGTTCCGAATGCCGGTCGATCTCAAGATCGATACCGACGGCAAGACCGAAGAAAAGCGCATCAAAGTCGTGGGCACCAATTCTCCCTTCAGCATTGAGACCTTCGGCAAACCGCGGCGGATCGTCGTTGACCCCGACAACCGGGTGCTCAAGAACTCAGGCGACGTCCGCATGCGCGCTTCGATTACACGCGGTCAGGCCCTCATTCAGCAGAACGACTTCGCGGGTGCGTTGGTCGAATTCAACAAGGCGCTCGACGCCAACAAAAACAGCTCGCTCGCGCACTACCGGGTCGCGGAAGTGTTCTTCCTGCAAAGGAATTACCAGGCTGCCGCCAACGCCTATCGCGAGTCACTGAATGGCGACGGTGAGCCCCGCTGGACAGAAGTCTGGAGCCACATTCAACTGGGCAAGATCTTCGACATCACCGGCCAACGCGAGCGCGCCGTCAACGAATACCGGCAGGCGTTGCAGACCAACGACAACACCCAGGGTGCCGGCGACGAAGCCCGCAGATACATCCAGAAGCCTTACGAGCGGGAAAAGAGCGGAACGCCCGGGAGTTAGTCTTCAGTCTTCAGTCGTCGGCGATAAGAGCAGCCGGGTTCTAGCACTTCCCGCGTCAGACTTCATCTTTCAACTGTCGCTAACTCTGCATCTCTACCTATTTCAGGCGGGCCCTGAGAAAATCCCGCTCTTCCCGAAACTCAAGCCGCGCAGTTGTCCGGTTAGGGCGACATCTACGCCTTTGCTTGCTACCAGAACCTGGAACGTCTCGCCCATCCCGGCGGGTGTGACCAAGTGTTTCAACTGCAGCGCGACTTTGGCCCGCTCCTGGGGCAGGCGGCATTCCTCGAAGGCGTCGGCGAACTGATTCACTTCGCCGATACCCATCAGAAATTGGGATTGCGTTAGCAACCGGTGCGTCTGTACGCCGTTTTGTTCGGCGGCCGCGACCAGGGCGGTGAAGTTCACGTGCCCGGTGATGTCCTGTTCTCCGGGCACTTCGTAAGGATTCGGACTGGCGGTGTGCTCGCGATAGGTCATGATCGTCCCAAGGTGACGTCCAGCGAGTTGTTCCTCGCGGGTGTAGCCGTAGTCGATGACGATGAAGAACCCGCGCTCGATGGCTTCGGCAAGCGCCTCCATATGTTGCCGCGCTTCGAAGCAAATCTCAGTGCGATCGCCGGGTCCGGGATGAACGCCGTAGCGGTCGAGGAACTCGAGTTCGGCGGTAGAGGCAGGGACCCACTTCTCAACCAAGCGGCCATTTTCCACAGCGAGGCGGAGCGAGCCCTCCGCCGAGACTACTTCCACCGGGAGTGCGTCCAAGAATTCGTTTGCGACAACGATCAGCGGTACTTCAGTGGACAGCGCTCGCACCCTCGTGCCCGCTCTGCTGGTGTCAATAATTGACGCTCTTCCCGTCGCAAGATGCTGACTCAGGCGTGTATGCAAACTCCGACGCAGCGCGGGCGAACGCTCCACCAGGGTGTAGTGCACTGTACGGAAGAAATCAGGAAACTTTTTCTCTGACCAATCGAGCACATCGCGCGCGAACAGGCCGCGTCCCGGGCCCAGTTCCAGTAATTCCATCCGCTCCGGCGATCCCAGCACGCGCCACATCTCTTCGAACTGACGTGCCAGCAGACGCCCGAAGACAGCATGCACGTCGCTCGACGTGTAGAAATCCCCGGTTCTGCCGAACTTCTCCGCTGGGCGCGAGTAGTACCCAAGCTCGGGATCGTAAAGGCACAGTTCCATGTAGCGCGAGAAGGGAATCGGTCCGCCCTGCCGGATCTCTTGCTCAATCTTTGCTCGCAGGCTCACAGGCCCCTCTCGCGGCGATCAGCTCGATCCTGGGGCGTGCGGATGAACATTTCGACGAAGTAGTCGTGGAGCGCGTCGTAAAGCTGCCGCTGAAATTGCCACTCGAATTGCGGATGGTCGAGATCGCGCTCGTGCAAATCGTAGGTATAGGTGTGTACGGGTACAGTGCAATGCGTGAGTTGAATGATCACCTCCACGCCGTCTCCCTGGGCGCGCGCGTCAAAGCTTATCAGGGGATGCTCGTAGAGCCGCAGCTGCGCAAGTACGCGTTCCAGGCGGGGATTCACCGTGTCAGGCATAACAGTTGATTGTAATGGGTGATCACCGGCTGGCTCCGATCGGAGTGGCCTGACCTGCTCGTATTGCGCGCCGTCGTATTGCGCGCCGTTTCCCAAGCTTCCGCCCGTGCTTTACACTGAGGGGCTTGCATGACGACCTGCAATCCTGGATGGAACGTTTGCGCTCCGGCGACTCGCGTGCCTTGGCGCGTGCCATCAGCGCGGTTGAGAACCGAACGGCGGAATCGTCTCCACTGTTGAAGACGCTGTTTCCGCACAGTGGGAAGGCGCGCATCCTCGGCCTGACGGGCCCGCCGGGGGCGGGAAAGAGCACGCTCGTCGATCAGTTGGCCCGCCACTATCGCCGGTCAGGCAAAACCCTCGGGATCATTGCCGTCGACCCGACCAGCCCCTACACGGGCGGGGCCATTC
>Ga0137418_10004562_pt1 | contig 12690 bp, 9 predicted proteins | sample CZODoug3_1_2_16f_FD_122242 | JGI IMG/M metagenome (GOLD analysis project Ga0137418, IMG submission 122242) | Vadose zone soil fungal communities from Angelo Coast Range Reserve, California, USA - CZODoug3_1_2_16fungal (Hybrid Assembly) | ecosystem: Environmental > Terrestrial > Soil > Vadose...
TGAAAATATTAATTACTCCTCGACTATAGACGAATTTATTATAGAAAAAAACCTTCAACCTGTTTATATCTATGAGAATTTACAATTAAAATCGATAAAAAATAGAGTTCAAACAGAAACTGAGAATCTTAGCGGAATTTATTTAATTTTAAATAAAGTCAATTGAGATTTTTATGTCGGATCAGCCTCTACAGGTAAATTTTATAGTAGATTCTCTAACCATTTATTTAATTTCCACGGAAGTAAAATTGTTAAACTTGCAGTTCAAAAATATAATATTTCTCAGTTCGCCTTTTTAATATTAGAAATTTACCCAGAGGTTGTTACTAAAGAAAATAATAAAAAATTATTAGACCTAGAAGATTTTTATTTAAAGTCTTTATTACCTAATTATAATATATTAACCGAGGCCGGTAATACTTTTGGTTATAAACATACTGATATGACGCGAATTAAAATGAGATCAAATTATAGTGAAGAACGGCGTATTCAAATAGGGAATTTGAATAGAGGTCAAAAACTATCTGCGGATACAATTGAAAAAATTAGAGCTACAGCTTTAACTAGGGCTCGTCCTATTATCTCTGAAGAAGCTCGAAATAATATGCGAAAAACATCTAAAAAAATTACATTATACAATTTAGATTATACTGTTTACGGAGAATACCCTAGTATAATAGAAGCAGCCCTATCTATTAAATGTAACGAGAAAACAATTCGTAGAGCTTTAAAAACAGACAAACATTTATTAAAAAGACGTTGAATCGTTAAGTATACTTAAATTATTTATATTATAGTCCCACGAGTATACATTCCTTTGTAATCTCTAGAGAAAAATTGGAATGAAAGTGGAATAGTCCGACGGGACTATTGAAGTTTATATTAACTTTGGCGATGCGAGTGAAAACGATCAAAGAATTTATATTTAAATTAGAGATCGTCGGTTATCTAGATGATCGCGACAGACTGGGTCACTTGTGGGTAGCTGAAATGCTGCTTAATGCACAGTCGGAACTTTTGATTATCTCTTTAAGAGAAATTAATAGAAAATGCGAATTTAAAGCATTTCTAGCTTTATCTTAAATTAATTTAAGATAAAGTAAGCTTGTATGTATTACCATACGGTCAAATGTCACTATGAGGTGCTACCGTAATTACTAATTTACTTAGTGCTATTCCTTGAATAGGACAATCATTAGTTGAATTTATCTGAGGTGGTTTTAGTGTATCTAACGCAACTTTAAATAGATTCTTCTCATTACATTATTTATTACCTTTTGTTTTAGCAGCTTTAGTTGCAATGCATTTATTATCAATACACGCACACGGTTCAAATAATCCTTTAGGGTTAAGTGGTAACTTAGATAGAGTACCAATGCACCCTTATTTTGTATTTAAGGACTTAGTTACTGTATTATTCTTTATATTTGCATTATCTTTCTTTGTATTCTATGCGCCTAATGCAATGGGTCATCCTGATAACTATATTATGGCTAATCCTATGCAAACACCTGCATCAATTGTACCTGAATGATATTTATTACCATTCTATGCAATTTTAAGATCTATTCCTAATAAATTATTTGGTGTAGTTGCTATGTTTGCTTCATTAATAATATTAATAGCTATGCCATTATTAGATACTTCAAGAGTAAGAGGAAGTCAATTTAGACCTATTATGAGATTTATGTTCTGAGTATTTACAGCAAACTTCTTTGTTCTATTATGAATTGGTAGCCAACACCCTGAAAGCCCATTCATTGAAATAGGTCAAGTATCTACTTTCCTATACTTTGCTTGATTCTTAATTTTAGTACCAGTTACAGGTATAGTTGAAAACACTTTAATGGATTTATCTGTTAAAAATACTAAAGAATAATAATTTATTATATAAACGGTAAATATTTTCGCTAACCCCCTCCCCTTTTTCTACTTTTGTAATTAAGCCTCGACTTACTTATAGTTTAAATTGGTTAATATATAATTAAATACTTTAAATTTAGTCCTATATATTGATAGTACATTATATATTGGAAGTTCAATTCTTCTTAAACTAAATGGAGAATCTACATCTAGATCATGTCGTAATTATTTTTTATAATTTTTGTTACTATTTTTAAGTGATCTCGTCAAGGTATACAGAATTAATTCCTTATAAGAATATGTTCCACATCCTTTCTTACTGCTCAAAAATAGAATGTGGAGATCGACCGCGATGTTCATATAATATTCAATTACGAGGAGTACTATTAATTAAAATAAAAATGCTGTGCTTTAATAAAAATAGGCCATTAGGCCGAGAGTAAGAATGTTTAAATACGTGTACTACTCAATCTCAAGTTAAAACAATATGTTAAGACATCATTTAACGAGAGATAATAGATCTAGGTTTTTATCTAGATCCAATTTGACATTACTATAAATATTATGATTAATCTTTTTGGTTCACTTGCTCAAGACATCTTTGCTTTTGCTGCTGTAATCTCTAGTCTATTAGTTATTACATCTAAAAATCCTGTGATATCTGTATTATTTTTAATATCTGTTTTTGTTAATTCTGCTATTTATTTAATGTTTACAGGTATTAATTTTATAGGAATTTCATATATTATAGTGTACGTAGGTGCTATAGCTATACTTTTCTTATTTATTCTTATGATGATTAATATTAAACTTACAGATATACTAGAAGTAGGAACAGACTATACTAAAAATCTGCCTTTAGCCTTAATTATAGGGGCTCTATTTATTTTTGCTATTTTTGGTTCAGTTACACCCTTTGGAGCAAATATTTTCCAAACATCAGTCGTAACATCTATTATTCACTCCCTAAATTCTTTACTTACAGCGCCTTCTTATGTAGATTTATTATCTTTAAATAATTTTATATCTCAAACTGTATATCCTTACGCAGTGGATACTAAATTAATGGACTACACTCAAATAGAAGCATTAGGTCATAATTTATATACAAATAGTGCTATATTATTGATTTTAACTAGTTTTATACTATTATTATCTATGTTAGCTCCAATTATGTTATCTACATTTTATAAAAAAGTATCTTAATGCTTTACGATATAATATATATTATTTAGTATTACTATCCCCCTATTTTCAATAGACCTATAAGATTGTTCGATTAAGAATTTAAGAAGTGTTAAGATTAATACGGCATACTAAACTCGTCACTTTTCTAAATATTGAAGTGCAGGGCTGAATATTTTACCGTTAAACTATAAACCTTCAATGAGTAACAAAAATTATAAAAGTAGATTAAACACTTTTCTTATCAAAATAATTAAGAAAATTTATGGCGAAGGGATCAATAATAAATATATTTTAAATATGTTAGCAGCAGCAAAATACATAGGTGCCGGATTAGCCACAATTGGACTAGCAGGTGCTGGAGTGGGAATCGGTATCGTATTCTCAGGATTAATTACAGCTACATCAAGAAATCCAGCGTTAAGACCACAATTATTCGCTTACGCAATTTTAGGGTTCGCTCTATCAGAAGCTACAGGATTATTCGCTTTAATGATCGCTTTCTTATTATTATACTCATAATATGAAAATTATACTAACCACCCCTTTTTAATTACTAAAAGTAGTAAAGGAATATTTAAATATTAAATAAAATAAATCGTCACGTTAAAGGTTCGGGTAGCTCAACTGGTAGAGCACAAAACTGAAGATTTTGTGGAGGGTGTTCGAGTCACCCCTTGAACAATTATTTATATAAGGTCGGGGACATCTGATAATTGGTTAATCAATTGTGTTTGCAACACAGGAATCTGGATTCGAGTTCCAGCGTCTCCATTTAGACATCGGTCGACTTTTAATTTGTAAGAATACGATTGTGTTCACTTAATTCGCGTAATATTTTTTCTAGACGGGCCTTTGCTAGTTTTTGAAAATCATTTTATATTTATGACATTAAATACATTAATTATTAATTCACCTTTAGAACAATTTGAAGTAGTTAGCTATATTAATATAAATGCTCCATTATTAGGATATATTAATTTAGCTTTCACAAATTTAGGGTTATACTCTTTATTAACATTATTCTTAGTAATTGGTTTACATACAGTAGCTAATAATGAAAAAAAACTAGTACCTTCTACATGATCAATTTCTTTAGAAAGTTCTCACGCTAGTGTTTTAAACATCGTTAGATCACAAATTGGTAGTTCAAATGAAAAATATTTACCATTTATTTATTCATTATTCTTCTTCATTCTTATTAGTAACTTACTAGGTAATATACCTTACCAATACGCAGTAGGAACTTCTGTAATTGTGTCATTAGGTCTAAGTGTAACAATCTTTATGGGTGTGACATTATTAGGTTTAGCTAAACATAAATTACATTTCTTCTCATTCTTTGTACCTGCTGGTACACCTTTAGCTCTAGTGCCAATGTTAGTATTAATTGAATTTATTTCATATATTGCTAGAGCATTCTCTTTAGGAGTGCGGCTATTTGCTAACTTAGTAGCTGGGCATTCATTATTAAAAATTCTATCAGGTTTACTTGCTAAATTATTTACTAGTGGTATAATTGTATTCTTTGTTACTTTAGTACCTTTTGCTATTTTCGTGTTATTATGTGGGCTTGAAATAGCTGTTAGTGTAATCCAGGCATACGTATTCTGTTTACTAACTTGTTCTTATCTTAAAGATGCTATAGACTTACATTAATCTGTATTACTTTATAGTAAATTTTAAGGTTTATTATAATAAGTATACATTTATGTAATGATAAGATTAATCAATAAAGATATGTACTTCACCCCTTTTTTCTAAGTAAACGTCTTATATATTTACTCTTCTATTACTATTAAAAGAGGGTTTAGTTTACAGTTGGTACTGTAGTCAGATTGCAAATTTGATCAGGTATAATAACCTAAACAGGGTTCGATCCCCTCTGAACCTTTTACTTATACTATTTTATAATAAAATTACACTTCGTCGTTCATTTAGCTTAATTGGTAGTAGCCTTATCCTTCTAAGATATTGGGTTTGGGTTCGAATCCCAAAATGAATTAATATTTTATAAGTGTATAAGTATATTATATTTGAAACTACAAGATTTAATTTATTCCTTGTATAAGGTGTTATAGCCTAGTGGTTAAGGCACTTCACTGTTAATGAATGTACAGGTGTTCGATTCACCTTAATACCTATTTGCCTCGAGTTTTTATAAGTATACTTCAATTAATTGAATAAAGGACATAGTATAATGGCAGTATATCCGTCTTCAAAACGGTAGGTAGAGGATCGTTCCCTCTTGTCCTTGTATTACTTCGCAATGGCCAGTAATTTAATATTTTCTAATATTGACTTTTATCGATCCGTATTAGAATAAATATTATTCTGAATTCCTTATATATTATTGGGTCTATCTTAAACGATTAAACCTTCTTTAATTATTAATATTATTTGGTTAATTTTATAATTAGAGGTGTATCGATAGGCCTAACGGCCTATCGATACAGTTAATAATATATCTTTAAGTATATCAATATATTATACGATATACTTTCCTTTTCAAAACAAGATAAGGTAAATTTTTATTAATAAACAAAACATGACTATCCTTTTTAATTTATTAGAAGTACTTGTTGTAATTGTTCCAATGTTACTTGCCGTAGCTTTTGTAACAATAGTAGAGAGAAAAATGTTAGCTGCTGCTCAAAGAAGAGTAGGGCCTAATATTGTAGGGGTATTTGGTATTCTTCAACCTTTTGCCGACGCTCTAAAATTAGTAGTTAAAGAAGTTATTGTACCTGCTAATTCGAATAAAGTATTATTCTATTTAGCGCCAATGGCCACATTAATATTTAGTTTATTAGGTTGAGGTGTAATTCCATTTGGAGAAGGATTAGTAATATTTGATTTCTCTTTAGGTTTACTTTATACTTTAGCACTATCTAGTCTAGGTATTTATGGAGTTTTATTCGCGGGTTGAAGTGGTAATTCTAAATATGCATTCTTAGGAAGTCTAAGAAGTACAGCTGCTATGATTTCATACGAATTAATTTTAAGTACAGCAGTAATTATTGTAGTATTATTATCTGGATCATTTAACTTAACTTCTATTATTGAAAGCCAACAAGCTATTTGATACATAGTACCTTTATTACCGGTATTTATTTTATTCTTCATTTCTATTCTAGCCGAAACAAGTAGAACTCCTTTCGATCTACAAGAAGCAGAATCTGAATTAGTTGCTGGTTTCTTCACTGAGCATTCAGCTATTATATTTGTATTCTTTTTCCTAGGTGAATATTGTTCAATAGTACTAATGAGCTCATTAAGTGCTATTCTATTTACAGGAGGTTGATTAATGCCAGAATTGTTTGTAAACGACACAATTATAAATTTACAAGCTATAATCTTAGGTCTTAAAACTTGCTTCTTTGTATTTTTATTTGTGCATAGTCGTGCTACTTTACCACGTATAAGATATGATCAATTAATACTTGTAATGTGAACACAACTTTTACCAATTGCTATAGCCTTTACTATTTTAGTTCCAAGTATTTTAGTAGCTTTTGATATAGCACCTTTATAGAGAAGTGTAATATTAAGTTATTTACCCCTTTATTCTATTACTTAACGCACTCGTAATAAATATTTACTTTTTCTATTTAATTACAGAATTTACTTTAAAAGTGTATTAATTACAATTATCGTATTTTACGATTCTTAATTCTCTTCGACACAAATCCTAATAGGAATAGTTTTCATTGGTAAGATAAGACGATTGCTAATTGTTCGGGTTAAACCCCTTGGGTGTTCGATTCCCCCCTATTCCGTTTTTTTATTAATCTCATAAAAATATGAAAGAAGTAATATATTAGAACATTCTTTTAAGTTAACAAATAAATTAAAGTTATTCTAATTTTTACCATCAAATTTCCTTTTTTTAGAGTTTATTTCTTATAGAAAACCGTGGGTACTTTTCAGGAATGGCACGGTGACTTTTCTCTACGAATGCTAAAGATATTGGTACTTTATATTTAATTTTTGCAGTATTTGCAGGAATGATCGGAACTGCTTTTTCTGTTTTAATTAGATTAGAATTGTCATCACCCGGTGTACAATTTTTAAATGGTGACCACCAATTATTTAATGTTATTATAACAGCACATGCGTTTGTGATGATCTTCTTTATGGTTATGCCAAGTACTGTTGGTGGTTTTGGTAACTATTTAGTTCCTGTACAAATAGGAGCAGTTGATATGAGTTTCCCTAGACTAAATAATATTAGTTTCTGATTATTACCTCCTTCATTAGTATTACTATTAGTGAGTGCATTAGTTGAAAACGGGGCCGGAACAGGTTGAACTGTTTATCCTCCTTTATCAGGAATTCAATCACATTCAGGTGCAAGTGTAGATTTAGCTATCTTTAGTCTACACTTATCAGGTATATCTTCTATTTTAGGTGCTATTAACTTTATTACTACAATCTTAAATATGAGAGCTCCAGGTATGACAATGCATAAATTACCTTTATTCGTTTGAGCTATATTTATTACTGCTATACTATTATTATTATCATTACCAGTATTAGCCGGTGCAATCACAATGCTTCTAACTGATAGAAACTTCAATACATCATTCTATGACCCAAGTGGTGGAGGTGACCCAATTTTATATCAGCACTTATTCTGATTCTTCGGTCACCCTGAAGTATATATTTTAATTATACCTGGTTTCGGTATGATTAGCCATATTGTATCTACTTTCTCTGGAAAACCAATATTCGGTTACTTAGGTATGGTTTATGCTATGTTCTCAATTGGAATTTTAGGATTTATTGTATGAAGTCATCACATGTATAGTGTTGGATTAGACGTGGATACTAGAGCATACTTCACTGCAGCTACAATGATTATTGCTGTTCCAACTGGAATTAAAATCTTCAGTTGATTAGCTACTTGCTATGGTGGAAGTATTAGATATACAACTCCTATGGTATTTGCATTTGGATTTATTGCTTTATTCACAATTGGAGGTTTAACTGGAGTAGTATTAGCTAATGCTAGTTTAGACGTAGCAATGCACGATACTTACTATGTTGTTGCTCACTTCCATTATGTGCTTTCAATGGGTGCTGTATTTGCTCTATTTGCAGGATTCTATTTCTGAGCGCCTAAAATAGTTGGTAAAACATATAATGAATTCTTAGGTAAAGTACATTTCTGAACTTTATTCTTAGGAGTTAATTTAACATTCTTCCCTCAACACTTCTTAGGTTTAGCGGGTATGCCTAGAAGAATACCAGATTATCCTGATGCTTTCGCATATTGAAATGCCGTATCAAGTTTTGGTTCAATTCTTTCTGTAGTAGCTACAGGTATATTTGTATATATAATTTATGATTTATTTACAAATGAAACAACAGTATCAAATAATCCTTGAGCTGTACCTTCATTCTTCAGTTCTACTCATCCTGAATGAGAAGCAGAACAAGGTAATGTAACATTAGAATGAACATTGGCTAGTCCAACTCCATTCCATGCATTTAATATGTTACCTGTACAATCTTAATATATAATTCATATTTCCTCCCCTTTTTCTACTTTTGTAACAGCGAAAATCATGATAATAATAACAATTATAACTTTAATCGTAGCTATTGCGCTACCAACAACTAAAATATCTCCATTACAATTTGCTCGGCTATCTGCCATTTCATTCTTATTCAGTGCTTTCCTATCATTTAATGTTTTATACATAGAATCTTTAGGATCGGGAATAGGATTATTTAGTGGGATCTATCAAGTATCTCCAATTTCTCTAAGTATTGAAACTTTTATTTATTTAATAGCTTCATTTATTTTAGTACCATGATTTATTACAGGTATTAATGGGAATTCACGTATAAGTGCGGGTCCAATCTTATCTGAATATTCACTAATCTTATTATTTAGTGTATTAGGTGCTACTTTATTAATATCAAGTTCTGACTTAATTTCTATGTACTTAAGTATTGAATTACAATCTTTTGCTGTTTATATTTTAGCTTCTCTTCATAGAGACAGCGAATCTTCTACAGCAGCAGGATTAAAATACTTTTTATTAGGTGGTTTAAGTTCTTGTTTTATTTTATTAGGTGCGGCTTTAATATACTCTTATACAGGTCTTACAAATATAGAATCAATCTTTAATTTAGTATTATCTACGGATAGTTCTTCTTATTCTATAGTACCTGTATTGGGTCTATTATTTATAGTATTAGGATTCTTATTTAAAGTAGCTGCTGCTCCTTTACATAACTGAGCTCCTGATGTATATGACGAAGTACCAAGTATTGTAACTACATGATTAACTATTATGCCTAAAATCTCTATAATTATCTTTTTATTAGAATTAGTAAATAGTTCATTATTAGGTTCAACTTATGGTTCAATTGCGGGATCTGAAATTATATCAAGTTCTGTATGATCATTACCTCTTAAAAATGTATTACTTCTATCTTCTTTATTATCTCTAATAATCGGTAGTGTAGTAGGATTAGCACAATATAAAATAAAAAGATTATTGGCTTATAGTACAATATCTCATGTAGGTTTCTTACTTCTAGCTTTAGGTATAAATACAGAACAATCTACAGAATCATTAATCTTTTATTTACTACAATATTCATTAACTAATTTAGATGCTTTCTTAATATTATTAGCTTTTGGTTATACAATTAAATCAAGAGCTGGTAATTTAAGCTATAGCAATTTAGATATTAAATATATATCAGAATTAAAAGCTCAATTTACAAGTAATCCTCTATTGAGTTTAAGTTTAGCTTTATGTTTATTCTCTATGGCCGGTATCCCTCCTTTATTAGGTTTCTTTGCTAAACAGCAAGTATTATACGCCGCTACATATAGTGGTTACTACTTTATGAGTATTGTAGCTATATTAGTAAGTGTAATAAGTGCATCATATTACTTACAAATTATTAAAGTAATGCATTTCGCTAATGCTCCCGTAGAAGGAAATGGAAATGCTAATACAAATATTAGTAATAGTCATAGTATGCTAATTAGTGTACTTACTTTAAGTTTAGTTTTATTTATATTAAATCCTAATATTATATTAAATAGCACACACCTTCTGGCTTTAACTGTATTCCAAACATAATAGATGAGCGCTTTAATTATACTTTTTATATTTGTTCCAATATTAGCTTTAATTTTACTTACTTTAAACCTATTATTTAGTGTACATAAACCAGACTCAGAAAAATTAACTAGTTATGAATGTGGATTTTCACCTATTCATAATCAAACTAGAACACCATTTTCTGTGCAGTTCTATTTAGTTGCTATACTATTCTTAGTATTTGACCTAGAATTATTAGTTCTTTATCCTATTACAGTAAGTCTGTATGAAGTGGGAGCTTTAGGTTTCTGAGTTGTTTTAATTTTCTTTAGTGTTCTAACTGTCGGATTTGTATATGAATTAGGTAGTGGAGCTCTTAAATCAATGTTACCTCGATCAAGAAATTCCAGCCCTTCTATAAATTCTTAAGTTATTAACTTATTTAAATGTCAAATATACTCTATTCCCCTTTTTTTATATAAAAGAGATATAATATGATATCACTTAAATTACCAATGGGTGATGTAGTGCAAATGGTTAGCATAATAGACTCATGATCTATTGATTTGGGTTCGAATCCTAACGTCGCTTTTTAAGTCATATATCGAGGATCTTTAGTTTAATTGGTTCGAACACATAAGCGTCACTTATGAAAATTTGGGTTCGAGTCCCAAAAGATTCGTATGCCTATAATTGTAGTATTTTATTATAATCAAATAGGTTCAAATTTTAAATGTTCCAAAAGGAAATTATTATACACTATTATGAATTTATCATTATTATTATTCATTTCAGGGATTCTTGGATTTGTATTAAATAGAAAAAATATTATTTTAATGATTATTAGTATAGAAATAATGCTATTAGCGGTTACTCTATTAATTTTAATCAGTTCTTATAATTTTAATGATAATACAGGTCAATTATTCAGTGTTTACGTTATATCTATTGCTGGTGCAGAATCAGTTATAGGATTAAGTATATTAGTAGCCTATTATAGATTAAGAGGAAATATTTCACTAAGAACTTAATGTATCTATCAATTTTATTTTTACCTTTATTAGGTTCATTCACTGCCGGGTTATTAGGTAGAAAATTAGGAAGTACTGGTGCTCAAATTATTACTATTTCTAGTTTAGCTATTACTTCTGTAATGGTTGTAGTAGCATTTTACGAAGTAGGTATATGTGGAAGTCCTGTTTACATTAAATTACCTAGTTGAATAGATTCTGGTCTATTAAACGTTTCTTGAGGTTTCTCATTCGATAGCTTAAGTGTGGTAATGCTTATTCCTATATTAATAGTTTCAACATTTGTTCAAATCTATACAGTAGATTATATGAAAGAAGATCCTCATAATCAAAGATTCTTCTCTTACTTAACACTTTTCTCATTTTTTATGATTTTACTTGTTACAGCAGATAATTATTTATTAATGTTCTTAGCTTGAGAAGGTATTGGAGTAGTATCTTATTTACTGATTAATTTCTGATTTACTAGAATTGCCGCAACTAAAGCAGCTGTACTAGCCTTAACTCAAAATAGAGTTGGGGATACATTATTAACATTAGGTTTATTTGGTATTCTTTGAGCTGTAGGTAATTTAGATTATTCTACAGTATTCTCTATTATACCATATATGAATGAAACGGTTACAACTATTATAGCACTGCTATTATTAGGTGGGGCTTCAGCTAAATCAGCTCAATTATTCCTAAATACTTGATTACCTCATTCTATGGAAGGTCCTACACCTGTTTCAAGTTTACTACATGCCGCAACACTGGTTGTAGCTGGTATTTATTTACTTGTTAGATCAAGTCCAATACTAGAATATAGTCCTACTGCTTTATGTGTTATCACTTGAGTGGGAGCTGTAACTTCTATATTTGCGGCTAGTTCAGGATTATTACAAAATGATTTAAAAAGAATTATTGCATTTAGTACTGTATCTCAATTAGGATATATGTTCATGGCTATAGGATTAAGTCAATACGATGTTGCTTTACTTCATATGTCATCTCATGCTTTCTTTAAAGCTCTATTATTCTTATCGGCTGGTGCTATTATACATTCATTAGCAGATGTTCAAGATATTAGACGAATGGGTGGATTACAACAATTCTTACCTTTTGTATATTCTGCAGTAATCGTTGGTTCATTATCATTAATGGCATTACCATGATTAAGTGGGTTCTATTCTAAAGATCTTATTATTGAATTAGCATATGCTCAATACACTGTTAGCGGATTTACAGCTTACGCTTTAGGTACAATTACAGCTGCTTTAACAGCATTCTATTCATTTAGACTAATTTCTTTAGTATTCTTAAGTTACCCTAATGCTAATAAATCAGGATACTTAAATGTACATGAAGCAAGTATTCAGGTAGTAATACCTTTATTTGTTTTATCTCTATTTAGTATATTCTTTGGTTATATCTTCTCTGACTTATTTGTAGGTATGGGATCAGATTTCTTAGGAAATAGTGTATTTACACACCCAAACCATATTACATTAGTAGAAGCAGAATTCTCAATACCTTTAGCGTATAAATTATTACCTTCTATT
>Ga0137418_10004563_pt1 | contig 12690 bp, 9 predicted proteins | sample CZODoug3_1_2_16f_FD_122242 | JGI IMG/M metagenome (GOLD analysis project Ga0137418, IMG submission 122242) | Vadose zone soil fungal communities from Angelo Coast Range Reserve, California, USA - CZODoug3_1_2_16fungal (Hybrid Assembly) | ecosystem: Environmental > Terrestrial > Soil > Vadose...
AACTCGGCGAGGCTGCAATCGCTCGAACTCTCGGCCAGCGCCGCGAGCGCAGCCAAAGCACGGTCAAGAACCTGTATCCGGTACGAAGACCGGCTTGTCTTAGAATGCGGCACGCGTGCCATATTATGGAATTGCATCCCGGTGTCAAGCAAAAAATTCGATAATTGATATTCAAGGATTGCTACCAAAACAGCTACCAGCAAAGGTGGACGACTCGCATGGACATCCTTCGAGGAATCGGCGGCTCAATTCTTAATGGTTTGGGAACACCTGGCCAGGTTCAGCGAAGCAGATTTTGCTCGCGGTGTTAGCATGCTGTTACCGGCTATTTGTTTGTAATTCCACGATCCATGCAGAAGGCATCTGCAAGTAGCGGATGCACCGAAAACTGAGGTCCAAGCCATCGGCGATGAGTCGAGCGTCGCTAACCTTTTTTGTAGCTGCGCTACTCTGCTTACTCGGGGGGCTTCGCGAACGCTCGGCACACGCGCAAATTTCTCCCGGCCCACTTTCGAAGGCTCATCAATCGCTGTCGGGTCCCACAAACTGCACCAAATGCCATGACCTAGGCCGTGGCACCGCACAACTAAAATGCCTTGAATGCCACACAGAGGTCAGCGAGCGACTTACGCAGCGCCGCGGGATGCACGCCGTTTGGATGAGCCCGACCGGAACGAGCAAGGATTGCGCCAAGTGTCATTCGGAGCACAACGGTGTTGATTTTCAGCTAGTCCATTGGGAGCCTAGCCGGGAAGCGATGGATCACGACAAAACCGGCTTCGCACTTACGGGAAAGCACGCGGGCGTCGCGTGTGAAAAGTGCCATAGGACGGAGTACATTCCCGCTCCGGCCCGCGCGGGCATCCTCGTCAAGGACCTAAACCGGACTTATCTCGGACTTTCGCGCGACTGCGTGAGCTGCCATACCGACGAGCATCGCGGACAGGTCGGCAAAGATTGTGCGCGTTGCCACAGCGCCGATGGCTGGAAACCCGCGCGGCTCTTTAATCATGCGACGTCGAAATACCCGCTGACGGGGGCGCACGTAAAGGTTCCCTGTGCGAAGTGCCATCTTACCGTGGCGGATGCGAAGCCCTTCGTCAAGTACACGGGACTCTCTTTCGCGAAGTGCACGGCATGTCACACTGATCCGCATAAGAGCAGTTTTACGCAGCCATGCCAATCCTGTCATAACACCACGAGCTGGAAACAAATCGCGGGGCTCCAAGGATTCGACCACTCGAAAACGAAATACCCACTACTCGGCAAACACAAAACCGTGGCTTGCGAAGATTGCCATAGGCGCGGGGACTTTAAGGCGCAGATACCATTTGCTGACTGCATGGATTGTCATAAGGACTATCACGGCGGACAATTCCTCAAACGCGCCGGTGGCGCCGAGTGCGCAGTCTGCCATACCGTAGATGGCTTCAAGCCATCGACCTTCACCGTGAAAGATCACGAGGCCACAAAATACCCATTGGAAGGCCGCCATGTGCAGGTTGCCTGCGACAAGTGCCACTTACCGAAGGGCGAAGCCACAGTTTTCAAGATCACGCAAATACAATGCAAGGATTGCCACGAGGATATTCACAAAGGCCAGTTCGCGAGCCTCCCGCACCAGAACCGCTGCGAGTCTTGCCACGACTTGCGCGGTTTCAAAGCCGCGCGCTTCGCGTTAGCTCGCCACAACGAAACAAGGTTCCCTCTGAAAGGCGCCCACGTAGCAGTCCTGTGCGCCGACTGCCATAAGCCTGTTCCTACCGGATCGCCAACACCCGTGAAATACCGCTTTGACGATCGTTCCTGCACGGCCTGCCACCTCGATCCACACAAGGGGCAATTCCGCGAGCAAATGGCCGCGAAGCGCGCGGATGGAGCGACTGCAGGTTGCGAAGCCTGCCACACTACGGTCAAGTGGAAAGAACTAAACCGCTTCGACCATTCGAAAACGGACTTTCCCCTGCTCGGCGCTCACCGTGGCGTAGCCTGCGGCGATTGCCATCGTCCGCCGGCGCTCGAGACCAATCTGAAGAATGTCGATTTCCGCGCGGCTCCCAAGCAGTGCTTCGCTTGCCACAAGGACCCGCACGCGGGACAGTTCGCCGCACGCAGAGACGCCGCTGACTGTTCCGGCTGTCATGATTCTGCGCGCTGGAAACCGTCTAAGTTCGACCATGATAAACGCACGCCCTTCTCGCTGGAGGGTGCCCACCGCAAGGTGGCTTGTAACGACTGCCACAAGCTAAGACGCGAAATCGAAGGACTCAGCGTTATCTTCTATAAACCCACGCCGGGAGAGTGCCAAGCCTGTCACGGGGAAATGTAGAGGCTTGTCAATCGCTTCGTTGCCAGTACCTGGTATTCCTCCGGGCAGGGGGCTCTTCCTGGTCTCCTAAATAGCTGGTCTGACTGTATTTACAGGCCGTAGCCGCTGAGAATGATGTACCTAAACTGTTCACCCGTACAGTTACGTCGCGTCTGGGTCAAGGCTACTCTGTTGGGAACCCGACGGAGGCAATCGGGAGTGGCGAGGGATATGTCGCCGTGCTCCGAACACTACTACGATTCGCGATCTTTCTCTTTGCTGCGCAGGTCTATGCCCAGAACCCCAGTCCTCCCGCTCAGAAGCCAGTTACTCGGAATCCCCACGGCCGCGCGCTTAACATTCCCTGCGAAAACTGCCATACCTCTCTGAGTTGGAAGCCCATCCGTAGCATCCCTGAATTTGAGCACGACACGACGCGCTACCCACTCCGGGGCATGCATGAAAAAGTGGCGTGCACGCAGTGTCACGTCAAATTAGTGTTCACGAACGTGGGCCAGAAATGCGCGGACTGCCATGCCGACATTCACCGCGGGCAATTCGGTGCGAATTGTGAATCGTGTCACACGGTTAAGGGTTGGACTGTTACTGTACAGGCGATACGCAACCATCAGAATCGGTTTCCGCTGATCGGTGCGCACGCGGCTGTTGACTGCGAATCTTGCCACAAAGGCGCAGCCACGGGACAGTTTCAGGGACTCTCTACCCAGTGCTATTCGTGCCACGCGAACGACTTCAAGATGGCAACCAACCCGAACCATGTGAGCGCTGGTTTCTCGACGTCTTGCGAAAGGTGCCATGGGACGAACACCTGGCTGGACGCCAAATTCGACCACGCAAGCGTCGGCTTCCCGCTCACGAATGCACACGCCGATCCGCCGCGCGTATGCCTCGACTGCCATGTCAACAACAACTACAGCCTGACCACTACGGCCTGTGTGTCGTGCCATTTGAAAGACTTTCAAGGCGCCACCAATCCGAGCCACGTAGCAGGGGGTTTCTCGCAGACCTGCCAAACGTGCCACACCACCATCGCTTGGCAGCCAGCAACCTTTACCCACACCTCAGTGGGCTTCCCACTGACCAATGCGCACGCCGATCCTCCGCGTGTCTGTCTCGATTGCCATATCAACAACAACTACAACCTGACCACAACGGCTTGCGCGTCATGCCATTTAAAGGATTACAACACAGCGACTACTCCCGTGAACCACGTCCGGTTAGGCTTCCCAACAACTTGCGAAAGCTGCCATGACACCGTGGTTTGGACCGATGGCAAGTTCGATCACGCGGCCACGGGATTTGCGTTGACCAACTCGCACGCGGCTCCTCCTCGAGCCTGCGGCGATTGCCACATCAACAACAACTACAACTTGACTAGCGCGAATACGGCGTGCGTTTCCTGCCACCTAAAGGACTACAACACAGCTACCACGCCGATCAACCACATCCAGGTGGGCTTCCCCACGACCTGCCAACTGTGCCATGACACCACGCTATGGACCAACGGCAAGTTTGATCACAATACGACCACGTTTCCGTTGACCGGATATCACACGCAGGTTGCCTGCGCCACTTGTCATGTAAACAACAACTACACGACGCTTCCGACGAACTGCTATGGTTGCCACCAAGCCGACTACAACGCCACCACGAATCCAGTTCATAAAGCGGCGCCAACCGTTTTTACGACAAACTGCACGACTTGTCACAACACAACTGCCTGGACAGGGGCAACGTTCAACCATACCTGGTGGTCAATGACCCACGGGGGAGCTAACGGTGTGTGCGCGACCTGCCACACGAATCCGAACGACTATATGGTTTTCCAATGCACGAATTGCCACGCTAAGCCCCAGACTGATGCGACACATCAAGGCAATCCGAATTATGTCTATAACAGTGTGAATTGCTATCAGTGCCACCACCATTAAAAGTTGGCGCTGCGAGCGCGCGAGGCTGACGGATTTGTGAAGCAGGAAACTCTCACGGATTTTTAGAATCGGGGTTCTGCGAGTGGCTCTTTCGACCGAACTACCCAGGGTTCGGAGTGGTGAAAATCAACATGGGTTAGTTCGTTTGACGCAAATCTCGATGGTGACATCGCGGCTTGGGGAACATGAGTCGAGGGATGAGACGAGCCAGACAATTCGTGATTTTGCTTTTCTTGGTACCCACTGCCGCGGCCCAAAACGCACCCAAGGGTCCCGCGGAAGTGACTGATATAAAGGTTTCCGCCGGACAAGAGACGGAAGTACGAATCGAAATAGGTGCGACCGCGGTGCTGCCTTATCCGGAAGACGTAGCGACTTATCGTGACTCCCTTGATCTTGATTTGGCCGGCTTTGTCTACCGCGGGCTTCCACGACGCATCCAGGTCAATCACGCCGGGATTCGTGCCGTTCGCCTGTGGATGGAAAGCGAAAACCCAGCGCTCACCCGCGTGGTCGTAGAAATCGATCGCGCGGAACAGTACGTGATATCTCCCGAGGCAAATGTCCTTGTGCTGCGGGTCGGCCCTCTGCTGAAGGGAGCGTCGCCAGACACTCCAAATACTGCCGACGTTTTTGGTAGCCGCGGGACGACGCCGGCGGCGCGCGGCACGGCGACTGCTTCCGTTGCGGGAGCGCTCTCCGGCATTTTCCATCGAGGTCCCGGTAAGCCGACCGTCTTCAAAGGTCCAAAGTTTGAAAAGCGGGGGAAGTCCGCACCTGTAGGCGATGCCGTGACAACGGTACCGAACTCAGAGCCAGTGCCGAACTCATCCCAGTCGGCGGCCTTGACCGTGCCGGATAGTTCGGCGGCAAAGACGCAGCCTTTGAATGCTGCACAAAATCCCGCGGCGACTGCTTCGCAGGATCTGTCTGCAACTGCGAGCACCAAAGAGAATGCTCCGGCCGCTCCATCGACGATCGAGATTTCGGCCGCTGCAACCCCTCCCAAAACGACATCTGCTGAATCAAGTCCTACGCCACATTCCACGGCCAAGCCGGAGGAACCCGCAAGCGACGCAAGTTCCGCTGCTGCTCTGGAACCCGCGGCAGCAAATTCTAGCGGTGCGGCGAATTCTTTGCCGGATATGAAAGGTCTGGTGGCGGTGCCCAATCCGGAAATGCGCACTGAATTTCACGTTAAGTTTGTCGAACAGGACTCTGCATATTTGGACGGCGGACGAAGCTCAGGTCTCAAGGAAGGACTAACACTTGTTGTGAGGGACCCGAGACCCATCGCCGGAGCTACTACGATTGCAGGCAGCGAGCCTATCGCGCAGCTCGTAGTCGTCGCTGTGGCCGAAACGTCGGCAGTGACCGAGATTCGTACTCCTAAGCGGGATGTTGTACCTGGTGACACTGCCTACCTCTCGGCTGAAGCAATCCAGGCCCTGGTCGAGGAGCATGCCATGAGTGCGACTCGTAAGTATCCCGCGGTGATCACTTTCAGCGAAGGCGGCGATGCGTTGGACGAAGAAGCGCGGGCGTTTGTGCCAAAGCGTCCGCAACCCTCGGTCAATCGTGCGACTGGGCGTATCGGAATCGATTACACCCAAACGAGAAGCAACGACGCGTCAAAGGCCACTTCATCCAGCATCGGAGGTGTGCTTCGCGTGGATTTCACTCGCATTGGCGGCACCTACTGGAATTTGCGCGGATATTGGAGAGGAAGGCTAACGTCGAGTTCCGCAGCCTCGCAGCAAACTTTGCAGGATCTGCTTAATCGTACCTATCACTTGAACCTGACCTATGAGAATCCGCAGTCGCGATGGATTATTGGAGTGGGACGAATGTACCTGCCCTGGGCGACGAGCCTTGAAACGCTGGATGGCGGATATTTTGGCGCTCGGCTTAGCCACAGAACAATCCTAGGAGTCTTCGGTGGCTCAACACCAGATCCTACTTCCTGGAACTACAACCCTAGCCAACATCTAGGCGGTGCCTTTTTCAATGCGGAAGGCGGCAGTTATGAGGGTTTCCATTATTCGAGCACTTCCGGTTTCGGCGAGGACTTTGCAAAGGTTCAATATTCCACGACGACTCCGACAGGTACCACCACTGGGAGCTACGACAGCAAGCGGCCATTTACGTTCTTCGAGAATTCCATTTCTCACAACCGAGACTTCTCGATCTTTCAGGCCTTACAGGTCGATCAGCCCAGCGCGAATCCTGCAACGCTCTCTCCGGGCACGGGAATTAGCAGGAGTTTCGTGACGGTTCGAGTACAGCCCATTTCGCGGCTGGAATTCAGCGCCAATCATACTTATTTTCGTGATATTCCGACGTTTGATCCGCAGCTAATCGGCACCGGTCTGCTGGACAAGTATCTTTTTCAGGGATTCAGCGGCGGGGTGCGCGTCGAGGTCGTCAAGAAAATCTCCATCTATACCGACCTGGGCCGCAGTAGCCGCACCGGCGACGCGCAGATGGCACTGAACCAAATGTATGGGATTACGTTCGCGGAACTGCCAAAGATAAAGTTCCGCGCGGATGCACATTATTCACGCTTCACCAGTTCTTTCGGCTCTGGCACGTACCGCGCTTTCTCCCTGTCCCGCAGTATCGGGGATCGTTTTCATTTTGAAGCATTGGGCGGAGATCAGGTCTTCACATCCTCGCTGGCCGGGAACCAAGGCGCGAAATTTTTCACTGCGAACTTCGACACTTCTATCGGCGCACTTCTTTTTCTGCAGGGTGGCTTCACCGTGTATCGAGGGCAATTCCAAAACTACAACCAGTCGAATGTCACTCTCGGCTACCGGTTTGATAACAAGTGGAGACGCAAATGAACAGGAACTCGAAGATAGCGACCTTGGGGAGAACGCTGTGTTTGTTTACCGGTGTCGTTGTTGGGTGGGCTGCGTCTCCTAGACCCGGCGCGGCGCAGGAACAGCCAGATGTGTTGCTCGAGCGAACCGCGAAGCAAGTGTCATTCTTCTTGGACTTAATTTCCGAAGTAAATTGCACGGAACGCGTCCTACAGGAGAAGCTCACGGACAATGGAAAAGTCGTTGAGAAAGAAGCAACGACCTACGATTACCTGATTATCCTTTCCACATCGGACGGTGATCTGAACCTGGTCGAATCCAGAATCGCCCCCAAGGATGCGAAGCAACAAAAGAAGATTCGCGCGCCGCTCCTCATTAGTAACGGTTTCTCGACGCTATTCCTGGTCTTTCATCCTTATTATGCAGCCAGCTTTCAATTTACACGGGAGGGAGAAGAGTCTCTTAACCGGCACACACTCACAAAGATTCACTTCCAGCATATCCCCGGAATGCGCTCTCCCGCTGCGCTCGCTGTCCGTGGCCGCGAGTACCCCCTGGACATTAACGGTACCGCATGGGTCGACGCAGCGACCGGCGTCATCGCCAAGCTGACCGCCAATATCGATTCAGGCATGGAAGACGCCGGGCTCCGCACGCTACATTCCGAGGTGCGATTCGCTCCGGTTACTTTCCACGATTCTCCAGAGTCCTTCTGGCTTCCGGCCCAGACCACCGTCGAGGTTGAAACGCGCCACCAACATTGGCGTAATACGCACCGCTTCTCCGACTACAAACGCTTTTCTGTAAATACGAAGGAGCAAATAGCAAAACAATGAGCACATCCGCAAGCGTACGCAGCGCTATTCTGACGCGTGAAGACGGCGAGAGGGGGCATCGTCTCCGGGTGCGTCTGGCGTGGTTGCTCGCCGCCGCCGTGGTTCTTGTTATCGCCGGCTATGGGCATGACTACTACACCCTCGGCGCTCTGCAACGCCCGTTGTCGTCAAAGCATGAAATCCTCCGGCCCAGCGGAACGATTGGCGTCAAGCTCGGCATGTTCGGTGTGCTGCTCTTCTTCCTCATCTACCTCTACCCGCTGCGGAAGCACTGGGGCTGGCTAGGTCGGCAAGGAAATTCCCGCCACTGGCTCGATTTTCACGTGGTCCTGGGCGCTACGGCCCCGATCATCATCGCGTTTCATTCGTGCTTCAAATTCGGCAATATCGCGGGCATGGCGTTTTGGAGCATGCTGGTGGTTACGTTGAGCGGATTTGTCGGCCGGTACCTCTATTCCCAGATTCCGCGCGGCCTGGGCGCAGCAGAACTGTCCAAGAAGGAAATGCAGGAAACAGAGGAGAAACTCCGGAAAGAGCTCGCCGAACAGAGGGCGAACTTTGGCTTTAGCGTAGAAGCGCTCTACCAGTTGCCGACCGCGGACGAAGTCGCCAGCACACCGATGATCTCGTCTCTTCTTTCTATGTTCTTGATCGACTTCAAACGCCCCTTTAAAGCGTCCCTGGTGCGGCTACAGGAGGCGGGATTCGGTGCCTGGCTGTTCTCCTTCTGCGGCTTGCTCCCGACGCGCGACCAAAAGCTCGAGCGTGCCATTCGCGTTGCACAAAAGGAGGCCACGCTTTCCAAGCACATACTTTTTCTCACGCGCACGCAGCAAGTGTTTCGGCTCTGGCACGTCGTGCACCGGCCGTTTAGTTATGCGTTCGCAATCCTGGCCATTCTTCACATTGGTATCGCCCTTTTTATGGGTTACGGGCTCTAGGACGCGCTAGCCTTATGGACAACACTCTTGCCTTCGCCATCGCGGTAGTCGTCCTGCTGCTTTTCGTGCTTCGTGACTTCAAGAAGCGAAAGAAAATTGAGGCGAAGTCGCGCGAGGCTGCGGAAAAGGGGACGTTGCGTTCCGATGGCCCTCGCGCTCAGCATCCCCACATCGACGAAACGAATTGCATCGGCTGCGCAGCTTGTACGAACGTTTGCCCGGAGGGGGACGTTCTTGCAATGCTTGCCGGCAAGGCGGTCATCGTCAACGGATATAAGTGCATCGGCCACAGTCTCTGCGCCGAGGCTTGTCCTGTCGGCGCCATAACCATGGTTATGGCCAGCCCCAGCATGGGCGGGGACATGCCGAGGCTGACGGCCCAGTATGAGACGACCATAAAAAATCTGTTCATTGTCGGCGAACTCGGGGGGTTGGCTCTGATCAAAAATGCCATCAACCAGGGGCGAGACTGCATCGATAACATCACCAACCGACTTAACGCGATGAGGGCTCACACATCCGTGCCGGGCGTTCTTGATGTCCTGATAGTCGGGGCCGGTCCGGCGGGGATCAGCGCTTCGCTACGCGCCATAGAGATGAAACTTACTTACGTTGCCGTAGACGAGGGCGAGATGGGGGGCACGGTGGCGAAGTACCCCCGTCAGAAGTTGGTGATGACGAGTCCCGTGGAATTTCCGATGTACGGAAAGTTCAAGAAGATGGAACTTTCCAAGGAAGAGCTCCTGGCCTTCTGGAACAGCGTTCTCCAGCGAGTCGATTTTAAATTGCGTCAGGGTGAGAAGGTGGAGGACATCAAGAAGGGAGGGGATGGCATCTTCACCGTCGTTACGCCCAAGAACCAATATCGTGCGCACGCGGTAATCCTTGCGCTCGGCAAGGGCGGCAGTCCGCGGAAACTGGGGATCAAAGGAGAGGACCTTCCCAAGGTCATGTATCGTCTGATCGAGACCGATCACTACATAAACAAGAAAATCCTGGTTGTTGGGGGAGGCGATAGCGCCGTCGAGGCGGCCATGGGCCTTGCCTATCAGGTCGGAAACAATGTCACGCTGTCGTATCGCAAAGAAGCCTTCAGCCGCATTAAAGAGCGGAACGCACATCGCATCGAAGACTGCATGCGCAAAGGGAAAGTTAACGTCATCTTCAACTCGGCCCCCGTTGAGTTCAAACAGAATTTCGTCGTCCTCGATGTGAACGGCAAGTTGCAAGAGATTCCCAACGATTGTGTCTGGGTCTTTGCGGGTGGGGAGCCTCCTACAGCCTTCCTCAAAAAAATTGGCGTCGGCTTCGGAATGCACGACATGACTTTGGAGGCCAGCAAGGAGGCCAAGCAAGCCACTCTGACGAAAAAGCAACAACTGGTTGAAGTCTAGAAAACGTTCACACCAAGTTAAAGAAAACGTACCCTGGGGGCACAGGAAGACGGCCAAAGCAGCAGGCAGGGAAGAGCGAGGACATCATGAAATCTAGAATTACAATTACTCTAGTCGTCTCCGTCGCCATCCTCGCCGGATGCCAGCAGCACGCTAATTCGCTCGCGGGCGCTCCTGCCGTTACCTCCGCAGACGCTAGCCCGAATGACTCCATTCGCACCGCCATCCAGGCGCACCTCGCCCACAACGGGAACCTAAATCTCAAGTCCTTTGACACTGATGTGAAGCAGGTCACCATCGACCGCGACCATGCGCAAGCGCAAGTCGAATTCCATGTGAAGAACGGGCCTGGCACGATGCAGCTGACCTACGCCCTTGCAAAGCGTGATGGAGCGTGGTCCGTGGTCGAATCCACGCCTCGTGGCAGTAACTTCTCCCATCCGGCTCTCGACAAAGCGCAAGCTCCTGCAGCAGGTGGCACAATGAGTGGCGACTCAGCTATCTTCCGCACATTGGATAATTTCCACGGCGGTGCGGCTAAGCCACCACAAAATCTCCCACCCGGCCATCCACCCATCACTGCCTCTCCTAAAGAAGCAAGGCCTGAAGTGCCTTAGCCTCCAGACTACATTGGAAGGGCCAGATGAGCCAAAGCTTGGACGCTCCATCTCAGACCAGAACGTAAAACGTATCAAAACACCTCTTTTGATGCGGCCGTTCGTTGTTCAGAGCGGGATCGAAGAATCAGGAAGATAGCGCGCCTCAATTCGCTGCCCTTTGATACAGCCCATGCATCTCTGAATGGTGGCCAAGAAAGTGCCGAATCCCTAGCCAGCGTGAAAGAGTCCCACAAGAAAGGAACAGCGTCTCCATCTTGGCCCTCAGTCTTGCAGGTGACACCGCGAGGTGTCGCCCGAAGCGTAGACAGGGGTATCGGTGGGCCGGGCTATTGAACTTCGAAAAACGCAAAACCGGGACACCGACTCTCTCCTGATTGGGGGAACGGAAGCAGCCAACTGTGACATAACTGTGCCATAAAACCTGTCTAGCGTGCCAAAACTGACTTCTTTGACAGTTTGTCTTCGTTGATTCTACGTAACTTACAGAAAACAAAGGAGCGTCCGGACAATCCGGCTTACAGGCCCGTCCGCCATTTTTCAATAACTCACGGACATAGATCAGTCTAGATTGGAATCTTGGCCCTTCAATCGGAACATAGTTCTTATCTTTGCCAACAGCCTCTGCCTAACCGGATCGCTGGTCCGGAAGATGCTGCCTCCTGGAACGATCAGCTTAACTTCGGTCCCAAAGGCTGAAGTTACCGCCGTGAGTTTGCCGCCGATGCGAGCCACTCGCTCGCGCATTCCTTGCAGTCCGAAGTGCCCGTCCTTTCCTTTATCTGCGATCGCCTGGTCGATTCCTATACCGTTGTCACTGACACGCAGAGTGAGCTCTTGCGAATATCTGAGCTTGACCTCCAATCGGGTGGCCGAAGAGTGTTGACAGGAATTGCGTATTGCTTCATATCCAATGCGATAGACCTCATCACGGACGACTGGGTGCATGTCTCTGGCATCACCGGCCACAGCAAACTTGACCGTCATAGATCTCGGCACAAACCCATTCTCCGTTACCCTGTGCAAAGCGTCACCGAGATCATTCCTCTGTGTGGTTGAGGTGCGCAGCGAGTTCAGCGCTGCTCGTCCCTCGTGTATTGCTCGCATCGTTCATGGCGGCCTTGGGCGCTGATGTCACATTGATCGATCAGCGACCAGTCGTCCTGGAGTTCGTAGATCGGGAAATCGTCGAAGCGCTGCTCTACCATTTGCGTCAGCTCGGAGTGACTCTCCGCTTAGGGGGAAAAGTGGCGCAGGTTGGGATTGATGCGAAACGCGATTTTGTTTTTGCGGAGCTGGAGAGCGGCAAGAAAGTGCACGGTGACGCTCTTATCTATTCCGTGGGTCGCCAAGGCAATGGTGATTCAGGTCTATCAGGAGGCTGCTGGACGTGCCGCCGACTCGCGTGGCAGGCTGAAAGTGAATGAATTCTTTCAAACTGAAGTTCCACACATCTACGCGGCCGGGGACATTATCGGGTTTCCGGCACTTGCAAGCACATCCATCGAACAAGGTCGTTTGGCTGCATGTCATATGTTTCAGATTCTCTTCGAGCACATGCCGGAGCTGTTTCCTTATGGGATTTACACCATTCCGGAGATCTCCATGGTCGGGCAGACCGAGGAAACACTTACCTCGAATCGAGTTCCATACGAGGTGGAAATCGCAAAGTACTCTGAACTTGCAAAGAGCATGATGCTCGGCGATGAAGCCGGCATGCTCAAAATCCTCTTTGATCGCCAAACGCGAAAGCTTCTTGGCGTGCATGTCCTGGGACAGCGCGCGACTGAAATTATTCATATTGGGCAGGCGGTGCT
>Ga0137418_10004565_pt1 | contig 12687 bp, 14 predicted proteins | sample CZODoug3_1_2_16f_FD_122242 | JGI IMG/M metagenome (GOLD analysis project Ga0137418, IMG submission 122242) | Vadose zone soil fungal communities from Angelo Coast Range Reserve, California, USA - CZODoug3_1_2_16fungal (Hybrid Assembly) | ecosystem: Environmental > Terrestrial > Soil > Vadose...
GCCGCCCAGGTCGCCAAAGCCGCCCACAAGGCCCACATCAGCCTCCGCGAAGCCGCCCTCAATCTCGGCTACGTCACCCCCGAAGAATTCGACGCCCTCGTCAAGCCGGAGGACATGACCCACCCCTAGTGCGGATGGGGAGGATCACATGGCAACAGATAACTCAGACCCGCAATCGTCAATGAAGCGAGGCCATGTACTCGTCCAGCCAGGTCAGCCGCTACAATTTATGGAAGAAGTCGGCGCGGACACTACGAACGCCCCGGCAAACTCAGCCGCCGGGACAATTGGCGCAACGCTCAGGGCTTACCAGAGAGCTGCGCAGAAACTTCTTGAGACCAAGTACATCGGCCAACGAGAACTTACTCCTCCGAACATGAAAGGACTATGTAATATCCTCGTCGCACGCGCCAACCTGGAACGCATTCTCGGGCCACTCAGTTTTAAAGGACAAAACGTTGAACTCGACTACTTCAAAGAAGCTCCGAAACCCGCTAAGTAGGGCTAGCGCATTCTTGAGTCTGGGATTTCTACTCACAATCAGCCCGATCTGCGGGCGGCAGATGGTTGCTCCAATGCATAAACTGAAGCCGACGCCGACGACGGAGCGCACGAGCGGCCGATGACGCATTTCTTGCGCGACATTCTCCGCCAGCCGGACGAATTGCAGAGGACCATCGAATACTTGTGCCGGCCGAAACTCCCCGCTCTGGGTGCGGCCGCGGCTGCGATTCGCGATGCCCAGCATGTCTACCTGACGGGAATTGGTAGCAGTTGGCATGCCGCGCTCGATGCTGCCGCGCTCTTCTACCAGAATGCTAGACCTGTCTACATGCAGGACGCGGCGGAGCTGCTGCAATTTGCCACCTTTCCGAAGAATTCTGTGATCATCATCCTTTCGCGCAGCGGCCGCAGCATCGAAATCGTTCAGCTCGTTAGGAAAGCGCGCGCGGCCGGAGTGACCGTCATCGGCGTAACAAACGCACCGGACGGGCCGCTCGCCAAAGAAGCCCACACCGCCATCGTTCTTCCCATCGCGTTCGATCACGCCATTTCTGTAAACACCTATTCGACCTTGGCCGCCGCCGCAGGAATCCTCGCGAGCCACGTCGCCGGTTCGCTCGATTCCAAACTCATCTCGGTTCTTTTGCAGTCGATCGGGGATGCCGCGCGAGCCATCCCTCACTGGCAAGAAGGCCTTGCCAACTCGACCTGGCCCTTGCCCGGCGCTGTTTCCTATTTTCTTGCTCGCGGATCCAGTCTCGGAAGTTGTTACGAAGCGCGGCTCCTCTGGGAAGAAGGCGTCAAATCGCCCGCGACTGCCATGAGCACAGGCGGTTTTCGGCACGGCCCGCAGGAAATCATTGCCAAGGATTTTCGTTTCGGCATGTGGATTGACGGCGCGCGCATGCGCGAGCAGGACCTGGCCGTCGCGCGGGATCTTCGCAAGCTCGGCGCGAGTGTCATGCTTATCGGCCAAAATCTTCCGAGCGACGCGGGCGATCTCGTACTTCAACTTCCCGCGATTCCGTCCGGGTGGCAATTCGTGATCGACATTATGCCCGTGCAACTCGCCGCCGAGCTCTTGTCGCGCCTTTCCGGAGTGGATTGCGATTTTTTTCGTCTCTGCTCCTTCATTGTCGAAGACGAATCCGGTCTCCTGCCCAAGCAGGCCAGCGGAGGAAAACCGTGATTGGTGCGGTTGACATTGGAGGAACAAAGGTTGCCGTCGGCATAGTGAACGACGCGGGTAAGGCCTTGTCCAAGGTTGAAACTCCAACCGAGGCAGCTCGCGCTTACCCCGATGGTCTCTCGCACATGGTTCGCATGCTGCGAGAGTCCGCGAAAATCGCCCATGTTGAACTCACCGGCATCGGCATCGGCTCGACGGGCTGGGTCTATCCGTTCACCGGCGAATTCGGCGACGTGGATTTCCTTCAGGGTTGGAAAGGCTGCAATCCGGTAAAAGACTTGGCGCGAGAATTCAACGTCCGCGTGGCTCTGGAAAACGACGGCGACGCTGCGGCGCTGGGAGAAGCCGCCTGGGGCGCGGGAAAAGGTAAGTCGCGATTGATCTACGTGACCGTCGGCACGGGCATTGGCGGCGGAATTATTTTGGATGGGAAACTCTATCGCGGTGCGGACCGGTCGCATCCCGAAGTCGGCCACCACGTGATCGACGCTTCCGGCCCCGTATGTACTTGCGGATTCCGCGGATGCTGGGAAGCGCTGGCGACCGGCCCGGCAATGGCGGAATGGTTCCAAAGCAAAGCGCCAACCGGCCGGCACACTGCGGAAGATCTCACCGCTAAACAAATCTTCCAGCTTGCGAAAGAAGGCGATGGGCTGGCTCAAGAGGCCGTCACGCGCGAGGCCTACTACCTGGGCCTTGGCTTGGCCAACTTGATCAACTTGTTTGTGCCGGAAGTGATTGTTTTGGGCGGCAGCGTAATGAAGAGCGTGAGTCTTGACGAGCTCCGAAAAGTGATTTCCCAAGGCTGCCGGTTCGTGCCGCTTGAACAAACGGAACTCGCCCTGGCTTCTCTCGGAGAAGACGCCAATTTGATTGGCGCGGCCTGCGTCTGGCATCACCGCTTCGGGCAAGAAGCCAGCCAAGCTGTTTGACGAGTGAACAAAACAGGAGAACTGGGGCTGATGACACGAAACCGCTACATGGTGAGTCTGGTTCTCCTCACGTTCTTCGTGATCTCTCTGTTGACCAATATTATCAACTCGATCGTGCCGGATATCATCAGCAGCTTTCGCGTGAGCCTGATGGCCGCCGGATTTCTTGTGTTTGCGTTTTTCATCGCGTACGGCGTGATGTCTATTCCCGCAGGTTTCTTGGTGGAAAGATTCACCGAGAAACCGGTGATGATCGTTTCATTTCTCGCCGCGGCTCTCGGCTCCCTCAGTTTCGCCCTGTTCCCTCGGTACAATGTCGCGGTAGTGTCGCTTTTCGCGATTGGTGCGGGGATGGCCACTCTACAGGTGGCTATCAATCCCCTGTTGCGCGTCGCGGGCGGCGAAGAGCATTACGCTTTTAATTCTGCACTCGCTCAACTGGTTTTCGGCAGCGCGTCGTTCATCAGCCCGCGGATCTACTCGTATCTGGTTTTGAAGCTCACCAATTTTTCACGCGATCAAAGTGCCTTGTTGCGTATTCTGGGTAGACTCACGCCAGCGGGGCTGCCTTGGGCCTCCATCTATTGGGTCTTTGCCGTGTGCGCGCTGCTGATGATAGTGGTCTTGGTCTTGTCCAGGTTTCCCGCTGTCCAGCACACCGCCGAAGAACGCGCCGGCTCGTTGGACATGTACCGCAGCCTCATGCGCCAGCCCGTGGTTTGGCTATATTTTGTTGTGATGTTTGCTTACACGGGCTGCGAACAGGGAACCGCGAACTGGATCTCGAATTTTCTCCACCAATATCACGGTTTCGATCCCCACACGACGGGAGCGGCGGCGGTCTCATGGTTTTGGGGCCTACTCACCCTGGGTTGCGTGATTGGCCTGTTGTTGCTGAAGCTGTTCGATAGCGGCAAAGTGCTGGTTGGCGCGTGTGCCGGTGCGCTGCTCTGTCTGTCTGCGGCTTTGTTTGGTCCCGCAAGGATTTCGGTGATTGCATTCCCGGCGATCGGCTTGTTTGCTTCGGTCATGTGGCCCATCGTAGTGTCCCTCGCGCTGAATTCCGTCGTGGAATATCACGGCTCGTTCTCGGGAATTTTAGGCACCGGAATCATCGGCGCAGCCATCGTGCCGGTCATTATCGGGCGGGTCGGCGACTTCGCGGGGCTGCGAACCGGAATGGCATTTCTCTATCTCACCTTTGGCGTCGTGATGAGCGTTGGGTTCTGGGCCAGGCCATTGATCAACAATGTGACACTGAATCTGAAGAAAGCACCAGCGGAAACTGCAGTCTGATGAACTTGATTTTTTCAACCGAGCAGAGGACGATTCGGCACGTTATCTGCCTACGGATCACCGGGAGGCCGCATGATTCGCCACAAAATCTCGATTGGGCTTGGCAGTCTGCTCTGTGGCTTGTTTCTTTTCACTCAGCAAGTAGATGCGCAGGCGACCTACACGCTAAAGCCGACGCCGAAAACCGTCGCGTGGGGATACTACGATGCGAAGACCCCGCCGGTGCTGCGCGTCAAGTCGGGTGACACGGTGGAAATTCAGACGCTGATCACGAATAGCCCGAAGCGGCTGGAAGACGCTGGCTTGCCGCCGGAGCAGGTCGAGCAATCGCTGCGTGATATCACCGATCAGGTCAAGGAGAAGGGCCCCGGCGCGCACATCCTCACCGGACCCGTTTATGTTGAAGGCGCTGAAGTTGGCGACGTGCTAGAAGTAAAACTTCTCGGCGCGAAGCTCGCAATTCCTTATGCCTACAATGCATTTGGTCCGGGCCGCGGATTTCTGCCGGAAGATTTTCCGTACCCGAAAATGAAAATCATTCCGCTCGATGAAAAGCGCATGGTCGCGCACTTCGCTCCTGGCATCGAAATTCCGCTGCATCCCTTTTTCGGCAGCATGGGCGTCGCGCCGCCGGAAAGTTCCGGACGCCTCAGCAGCAATCCCCCCTGGATTCATGCCGGCAATCTGGACAACAAGGATCTCGTCGCAGGCACCACGCTCTACATTCCCGTGCACTCGCCCGGCGCGCTTTTTGAAGTCGGCGACGGTCACGCCGGCCAGGGTGACGGCGAAGTGGACATTACCGCGCTCGAAACTTCGCTCATCGGCACATTTCAATTCGTCGTGCGTAAGGACATGCACCTTCGCTGGCCCCGCGCCGAAACGCCCACGCATTTCATCACCATGGGCCTCCACGAAGATTTGAACGAAGCTACCAAGCTCGCCGTCCGCGAAATGCTCGATTTTCTCATGACTGAAAAACATCTCTCCCGCGACGACGCCTACATGCTCTCGAGTGTCGCCGCCGATCTCCACATCACCGAGCTCGTCGATGGCAACAAAGGCGTCCACATGATGCTCCCCAAATCCATCTTCGTTTGGCCATCATCCAAATGAGAGCAACTTCACTATTCTTAGCGACTTTGCTGGCGTGCGGAGCGCTGGGAACGGCTGCCCGTGCCCAAGCAACGGACAAGGCTACCCTCATGGGGCCCGAGGCTGCCCGAACCAAGATGCGCCTCGTGGTCCAGGAGGCTGTCCGCCAAGCGCGCAACGACTCCGACAAGGCCGCCTTCCAAAGCAGACAGGTATTCGTCAATCTCCTGGAAAAAGACACTGCTGTCGTCGGCGTTGGCATCATTCCTGTCGGCAGCAAAGGCAAGCGCGTATTCTTAACTTTTACGATCGACCACTTTCGAGACGCCGCGGTCAGCGTTCTCGCAAAAGAGACGCTCGAGGATTTTGCCCGAGCAATAGGTTCCGAGCAGCTGCAGCAATCCTCGCCGCAGATTCCCGAATGGTGCCGCGCGCTTCCGCGTCCCGAATACAAATCACTCGAACGCGTCCTCGTCAGCGAGCCGTGGTTCGAGGTCTACAAAGTCGCGCCCGGAGTCTTTGCTATCTACGAACCGCACCAAGCGGAAGAAGTGATCTCCTATCTCATTGTCGGCCACAAGCAAGCGGTTCTCTTCGACACCGGCATGGGCATCAGTGACATTCGCAAAATCACCTCCAGGTTGACGTCGCTTCCCGTCGTCGTTCTCAACTCACACACCCACAACGATCACATTGGAGGCAACTGGCAATTCGCTTTCGTCTATGGCATGGATACAGACTTCACGCGTGCCAACGCGCGCGGCTCCCGCGAGGATGCGCAAGCAGAAATTGCCCCCGACCAGCTCTGCGGCGATTTGCCGAAGGGGTTTAATTCAAAAACGTACGCCACGAAGCCGTGGAAAATCTCGCACTTCATTCACGACGGTTTCAAGGTCAATCTTGGCGGCCGAACTCTAGAAGTTTTATCCACGCCCGGCCACACGCCCGACGCGATTTCATTGCTCGACCGTCAGAATGGGCTGCTCTTTACGGGCGATACCTATTATCCCGCGCCCATTTGGCTCTTCCGGCCGGAAACCGATTTCGACGCCTATGTCGCCTCCGTGAAGCGCCTCGCTGCGCTTGCCCCGCAACTCAAGATTGTTCTCGGCGCGCACAATATTCCGGTGGCGGAGCCTTCGGTGCTCCCGAGGCTTGTCACCACTTTTGAATCCGTGCGAGCCGGAAAAGTTCCGCCGCAAAAAAGCGATGGCGGGAAAACTCTGTACACTATCGACGGCATCTCGTTTCTGCTGAAGACCGGTGCCGTGGAAGCACGCTGAACTTTTTTGAATGATGAGGATGGACCGCTTTTTTCCAAGACTTTTTTTTGCCGCTGTAACCGCGGCGGTGCTGTTTATTCCTGCTGCGCGCGCGAGTCAGCAGCAACAAAAACCGAAAAAGAAAGAAAAGTCCGTTCCGAAAGACATCCAGAACTTTGACGGCGGCATTTTTTTTGAAACGGACGGAGGCCTGTCCGATTTGACGTGCTTTCGGCTGGCAGGCCGCGTCACCGCTCACGATTTTTTCGACGATTTCAAACGCATCGATGACCAGCACGGGACGGAATACCGGCGCGGGCAGGAAATTCTGACCGAGTTTCCCAAGGAACTCCGCGTTTCGTTCGTCATTCTCGATATTCCGTGCCCGAGCCAGTTGCAGCAGCCCGGTCCACGCAGGTATCTCACGCAAGAGATGATGAAGACGCTTCGCTTCTCGTTCTACTGGAAGTGCGGCATCGAATTGCGGCACATCGAGGATCTCAAAGAAGTATCTGTGATGGCCGAACCCATCGAGCCCTACAACACGCGGAGCAAGGAGGAATTGCCAAAACGCTACCGGTGGTTTCTTGAGTACACCGTTCCCAGTGCGGGCGTCCCGCTGACAGACCGGCTCGTGCTGATTGTCCGCGCGCCGGATGGGCGAAAGGCCGCACGCGTCGCTGCAAGACTGTAGTCAGGAGGCACGGATGGCCCAGGCGTTATGGATCGATCGCACGCAAGTGGATTGAGATTCTTGCCGGGAGACTTAACCCATCGAGCTGACTTTTTCCGGTTCGATCTTGTACGTCACGCGGACTTCGCCCGGTTTCCGGAAAGGATAAACAGGATTTCCCAGATATTTTTTGGATAGTTTGTTGATGTGATCGTCCGCGCCGTTTTCGGTGATTTCAACGACCTTGCCTCGGATCTCCAAATAGCGGTAGGGATTTGCGGGGTCCTGGATCGCAATCGAAACGCGCGGATCGCGGCGAACGTTTTTGTCTTTGACGCGCCCTTTGGCGGAATTGAAGCGAACGAATTTCCCGTCGTAATCCACCCACACGGGTGTCACCTGCGGGCTTCCGTCCTTCATCAGCGTGCCTAGATTTCCAAATGCCGGCTTCTCCAGCAAATCCATACATTTTTCTGGAATCACCTGGCTCATTTAGACCTCCTCTTAAACTCAAGCGAAACTCATCTCCGGAATGCGCTGCCGCGCGATCAATTGTGCGCCGGTCAATGCCTGCACTTCCTCCGCCGTCCAACCACGCGCCACTTCGCGCAGAAGCAATCCTTCCGGCTGCACGTCGATCACGGCGAGATCCGTAACGATGATATCCACGCATGCCAAACCAGTCAGAGGATACGTGCACTGCTTCACAATTTTTGGCGCTCCGTCCTTCGTGGTGTGTTCCATGCACACGATCAACGTCTTGGCGCCTGCCGCGATGTCCATCGCGCCCCCGATACCGCCGGAGCCTTTCGCGCCGGGAATTCTCCAATTCGAAAGATCGCCCTTCTCCGACACTTGGAACCCGCCCAGGACGGCCACGTCCAGATGTCCACCACGCGACATCAGATGTGCGTCCGCTTGATGAAAGAAAGAAGCTCCCGGAATCAGCGTCACGGGCACCTTCATCGCATCTACCTGATCGAAATCTTCTTCGCCGGGTTTTGCGCGGCGTCCCATTCCGAGAATTCCGTTTTCGCTGTGAAAATAAACGGTGATCTCTTCCGGCAAATAGTCCGCGATGAGATTGGGAATTCCCCAACCGAGATTCACATAGGCGCCGTCCGGCAACTCAAGCGCGACGCGCTTGGCGATCTGTTCGCGTGTCAATCGCGGCTTGGCCGGAATAGTTCTTTCCTGAATGCCGTCACCCGGCATAACGGAGTCCTTTCGCTTGCACGATGCGATGAACGAAGATCGCCGGAGTCATCACGTGTTCCGGATTGATGGACCCCACGGGCACGATTTCTTCCACTTCCGCGATGGTCGTTTTCGCGGCCATGGCCATAATGGGATTGAAATTTCTCGCAGCCAGCCGATAGGTGAGATTCCCCAATTCATCTGCCGTGTGCGCTTTGATCAAGGCATAGTCCGCATGAATCGGCATTTCCAAAATGCAGCGCTTGCCTTCAAGGAAACGCTCTTCTTTTCCTTCGGCAACTTCGGTGCCCACACCTACCGTGGTGTAGAAACCTTGCAGACCAGCGCCAGCGGCACGCATTCGCTCGCACAGAATTCCCTGAGGCACGAGTTCTAGAGTCACTTCCTTCGCCGCGAACCGTTCCTGAAAGTAGTTGGAATGAGGTCCGGGAAAAGAGGCAATCACATGCTTGATCTGATTGTTCTTGAACATCAGCCCAAGTTCGCCTTCGCACGTGCCGCAATTATTACTGATGACAGTAATGTTTTTCGTTCCTTTCCGCGCCAGCGCCTGAATCAAGTTATTCGGAAAGCCCGCGCCTCCGAACCCCCCGAACATGATTTGCGCGCCATCGGGAATATCCGCCACGGCCTCGTCGAGGCTCGTATAAAGTTTTTTCTTCATCGCGCGCTCATGGCTCCCGCTCGCATGTTTGGCAGGAACTTTGCCTCGACTCCGCTGGCGCGCAGCCAGCGTCCCGTTTCCGTTCCGCTCAAATCGTGCCCCAGCAAGGCCCGCAAATCCCCTTCATCGTCCACATCCATCTCCAGCCGGGGATTGCGGCGCACCGTCACGCGGGCATGGGCCTTTTCGGCTTCGGCAAGATGCTTCGCGAAACTTCCGTTCCCAAAATGTGAGGGGAACAACGTGGGTGGGGTCCGCAGCATGGCGTTTGTGCCGGTCCCATCGCGCGAAGGCACAATCACCAAAGCCGGTGCCTGGCATTCCGCGACGAGAAGTTCATCGATGTCACTCGATTGGATGAGTGGCAGATCCAGTGGTAGGCGCAGCAATCCAGTGACGCCTCTTTGTTCGCAAAGCTTCGAAGCGGTATCGACGGAATGACTCTCCGAAATTTGCTGCTCTTCGCGCAGAATCTCCCATCGATTTTCTTCGGCCAACTGCATGACGGGCTCGTAGTTCGTTACGACAAAAACTTTTCCAGCGCAGCGCACGCATCGCACTGCGCGAATTGTATCTGCGAGCATGGCGCCAGCTAGCCCAAACCTTTCCTCCGGCGTCAGCGCGCTCATCAATCTCTTTTTCGCATTGTTGAGGTCCTTGACCGGTAAGAGGAGTGCTCGCATGAGAATCGCTCAGTAGGCGCCTTCGTTGTATGTCACGTGGCTCTCCGCCCGAGCCATTCGGAGGTGTGCCGTCGCCGTTCGCGGATCACGTTCCGGCTCATCAAACATCCGCCGAATTTTGTAAGTCGTCGTCCTTTCCGCCGGCACTCGCCCAATCGATCGAATCCTGGCGCGAAATTCTTCCGGCGACACATACTCGCCGAAAGTTGCGCCAGCGGCCTTGGAGATACTCTCTTCCATGAGCGTCCCGCTGAAATCGTTTGCTCCCGCCTGCAAACACGCGAGCGACGCTTCAAATCCCAGTTTTACCCAGGACACCTGCAAATTCTTTACCGCGCCGTGCAGCAGCACCCGCGCCAGCGCGTGTACCCGCAAGTGTTCCTCGCGCTTCGCTCCGGGCCTTGCGCCCCCGCGCCGGTACAGCCGCGTCTTTTCGTGGATGAAACCAAGTGGCACGAACTCCGTAAATCCGTCTGTGCGTTTTTGTATGGCGCGCAAGAGGAGCATGTGCCGCACCCAATCCGCCGGCTCTTCCACGTGCCCGTACATCATGGTTGACGTCGTCGGGATGCCCAGTTCGTGCGCGGCGGTGATGATTTCCACCCACCGCCCGGCCGGCAGTTTGTTCGGGCTCAGCTCCTTCCGCACGCGGTCATCCAGGATTTCTGCCGCCGTGCCCGGAATGCTGCCCAGCCCCTCGTCCTTCATCATCTGAAGGTAGTCGCTCAGTGCCATTCCTGTTTTCGTCACGCCGTAGTCAATTTCCATGGGCGAAAACGCATGCACGTGCATCCCGGGAATCGCATGCTTGATGGCCCGCAGTAGATCCCGATAGAAAAACCCGTCAAGGTCGCGCGGCAATCCGCCCTGAACGCAGACTTCAGTAGCGCCGCGATCCCAGGCCTCGCGCGCGCGGCGAACCACTTCCTCGAAAGAGAGCGAATACGCGTCCGCAGCTCCGGGCCCTCGTCCAAAGCCGCAAAAACTGCAACCTACGAAGCACACATTCGTGAAGTTGATGTTTCGATTCACGACGTAAGTGATCATGTCTCCGACGGTGTCTCGCCGCAACTGGTCCGCAACGGCCACGAGCGCATCCAGCGCCGAACCTTCCGCGGTCGCCAGGAGCAGTCCCTGTTCGAATGTCAACTCCGCGCCGGACATAGCGGCATGGAGAATTTCGCGAACTTCCGCCGGACAGGTTTGCGGCACCATCAAATCGCTTCCGTTCATCGTGGGCGTCGCCATTTCCTGTGTATCCTACCAGAGGAAGCCGCTTGCGGGGCTAGGTACGCGGGCTCTTCCACTTCCCGCGCCGCTCTCCTGAAAATGCCCGATATTCGCACATCACTCTGATTCGAATAAAAGCGACTGCTTTACATCGTGAAAAATAGGTCCTTTCGCTGGTCCCCTCTGCGCCGCGACGACGCTCGCCGGGATGAAGCGATGTATCGTTATCGCCGTCAGCGCCGAATGATTCGCGGCTGGCTGCTCCGGCCTTCATCCATTAACATACCCACAGGGCCATGAAACGCAGAACTCTGGTGATCATCAGCGTAGCTGTAGCGCTCCTCGGCCTCGTTGTCGCTGTGGCCGCTTCCTTCCTGCATGATGGCCTCAGTTCTCGCGCCACGCCCACTAGATTGGAAATCATGGTCGCGCGCAATGCGCGTCATCTCGCGATCCCTTCGAATGCGCGGCTGGCCCAGAATCCTCTGCTCGTCTCAACGGAGGATCTGCGCGATGCGCGGCTGCATTTCGCCGATCATTGCGCCGTCTGCCATGCCAACGACGGGGGCGGGCAGACCATGATTGGCGGTGGCCTCTACCCCAAGCCAGCGGATCTGCGTTTGCCGGAAACGCAAAACCTTACAGACGGCGAGCTGTTCTGGATCATCGAGAATGGCGTGCGGTTCACGGGAATGCCGGCGTTTTCCAATAGCGGCGGGCACGGAGGCATGCTGGACAGTTGGAAGCTGGTTCACTTCATCCGCCACCTTCCACATCTAACCGCCGCGGAACGCATCGAAATGGAGCGGTATAATCCCAAGGGTCCGGACGAGCGGGCGGAAGAACAGCAGGAAAATGATTTTTTGAATGGAGCAACGCCTCGACGGAAACCGGAATCACAAGATCATCACCAGGAATGAGGCCGGATCACGGCAACCTCTAATTCTAACGGGAGACACTCATGAAACTTCGCTTACCATTGCTTGCGCTATTGTTCGCACTCGTTACGGGCACGGCATTCGCTCATGGCAATAAGGTCCACGTAAGAGGCACGGTCGAGAAAACCAGCGCCGATTCGGTGGTTGTAAAAACAGCGGACGGGAAGTCCGTAGAAGTGAAAATCGCCGCTTCGACCGTCTTTCTATCGAGGGCCAACAATGAGGACAAACCAGCCAAGGCTGGAGACCTTGCCGCGGGCGACCTCGTCGTCATCCACGCCACACCCAAGGACAACGCTCTGGAGGCCGACGAAATCAAATTCTCCGTCCCCGCCGCGGCCAAGCCTGCGACGCCTGCCCTGCCAAAGCCGAAATCTTGAACGATTCCGGGCTCTTGAGTTTCACTTACTCCACTAGATGGCACGAGTGCGTTTTCAATACCAGCCAAACGCGACGCCCGGCCGTTAACTCCAGTGCGCGCACGGCCCCGGGGGTAACGTGCACAATAAACGCGACGCCACAATCCACCCGCGCAACGGCCATCGTCCCGCGCTGCTCCAGCGAAACGATGCACCCGTCTATCACATTTCGCGCGCTTAATCCGTGCGGCCGCTCCGTCGCCAGCAAAATATCTCCCGCACGAACAGCTACCCGCACGCGGCTCCCGGCCGCCGCATAGCCAAGCGGCACCTCGATCTCGCATGCGTTCTCGCCCAGCCCCACGCGCATCACGCCATCCGCCTCGCGCAGATCGAGCACCGTAGCGCTCAGCAGATTTTCGAATCCCGCCGCTTGCGCCAGTTTTATCCGGCGAGGCGCGTCCAGTACTTCCATCGGTGCACCGGTGCTTGCGACGCGTCCATTGTCGAGCGCGATCACGCGCTCGCCAAGAGCATCCACTTCTTCGCGGCTGTGCGTCACATACAGAATGGGGATTCCCTTCGCCGCATTCCACGCGCGCAAGTCGTCCACAATTGCCGCTTTCAACTCCGCATCCAAGCCC